>JAABUP010000365.1_pt1 | contig 101736 bp, 155 predicted proteins | sample 5559201 | NCBI WGS metagenome assembly JAABUP01 (sample SAMN10711887, study PRJNA513373) | rock metagenome | isolation source: Antarctica rocks | place: Antarctica | reverse complement strand
GTGTCCTCGAGTTATTCCAGCCAAGTTCGACCACGGTAGTCCAACTTTGCCGAAGCTCAGACGACCGTCGCCGATTCTAGGAGCTGAGCGTCGGGCCTATTTGCTGGTCGACGTAGCACCGTGACATCTTCCTTCTCACGTTGCCACATCTCGAAGCGCTTTCAACGAGACATCCCCTCCATTACCATACCATAAGACCTGTTCGTGAGCGAGTGCCGAGATCCGATATGATCCGACTGGTGCCGACCCCTCCTTTGGCCCTGAGACGAGGTAGGTCTGTGCGTCGATCAGGTCCTAGATGAAAGTCCTGACACAAGCTGACTGGACCGGATCCCACCTCCTAGATTTCTTCTTGACCTTCAAGCTGCTTCTTTTCTGGCAACATTCTCGTGTTAACCCGTTGGAAGCTTGTGAAGTACTTCTTCGTCATACACCAAGACTTCTCTTTTCCTTGTCAGATACACCGACACGATGGCAGGCGGTAAATCCCAATCGAAGTCCAATGACAAGGAGGCCATTCCGCACACTAGGGGTTACAAAGCCGGTCTTACTTGTCAGTCCCTCTTGTCATCCCCAGACCCAGACTGGGTTTGAATTGAATGACCGAATCTGACGACAGGTAGTTCCCGTCGGCAGATCGATGAATTCCTGAGGAAGTGTAGGTATGTGCAGAGGGTTGGGTCGCGTGCGCCGGTGTACATGGGTGAGCACGAGCCCTTGATCTAAAACTTTCCACCGATCTCTGGCTGTCTAAGAGTATATCGCTCGTGTCACAGCGCCGACGACAAGTAATCTGTAGCGGCTGTGCTCGAATACCTTGTCGCTGAGTTCCTGAGCTCGCTAGTAACGCTGCGCATGACGATTAGTCGCTGTCGGGGACCGTATCGCTACTTGACACTCCTTTTGACTTGGCAACCCTCTTATCTCCCGCTGAACATAGATGACAGACAAGAAACTCCGAAACACCCCCCGCCACCTCCAGCTGGCGATCCGTGACGATGAAGAGCTCACCAAGATCCTCGGCTACGTGACCATCTTTCAAGGTGGTGAACTCCCCTTCATTCACACCGAGCTTCTGCCCTGGAACTCCAGAGCGAAGAAGGCGAAGACGAGCCAGAGCACCACGACTACTAAGGGACCAAGGGGGAGGTCCAGGAGAGCCGTGAGGGTGAGTTGTTCAAAGCCTCCTTTCATTTTCAGGCAGAGTATGAGACCGGGATTGAAGCTCTTAACATCGAACTTGCTCGTCTCTGTATGCTCTCTGCCTGTATCTTCTCCACTCTGCGAGAGCGAGAGCTTCAGAGCACCGCTGACAGCTCGGCGCAGATTGAAGTCACCACTCATGTTCCGTCACACCGATTTCGGTCCCCAATTTCACCTTCATTTTCCTTTCTTTCCCTGGCCTAAAGCTCGTTCTTTCCCGTTGCCATCTATGGGTTTCCGTTCGCACTAGCCACATATGCAAAGTCAAGTTCGTCATCATCGCCCATGTCAGCGAGTAGTTCCTCACATAGTTACAGCTGCAACCCGCTAAATTATGACGTGTCCATATCCCAATAAGTGATAACGCACCAAAGCGCGCGCGTCCAATTTCCGAGGCTTCAAATCAGTCAATCAAGCAAGATGAGCCGACCATGCCTGCGATGACGCCAAGCCCGGCCCGGACCATGGCGGGGATCGCTCCACAACAACTCTCCTCGCATCAGTCTCACCGTAGCCCATACTCGCCTGACCCCCACGAGCTACATGCAGGTGCCAAGAACCGGCTCTTCCTCTCCCTCCGCTCTTCCATCGAATCCGAAATCGACTGGGCTCTCCCGCGTCTCGTCCTAGCGAGTTTCGAACATCCCGATCACTTCCGGCTCGAGACCTGGGTCGACAGCGTTGGAGCGCTCCAAGCTTGGCCGGAGATATGGCTTGAAGAACTGGAGAGGGAAGCTGCGTTGATGGCGGTACGGGATGGACTGGTGAATGGCTCCAAGCGGGAGGTGCTGGGAGCGATCCCAGAGTGGACGAACTCGACTTCAACCGAATTCCGAGCTATCCATTCGCTGCTTGTCCTCCGCAATGCGAGCTTCGTTGGGAATAACGCAAAGATAATCTGTCGAGCGACATTCCTCGCTTTCCTCGCCCGCTTCTTCGCCTTACCCATTCCTTTCCTCCTCGACGTTACCCTTCGTTCCCCCGAGCCCGTCCAACACATCTTCGTCATCCTACAATCCATCTTCCCACATATCCATCCGTCTCCGCCAATCAACCGGATCTTCGCGACCGTCCTTCCGAATCTGCTGATCGAGACGAGGGACCTCGCCATGCTGAACCTCCTCCTCCCGCTCCTCAACTCCAGCTTCATCTTACCAAAGCTCCCTCCACCTCCCGACACCCTGGTCCCTCACCTGCTGAACCTCCTTACGCTTCAACCACCCGCGCCATCGCTCGAGCTCACCCTCGATCTCCTCATCTCCCTCACACTCCAATCATCACTCGCTAGATCCATCCTCGCCCTTCCCACCTTCCCAGCATACCTCAAAACCCTCGTCATGATGCTTGAGCATGGTGCGAGACCGACTCAAGCGTCATGGGAGGCACCCGGAAGCCATAGTTTAACAGTGCGGAATCCGGCTTCTGGAGCTGTGCAGGCGGAGGAGGCCAGTCGCAGACGGGCAGCGGCGAGGGAGGCGGCTCAGCGGAATATGGAGATCTTTGGTGGTCCTGGCGTGCTTTGCGACGTTGGCGACGAGCCGCCGTCGCTGAGTCAGGCGACGAAGAGCAGGTTGTATTCTCTGCCCGAACCAAGGCGGTCTATCGCTTGGTCAGTCATTCTCTGCCTACGGTGCTCAATAGCGACTGACCAGTGAGACAGGATGCACGAGACCTTCGTCTACTGCTCAACTTCCCAGCTGCTGCAGGTGACCTTCTGGCACGCGTACCGGGACTTCTTCCAGCACCCTTCTACCGTCGAACAGCTCCTCTCCGCTTCCGAAGTGATCAAGAATGTCACTGTCGCCTTTCCCGGCGCCAGCGCCAAGGTCCGTACCGATGGCTCGGAACAGCGATTCGTCATCGCGGGGATGGGGTTCCGCAAAGGTTCTGGTAGATTCGCTTCTCGCCTGAATCGATCTGTGTTGACTGGAGTCAGACGAGGATGATCGCTTCACCTGCCTGTGGGCTGGCTGTACCGCACCAGGAGGCGCCAGCAATACCGCCCGGCTCCTACAACATATCCAAACCGACCACCTCACCACCCCTCCGACGCGATGTAGCTGGTCCAGCTGTCGACATTCGCCATTCTCCCTCTCCCACCTTCTCACACACCTCCCTCAATCCCGACGCCCAGCAATACCAGATGATAGCTCCGCAGACTCGACGACGCCAGAACACCGCCTTTCATCCCCCCTTCTCACCTCCCGTCCACCGCCGCCATTATCCAAGTCCTTCAAACTCCACTTCACTGGCGACCTCACGCCTTCCGATGCCCGCCGGAACCCAACAGGCTGCTCATTCCTCTCAGCACTCCTGATCCGAAATCTAGCCCGGTCCTTACGGTCGGAAACCATCACGAGTCTTCCCGCAGATCACGGTCTGTCCAGCGAGGCGAAGCAAGAGAAGAAGCGGCTTCTACAGGAAGAGCGATTCGGGTTACCCATCCCGGATAGCGTGCTGAAGGAGGAGGAGGAAGAGGAGAAGGAGAACAGCGCGGATCGGGAAGGCGGACTGACGGCGTTGGAGGGGGAGAGAGCGAGGGGGGCGTTTGAGAGTGTGGAGGGGCGGGTGGTGGAGGTTGTGGAGAGGAATATGAGTGGGGTCGGACAGTATTTGGGGGACGCTTTTGGGTGGTGACGGTCATGCATATTGATATCTACCGCCTTGGAAATCAGGAATATTGCGTCGTGCACGCGATCTGGTGTCGTGAAATCTATTTGCTTCGAGTATCGTCACTTCTCCGTGGCAATGTATTTCAGTGAGAGGACCTATTTATCGTGATAAGGGGGAAGGTGCATGCAGGTTGATGCGCTTCTGCGCTTCCCTTGTGACTTTCGATTCTCAAAATTGATATCAAGATCAGTATCGACGTCATTGAGCTAAGGTGTGCGCTGCAGGTCGATCCGCCAGGGGACGAGTTGGATATTAGAGTATGGCAGGGAACATCTTGGCTGAAAGCTCATCTGGTTCGAAGCGAACTGTGGTACAAAGAAGAGGCTGAACGGTCCCAACGGAGGATCACGGGACGATCGTATGAGGCCTGGTGGAACTAGGCTGTCTGTCCTCGGCGGCGTCTTCGCATGACCGTGTGAGTGCTGGCTGATACTCTGAACTTTTTTGCGCAGCTCACCTACTCGGCGATGGAAGCGGTGAGTGGGTTGGGAGAAGACGATGCGAAAGGTGATGGTCCGCCTTGGTAGGGTTATCAGCGATGGATCAAATCGAGGCAAGCCGCGATTGTGGCCCAACTTCGACTTCCGATCCGATGATCTGACGGAAAGCATGGTTCGGCAATTTTCAGGTGATGTTTGCTGACAAAACGGTCGTGACGAGATGCGGCAAACCAGATTCAGTACCGAGGTATTGTTTCACTTGGGGCTCGTGATTGATCAAATTAGCAGGTCAACTCGACGTGTGATCATACAGTCGAAACGGATCTAGACCCGGGGGCAGCTAGGGCGACAATGGATTGCTGATCGATCTGCAGGATGCCGCCACCAAAGTGCGTGATGCATGACAGTCCTGCGCCCAAACGCCGCCAGCGGATCAAAATAACCTCCGTACCGGCTCGATAATTGCCCCGGGCTAACGCACCCACGTCAGCCTATTTCGCAACTTCTCTGGCAGATCAAGTACCTTCTTGACCACCCTCGGCATCGTCTCCCTCTGATGCACACCTCTCGCATTCCACTCACTCCCCAGCGGTGTATCGAAGTTCCGCTCATACTGCGCCACGCTCATATACGGATACGGCAGATCCTTGACCAGGTATTGATGTGCCCGCTTGTCCTTCCTTTCGTTGATGATGACGTTGGAGCGGGTGAAGTCTTTCCGTGTGGCGGGTTCTATTCCGTCCTTCTTGATCAGTAAACGGGGATCGGTGCGCCGCTTCTTGACGCCCTTGCCGCCCCATGAGCCCTACTTGCGCATTAGTCGTGCCTCAACGGCGACGTGGAAGGGTGTGATTCACCCATCCAGGAATAGTGGTGTCCTCGATCTTCGGAGCGTCATCCTCGACTTGCCGTTGTTTGTCTCTGGCAAAATCCTGCCCATTCAAACAAAGTCAGTACCCGTGATATACATTCAAACAGTACACACCTCAACAACATTGTCACCCGCGAACGCCTCAGCAACTAGATCCCGCTGCTTGAACGCCTTGATCCCACTGACAGGTAATAGCTCGTCGTCGTCACTGTCCTCTTCATGACCGTTTGCGCGAAGCAATGCAGGCCCATCGATGGAGATATCGACCCGCTCGTCATCGACCGCAGCGTTCTTGTCCTTGTTTGCCTGCATCTTGAGATCTCGGGATGCCTTGTCGACGGGTCTAGGGGCAGCAGTATTGCGCTTTCGGGAGGGACCAGCTGTTGCAAATGGGACAAGCCAAGGGTTATGATCGGGTGGAAGAGAGGGACTCCGTGGTCGGGCGGGCAGTGATGATAGCGGTGTAGAAGCCGTGGCAGGCGTTGCTGGTACAGCAGGAGCTGATGTTCCCTGCTAGTCATCAGCGAAGCGCATTCAGCTGAGCCATGCAAGCTCACCGATATAGGACCTGAAAAGACCATCCTCCCCTCATTTCCCTCCACACGCATGACCTGCGCTGTCTCCATTTCGTCCCCATCCTCCTCCTCCTCATCACTCCCATTATCCTCATCACCAAACAGCTCAATATATCTCCGCAAGTCCTGCTCATCCTCCGCTACTTTCCGCATCTCCCTCTCCCTTGCCTTCTTCATGAACGCCATCTGCATCAAGCCCTGCCCCGCCTCTTCGGCTGGCTCATTAGCGTCCAATCCGGCGAGCTGATCGAAAGCCCGATTCTTGATCGCAGCCGCATCATCTCCGACATCATCGTCGTCATCCTCGGACGAGGGAGCTTCGCCATCTTCGCGTCCCATGATTTTCCGCTGTAATCGCTCTTTGATGTCCAGCATGTCCTCTTTCGCCCGCCGTCGATCCTCGATCTCGCCTCCATCTCCACCAAAATCCCTCGCCCATCGACCGTTTCGGGCGCCGTGTCGCAGAGTCGCCCGCTCCACCGCTCTTGCCCGTTCGAGCTTTTCTCGTTCCTCGTCCGCTTCTTCCGGGTTCCTGTAATCGAGGTCCACATCGCCGCCGGCTCGCTCCTGCCGCTTTCTCGCCAGCTTTCTGAAGGTCTTCGACTTGATTTTAGCGACCCGCTTCGCTCTCGATTCAGCTCGAAACATGAGCTCTCGCTGTTGCCTCAGATTGTCCCGCCGGGCCGCAATCTCCTCGATCGACAGCTCCTGCGCCTCCAAGGCTTGATCCTCCTTCTGAGCCATACTCGCGTCCGTCAGATTCGCCCGCTGCAACAGCGCGTGAACGGCCGATTCGCGCTTGTTCTCCGGTTTGAAACCCGCAAGCATCTCACCAGAACTCTTGACGCCGCCACGATCGCTCGCTTGAAGAGGGAACGAGAGGTGCTCGGCTTCTTTGATGCGCTTCATCACACCAGCCCACTTGGCACCTTCCTCTTTTGTCTTCTCGTACGCGGCTTCCCGGTCTAGACGCTCTTGCACTACGGTGGGAAGGGGAGCAGGCAGGACACCCTGATTGAGAATGGAGGACGAGGAATTCTTGTCCGCCTTGGAGGGGAGGAGTGCGGATGCGCCGGAGAGAGCAGGATGTGATGCGATGAGGGTGGCAATGTCTATCTTCTGATCTACAAAGGCACACATGTCATCATTCGCTGCTCAAGCATTTACTAGGACTCGACTTACTGTTTTTCAACCCCAGATCACCCGCATCGTTTAGGCTGGGACCTCTCATGACAGGCAGCACTCGACGCTTCTTCGGTGCCTCTACGGGTAGATCCCTTTGGTCCCCAACCTTCCGTTTCTTGTCTGCTGAAGCGAGCTGGTCAACGAAAGAGTCGAGATCGTCCAAGGCATCAGGGTCATCTCCGTCCTCCGACAGGTCGGACGGCAATGAGAGGTCGCTTGGTTCGTCTTCGTCTTCTCCATCTTCTTCGTCCTGCTCAGCATCTTCGAGCTCTTGTATGCCTTCCATGCTGTCATCCCCTTCGAGTTCGCTGTCTTCTTCGTCTTCCTCCTCCTCCTCCGCGTTGTCAGCCAAATCATTCGCTTTGGGCAGACTGAACCTGACTGCTGTCGTTCGTGACTTCGTATCCGCAGTCTCTTCATCGTCGCTCTCATCCAGATCGACTGTCAGCGGCTTTGTCGGCTGCAGTTCATCAGCAGGGTATTTCTCCGAACAGATTATGCTTGACCTTCCGAACAACTTCCTTAGGTTTCCCTTGCCCCAGGCTCTTCCCCTTCTGAATCCCCCTAAACAGATCTCCCCATCTCTCCTCATCGCTTCCTTTCCCCTCCCAAGCCTGATCGGAGTCCACATCACTCTCTCCACTCTCCACCTCTCCCGGTCCCTCTTCCGCAATCATCATCGCCACCTTCTTGATCCTCTCGTCCATACCATCATCTTCCGCATCGTCGTCTTCATGTCTTCTTCTCGATGGCTGTGGCTTGAGCTCATCATGGGAGAGGGAGAGGGTAACTTCGGATGTTCGATGGCGCTTGGGAAGGGAGGGGAGGTAGGTGTATGCGTTGGACGGGTCGAGTTTCCGCTTCGACTTGGGTTTGGGCTTGCGCGCGGGGGCAATGGAGGAGGCGGAGAAGGGCATTCGAACGCCAGAAGAACGGACAGGTTTTCGAGCCATCGTGAGGAGGTATTATGTAGCAATGTTACGGATTGTGAGACACTGAAATGCTGCTTTTGCCTTTTGATATTCATTAGCTGGAAGCCTATATCACTCGTCCAGGAGAATGTGACACGTCATGCCGCTTACTGCCACAGGCGGATCAAATGGTTGACGGCGCTTGCACAAAACTCGTCTTTGCCAAAGTACCCCATGATGTCCTTCGCTCTCCGCTCAGCCTTCAGGGCTGCTCCTCGACAGGCCTCCGCCATCCGAGCTGCTAGGCGGTCCTATGCCGACGTCGCGGACGGGAAGCTTCAGCTCAGTCTGGTTCTGCCCCATCAGGTGAGTAGCGTTACTGTGCAAGAATGTCTATCCTTGTCCTTTGCGACGGTATTGATGTGCCTGCCTTCCATACTGGACGCCAAGGATCCCCATTGAAACCCCATGCTGACTGTGTCCCCAGTCTCTCTACTCCTCCGCCGGTGTCCTCCAAGTCAATCTCCCAGCCGCGACCGGTGAAATGGGTATTCTCGCCAACCATGTCCCAACGGTAGAGGCGCTCCGACCTGGTATCGTCGAGGTTATCGAGGAGGCTGGTGGTCAGGGGAAGAAGTGGTTTGGTGAGTCGTCATAACTCTTCGACGCAGGACGCTGCGAGGCGGGGCGTCACGCTTGCGACCGGCATTGGCGAGATCGCATTGTGGAGGACCGTATAGCTTGTGCAGGCGAGCTACCATGACTCTCCCTTGGATCTCGCCTTCCACCGCTTCTTTTGGAACCCGTCTCTATGATGTTCCACCCCTTCGCCTGTGCTGCCGACCCGGCTTGCTGACACTTGTGTTGGTTGCCAAGCAGTCTCCGCTGGCTTCGCTACGATGCATGGCAACAATACTCTCACGATCAACGCGGTCGAAGCATACGAGCTCGACAAATTCTCTTCAGAGGTGTGTTCCGCTCTGTCCACAAGCCTCTTGCTGACTCTTTACCTTTTTCTTCCTCGCCTGGCTCCCTGCCTAATTCTCCACGAAATCATCACACCCGTAGAACATCCGCTCTGCCCTCGCTGACGCCCAGCGCGTCTTATCTTCCTCGGCACCCGAGTCGGAAAAGGCAGAGGCTAGGATTGAGGTGGATGTATTCGAGAGCTTGCAGTCAGCTCTTGCTAGGTAGAGGTGACTGGACTTTGAATAGAAGCATGGATAACATAACCGAGGCAGGCTCTATACTTTCCCACGATGCCTCCTCTTGCCGGTTCAGTCAACGGAGAGCATTTCGCAAAGCACGTGCCCTGCTTCTTGGGCGATCAATCCGCATAGGTGATGAGCGGGATCAAAGGCATGAGTCGCTGATGATAAGCATTAACGATCCGGGATTGACGAGGTGTCGCTCGAGTCGATTGAGATGAATGCACGCCTCTTCGACTGATGAGACCATGTGTCGAGAGCAACAGACCGAAAGATCATCACATCCACATCTACTCAAAGAGGCAATTAGGTCCAGGGGTGATCGGCAAGCGGGGATTTGGAGACGTTCTTGGCAGTCTTAAAGACTTTTCTTCGCGAATCATCCTATGCATCCGTACAAGACTCCACCCGTGGGCACCCATGTGTGACTTTGTGACAGACTGTTGATGCATCGAGGGGATGCGAGTGTCGAAGCAACGAATCAGCTGGACCGCCAATCGCCTGGAATAACCTTTTTGCTGTACCGATTAGTGCATCTTTTCAGGGCCCAGAATACGATGGGAACGGCGCTACACGCTGCAATCCAACCTCTTCTCGAACAGCTTCTGACCGGTCCTTCCCATTCATCCAATTTTCCAAGACACCCGTTCTCTGTGTAGTGAAGGGGATCGTCGTTTGTCGAAAATAGGAAGCTTTGGAAGGACGGAAAAGGTGAGGAGAAGTACAGCTCTGCGGTCTGGAGGGTTGGGCTCGGAATACACGGTCAACATCCTCGGCGAACACCTACATATTCCCCATACTCTGCCTGCGACAAATACGGCTCTAGCTCTACGAGAAGAGGTGCGGCTCGACGGGAAGGACAAAGCAAGCAAGAATCCGGACGAGACTGGCTTGGCGTTGGAGCTCTTTGTCCGAGGGAGAACTCGGTGGATCCATACTTTGGGCAGCGGTGCTTGAACTCGAGCGTCGCTTCAGCTCTGCTCGGTTACGGAGGAGGACTTAAGGTCCGCTGCGGCGAGCTGGACGTCCAAGATCTGGAAGAAGCACTACTGGATAGGCCTTATCGCTCAACCCTATCGCCAAATCCTACCATACCACATTATTCCAATCTCATTCACATCTCGAGTCAAACCTCGACATCCATCTTCACTGGTTCGACCTTCATCGTAACGAACCATCGCTGGTCGAGCTCCGAAAACGGTGTACTCCTGGTTCCGGAACTCCTTTCGGTCCAAGGCGTACACACACAATCCCTTCGCCCCGATACTTCCTCGAGGCCGAGTTATTCGTCTCGGAAATCTGGACCTCCTAGTCTTTGCGGAAGACCTTTGGGGGATTTCGAGAAGACGAGCGAGCCTAACCATTTCAGCTCAGGGGAACTTCAATTTCAAGCATCGCCGGGGCCCTTAGTCGACGTCGGAACGGAGCGATCCTTGCTCCTCGCGACCTCAATCCTTCGCCATATCCCTATCTAACTTATCCCAAACTCAGATCATCTCTTCACCATCGAATCTTGACCGTCTCCGTGCATTCAACCTGACCGGGTTTCGTTTAACACGTCGGAGGAGCTACCTTAGTGTCAGACGAGATTGAGGGGTGCCTTTGAGGCTTCTGGCGAATTCGTGAGTTCTCCTTCCTGCTGATATGAGTTACCAACATCATGTTTCCCTAGGTCATGGCCGTACCTCATCCACCTCCTCTACCAGCCAACGCCCATCCTTCCCCTTCTCCCTCTAATCCTCATCAACATCCCCAATACCCCTTTCCCATGCAGGGTCAGCCCGGACAGCCCATACCGGTCCAGACCGCGCAAGCATATCCCCAATCCTATGGCGTGGTTCGACCCCCGCCTCCGCAAGCTGGCGTCAACGCTGTCGCTATGTCCTCCCAACAGGCAGCGCAATTGCAAGCGTCACAACGGCAGATGCAGCTAGCTCAACAACAGCAAATGGCCCTACAACAAGCTCAGCAACAACGAGGTGTCATCCCACCTTCGCCTCGGCATCCGTCCCCATCTCCACACATGACGCATCAGGGTTTCCCGGTCAATGGGCCAGGAGCGATCCATCCTCAGCAGTATCCCCATCCTCCTCAACCGCCAGGTCCACAACAACAAGGATCCGGTCCGTCCCCAGCACAGATGCGACAAGCATCTCCACACCCTCAGCAGAGTCGACCGCCTCAGCAGCCGGGATATCCGGTCCATCCTGGCATGCAAGCCCAACAACAGCAACCGCCGCAACCGATGGCACGCCCCCAGCCCCAGCAGATGCAGCCGCAGCCAGGACTCAATGGTATGGCTGGAGGGCCTCAGCACATGCAGCAGAGCGTGGAACAGCAGGACGCATACACAATGGCGCGGGTGAGCAGTAGGGTGCAGCCGATGCAACGGCAGGACAGCGATGGGTTGTGAGTGCAATGAGTATTTCGGGTGAATTAAATTGACGCCAGACAGGCTGCGACTGTATATACTGGACTACCTGATCAAGAACAATTTCCCGGCTGCCGCGGCGCAATTTAATGCCGAAGCGGGATTAGGGGATCAGCGGGCGCCGATCAATGTGCAGGACGGATTGTTGCATGAGTGAGTGGCGTCGCAGAGCGAGCCGGGACAACCTAATCAGACCCAGATGGTGGTGTGTGTTTTGGGATGTGTTCAGCGGAGGAAAGGGCAGTCAAGGACCAACCAGTGCAGCTGTATACACGGATGTGAGCACGCTTTGTTGCGGCACCAGGCCAGGCTGATCCTTGTTCAGACAATGAACCGCCTGAAATCGATCCGACAACAGCAGCTCGGAGTTCCTGCCCACGTCATGCAACCACAAGGCGGGCAGTATCCAGGCGGACAACCTCAACCTATCTCGTCTCAACAGATGCTGAACTTCCGACAACTGCAGCAGGCCCAGGCCCAAGCTCAAGTCAATGGGCTCACTCAAGCCCAGGCACAGCTCATGCAGCAGCAAATGCAGCAGCAGCAGCATGTCCAGCAGCAGCAGGCGGCAGCTCAGCACGCTCTGCTCCAGCAACAACAAGCGGCTCAAAGATATGCGCAACAGCCTGGCCGATCGGCTTCGCCAGTCCCCCGACCACCGCAGCCCGGTCATCCGATGTATCAACAGCATCAGCAAATGCAGCTCCAGCCACCGAACGCTCAGGCTGGACCCTCACATTCTCCTGTTTCGGTGTCACCTCACCTCATGCAACAACCGCATCCGAGCGTAATGCCGTCGCCCCGTCAAAAGGGAATGCGACCACCGTCAGTCAATGGCGCGCCCGCCAATCCGATGATGCGGGCAATGACGCCTCAACAAGCAGCGATGGCTCAACAGGGACAACAATACGCACCGCAGGGCGTCCCGAGCCCTGCCGCCAACGGACCACCACCACCGATGACTCCTCAGCAACAACAGATGATGCAGGCACAGGCTCAGGCGATGCAGCAGCGCGCTCAGCAGGCGCTTGCAGAAGCTCAGGCTCAGCAGCAGCACCAACAGGGTCAACAAGGGCAGCAGCAGCACGGCTTGACGAACCATCAGCTTCAGCAGCTCCAGCAGCAGCAGATGCAGGCCGCCGCGAACCAGATGTACTCGTCCCTCGGCCTCGGACAGGTCAATCCGACAGTCATGCACCATACAGCCCAATCATTGGGTCTGGGAGGGAGGGACGTCCAGGCCATGTCCGAGGAGGATCGAGTGAGTGTAATGGGGCACCAAGAGATGTATACTGATGGAATGTAGCAGCGCCTCATCCAGCAATACCGGATATCGATGCAGGAAAGCCAGCGCCGAGCGATGTTGGCGGCAAACGGGACTGCGCCGCCGAATGCTGCTCAACAACGGATGCTGGTACAACAACAGCAGCAGATCATGCAGCAAGCCGCAGCTGAGGCGCAAGCGCACGCGCGATCGCAGGCAATGGCCGAGCAACAAGAGCAACAACGAGCACAAGGGATGCAAATGCAGCTGTGCGTTCCACCGGCTGAGCCTAGACTCCAAACTGACGTCATCATAGTCCGAATGGGACTCAACAGGGATATGAGCAGGGTTCACCGATGCAGGTAGGACCATATCATTATTGCTTCGGCTCAGGCTGACAGATCCAAAAGCAAACCGATTCTGCCAACGGCGGCGGTCTGGGCAACTCACCTCCGGACCGGAAACGGATGCGGCGAAACTCCGACAGTGCAGCTCCTTCGCCCTACACCCCTATCCAGCAGCCGATGCAATACCAGCCGGGATTGCAGACTCCTCAACAGCAACAACAGGCTTTGCATCAGCAGCACATTCAGACGCAGATGGCCCAGGCGGACGCTCAAGCACAAAACGATCCGCAGGTGAGTTACCTGTCTCTTCTCATTGCTGGTATTGCGCTAACGGTCGGCCAGATGCAAGCTATGCGGCGACAGCAGGAGATGGAGGCTCGGATGGTGTACGAGAAGAAGATGCACCAGGATCAGGCGATGCGGTCAATGCAGCTCGGCCAGCAACCTCATACGCCCAATATGTCTGCTCTCGACGCGTCGAGTCCACTGCAACAGGGCTCGGTATCCGGAGCGAGTCCGCGGAACGCGATGTCGGCGAGGCACATGCAGCGGGAATCTAGCAAAGGAGGGTCTATGCTGCCTCCGCAGAGTCCTGCGACGACTACTCAGAGGACAAGTACGCCCAAACCTGTGTCCTCGTCGAAGACGCCGAAGATGATGAAGGAGGACTTGGCAGTATGTCCGAAATTTCTCCATCATTCGCTCGACCGGGCTAACAGGTCGTTTCAACAGCGGGAAGGTGTGCCACCGAAGAGTCTGGTCCCGTCTCCGAACAATGGACTCATTCCGATGGGGGTCGACTCGAACGACTCTTCCTCAACGCACAATCTCACCCCTTCTCCGCCGACGCCGAACGACCAGACCAACGCAATCCAAGCACCGGCCTCAGTCCCGTCATTATCGGCAGGATCCAACTCGCTCAGCTTCGCAACGAATACGGATCTGGCTACGGATGGGGGCTTCAACCTCGAAGCTTCATCGGGGGAATTCGACTTTGCAAGTCTCGGTGGATTGGGAGAGGTCAATTTCGATTTCGGGCTGTACCTCGCCGAGCTGGATGGCGAAGGTGGGGATGGAGAGATTGGGGTGGTCCCGTGATGGTTGTCATCACTTGTTTGACTCGGTTTACTATCGCATGATGGGGTGTTTTGGGGGATCTTTCGAAAAATGTGATTGAATGCAGGCCTTCTCCAACGTGAAGCTTGCCGCTGCGCATATTCACAGACTAAGCACTTCTCGTGTGTCATCAGTGGTTTCCGCAGCTGGGTCACCGTGTCCACCGATCAGCTGGGTCGATAGCATCATGCCGAGCTCGAGCTCCACCTCGAGCTTGGTAGGATCGAACCGGGAAATCGACGCTCGCCCCATCGTCACTCTCATCGTCTTCTTCCTGGTCAGTGAGTCATGATCATTCCCCAGACGAGTCAAGACTGATCTGCGTCGACCAGATGCGCTCGTCATCTTCCCTCTCCGCATACCGCTTCCTGCCCTGGTCACTCGATCATGTCGGGACCTTCTCACCTCTCTCCATCTTCGTCCACCAGATCCAGCCGACGCGGAACCGCCCAATCGATGGTCCTTTCCGCTCGGACTCGAGACCGCCCCCGTCCTAGGGGTACTCCTCCTCCTCGCAAGCACTTGTATCCCCGGTAGTGTAGTCCGCGATGGGATAGTCGGGTCCGGTGGAGTCCGGCCATACGATATCATGACGCTCTTCATCTCCTTCGTCCGTCCACTCCCTTTCCCACTCCCACAAGCTCCAAGCTTACCTGATCTCCCAGGCATACATCTCGATCTCCCTGGACTGCACCGGTCTCCTACGTTACCTTTCCTTCCTCGTCGCCTCCCGCTCCTCATCATCCGGGAACCTCCTCTTCCTATCCTTCTACACATTCTTCGCCCTCTCCGGCTTACTCATAGGCAACGACCCGCTCATCCTCTCCGGCACGCCATTCCTCGTCTACTTCACCCGCCACGCAAAGGTCGACCCACCGACGGCATATCTCTTCACCCACTTCCAGGTGTCCAATCTCGTCTCGGCGCTACTCGTCTCGTCGAACCCTACGAACCTCATCCTGACCTCGGCGTTCGGGCTCAGCTTCCTCCAGTACTCCGCTTGGCTCGCTCTACCGACTCTAGCGGGTGCGGTCGTCCTCTTCCCGATCTTGCGATTCGTCGTGTTCCGAGGAGAGAGGATGATCCCGCGAACTCTCAGCCCACCCAAAGTCGACCCGAAGTCCGCACTCGTCGATCCATTGGGCGGGATCTTCGGTGCGAGCCTCTTTCTCGTGACCATCGTATGCCTCGTGAGCTTGTCAGCCGGGGGACTGTTGGAAGGGGTGGAAGGGGTATGGACGGTGACTGCGCCCGCTGCGTTGATCATGTTGGTCAGGGATTGTGTGCACGATGTGATTGTGAGGAAAAGGGATGAGGAGAGAAGGGAGAAGGAAGAGTTGGTACGGGTGAAGGAAGGGAGGGAAAAGGTGGATATCAAAGCTTTAGGTGACTTTACGTCGGACCGGGAGAAGGGGGTGAGCGAGCGTGGCGAGCCGAAGAACGAAACAGGAGACACGATTACAGGCCCGCTGGATGATGGCGCTCAGGCCTCCGGAAACGACGTAACAGGAGTCGGTCAGGATCGGGACGATGGTCGCAAAGCGGATCGTGCCACGCTTAGCGAGGAGGTTGGTGGAGGGGACGACCAAGCTCGAGACTGCAACGACGCGATAAAGGAGTCTAAGCTCAATGCATCGATGTCACTATCCGATGCGGGACCTGGGACAAGCGAGAGGGGTCAATCAGCCGGTACCAGCGTGTCGCCGGCACGATCGCCTGGCCCTCCCCTGCTTCACTCCCTATCTGATACCTTCCCTACTCCAGCTCTCATTCTCACTCGTCTCCCTCTTCCCCTTATCCCATTTGCTTTCTCCATGTTCATCCTGGTCGAGGCACTACAACACACCGGCTGGATCAGGGTATTTGGTGGATGGTGGGCTGCTTGGGTACGTGCAGGAGGCACGGCGGGGAGTGTATGGCTGATGGGGACGATTGGAGGGCTTGGATGTAATGTGGAGCTGCCAATCTGCATCAAATGTTGCAACGGCTGATAGGGTTGGGCATAGGTGTTTGGTACGAATATCGGCGCAACCGTTCTGCTCTCTCGTGGGTTCTAGACCAGACGACCAGTCGAATCTAGCTGACTGAAGGTTATCGACCTCAGGCGTACTGCAGCAGTGGCAGTCCACTACCGAAGACATCTCTCTGCGCAGCCTGTACGGCGCCGTCTTCGCTCTCGCCATCGGCTCGAACTTTGGTGCCTACTCCTTCGTGTGCGTATTCGCATCACTCCGTTGTGACCGCTCTCCTGACGAAGCCAATCTTAGATTTCCGGCATCGCTAGCCGGCCTTTTATGGCGAAATATCCTGGCCCAAAAGGGCTTGGCTATAAGCGCGAAGGATTTTATGAGGTGGAATGCCCTACCGGTAGTGCTCACCACGGTGGTCAGCTGCTTGGTAGTGGCTGGAGAGGTATGCGTCATGTACAAGGATTAGATCTAGATGGTGAAGCTTTTGTGTTTATAGATTATATATCATTCACAATGGCTGATCTTGTCATGAACTACTGATTGCTCTCTCGTATACCTGTTCAGCTGGACTTGTCGCTCGAATCCCCTCATTCGGGACCGACCCCTTCTCTCGGGGGATCCTGTGTCGTCACCCGAGGAATCCTCTCCATGCAGATCGAGAGACCTCCGACGACGTCTCCCTCGAAGTACCTCCTCCTCGACGCTATCTCCCTCGATTTCGCCGGAACCGGGTAGCTCCAAACCCCCGTCCACGGTCTCTTCCGCATCCATAGCTTCCGACAGGAAGTCATAAACCATACCTGGTCGACAAGACCACCCGTCCTTCTGGTCCGGTCGTATCGACTCCTCTCCCGCCTCTCCAATATCTCCAGACTCGACGCAGGATGGGTCGCGGGATCGAACGTGGTGCGTTCTTTGAATCGACGTTGAGCGTGTGTAGAGATCTCCCGAGCGCGGGATGAACACGTCCAGCTGGATCTTCCACGTCCGACCCCCGTCGGATTGTTTCGACGATTTGTAACGCGGGCTGAAGGTTCCTGGGGAGGTCGCTCGGACGTCGGCGTGATATCGATGCGGTCCTTGATGATATTGATGACGGACCGTGAAAGCGGGCCGAGCGACGGGAGGTCCCATACGTTCATCATCTGTGCTGGGACTGGGGCTCGTATAGACTGATAGTGGAGGCTTCTGGTCTCCGGCCTGAACCTGGTAGAACAACCGATTCGACGCTCTTACCTCTTCACCGGGCTCCATCAGTTCTGTCCCTCTCGTCTGGCTTTCGAGAGCATCATCTTGTCCAACCCAGGCTCTCTTGAGCCACCTCACCCAACCAGTACACGTCTCTGAGTTGTTCTCATTCACTTTCTGCCTTGGGGTATTCTCTTCCACCCATGCCTCGTGCCGCCTTCCCTTAAACGTCTCATCCTCACAACACTTGTATGACCTCTCTCCCTCCCTCGATCCGGGTGGCACTTTGCGATGACGCCGGAGATCCGCCTCGGTCGCGTGCCCCACGCAGCTCAGATCATCGCACTCTGCAGAATGTCTCGTCCGGCAACCGTCCCACGTAAAGAGGTGGGCGACGATCCGAACCTCCGCCTCGGTGAGGAAGGCGGAATGGGTGGTGCTATGGAAGCCATGCCATTTCCCCATCGATTCTGCCGGAAATATGTTTAAAGGGTCGCACATCAGTATGGACCACGTCAGAACGAAGATAGAATGAGACCGATTTACGGAATGCGACGAATAATGTCAGAGATATGAGGGGAGCGGTCAGCTTTGAAAGACGCAAAGCGTTGAAGATCATCTTCCTGGTTCGCACTTCTTTCTTGGTTAAAGGAACTCAAAGAAGCCACTGGCGGTTCAAGGATCGAGCGTGTGCAAGTCTCTCTTACCGGACGGTGGCCACGAGGTCACGGGTATCATCAGGAACCCCGAGAGTGAGAAACAGCGAAGGGTATGCGTCGGACTGGTTCCGTCCCCAACATTTGGCATTGGCTGACGAGAGGAGAGTAGCGCTTCTTGGGAAGATGGGGGTGAAGCTGATCAAAGGGGATTTAGAGGACGTTTCCAGCAACTCGTCAGCATTGAATGGCATGGATGGCGCTTGTTGTCAATGCGGATTGTCGGTCCCCTCCATTGCCTTTCCAGCGTCCCCACCTGACGCGCTCGCTTGCTTGTAGTTTGCGGAGACATTCATGACCAACGGAACGGATGCGGTCGCTGCGGGGGAGAAGGAGACCACTCTTGGTCGAAGAATGCGGTGGACGCGTGTTGTTCAGCGGGTATCAAGCATATCGTCTCTTCAACAGGGGATGACTTACCCGCCGAGGAGACTTGTCAGCATCTCGTTTCCAGGGCAGGCGAAAGCCCGAGACGCAACTCCACACCTCTGGTTCGTTCTCAAACATCATCATGTTCTACCAAATCGAGAAGAATGACGATGGCTCGTTCCTGCTCAACCCCCGGTAATGGATGACTGGCCGGATCGTATCGTATGCGGTCGAACAGACCGGTCTGTGGGTCAAGGCGGCAAGTAACGACCCGAAGCGATGGATCGGAAAGGATGTGGAGGTTTGTAGCGAGATCAGCACTTTAAGCGACATGGCCAAGGGTCCTATCCCAAATCAGCGGGAAAAAGGTCGATACCGCTCACGTTTCCGCAAATGATTTCTATACAGAGCAGATGAAGGAGAAGATCACTCCCGAAGGATGGTTCACTTGGTACATCCATGTCGAAAAGTGCGTCACCTTCCTGGTCGTGACATTCCATTCGCGACATTCGTAATGCTCGGGCAGGTCCTGACGATTCGATTCTAGGCTAATGGTCCGCGACGTCGAGGCGAGCAAGGCTCTCGTGCCGGAGCGACGGGACTTTGAGACGTGGGCTCGCAACAGTCCAGTGTCGAAGGCGATGCTCGGGTTTTGAAAAGGGCCATGGGTAAACAGGGAGACGGCGCGAAGAGGCAAGAAACGTCTCTTGACCAGAAATCAGATATGAATGAGCGGTGATGGCGATGGATTCATCGCCTGGTGATTGAGGAGGAGACTGCGAGGCCGCTCATCACATGAGATCAGTATGCGATGAATAGACTCGAGCCCAAGGTGAGATTCAATAAGTAAGGATCATTCATCAGACGAGCGACGCTTGAAAGGTTATCTCCCTCAATCCACCAAGGTCTTCTCCATGATTCCACCGTCTTTCTCGATCAAATAATTCTCGTCGCCGTTTCGCAGATTTAATGGGACAAGGTCGCTCCAGAAGCCAGCCATCAAGTCAGTCAGCCGCGAACGGCGGCTCCCGTGTGACGAGGGAAACCAGCTGTCTGAAGCTGTGATCAGCCACGGCCTGGTCCGACCCGCCTGTAAAGTGTCCGATAGTGCTCATGGCATCATGCAATGATTGCAGCAAGACGGATCCTTGGTCAATCAAGTGACCACCTTCGGCGCCGACACAGCGACGCGTTTTGGTCTCGTCAAGCGGTTTCTCTCCGCTTGGATCGCGTTGGCTTCCTCCCAAGCTCCATCGTCCCATATCGGAAGGTTCCCATACTGGTCGAAGCACTTTGTCTTGCGGCCTGAACTCCGAGGTGTTCGTGCGTTGATGAGAGGAGCCGACGGCTCGTCACCATTTCCTAGCACGTCGGGGAGCGAGTCGAGCCACATCCTGGCCTTCCCGCCTCGACTTTGCGCCTGTGCCTCGAGGAAGCGATGATGAGCCGGAGATCGGATGTCGGGGAACAGCGAGACTGGTGCGCCAGTATCGGCGATCATGGGTATCACATCGGGTGTCGGCTCGCCGAGGACGCCTCCGGTCTTCTCGAGAAGCGAGTGGATATCGAGACTCTCGCCCGCCGGTATAGGGTTGGGATGACTTGGCGTTTCGCAGGTCATGAACACCTCTTTCCGCAGGACGTGGTCCACGTCGACGGCCGAGAAGAAGGCAACGCCCTGAGGGACATCATCCATACCGAGATTATAGGAGAAGAGAGCGCGAGTCCAGGCATTGGCGATCTGCAATGCAAGGGCGGCTCGGTATCGATCCTCATCTTTCGCCAGATAGCGGACTTCATCATGCACCGAGATGAGGTACCGCGCTTTGATGTCATATTTGCGCAAGAGGTATTCCATAGAGACGATGAGGAGATGCAGATAATCGACACCGGAAGATTGGACGACCCAGTTGACGCGAGAAGGCAGGAATTGGGTCCCCTCGTCGAGGTAAGACTTGCTGAGTGCCTTCGTCACACCGCACCCCAGTGCAGGTGTCATCGGTCGATCGCTCAGCGCAATTGCTTCGAGGGTATTGAAGAGGTAACTTTCGGACCCGCCGTGCCAGATAGACGGAATGGCGGCCGGCGAACGTTTGCGATCGCGCATTGTCTTGTTACCCTTGGTCGCCCGATACAGGTTCTTCGCCAGCTCAGCAGCCTTCTCCTTCGAGAGCGTCGAGTCGCCTTGCATGAGCAGCTGGACCGCATGCTTCTGGCCTGCGCCGTAGATCCTGGAGTAATTGAAGACCTTCGCCGCGTCACGCGAGGTGCCGAGGATACTAGCGGTCTTGGAATGCAGATCCGTTCCAGCTGATTTCGTACCCTCAAGAGTCATCCATCCGATGGCGGTCGCACCATGTAGACCGAATTGCGAGTCCCCCATGACACTCGAGATCCAGAGCTCCTCCGAGTCGACGTCGGCGCCAACCATAGCGTGACCAGGTGGCGCGCGGATCATCGCCTTGAGCTCCGAACCAATCCGATTCTTCTTTGCGTTCGACGCGGTAAGCCATGTCGCCTCGACAGCGCGGCGAGTAACGGTGCCCATGGTGATGACTTGCGGTAAGATCATGCCGAATGACGAATCGCGGTACACGACCATCTGATCCATGATACGTTCCCTCGCGCTGATCCAGTAGCTGCAAAGGACATTCAGGTTGGTTGCGTCGACAGCTGCTTTCGCTGACGCCTCATCGCCGTTCGTCGCGGCCGAGGAGGCTAGCTCCCCCGACTCGATTGCCTTGACAAAAGATTTCGCCATTGGGTTCCCCACATTCTTGCCCTCGCCTTCCGGATGCGGTAGGCGGAAATAGAAATGCTCATCGTCCAGGGCAAATGTCTCGTCGGCGTCAAGACCGAACACGACTGGGTCGCCTCTCGCCTTCTCAGCGGCTCGGACTTCATCCAAATACACCTGCCTGGGCAGACGGTACAGCCATTTGTGTTCTCGGCTGTGGAAGAGCGAGTGACCTTGCCACTGCAGTCGGAGCAAGAGGGGAGCGACCGTCTTCTTCATTGAGATGTCGAGCGAGGCAGCGTGCGCGCCATCCCGCGAGGACGGGCTGGTGAGATCCCAATACCACTTCGGCCACGTGCCGTGATCTGGGCGCGGTGCAGCTTTGGGCTTCGCTTTTGGCTGAAGCTGCAATCCGTTCGTTGAGGTGGCTGGACACATGGGTCAGCTGACCGAGCGGAAGAGGACACGGACAGCTTACCGGATCCCTGCGCGGTCCAATCGAGCTGCATGCCCCAATCATCCTGCGGTCCTCGTGATTGGAGATCCTCAGCGCATGACAACAGCTGACTTTCGAGCCAGGCAAGATCAGACCTTGTCAGAGACGAGAGCAGTTCGGGATACGGGCTCGTCAGCTCGCCAGACGTGACGAGCTTCTTGATGCTCGGCCCGACCAACTTGGTCTTCCGCGCCGCGCCATCGGGAGAGATTCGGAAGAACGCCGAAGTATCGAGGCAGGACTCGAGATGCTCGTCCCGGGGAGCAAGTTCGACCGGGGCACCATGCGCTTCGACCTGGTCATCGATCATGTCATGGGGGACCTTGAAGCACCAATAGTGGTCCGCAAGGTAGGCGACGGGATAGCCTTTGAAGGATAGCCGGAGGAGTAGGGGAAGGAGATATCGTTGAGAAGCGGTGGTCAGGAGGTTGGCGGGATCTTGCTCTAGGGGAGCAAACCACGCAGGGGTATCCGATGAAGGCGTATGATTGTGCTGGGTATCTTCGTTGTGGCCGGACGACGAAGCGGCAGCGAGAGCCGGGGCGTCTGTAGACGCTGCGCTCAAGCTTGACTCCTCGTCAGGCCATCGAGCGGACTTTGGCGACCAATCCAGCTGCGAATGCCACGGGTCGTTCTCGATGGGACCAGCTTTGCGCAGCTGCTCCGCCGTGACCCTCAAGGCCTTCCTGACACCCTCGTCCATCTCTCGGTACTTCATCTCGGCGTCCTGGAGGTATCGCTCCCAGCTCTCATTGACAGGAAGGAAGGAGTTTCCCATGGACAGTACTCCGGTGAAAGACGCAGGATGAGGGCAATTATTCAGGAAGAGCGGGAGGACCTTCTTGTACACGTCATGGGTGATGCGGACATCATGGGCGCAATAGGTGAGCAAATCGTGTAGCTCGGGGCGAAGCATCGAGGGATGGGTGATCTGGTCGTCGGCAAATCGGCTTCGAATAGTCTTGTCGACGGCATAGCCGCAATGAAGGGCCGCGACCTCCGCGAGCGAGTTGACAGATGTAACGTCTTCCCATGTCTTCTGCGCTGATTCCAATTCCCCTTCGATCGTTGCACTATGCTCGACTACACTCTGAACGAGATTCAAATCGCCGGAAGCCTCCGCCAGCTCTTGCACATGCGAGAGAAGCTCGCTTTCCCGTAACAGCTTCTCTCGCTTGTTCTTGCGATGTTTGATCCAAGCTGGTCTCTGTACTGATGTGATGCCACGAGTGGCGACATGAAGCGAGAGTGTATCAAGCCATCGTGTAGAGGTCCGCTCGAGATCATACTCCTCTAATACCCGGGCGCGATCGTATCCGACGTTATGGCCGATCGCGATACGTGGCGTAGATCCGCTGAAGAGCGGAATGAGGTCATGAGGTTGATGAAGCTGTGGTCGTCTGTCCCATCGTTGAGGTGGATCTAGCGCCTCGATTGGCGGGGACTCGAAGATGGTGGGAGACAGCCAGGAGTACCATGCATTCGGTGTGACTGCCGTCGCCATGACCGGATATGGCGAGAGCTTGTAGAGCACTTCGACGTCGAAGGAGACGATCGTTTCATCCCCCAAGTCCTCCACCTGGTCGATCGCGCCGTCCCGTCCATATCGAGTCCATCCAGGCCGATCGAGTACCCACGACACCGGCATCTCTGGCAACTCCGCATCCACGAACTCCTTCGCCATGCTGAGATAGGGTTCTGCGGTTTGCTGTCCCAGTGCCAGAAAGTGTTCTCGGATGTTATTCCCCCTTAGCCGAGGCATGTCGAAGGAGATCTCAGGAAGGACGGCGGCGCCTTCTGGGGACAAGTGGTTATCCCGGAGATGGTCTTTCGAGATCTCCAACAGTGGCCTGGGCGGCTTGGGAAGGGACGGTCCCGGGAACAGTTGGTTGTGGAGCGATGGGGAAAGAAGCTGAACACCAACAGCATTGCGACGCAGCCGTGTTTCTGGACCAAGTCAGCACCGTCAATATAGTCTTGAGTAGGCTTACCCCTGACATCTCCCACCTGAATCTCCGCCTTCTCCTTACCTTTACGGGAGATGTCTGAAGCCTTCGGCGATTCACCTGATACCGGTGGGACATCGCGGCGGCCGGAAGAGCTTGCTGCAGGTTGGGTAAATGATCTCGGATGGCGCAGGGAGGGAAGCCCGTTCTTCTTCCTGGGAACTGCGCCCCGCATGGCATTAGCGAGGGGTTCACAGTGTGCCGAAATCATGCACCTCTGCTTGGCCCAGCTGCTCGCTCCAGCTCGATCGCCTGTAAATAGTCCCCGTACTCATCTCGCTGTTGCTTCGATGTCGGTCCATCCAACGTACTAGGCAGCGGATGCATGACGGATTTGGCCGTTCGGCTGGATCGCGGGACTTTCAGTACCTGTTGAGAGGCTGATGCAGGCTGCGTCGCTGTCGATTGAAGACGGAGAGCGAGTAGAGGACGACATCGTAATCGAGCGGGTCGCGTGAGGCGGGCAATCTCGACGTGTCGAATCATAGTCTCAGCCGTCGCTCTAGCCCTCAGCAGTGCCGATCTTGCCTTCTGCAGTTTGCGAGAATTGTGTTGCGACGTTGAGATTTGGAGATCCTGACGGGACGGGATCAGAAATGTTGACGCGCGCCGGCTGAGCTCTGGGCTCGGTCGTCATCGCATCTGCCTTTCACATTTCTCCAGTCACGACCGCATCGCTCAAGATCTGTCAACATCGCTCTCAAAATCACAGGTCTCGCCTCGAGATGAGCATCTTCTCCTGGTTCTCTAAAGTGAGACTGCTTAGAGATACCTAAGCTATCCTGACATTCATCTCCCCTCAGTCCCCTCCTACAGACTACGAGACCGTCCTAGCCCGCCTCGCAACCGACATCAACGACGCCAAGAAGCACCTCTCCGAAATCCGTCTCCGCGAGCGCCGATCATCACTGCTGATCAACGCATACGGACTCGCATTATGGGCGGTCTGGGTCGGGCTGTGGTGGGTTAGGGGACTACCTTTTGGTCTGCTGGGATGGAGTTCGGATGGCTTGGAGTGGAAGGCTGTGGGTGGAGGAGGAGTCGCTGCTGGACCGCTTGGGTAGGAGCTCCACGTTGTCAACAGACGACTAAGCTTATGGATTGTGTTAGGATATATCTCCTGAATCGATTATTGCATTATCTCTTCTACCGCCAACGGAGCAGCGAGGGTTGGTCTGCCTCTGGGTACAAGAGCGAGCTGATCTCGCCGCAGAGACCCACCTCCGCGTCCTTCTCACCGAACAGCGGAAACAGCTAGACTCCATCAAGAAAGCGACCAACTACGACTCGACCCGAAAGCTGATCGAGCGATACGACGAGAGCGGACCGCCTCAAATGGGTATGCCGATGGGCTCGAGTCCCTCGACTCCGACGCGGAAGATGCCGGTCTCGCCCTCAGCTGCTAGTCGGAGAGGTACACCGAGGGCGCCGGGACATCTGGTCGGTGCCGGTGGGACGCCAGGTGAGTCGCGTTATGGTTCAAAGCTGATTTAGGAGCACCACAAGGATCGCCAATGCCTGTCCCACCTGGGTTCTCGCCGGACCAGGCTGCCGCGCTGCATTTGCAGATGCAGGCGGTTCAGCCGGTCTTGCCAACGCCGGAGAAGAAGTGGTATGATCGGGTGGTTGACTCGATCCTGGGGGATGATCCTGGTGAGTATACTTTAAATTCCGAGTAGCGAAGTCAGTATTAATACTGTATGTTTCGCAGCCCATGCTACACAGAGTAAGTATGCTTTGGTATGTGGGGAATGCTTCCGGCATAACGGCTTGGTCGGGAGCAAGTACGAGTGGGAGCGGATGCGTGGGTCTCCATCTTCTTGTGGAGTCCTCCAGGCTGACTGTATCATGTCTTTCCTCTATACAGAATGGAGCTGCCCTCGTGAGTTTCCTCCAGAATCGATGAAGCTGGGATGCATTCTGACGTTGAGCAGGGTGTAATCACATGAACCCCTCCCCCCTCTCCCGCCTCAAATCTGATCCCTCCCCGACATCCTCCTCAACCCCATCCCAGCCCTCCCAATCCACACCGTCTCCAGCAACACCTTCCCAACCTTCCCGCGCCTCGCCCCGCTTGCGCCCCAATGTCGAGCGAGGTACCCCTCGGTCGTCCAGGCTGGGTCAGGAGGTCTTCTCGGCGACTGCGGCGGCTGAAGAGGAAGACGAGGGTGAGGAAGGCGAGCAGGACGAGCTGGAGAAGATGCAGGTTGATAACGAGACGTGATGCAATTATACCAATGCCACCAGATCAGTTTTCTCGCCGGGTGGGGTGGTCATCCGCCTCACCCTCGATTTGACCTGGTCATCTCCGCCCTTTGTCGCTCGATCAGGACTCGTCGGAGCGACTCTGCGGTTCGCGTCTCGATCTCCGCTCGACGCCAACTTGCGTTCTCCCTCACCTCGTCAACTGATCCTAGGATCCCCTCGGATGGGCAGAGTAGGAGATCCCACTACCGCATCTCGCGATCGTCGATCGTGTTGTGGTGCTCACCAGCGAAATACTCCATAGCCGGGTGGAAGGTGATTACGTGGTTCGAATCCTCCGTATTTGTCGGTTGGCACGTGAGCTTCTTCTTCCCGACCGCTACCTCTTCTTGGGACTTTCGATCCTTTCCCAAAAGACTCCACCATCCTCCTCTCCACCTCCTCGACGTCCACCTCCCGCCCATACCCCGACCCCCTCGCCGCGCGATCAACGTTGCAGACCTTTACTCTCCTTACCTCACTCCAGCGCCCAATTTCCCTCATAAGGACCGGGATATCCTTGGACGGATCAACTCCGTATTTCTTACACCGTGTCTGATTACAGAACACGCAATCCTTCTTCGGCCGATCCCGGTGCTGGCCACGGCCGGTCCCCCTAGGGGGATCGGATGGGAGTCAATGTCGAAGGTCGATCCGGTGATCATGCCGCACGTCCCAGAAGATCAGGTCGAGTTCTGTCGACGCTGACCATAATCCCGAGCGGATTATACTCTTCTTGTGAATGGAAAAAAGGTGGATCGGTTGTGGCGACCGTATGGGATTGGCAATTGGCACGACCGGATCTTGAGGATGATCTTCTGCACCTCCGGAAGACGTGGGAGGCGGGATTGAGAGCCGGAACTGAAAGTACGAAGGACGACGGACTTTACGCGCTGGCAGGTCGAAGTCACGATGCTGCATGTGTCTGACTTGCAAAGCTCGACGTCGAGACCTGGCGGTCTACCGCCGCCTGCAAAATGGAGGATCTGCAGAGATTCTAGCTCGGGAATGCCAACGATTGGAGGATCCGGCCGTGTCGAGGTGCTCTGGCATGGTAGAGTGAGCGAGTCTGAGGTAGAAGAGACTAAAGCGGTGATGGGTCAGGAGATGTAAGTACGATAGGTCGCCAAGATTTCGCGTCAAATGGCCCAATCACTCATCTGGGCAATCTGAGACGACTCGCCTCCAATACATACCAAAATCCACTCTGTCCCGATCTTGATTCTGGCGCGGACCTATCATGCGTTATGAGTGACTTCCTCAGAACTGCAGGGATCAGTCTCCGTCCTCGTCAATCAAACGATGCTCGGTAAGCTGGTCGAAGACACAAACGTATCCAGACCATGCATGTCGTCCAACCGTCAATCCCAATCGCCAAGATCATTTGCCCAACCGCTTCCTTAATGCCCGTTGCGCCTAACTCCACCGTCAGTCTCCTATCATTCAACACAATTTAAGCACGGCCCGACCCACCTTTCTCCGCTTCTTGTACTTGTGCTTAGTAATCTTCTTCCTCCTCTTCCTCTGCGTACTATCCAACTTCACCCATTCCTCCTCCCCGTCCGGCCCGACGACCATGATCGTTCGACTCCGTCCCCTCCTCGAGGTCTGCAGTCGCGCAAGCAGTGTCTGAAGGGAAGTGACGGCCGCGTCAATGTCCCACTTGTCGGATCGGGATGCGGCGGTCGGAGAAGGCTTGTCGCCGAGATGGGTGAGGATTCGGTGCCAATCGTATTCGCTTGTCACGCGGTTTCGGACTCCTGCTTCGCCGAGTGAGCGGGTCAGGTCGACTGGGAAATCGTTGTGGGATGGGGAGGATGAAGAGGGAGATCGATGGGGTGGGGGCGTTGCGAGGTCGGATGGGAGCGCCTCGAGGACGTTGAGGTGTTCTCGGAAACCAGACGTTGGAGTCTCCATAGAAGCTAGTTGAGCCGGAAGAGATGGAATGGGCGGCTTCGCGAACGGGACGGACGAGGAGACAGGGGCGCTGGCGGATTGGTAATGTGTCGTACCGAGGTGAACGGGCAAAGGCATATGAGGGGGATTGAGCGCGAGGTGAAGGGCCATCTGAGCGGGGTGAAGTCTGACAGGCTTGAACGAGTACCGCTCGTTCTCCGGATGTTGTGTGATGGTTGAATCCGAATCCAGACGAGACGGTTTTCGCCGTCCTTTCGTTTCTCGCAAACCCAACCCATCGTTTCCCCTCTCGTCGGCGGTGGCGCGCGATAATCGAGCTGCCGATAAGCGGGTGGTGACAGACACGCCTCGGAGTGGTTTGAGACGACCACGGGTGGAGACGTCAGGTTTGCGGGATTGGGATGAGGAGGAGGAGGCGGAGAAGGTGGAGGCGGGACGGCGGAGCTGGATGGCGGAGCAGAGGCGACGGAGGATCATATCGTCAAGTCGACGCGATTCCGAGAGCACGATCGATACCACCAGACTATTAGCGGACCGAGTGGGGGTGCCAGCGGGATGGCGATCCAAGTAGGATGGGCAAGTGGACGGAGAGGGTCTTAATCATCGCGTATGCTTCCGTTGTAATTCGGAATCGCCACGTGATTTGAGCGATTGGCCATCACGGTGATTCTGGGTTACGCAGCTACTCCTGGTACGACCACTCGGGTGGCTGCTCTCACTCGATTCATGATGTCTAAGCGACCTCGAGATCTGGAGGACGAAGCGGGACCCTGCTCTCCAGCTCCCTCATCCTTCAATATGAACGGCTCCGAAAAGCTCCTAAAAGCGCCTCAAGTCCGTCCATCCTTATCGATGCCGCATCTATCCATACTGACTCGATCCAGAAACGTTTCTATCGCCAGAGAGCCCACGCGAACGTCTTCATCGACCATGTACTCGACTAGTGTGTCCCCAATTCACCATCTTCTTTGTGTCTCATTGATGCGGTGTGGCAGTCCCCCTCGACCCGAAGATATGAACTGGTCAACCCACTACCCCGCCTTCTTCCCGCCTTCCTCGTCGTCCGATATTCCCAAGCAGGTTGAATGGGCCGATGTAGGATGCGGATTCGGCGGATTGCTCATGGCTCTCGCCCCGCACTTTCCGGATACACTCATGCTGGTTACGTCTCTCTCCCTCCCCTCTTCTCCTCCGATCCGCTTCTAATCAGCGGGTGATGTCAGCTGATACGCAAGGCAGGCATGGAGATACGAGTCGCCGTCACGGCCTACGTATCCGACCGAATCGCCGCCTCCCGCCAATCCCAATCGCACCTCCCCGCCGACTCACCGGATAAGGTCCCAGGCGGATACACGAACGTCTCGGTGATCCGTGCGAACTCGATGAAACATATGCCAAACTTCTTCTTGCGTGGTCAAGTGGGTGAAGAAAAACTCGGCGGAATTGGATGAGGTGTTGATGACAAGGTGGGCAGTTGACGAAGATGTTCTTCTTGTTTCCGGATCCGCATTTCAAGTTGAGGAAACAGAAGGCGAGGATCATCACGTATGTCACACCGATCCTTTCATGACTGTATAGCTGAGGTTGGGTGACAGGACGACATTGCTGGCCGAGTATGCATACGTCTTGAGACCGGGCGGGATATTGTACACCGTTACCGACGTCAAAGGTGAGCGCCTCCTTCCCTTCCGTCCCCCCTGCAATTATCCTTCCCTCTTCCTTGATCGCAGACCATCCGTCAGCTGACAAACACACTTAGACCTGCACGAGTGGATCGCCCACCACCTCCACACCCACCCCTTATTCGCTTACATCCCCACATCCGAACTCGCCGACGACCCTGTGCTCGAAGCGGCGCGGACGGCTACTGAAGAAGGACGGAAAGTGGAACGGAATGGAGGGGAGAAGTGGGTGGCTTGTTTCCGAAGGGTTGAGGATCCGCCTGAACAAGTCGGATAGCATGCATTGTCGCCGGAAGCTCCACACGAAGGTCAGGGTAGCGTGCTGATCATCTGTGTATGGGAGAAGTCATCGTTGCCGAGTGTTTGCGACTCGTCTACTCACGCTGCATCCCACTTTCGATCAGCCTGAAGAGCACTACGGAGGAATGCGAACTCAACGGCGCCATCACTGTTTCCACAACGATTGAAGTACGGCTCAGTCGAGCATGGGACAAGGAGAGTGAGGCCCGAGTTCGGGACATCGTGGAGCTGCACATGGTGGAGGTATCGGTAAGAGAGGGTGAGTGTTTCATCGTCTGCCTGTTCATGGCTGCCATCCACTCAGAATTGAGGTAAAGCACCTGTAACGGCCCGATCCTGCGAAGTATAATGCAAGAAATGCATATGCTCTACGTTCCACCATTCACCTGATCCGGATCATCAGCGCAATCTCAGGTCTGCGGGCAGAATCTACCCACCTTATTTTTTACTGTCGTGAGATACTGCGCATAACTACTCATATGATCCATCCGATCCTCAATCAACAGACTCAACGCCCAACTCCGTAACGCTGGTTCCGCATCGCTCTTGACCACATACAGATGTGGTCGGTACACGCCGCGCCGGAGTTCCCGAGTCTTCGCCACGATCGCGTTTACTCGCTGGTTGAACGGGTTGTCCAGCACCGGCAGGGTGTACTTCCCACCGCTAAGCTCGCTGTAGGACAGGAGGTCGAAGACGTCCTGGATGAGTCGGGGAACCGCCTCGTGGCCGACCCAGAGGAAGATGTTCTGTCCGTCCTCGATGATGAAGAGACCGTGCCGTTCGAGTCGTTCTGACGTGAGATTGAGGGCAGGCGGCAGGATGACGCCCTGTTCCCCGATGGTTCCGGCTTCAGGAGGCATGTTGTGCAGCGAGTAGAAGCGAGGGTGCATGTAGGGTATCAAGGCTTGGCATGGGAGGGTGGTGAGGAGGTCTTGCGCGTATGCTCGGAGATCGGGTGGGATTTGCGAGCCCTCGCGTAGACCGACGTGTTTTGTCAAGCCGCACATGAGAAGGGGGAGAAGCAGAAGATTTGCGGGCACGGCGAGTTGGGCGGAAGCTCCGGTCGAAGAGGTGACCTGGTTCTTGTATACCGTGAGCATGTCGGAAAGCTTATTCGTGATCAGGGTACGAGCGTCGTCTAGACTATTGGTGATAGATTTCTCGACCGCCTTATTGGTGAGATATGCGGCGATGGCGATCTGGTCGGCAGAGGCGTAAAGCTCGGCAATGGAATCTGTCGTCGGCATGGCCTGGGTGATGACCCGGATTCTTCGCTCGCCATAGCACGATGTATGCAGAATAGCGGTTTGAAGCACGACGAATGGCCCCTTGAGGTCGTCCTCCAGCTGAAGCTCCATGACGTAGTTCTGGTCCTCCGGAACTGTGGGTAATGCGAGCAAATCTGTCGACCGAATGAAGAAGTTACCATGGAATGCAGACAGCCGGATTCCTCGGGTAGCTCGGACCCGGATGACAGCCTCGAGACCGATGGGCATAGCGAGAACCTTCCCGAATTCTGTGGCGAACTTGATCGCATCCTCGGACCGACTCGCATTGAAACCGGGGTAGAGATAGGTCTGACCAGCCGTATATCGAGGAAGACATGAAAGGGTCGCGACATCGGTGTAATTTGCCGAGAAGAGGAACATGTCGACCGAAACCTGCTGCTTGGAGCACTCGATGGCGAATGTCTTGTAGAAGCTCGACCCGGCATTGAGCAGGGAGCTCTCCTTGCTCGTGCCGAGCAGCTTCGGATCGTCTCGTGCTTTCAATGCTCCCTCGCCGAGAGTAGGCAAACTCGCACTGAGCGCGATAATCTTCCCTCCGATCTTCTCGATAAGCTGATGTGCGGCCTGCATTGCTGACCCGAGAGCATTACCGACCGTATGCGAGTCCTGGAACATGTCGCTCAGCCGCCCCAAGAGACTCTCGAGTGCGGGTCGAGACTCTTCGAGGTTGACGAGCAGATCGACAGGCTTGGGCAGGAAGACGTCGTGAAGATCCGACATGACTAGCATCGTAGCCTCGGTCGCACCAGGCGGTAAGGAGAAGAAGTGCAAGCTGGTGGATACGGCGATGATGGCGATCTTAGCTCGCTTGTCGGCATTGGGTATACTATCGAGGCTTTCGAGAATCGTCCGTGCTGCCGTCGCCACCAAGCCTGACTGCACCGCCGCTTGGCTCACGTCGATGATGAAGGCATATACTGGAGGCTGGGGCGGTCGTACCATGTACTCCGTCGGTGCGATGAACTCCACCACACTGTGATTCAGCTCTTTTCTCGCCCACCGGTCCGCCGGCTTCCCTTCTCTTTGGTCCCAGTCAAACAGCTGAGGCACCTCGTTGCTCAATCCGCACATGCAGCACTTCCACCTGTTCCCGCCCTCGATAAAGGTGACGTAAGGGTTGATGTACGATCTGCATCGTCTGCACCGCGCAATCACCGAGTCCTCGACGACCGGCACCGGCATGTCGCCATCGCTTTCCCGGAATGACCGGTAAGGAGCCATGACGAGCGCAAGGGGGAGTTTCGACTTGTTGAGGAGAGACTGTGTCATGGGCATTGAGGTGAGAGTACATCGCTGATAGCTCGGGTCGGGTTGGGTATAGGGTGATTGGGTGACAGAGGCGTTTGGTGGAAGGAGGGAAGGAGGTGGAGGCGCATCGAGACCACGGACGTCGGGCTGCATACCGATAAGGTTGACCGTCTGGATGCTATGCAGTTGTTTCTGATCTCCATATCCCCCACCAGGCTTCTGACCCATGTTTATGTTTTGGAACTGATTCGACATGTGATCCACCTGTTGTTGCGGGTATGCGGGTTGCTGACCGTAAGCTGGTTGTTGAGGGGACAGAGGCTGCTTGACATCTCCGCTAGCCATACCGGGAGTGAAGTATTGCGCGGGGCCGGGGTGCTGCTGCTGCTGTTGTTGGGACTGGTCGGGATAGCCTGGCGGCATGGTTTGTCGAGGGGCAGGTTGAGAATCATAGCCGCCTCCACCATACATCTGCTGTATTTGGGCTGTGGGGTATTGCCGTCGACCTCCTCGAGAAGGAGCGGGAGCAGATCCAGGAGCGGGGGGAGGGGAGGCGGAAGGATGAGCGGTAGGATAGGTAGGCTGAGTGGGCAGGTCCCATTGTGATCGCCCGGTAGATTGATCTGAGGGAATGTAAGCTCCACGACTTTTCACGAGGAGCCCGAAGCTCACCGATATAGATGTACTGGCCCGATGGCTGATCCCTGGTCGGGTCGAGTCTTGATCAGCTTCGTTTCTCATGTCAGGCCAAAGGCAGATGTCACTCACCATCGAGCTTCCCACCCTTGGGGCAGCTGCAATGGCTGCGAGCTCGTCATCGATTGGAACATGATCGAGCGAGAAGGTTCGTGGAGTCGTCAGGCGGACCGGAGAAGCTTCTGGGCGGTTCTACTCTGAGAAAAAGCCAAAAAGAAGGCAAAGGAAACCTTTCCGGAGTTTCGGGGTTTAGCTCTATGGAGTCCCCGCACCTCCTTGTTTCCTCTTCCAGTCCCGCGTCAAGTAGTACATCCTCATCCCTTGCAGACTCGTCGACAAGGCCGATCACGATGCTCCAGACCAACGTCCTCGCCCCCGGACATGCAGATCTTGTGACACGTGAGTCGGAGCTAGCGGAGTCTACCGAGCATGACGGCTGACTCCAGCTTAGATGTCGTGTATGACTTTTATGGCGAGCGGCGTGAGCTACTAGCCCTGGAGCAGCTTGAGCCCGGCTAACCTGCCCGGTCAGTCGCATCTTGCTCAGCAGACCAAAAGATCAAGCTCTTCCACAAGTCCGTCGAGGGAACATGGGAGCAGGAGACTGAATGGAAGGTTCGTGACCCTCATCCGTCAATTCCAACTGGTATCCAGCTGAGTCCTGGACCTAGGCTCACGACGCACCTCTCCTCCGGCTAAGCTTCGCTCACCCCCTTCATGGGTCTCTCCTCGCTTCGTGCTCCCACGACCGGACGGTCCGGATATGGGAGGAACCGTCTACTTCCTCTGCTGCTGCCGGGAAGGAGGGACGGTGGATTGAACGGGCCGTCCTGGCGGGAGCCAAGGGGTCCGTTAGAGCTGTCGAGTTCTCGCCTCCGATCCCCTCGTTCGGACTCCGAGTGGTGGGTTTCTCCATCCCGATCTGCATAACAGGTCTGAAGAGATTAATAGGCATCAATAGCGACGGACGGACATCTACGAATACATACCTCGCTCGACCCATCCCTCGACGACTGGTCCACCGCACACGACGTCTACATCCCCTCCCTCCCTCCACCAGGATCGCATGACGAGCTTCCTGCGCCGGAAAATACAGGCTCAGGCGAACTCGCAAGCGGTGGATGGGGTTTGAGCTGGTGTAAAGAGCGATGGTGGGGGAGTGTACTCGCCTCCTTCGCCGCGACAAATCATACCGTCAAAGTGCGGTCCAAATCCCTTGAACGAGTCCATGTCAAGCTGACGGGACCAGATCATTGCCCTTGACCCAACTCCCACCTCCCTACTCCACCTCACCCCGCCGGCGCCGCCTTCCCCCCTGACTTCGGTAGCTTGGGCACCGAGCTGCGGTCGGTCATATCATCTGATAGCGACGGGAGCACGAGATGGCGCAGTGCGGATATGGAGAGTCGAACCGCCGTCGACTGATGGGGAGTATGATGGGGGAAGAAGAGAGGCATGGAAGAGCGAGATTGTGGCGGAGTTTGGTAAGGGCGGAGCAAGGGTCTGTATGGTTGATGTGAGTTTTGACGATACTTTGAATACCCAGGCTAACGATAGAGTGGAAGTGGAACGCGACGGGAACGACACTGACGACTTCGGACGATGATGGGGTCATTCGGATATACAAGCGTGAGCTCGACCATCCCCTTGGTCCTCATACGACGCGGATTTTTATGGAGAAGGCTGACGACATCTGCGTCTACATAGCGACATATGCGAAAACCTGGAAGCTTCTGGGCAAGATGACGGCAGAGGAACCACCTAGTGACGACGCGAATGGACATTGACGCCTGCACCCTTGTCCCCAGGATCACAATCATCTGCATGAACCATGACAGCCTTTCAAGTCTTCCTTTCTTTCCATCCCATTATATACCGTTTTGTTTGTGCAACAACTGTCCGTCCCATACTCATCCCTTCGCGACCGGAACATCGGTACACTTGAAATCGAGCAACGACTCATTTGCGATATTCGCGCAGAGGTACTGAGCCGTTCCATTCTTGGGCGTGAGTTTCGTCCCCATCGCGGTGATGTTGTTTCGGCCGAGCACTCGAGCGTGGCTACCGTGCCGTTCTCGACCAAACCAGAGGCGGTAACAGTCACGTTGATGTAGTGGACCTCAGATATTTGGACGGGGGGGGGGACGTCATTTTCGTAGCCCAGAGTATGTGAAGATGGGATGACGGGTCGCGGGGAATCGCGCGCATTTGAGATAATCGATCAGTCATGATTCGCAGACAGAAACAGGGGGCAGACGAACTGTTGCGCGGTGGATTGGTAGCATTGCGTCTAGTAGATCGGGTTGTCCACATCTATCCATCCGTCAGCTAATTGTGATATGAGCTAGACGGAGAGCTCACTGTTGTTCACAAAGTCCTGGAATGTGATGTTATTTACATACCCACTACCACCACCCGATTGGGACATGGTATTGTTCGAACCGCCAAAGACCTTGCTTCGCGCATCGTTCTGCGCGTTCGACATGGAGATATTGCGGACGTAGACGTTGGCAACGATATCGGCTGGCGTGCTCTCTTCAGCCAAAGTCCCCAATCATCTCCAAAGGGGGCAGCGTACTCTCGCCGTAATACTGGCCCAGTGAGCCGACAGATATCCCGTGCGAGCAGTTACATACAAGGTTCTGGACGTCCATGTATGTAGAGTTCGGCTTGAAGCTCACACAGTCATCGTTGTTGATGATGACCGAGTTCAAGATGGCGACAAGGCTCGGACGGTAAATATCCCATCCGTCAGAGTTCACAGCTGGCGCGGAGCTGTTGGAGGAGACGGTTGATCTGGATGTTATTATATGTGACGTCGTTGGAGTTGTAGACGAAGCTGTAGAGGTGGAGACAGAGGTTCGAGTGAAGGTAGGTTCGCCGAGGCGCTTACTTGTGCCAGAACCGCGAGTTGATGATACTTATCCCGGCAGGTCAATCAGTGCTGCTGACGAGCAGAGCTGGAAGGTGTAGAGCAGGTTCGGACCGTCATCTTTGCCGCCGCCCATGGGCTACTTGATCGTCAGCGGAAGTTCAGGGGCCAAAGAGTGGAGGCACAAAGGGGAGCACGGAGGGCTTAGCGGTTCTGATGATCTGGGCAGGTGAGACAGTGAGAATGACAGACCGTCACAGTGCAGGTCGAGCCCGAGGTGGTGACATAAGGTTTGGTCGAAGTAAATCGCTTTTCCAGTCCACCAGACGGTGCATGAGTATATCCAGTGGAAGCGAAAGCTCCAGACGCCACAGCGAGGGCACCGAGAATCGGGATAGCGAGCTTCATCGTGCGTGTCGACCGACTTGGACGGAGCGGAAAGTCTTCACGCAGACCTCATGGTGGCCGAAGGAATTCGGAAGGCTGCAGCGGGGCCAGTGGGTATATGCGCTTGCTATGAGTGAGCGGTGTAGCAGGTTAGCCGAGATTTCGAAGTCGGCCAGGCGAAGGAAGACTTGGGTGGGAAGGGCGATCAACCACCTCCTCTCTAGCGGGGAGGCGTTCTCGAGGTAGACAGTGCGCTCGAGCAAGGAGAGCTGAGGTAGAAGCAGAAGGAGTGTAGAGTTGTGGGCTTCATTGCTCAGCTCGTGCTGGGAGCGGATGTCAGGCGGGACTTCGACATTCGAGGACAGTGTGGATAGGACGCGGAGGGAGATGTCGGTGTATGCCTTCTCTGCTAAGGGCGCCAAGGCGCAATGGGACTGGATGCCCGAGCCGCCGAATAAGAGGGGCAGCGAGATTAGCGTACCGTCGCGATCGGCGAGGTCGTCCGGGACGCTGGGGCCCACCCGTATTCTCCGAAACTCATCGCAGACAGCGTCGTCAACGGCTTTCCATGTCGGCATGATGTCTGCGGACGGGAGTGTCCGAGGGAGATGGCGAAGGCTCTGCTGCAAGGACATCTTCAGGCAGAGGAGGGCGTGTTGGCATGGGAGTTTAGAGAAGGGGCGTAGTAGGGGGACGAGGTCTTCTAATTTGTCCCGCAGAAATGTGGCTCGAGCTTCGGTGGGGCCGAGAAAGCGACCCAGGATGGCGAAGCCCCGGGTTCGAATGTCGGACAGCGGGTGGCATACGCTCTTGATGGCATTTAGGGTGAGGGATGAGCCGGCCTGGAAATGGGCCTGCGCGGCTGGCAGTCCGGACTCATCTGGGCTGAGGACGTAGATGTTGTCCAGGTATGCGAGGACCAAGTGCTGCGGTCCGAGGCTGAGGGCGAAGAACTCGAGGGAACGCCTTACGGCGAGCGAGAAGAATAGCGGGCCCAGGATCACCCTGTCGGATGCCCTAAGAGGAAGAAAGGACTTGGTAGGGCAACGCGGGGTCCTTCACGACGAGAGTCGTGGAGCCGCCATACGCCTAGGCGCCGGTGTGGTACAGGCTGGGTGTTATGACCGTACCCAGCCAACTATGCTTTGGATCGAACTCACGCCCAAGCTTCCCTCATGCCCCGTGGACTAGCAATGGATGAAGACGATTGTCGAACACAATCGTGGGTTAAAAATGGTCTTGACTATAAAGCTAAAGACAGGTTGACACAGTCAACAATTTTCGAACACAACCGACGACGAGTGCGGGTAAGACGTAGACTTACCAGCTTACCAGTCTAGTCTTGCACAGTACGGGAGATTGCTCAACCTGAGGATGGACACTTCCACAGCCAGGCTGGTCGTCGGTAGGGTAGGTCCGCTAGTTACAAGACGTTGCATAAACTAGTACAAGAACCTTGATACTAGATCTCTAGTGGGTATCAGTCATGGTCAATCTACTATGCCTCTGCGTACCTCGGTCTCTTTCGTTGTCCCACTCCAAGCCCGAGGCTCCATGATCCTTCTCCCCGCTTCTACAGCACTGTAGAGGCTTCTCCAGCCAAAGTCCTCTGCTCGTCCGCTGGACCCATGAACATCCGCGACAGTCGGATTTGGCCCATTTGAGGGTGCGGACGTAGCCCGCGTTGAGGCGAGGGGCAAGTGTAATGGCGAGGGTGATACATAGCTCGGCCTGGAGGGAGGCTATGAACGCGCAGTGGCTAAGAGGGTTTTACCCGCTACCCGGTGCGGATCAAAGGTACCATTAGTAAGTCTTGAAACCTTGATATGCCCGGATATCCTTGGTCGTAGTCCATCAGTCGTGGAATGTGCTCGACAGTTCTGGACATCGATCACGCTCGGTCCGAGGGGTTGGCAAGTTGACTGTTCTGGGTACGAGTCCATGGGTGTGTCGGGAAATGTCGAAGACAGTTGCGGACATGCGGAGCTTCTTGATCGGATATCCGGTGTTATCGTACGGTGGCATAGATCGCGGTTAGGCCGGGATGGGGGTCACAACTCTGGCAGAAGTCGCGAAGGGCTTGTGCCGGATCCTCGCGACTGACGGCGTTGAAAGTGTTTGTATGTGGGTGTACGCGTGTGACAGACCATTCTCCAAGGCCAGTCTGGTGGCGTAAATCACTGGCTCGACCTCGCCTGTCGAGCCTAGCCCCGAACTGGAAGGGCGCGGAGCTGATGGGAACGGAAATTTGCTCGCCATATGGCCTTGGCGCACGCGCGGTATATAATCTCGCCCACCGCTATGGGACGGATTCTCCCGTCTGACTTGATCAGTGGTGTCAGCAGGGAGGCGCAAAGGAGTTGTATTTTCTCGGTGGGGGATTAGCGAAAAGGTTCCGTTGTTCCCGTGTTTTCCGCTGCTCCGGTGACGTGAGAATTGGAACTCTGATCTCTGACGGTCTCGAAAGCACGAAACTCTCATCTATACTATACGCTCCGACTCCACCCTTTTGTACGCCGTCGTACAGCAGCGTACTGATCAAGCTGACTGGAGCTGGTACCACATTCCAGAAACAGCTCACATCCAGCTCTCAACATGTCCGGCAAGGGCGCTCTTTCCGTTGTTCCGGTGAGTCACACCTGCTGCCTTCCAGCCAGCTTTCATTCGGCCAGTAGTTGGCTACAGATGTAGAGCTCTACGCTGAATGGAGCTGATTTACCTTGCAGGCGGGTGTCATCACCGGCGAGGACGTGCTCAAGCTCTTCGACTACGCGAAAGAGCAGAAGGTGAGCTAGTCCCCGTGCTCTGTATTCAAGGGCGGCTCAGGTGAGAAGGAGCTAGATATGCAGCTGTTGAGCTGCGCGATGTAGCTCCTACCCTTACCTAGCTATCGGCCTCTCCCCTGTGATACAATGGACGTTCATGGCTGACTTGATGCTCGCAGTTTGCCATTCCTGTACGTCTTCCTTTGCTCTCTCGAGGACATGGGCATCTCATCCGCCCGGGTTTGGGTGACGGCCAGAGACAGCTGCTGACGCAGTCGTCTGTGTTGTCTCCCTTCAGGCCATCGTAAGCCTTTCACCGTTCGGCTGATCAGGGCGCGCTGATCCTGGCAGAATGTTACCTCCTCTTCTGTCGTCAATGCCGTCCTGGAAGCCGCTCGAGACGTCAAATCTCCCATCATCCTCCAGGTCTCTCAGGGAGGTGCTGCATTCTTCGGTGGCAAAGGTTTGGCGAACGAGAACCAGGAGGCCTCGATTGCCGGTTCCACAGCTGCTGCCCACTACATCCGGTCCATTGCCCCTTCTTACGGCGTGTGAGTATCCCTTGCCTCATTTGAGAGCACGCTTACGCTTAGTAGCCCTGTCGTGCTTCACTCCGACCACTGCGCGAAGAAGCTCCTTCCCTGGTTCGACGGGATGCTGGCCGCAGACGAGGCATACTTCAAGGAGCACAACGAGCCGCTCTTCTCGTGGGTATCCCCTTCTTTAGATAGGGATGGGCTGATCACGGACAGCTCGCACATGCTCGACTTGTCCGAGGAGTCAAAGGAGGAGAATATCGCCGACTGCGAGAAGTACTTCACGCGCATGGCGAAGATGAACCGTGGGTCACGGTAAAGCATCAGCTTCCGAAGCTGACCTGTACGGCTTCTATTGCTGCCTTTTCCGGCCCTTCGCTACATCTCCTCTTGGACGCTGACCGTAAAGGCAGAGTGGCTCGAGATGGAGATCGGAATCACCGGTGGAGAAGAAGACGGAGTGGACAACAGCTCGGCTGACAACGCCTCGCTATACACCCAACCTGAGGATATTTGGGACGTCTACTCGGCGCTCAGCAAGATCTCCCCCAACTTCTCCATTGCCGCCGGCTTCGGAAACGTCCACGGTGTCTACAAGCCCGGAAATGTCAAGCTTCGACCCGAGCTGCTGGGCAAACATCAGAAATACGCGGGCGAGCAGTTGAAGGGGAAGACCGGGGACAAGCCTCTGTGAGTGGATCACATCTACCATGCATGTCTTCAGCATGCGACTCTGCTCGTTCCCAGACACCATCCCCTTACCTTCCCTGTTTTGCCTGGCCCTTCCACCCCTCCGCTACCCATATAGACAGTGCCCCGCCCTCCATCCATGAGTGCCGGGGCGATCCGGTCAGCGTATATCGACGCAGCGCCTTTTAGAGCCTGCCTCTTCTCATGTGTCTTTCCGGTACCCATTCTGGGCTACCGGACTGGCGCGGCTTGTGGAGGGGGAGGTGTCAAAGCGCTGCTACAGAAGGCACTCATGTGCAATGACTTGTGCTGATATGACACAGCTTCCTCGTCTTCCACGGTGGTTCCGGCTCTTCGAAGGATGAGATCCACGAGGCGGTTACCAATGGCGTCATCAAGATGAACGTAGACACCGATACCCAGGTGAGCTGTAATTCACCGCCTCAGGAATCATGAGATTCCGTGTTCGCGGTCGGTCCCAGCTGACTCATGGATCCATCAGTTCGCCTACCTCGCCGGCGTCCGAGACTTCGTCCTCAAAAAGAAGGACTACCTCATGTCCCAGGTCGGCAATCCCGAAGGGGCGGACAAGCCGAACAAGAAGCAGTACGACCCGCGTGTATGGGTCCGAGAAGGGGAGAAGACGCTTGTGGAGCGAGTCAAGGAGGCCTGCAAGGACCTTGGGAACGACAACCGGTGCTAGGTGTGAGGTCTGGTCTTGGTCTAGGAGCATTGAATAGTCTTGTTTCAGGTTGAATGAAAAGCATGTCTTAAGGAAGGGCACAACTCAGATAAGCCGGGCATACGTGTCGCGTCCACGATCGATGGACCATGCATTACTCATCTTCGGATTCCTCCTTCGCCGTCACGGCCCCCCCCCGGGACCATCCTCGGCCTTGATACGCCCAGCATCGCCATTTGCGCTCCCATTTGCCACGATCAGCGCCGGAGTGTTGTCCTCATCCTCGTCTGATTCGGAAATGTATGCCTTCGATTTGCTGCGAAGATGCCATCAGCTCTCAATACATGGAGGATACAGTGCTAGGAGCCACTCACAACTGCTTCCTCTTCTTCCCGGTTGTCAGCGTCCCTTCCTCCTCATCAGGATCATCTACCGGTCGTCTCGACTTCTTCTACACACCGCTGTCAGCTGTGCTATCCTCAGGTCAAACCACCAACCTTCGCCCTGAGCATAGCGATCGCATCCTTCCTCATCCCCTCCTCATCAACCTCCCCCTTCACCTCCACCCCATCCTCATCACCACTGAACCTCGCCTCCGCTTCCTCCTCATCCTCCATTTTAACATCCCCCTCATCCGTCAAGATCTCGCTCTTGCTCCGAACCTTCCTGCCTTTCTTTCCACCCTTCTTTTTCCGGACATTCCGATCTCCACCCTCGTCGGCCGAATCGATGTCCCCAGCTTCTTTCCGCCGTTTTCGCCTCTCAGCTAGGTTGGCCTTCCTGGTTTCCTCCTCCTGCTGTCGAGCGTTTAGCTCCTCTTGCCATGCTTGGGCTTCTTCCCGTGCTTTCCGACGTTGTTCGGCGAGCTTTGCAGCCTTCTCCTCGATCTCCGCGCGTCTCGCGGCCTTCCGTCATGAAAGTCAGTACTGTTGAGTTAGGAGCTTGGGTGATCTCACCTCTGCAGCTTGGATACGCGCTTGCTCCTCCGCCCTCGCCTTTCTCGCTTCCTCGACACGAGCTTGCGTCTCTCCTTCATAGATTTCTTGCCGCGACATCTGCTCCGGAGCTTTACGAAGCAGACCGTCACCATACCGCGAACGCTGATCCGCCAGATCCGCGTCGTATGGCAGAGCCCCGCTGCGATCGTCGGCAAGAACGCGAAAGGTGCTGAAGAGGTCGACAGTCAGCGAAGAAAAGCGATCGGGAACGATGTGAGCTTACTTGGCAGCCTGCTGCGCTTGCTTGAGGGCGACTTGCAGCTCGTCTAGGGTGCGCTTTGCGGGTTCGAGTGCGAATAGCATTTCGGCAGCCTTTTGCTGAATCATGGCAATGTTGTAGAGGATAGCCCGGTCTGAAGGTTGAAGGTGCATTGCCTGAATCCGATCAACCTCATAGTTTCACAAAGACGATGAAAACATACCCGTTGACAGTAGGTTTGCGCCTTAGACATGGCTGAGAAGTTCGATTCCCGGTTGGCGAAGGCATGCCATGCTCGTGCGAGATACAGCAAGACCGGCACATTTCGCCCTTTGAGAGTGTTTAGTGCCGCCTCGTACTGCACTACATCAGCCGGTGTATACGATATTGTCGGTCTCACGGACCGATTGAATAGCCTTCTCCTCCTCTCCCCGTGCAAAGTAACAATGACCCATGTTAACGTTCACCGAGCCGTCCGAGAGACTATCATTGATCCTGCTGAAGATCGACACAGCTTGACCGGCAAGTCGCATCCGGGCTTTCGCTTCATCCGCAGCATTGACGGCTGCTCCTTGGGGCTTCAGCGCCAAAGAATCCTCGGCCAGGGCGATGGCGAGCCCTTGTGCAGCTGTTGCACATCGTGGATCGAGTGAGAGCGCTCGCTCATACGCCTCAGCGCTTCTTAGGTACTGCTTCGTCCTCTCCGCCAGCTCTTGAGCCGACTTTGCCTCGCGACCAAGGGTGAAGTGAAGCCAACCCAGGGCGCAAAATGTAGCGGAATCCGCCCGCTCGAACTTGAGGGTTCGTGAGGTGAAGGCCAACGCTTCCTTGTAGGAGCCGATAGAGATCAGGAAGTTGGTGTAGACGGATCGAAGGGTAACGTTTGCCTCATCGGACTTGAGGCATTCTTTGAGGAGGGTATGCGCATCGAAGTTCCGCCCTGCCGATGCAGCGAGCATAGCTAATCGAACTTTGGCTGAGCCGCATCAGCACGACGCTATACTCACGTCAAGACGACTCACACTCCATGTGCTCGGGATGCTGGCGGAGGACGTCGCGGTACCACTGAGCGGCCTCAACGACCTCGCCACCCTCCTCATACGATCTTGCGAGGTTGTAAGCGAGCACCGTCTTGAGGACCTCCGCATCCTTCCCATTCTCCGCCGCTAAAGCCTGCAACGCCTCCTGGTACATCCTCTCAGCCGTCTCTACGTTTCCCTGCAGCTGGAAGAGGGCGCCAAGATTGCTCGACATCCGGACTTCGCGCAGATCCACCGGCTTGCCTTCCACTTTGGCATCGGAATTGATTGAAACGGCTGTCTGATAAGCCCCGACTGCCTTTTCGAGGCTCTCCTCTTGCCAAAGTCCTGCGAGATCGACGAAGATGTCCGGATCATCACCAGCACCACGCAGACGAGCCCAGTCCTCGTCAGTCGACGCCGAGACAACCAAATTGTGAAGGTCAGAGAGCATCGTCCTGGCTGTTGCTCGATTCCGGGCGAGCTCATCGTCCTTCATACCGGGATGTGGGTACGCGAGAAGCGAGGCATGAAGAACGGTATACTCGAGTGGACCTTTGCCATTCAACCGTTTCGCCGTTTGTTCGATGAAGTTGAGAGCCTCTCGCAGGTTACCTGTAGAGCCAGGGTCAATTGATTCTTCTGAGTGAGGACTTCACTTGCCATTCTTGATGGCGATCTGGCCCAATGTCAATTCCGCCATAATGTTGACCCCGGCCGCATCCTCTCCCTTTGCAGCAGCAATGAAGGGTCCAGCATCCGCCACGTCGCCAGCAATGAATCCCAATCTTCCCCTCTCCCCGTTCGCCAAGATGCTGTGCCGCTTATTATCGGCATACTGGATAGCCCTCTCAGCGAGTTTCGATGCGAGGGGAATCTGTCCGCCTTGACCGGAGACGCTGGCAAGAGCCAGAGCTGATGCGGCGCACTTGTTATTGAGCTTGAAGGCCCGCTGAACATAGGAAATTCCTTCGGCTTCGAGGCGAAGGCGGTCATCGCGATTCACGGAGGGTTCTCGAGCGGTATTCAGATAGGAGAGGCCAAGGAGGAGGAGGGCGCTCCATGAAGAAGGGTCCTGCAACCGATTTAAGTGACTTTCCTGGATAGGCCATTGATAGATACACGATGCAATGCCCGTTCCCAGGCAGCCCTCGCCTTCTCGCGATCTCCCAGCACCCAAGCGCACAGGCCGATACCTATCCGTGGATCGGGCTGCATGTCCGAGTGGAGGTTGAGAAGCTTTTGATACGTCTGGAGAGCTAGCTCGTGTGCCCGTCTTGCGAATTGCAGTCGCGCCTGCGTCGGGGTCAGTCCAGATCGCTCGAATACTTTACACCTACCTGAGCCAAGAGAGCGATGACATTATTTGGCTGGCGTGCCAATAGCCTTTCTACCAGAGGATGAGCAATGTTCGGCTGGCCTCTTGCGAGATATAGGCTAACTGTAGGACAAATGAGCGAATATCCCCGGAGAGAGGTCGTCAACGAGGTACACGTACTTTTGCCCATAGCGACAGACACCGGCTCGTCCTCCGGAGCAGCCCCGGATGCCTGCAACGCTGAGTCCGCCCTATTGAGGTTCGCCGCTGCCTCCGTGTAGTGGAACTCCTTCGTCTTCGTATCAGGTCCTTGTTGGTCATATTCTGAGAGGTTCAACTTAGCTCAATCGTGAAGATTGTCAGCTGGACTCACTAGCATGAGGCAGAATCGTTTTGGGAGCCGTTCGGGCGAGAGCGAGGTGGAGATGCGCCGACATAGCATGGAGATTCACGAGAGCTATGGGGTCTGGTGGTCTTCCAGGTCCACCCGCGAAGACTGCGACACCCCGCTCCTCAGTTCTTTCCTCGTCCGCAAATCAAGGGACATGACATACACTCCAATCCCCGGCTCAACAGCTCCTCCACCCTCGCCCACCGACCTTTCACCCAATGCTCCGTCGCGATCAACGTCCATTCTCTACATTCTGCCGAATAGTCGGAGAGAAGATCCGGAATGGCACCAGCAATGTCGTCATCCGCCAGGTCGTCGAGGTCGAGGTCGGTCTGAATGCCTCTGTGGTGTCATACGAGAATACGAGGAGAAGCGCAAAGGTCAGACAGGAGGAGAACATATCGTCATCACCTTACACATAATGGAGTATAGAGAGCTGTTCTAGAATGCCGCTCACCCTTGACCGACAATGACCACCACTCGACTTGGAGGTACAGCTTCCTCCTTCACGATGCGCGGGGTTGAGGGACCCGCTTCAGCCATCGTGATGAGAGCGCTATAGGCACCCGGCCGCCTGAAGTACTGGTGTCTGGATCGGTCTTCTTGGTTGACCGCAAGAGAGAAGAACGGCCAGGATGGACGGGCGCAGCGCGAAGAGTTCCTGCTTTGGGAACAATTAGGCGCGTGATAACAGCTTCACTGGAGGAATTCTGGTTCCCGGTAATAGGACGCGCAATCTCGTGGCTATGCGCTTTTGTACTACTTTGTATGAAGAAATGAGACTGCGCCCCAGCCCTTGAGCCAGTACGAGACATTTTGGTCTGAATGGTTGGACCAACCAGCAAAACGTGTCCCAAAAGAGACGGCCCTAGGAAGTTACACTGAGGCAAGAAAAGCGTTTCGGGACTCTGGACGAGTCGAAACCACCTCTACGCCCAGTTCCAGATTTCTGACTTTCTTGACTCGCTACGAGAGGTGTTGATGCCCATCCGAATACCTTTAAATCACCACTCAATACTTCGCTCCTGCTTGAGAGGTCACAACGTGTCCAGATTGAGCTTCTATCGCCAAATTCGTCAACCTGCTCGCCAAACTTGGTCCACCTTTCCTTGTCTGAGCTCCCGTACCATGTCCTCCGGCCCTTCCACCGCTACACGACCCGTCTCCTCTACCTCCGACCCCGCACCTCCAGCCGAAGGCCTGAATCCTATCACTCCCGGTGCGAGCGCTGCAAAGCAGAATGGGGATGCTGCGAAGGAGGGCAAGGAGAAGCCCGGCAAGTCGAAGGACAAGAAGGATAAGAAGGCTTCGGGAGGAGGTGGTGGAGCCGGTCTGGAGCTGTCGACACCGCCGGAATTCTTTGCGGAGCGGATCAATATATACGATGAGTACAAGGCGAAGTATGATCAATGGGTGTCTGGTAAGCTGCAGCTCTTGCGATATTCTTCGGTCGACCATCTGACCTAGCGATAGACGAAGAGCGAGGAGCTGACGTCGCATGGCAGAGCAACCCCGAAAACCCATCACCGTCACCCTTCCCGATGGCAAGTCGGTCGAAGCTACATCCTGGGAGACCACCCCATTCCAAGTCGCCCGCGACATCTCCAGCTCCCTCTCCGAGCGCATAATCATCTCCAAAGTCAATAATCAAGAACTCTGGGACCTCCATCGACCGCTCGAAGCTTCTTGCTCGCTCTCGTTACTTGACTTCGACTCACCAGAGAACGATTATGAGGCGAAGCAAGTCTTCTGGCATTCCTCGGCACACGTCTTGGGCGAGGCTTGTGAGCGGCGGTATGAAGGTTGTTGCCTAGGATACGGACCGCCTTTGGATGAAGGTGGATTCTTCTACGACATGTCGTTAGATGGAGGGAGGACAATTGGGCAGGACGACTATAAGGGGATTGAGGATATCTGCAAGTTGGCGGTGAAGGAGAAGCAGGCGTTTGAGCGGTTGGAATTGCCAAAGGAGGTGTTGCTGGAGATGTTCAAGGTATGTCAAGTCCCTCAAGGTTAGGTTGGGAAATGCTGACTCAGGTCATTTGTGCAGTACAACAAGTATAAGCAGCACTATATCAACGACAAAGTGCCTGACGGGACATCCTCGACTGTGTACCGCTGCGGCCCGCTCATCGACCTCTGTCTTGGTCCTCATGTGCCTCACACCGGTCGAATAAAGGCTTTGGCGGTTACGAAGGTGAGTCAGCTCGCTCTTGAACCTCTTTATCAGGCCTCTCAATCCAGCGTTTCTAAGGGTACTCGAACTGACGAGGTCTTGCTCAGAACTCCTCCTCATACTTCCTTGGCGACGCAAAAAACGATACCTTCCAGCGGGTCTACGGCATGTCTTTTCCCGATTCGAAGCAGTTGACCGAGTACAAGAAGTATCTCGAGGAAGCGGCCAAGCGGGATCACCGGAGGATCGGCAAGGATCAGGAGCTCTGGATGTTCAGCGAGTTGAGTCCAGGGAGCGCTTTCTTCCTGCCAATGGGGATGAGGATATACAATACCGTAATTGCCTTCATCAAGGTATGTGGATATCGCCCCTTCCTATATCCAGTGCTGACTTCCTTCCAGGCAGAATACCATAGACGAGGCTTCTCAGAAGGTGAGAAGGTAATTTCAGCAGAGATCTGATACCTCGCAGTTGGTTCCCCCAATATCTTCAACTCGAAACTCTGGCAGACATCTGGACATTGGCAAAATTACGCCGAGGACATGTTCCAGCTCAAAGTCGACGAGGAGCAATTCGCGCTCAAACCTATGAACTGCCCAGGGCACTGTGTCATGTTTGATTCCCGGGAACGGAGCTACAAGGAGTTGCCCATGCGATATGCTGAGTTTGGTGTACTGCACCGGAATGAGGCGAGTGGTGCCCTATCTGGATTGTCTCGGGTGCGACGCTTTGTCCAGGATGATGGTTAGTCCCATCTCTGCCCCTCGACTGCTCCTGAGCTGATACTTCGAAGCACATATCTTCTGCACCGTCGACCAGGTCGAGGCTGAGATGCATGGCGCTTTCGATTTCCTCGACGCGGTATACGAGCCTTTCGGAATGTCATACAAGGTCGGTTTATCGACACGGAACCCGAAGAAATGGGTGGGCGACCTGGCGGTCTGGGACAAGGCGGAGAGTGTACTCAAATCGGTGTTGGATAAGCGAATGCCCGGGAAGTGGCATATCAATGAGGAGGACGCGGCGTTCTACGGCCCAAAGTTAAGTGGCCGTGTCTCAAACAATGGTTTGACTAATCCGCCTTAGGTGGACTTCCAGCTCACCGATGCGCTGAAGCGAAATTGGCAATGCGGTACCATACAAGTGGATGATTCACTTCATAGCGAGGCTTTCATCTGACCGGATACTTCAGCTCGATTTCAATCTACCTGAACGCTTCGACCTGAAATACCGAGGACCGGATCAAGCAGGCGGCGTAGCGCCAGCGGTAGCCGGAGGCCAGTTCCACAGACCCGTCATGATCCACCGAGCGATCCTGGGCAGTATCGAGCGATTCATCGCCATCATCACCGAGACGACTGGCGGGAAATGGTGAGTCAGCAATCCTCTAATAAGACAATTGCTGATACGGGATTTTTAGGCCATTCTGGTTGTCGCCTCGTCAGATCGTCGTCATCCCCGTTGCAGCGCCGTTCAAGGAATACGCCACCAGAGTGGCCAAGACGTTCTGGGATGCAGGACTGTTCGCCGAGGCCGATCTATCGGACAATACGCTGAACAAGAAGATCCGGAATGCGCAGACTTCACAGTGGAACTTCATCATGGGTTGGTCAAGTTGTCTCCCAGAATCTATGTTGGCTGAAACAGAAATTCAGTCGTTGGACAGGACGAGCTGGAGGCGGAAGCGGTGAATATCCGGAATAGGGATGATGAGGTACAGGGACGGGAGGAGACGGTCAAGCTAAATGAGGCGCTTGAGAAGCTGGTCAAGCTTAGGGAGAGCAAAGCGGCAGTTAGCAAGCTGTAGAAGGGCGACACATAGCTATTTCGCATGCTACCAAACATCATGGTACCTCAGGCTTTATTATAAGCGGTCCGACCCCCACAGATCAGGCCTTCAGCGTGATCGCGTCAAGGTCACGCATAGTCCAGACACCGGTAAGAATGCAACAAACATCTCTAGGTGATGCACCAAAACACACTCCGCCCAAGCTTTCCATCAATCCCCCTTCCCACCAGACTTGAGCGTAACCGTCATCCCACTCGAATGGCTCTCGCCTCCTATCCCCGGTCTTCTCCCCGACCCCTTCCCGGAAGCCTGAGAGATACTCTTCGCCCTCCTCGGTCTCGTCTCCGTCAACTCATCCATTACCTCGCCCTCATCCTCCATACCCTCATCCAGATCCCCTTCCCCTTCGCCCTCGCCCTCACCATCAAGATACTGATCATCCTCGTCCTCCTCAATATGCGGACCCCCGAAATCTTCCTCCTCCCCTTCAGCCATATCCATGTCCAACAGATCCTCCCCTTCATCCCCATGAACCTCGTCTCCATCGCCCACCCTCAGCCGCCGGACTTCGTCACGAAGCTTATCGATATACCCATCACGCTTATCCACCTTCTCGTGTAGACGGACAATGTGTTCGTTCGAGAACTTGAGAAGAGCGACCTTGCTTACCCCTCGATTTGGGTTGTCGTCCGGAACAAGAGAAGACTTGGGTAATAGACGAGGAGCAGAGGACCCGGGGATGGGCTCGCCAGATTCCGGGTCAAGCGCTTCGATATTGATTGGCGGTAAAAGGAGACGAAGCTCGTCGAAGCCGGCTTTGAGCGAGTCACGGCGTTTTTGCTCGGCTGCTTTGTGTGAGGTACGACGGTTTTCGCCTTCAGGAGGTATCACTGTCACGGCAGCTGCAGTGGCTTTCGTTGCTGCGTAGGCATCAGGTGACGGTTCATGGAAAGGGTACAATGAGGCGACTGACCTGCTCGGACGCCAATTCCTCCCGCTGGCCGCATGGCTAATGCCCGCCTTCCACCTATGTTCGGAGCTATCTTCGTACCGTAATTCGCCTTCTTGGCGGTCCCTACAGTCGGTGATATCGAGCTCTTCCTTGCGGTAACTTGCCGCTTCTGCGTAGGTATCGGCTGACTTTCACCTACCTCGACATCCGTATTCGCTCGACCGAGATTCATGAGACTCGCAGGGGTCATAGGAGTGATGCCTTTTCGTCCGCCATTCTGAGTGGGCAATGGAGGAGGGGGCATGATCTGGCTAAGATCTACCGGAGAAGGTGTGGACGAGGTCGATGGGCCGCGTTGCATCGATTGCTGGTGCTGCTGAACGCCGCGTTGATCGATGGCAGCTGGTGGTAGATAGCCCATTCCCGTCGCGGAGGGATGGTATCGCTGCGCCATGGGTGAAGAGGGTACAGAGAAATGCCCTGGGAGAGCTGAGGCGGACGACTGGCGTGCGTGGGAGCGGTGGTGCCTCGGCTTCATCATTGGTGAAGGGCGTGATTTGGCCGGAAGCGAGTTGCGGTGAGGTCCTGTGCCGGACGATCCTTCAGCAAGTGGTGATGAGAGCGAACCTTGCCGAGTAGACGAGATGGCAGGAGAAGGGTAGATCAGCTGTACTTGCCCCTCGCCGAGAGACTGTTGCTCATTGAGATACCCGACAAACGCACTGAGGTACTCCGGATCGGTGTTACCTTGAGGCTCGAGGTCGGGTGAGAGGGTTTGTTGGGCTCCGCCCGACGAGCCAACGGGATTAAGGGCAGGCGAGGAGAAATTCGAAAGAGGGTGTGGGCCACGCTGGTTTTGAGAGCCAAAGACAGGGGAGAAGCCTTGATGTTGATTGAAGTGGACCGCTCTGGCGGACGCCTCGAGAGCCGGAGAGGTAAGCGGTGAAAAGTTGCCCGGCGATGGAGTACTAGCGGAGCCCGAATGGGCACCGTTCAAACCGGGAGAATTGGTCAGTCTGGTATGACCAGAGCTAGGACCACTACTGGGTATGTAAGGTGATGTGGACGCGGCCGCGACGGCAGCAGCTGAGGCTTGGAGCTCTCGCTGCTGATTTTGTAGGAGGATGAGCTGCTCTTGGAATTGTCTTTGCTGTTCTTGCAACTGCTCGATTGGACTACGTGATTGCGGGTCGTGTCGACTGTAGTGGCTAGAGGATCCGGGTTGAATGTCTGAGTTGACTGGAAACCCGTTTTGGGCCGGAGAGGCGTAGGCGGATCGATTTGCGTGGGGGGACAGAGCTGGGGAAAGCAGGGGGATGACATTGAACTGCAAAGTCCACTCAGATTACGGCCTTCTGGGTAGGATAAGAACTTACGTCCGGATAGGCTCCCATACCCTCAGTTCGAGCAAGCACCTCCAGCTGCATCGGACTCATCAAGCCGGGCCGCATTTGAGGGAACATGTCACCGCTCGGTGCTGTAGGGCTTCAGTCAAGATTTCTACAGACAGGAAAAGTACTCACCGGGTGTCAGGATTCCAGCCATGTCGTCCGGAACACGCCATTTCCTCTGATCCCCACGGTCCTCGCCATCTCCATTGCTTTGATGGGTAAGTTGATGTGCCCCCTGCATGTCGTATTGCTGCGCTGGTCGTGACTGTCCCGAAGAGTTGAGGTACATTTGGGCAATTGTGTGATATGGCGACTGAGGATGAGAGGAGTCGAATATCACGGGCGACTGCATGTGGATATGCTCGAGCTGGTCTCGTCAGCAATACTAACAGAAAAGAACACGAGCTGACTTGTTGTTGGAGCAACCCCGCTTGAGCCGCATCAAACCCCTCTCCCCCTGACAACCCGTAGTTTCCCGCTCCCATCATCGCTTCCATCTCTTCCGGGCCACCTTGATTCATCCCATATAGTCCTTGGACCTGCAGCTGATGATCCACCTCCTTCGCGTTATGCCGCGATGAGGATTTGGGTGCACCACCACGTCGCTTCGTCCCCCGTTCTCTTGCCCGACCACGTCCGCTCGGCCGATCACTATCGACGCTATGTCTTCGAGAGCCGCTCGAGGAACCAGCGGAATGAGCCGAGACGTTAGATGGTCCAGATTCGTTCTGATGAGGTGGGGGATGGACGATATGTGGAGAACCATTCGTTTCTGGCTGTGGGGTCGAGCCATCTGTTTCGATGAAGGAGAGGAAGTCGAGGGACGAGAAGTCGCCGTTGGGTGATTGACATGTCTGTTGAGGGAATGCCGAGCTCGGTATGGGAGACGTGAGGGCCGACTGCGGGGTTGCCATCGCGTCGAGATGTTGAGGGATGGAAGATGCGGAGCAATGTGCGGCTGCTGTGAAGGTCCTCTCGGCGCTGATGGGCTCTGAGGCCAATGCGACGCCAAGTCGTCGACGTCGACGAGGGATTTGGGAGACTACTGGAAAGACGCCCACGTTCGACCAGATGCGCCAGCAATGATACACGACTACTCCAGCTTCATGGACCGAGAAACATTTTTAGGTGAGCTCTTCTAGTGCACGAGGCCGAAAGCGCCCACTTGGACCCTGACCCGTAAGTTACGCTTTACGCTGAACCGAAATCTGGGAATGCGCTAAACCCGGAACCCCGGTGCTGCCTAAGATGCAACCATGCCTTCATGGGAACGAGGTCAGAGGCTGTAATGACAGGTTGCGAGCTTGGGTCAACATAGCTACTGAGGGATGCCAGATCCGAGATCTATCGCACAGAATGCCGGTGTAGCAGATTCTATAACCCTTGCAATATCTGAGCTCCGCCATTCCCTGCCCCCTGAGAGTATCATCAACCCCTCTTCGCCGGCCTCATCATCCCCCAACAAGGACCCGTCTTCCCCATCAAATCCACATCCTCATATCGCGCCACCTCATACCCCAGCTTCTTATACCACTTCATCTACCGAGTCAACTCACGTCAGCACATCTCCCCGCCAATCCCGTTCAGACAGCAACTCGCATTAGACTCAGTCTGTGTTCCCAGCGTGACTGCCAACCCTCGTTCATCCGCCATCCCCTGCGGGATCCTCATCAAAGCCGCTCCCAGCCCCTTCTTCTGCGCAGAAGGAGCCACGCCGAGCACGTTTACGTAGACTGAGTCGCGAGTACTGCCTTCTCCGAAGGCTTTGATGCAGAACTCCTTCCACCATGGGAAAAACTGTGCTCTTAGCTGTGCCTCGATCTTATACGCTCACCGTTTTATCTTGCCACGCTGTTGTTTCCTTGCGCATAGTCTCACGATATCGCGGTGGTCCAGCTGGGGTGCACGTTCTATTACCCATCTCTGTAGCTAGAAACCACTGCAAAATGGGGCAGCTTACGATTGCCCATGATCGGTTCCAGGAGGATTGATAAGGAGCACCCCCTCGATCACTCCCTCGTCATTGATGGAGACGTATACCGACTCGTCCTTCGCGCCGACGGCTGTGCGTCCACGGAGGATGAGGCGGAGTAGCTCGGGGTTCCAGTCGGACACGGCTTGGAGAAAGGGGTCTGATTCGTCCTCATCAGTTGAAGCAGGAATGATGAAGGAGGAAAGGCGGACTGGAGTCGAGGGAATCGAAGTAGACCGTCGTCGCTGCTTCGAGCTCGTCCTCTGGGGCGAATAAGTTACTTGTCACCAATGGTGGGGGATGAGGATACCTGTGGGGTTGAGGAGTTTCCTTATGACCATGTCGAAGACTGCCTATCCTCTCCTGATGCGGTACGACGAGAAGTGAGAAGTGTGTCATCTATCTGCAATCTTGGAGCTGAAGCTTTCGTGTCGTGTCGAGTCGAAAGCTTACGCTGGATGACTTGACTCGATCTCCGGGAAGAACGGCGCTTCAGCGAGAGGCGGACGGAGATAACGCATATCAGATTTGCTAGATCCCTAGTAAATAGTCCTTACCAACATGCGACCAACACGTCCACCCCATATCTTGCCAAGTCTAGGTATACAAAGGTCACCGCAATTTGTTCCCCGGCGCGATTTCCAGAAGCCGCCCGCAATGGAGCGCCCTTGCTAATAAAATCTCAACCTCCCATCGCAGCATTCATGAGCGGTCACTGGATCTCGTGTCCCCGGCTTGCGTGCTGTGACATCAAAGTCTTCACTATGGTGGCGCATTCTTGCGGTCGTCGGAAGGGTACTTTCTTACATTTATCCTATCCAAATACACTCCCCAGCACACTCTCCATCCCCTTGCCCTCCATCCCCCGAACCTTCTCCACCCCTTGTCGCTGTCGATACCCTTTCTTTGTGCCTGTCTCATCCTTGCCTGGTCCGTCCTTCAGCTTCGACTTAGCAGCTGTGCCCGATCCGACAGCGCCATTTGTTTCCGCCGCGGCCTTCTTCGCCTTTCGCTTGTCTAGTACCCGAGCTAGCTCTACATTCCGAAGATACTCGCCCTGCTCCGTCTTGCTCCGCGCAATCTCGGATCGCAGTCGGGACTGGTGAGCTTGCCGTTCGTACGCTAGGACTCGATCAGCTCCGTGTATGAAGAGATCAGACGCATTGGACATACCGACTCGCTCGCCGAGCATCTCCCACTTGAACCCGGATAGATACTTCATCGTCCAGATATCGTCTCTCCACCTGTTCATTATCAGGGGCTGGTCCAATCTGTCTGTAGCTTCACGAGTCGAAGCTGCAAACCGCGAGGAAGTCAGCTCACCTGTCGCCCTTCTTTCCCCCAATGACCTCGGCGTTCAGCATCCGAGCTACCGTCTTCGCAATAGACTTGTCCGCAAACTCGACCCACGCTTCAGAGAAGTTCGCGGCGGCATGTCTCGACTTTGATTTCCTGGCGTTCGGACTATAGCTGGTCGGTGCTGAGGACGAGGTGTGTCAGCGACTCATTCGGACATTTCAGACTTCGAGCTCTTCGCAGCTGGAAGGACACGAGACCGGTTATGAGGGGTACTCACCGTCTCGCCGTTGTGCGTACACTTTACCGACATCACCCCATCTCGCCATGAGATGTCGGACCTTCTGCGGGGTCATGCCAGGTGGGACTCGGGAGATGTAGATTATGCCAGCTGTCTGCGCTGGTCGCTTCACCTTTTTCGGCTTGGGTCTCTCGCTGATTGGCGGAGGTGAGGCTGAAGTCGACGCTTCTGGTGGGAGACGCTCTGGACGGTCATCATCTTCGGGACTGCGCCGGCGCTTTGCAGACCATAGCGCGGACATGGCGTATTGAGCAATTCTGAAGAGATGAGCAAGAATTCGGACGGTCCATCACAAATTGCATTCCTTATCTGATCCCATCAATAGTGGATATCCCTCATGGCGGTGTCCCCTTCATCACAACACATCTCGTGTTTCAAGATAGCATTCCATCATCTGTCGATCTAAATCGCCCAGGACCTATCTCGACCCAAGAAAGACATCTATAAGGTGATCCCGAAGAGGCCATGGCCTCCGCCAACATGGCACAGCCGCCCGAACCCCAGCGCTCGCAGTCCACCACATCGTTGGCGCAGTTCTATCATGGCGCTCCAGGTAACGGTGTCAACGGAGAGGAGGAGATCAGCGATCCCAGGATGGATTTTTGTAATGCATTTTGGGGACAAGGGGATCGAGGGTATGAGGTCATCATGGCGAGAATGAGAGGAGCAGGGCGGACGGTCGATGAGCTGCGAGGGTTCTGGAAGGAACGGTGAATTACATCGGCTTCCAGTACACGCATAGCTGATGCGGCTTGTCCAGAGCCTTGATTGAGGAAGATTACGCCAAGCGCTTGAACAAGCTTTCGAAATTCTCGCTAGGCGGAGACGAGATCGGCGACCTCGCTGCCTCACTCCAGAACGTGCTGGCAGAGACAGCACAGCAGGCGTCGGATCACCAAGCGCTTAGCACGGAGTTAAAGCAAGGGATGGAGCAGCCGACTGCGGAATCTGGAGTGCGGTTGGGGAATCTGAAGAAGGGTCTGCAGGGTAGTGTGGAGAGGTCGTATCGGAATAAGGGTTTGCAGGAGGGGCATGTGCTCAAGGTACGCCGCGAGCTTCCCAAAGCTGTATCCCCCGGGGCGCCACCTCGGGTGTCTCGTGGACCTGCAAGCTGACTAGTGCTCCTTTCAGGCGAAAGAGCGCTACGAATCCGATTGCCTCAAGCTCAACTCGTACACCGCCAACTCCCAGCTCGTACAAGGCAAAGAGCTCGACAAGCTCCAGTCCAAGCTTGACCGCGTGCGTCAGACGATAGGTGCGAACGAACAGGACTTCCGGCAGTTCGTCAGGGTTTTGGAGGGGACGACAGGAAAATGGGAGCAGGAGTGGAAGGCTTTCTGTGATGTGAGTTGTGCATGTGCGTGACAGGGCAAGGCTGATGCAGGTTGTTTAGCATGTCCAAGATATGGAGGAGGACCGTCTGGCGATGACGAAGGACATTATCTGGGCGTATGCAAATGCGGTGTCGCAGGTGTGCGTGGAAGATGACAGCGTGAGTGGGACTCGCTTGCTTCAGCTGTCCTGCTGGCGCGTGACGGAATGTCATTGCTTACGGCGCAATCTCAGTCATGCGAGAGGGTGAGGGAGAAGCTAGAGCAGTTCGAGCCGCAAAGTGATATGGTCACTTTCGTTCGAGGCTGGGGTACCGGTGATTCTATACCCGGTGTGTTCAGTCTTACTTTGCAGTCACACGAAGCTGATGCTGGAAATTCCAGATCCTCCTCGTTTCGTCAACTATTCCGCCGGCGAATATCAACCACCTCAGCCTGTCACTCACCCTGCCAACTTCCGTCGTATCTCCAGCAAACCGCCCATGTCTGCAAGAAGACCGGCGCAGGAGGCGGAAGCAGAGCCAGAGCAGGAGCCTGATGTCCCATCGCATTACGCATTAGCGAATGGTCACGGCGCCGTACCAAACGGAAGGACTGGGCAAAGTCCGCGGAACTATGCACCAGAGCAGCCGGCTCCGGTTCCGCCACCCGTAAGCGAGCCCCAGCAGCCGGCCCAGAGGCAGCCATTCGGCGGGGTCGCCCTGCCTGGGATGGCCGCTGTTAGTGCCATACCAGCCCTTGCTCAAGCTCTACCACAGCGAAACAGCTCTATGGCACCACCGCCAGTGCCACCAACAATGACAATGCCTGAACCCCGGATCCCCTCCCGTCAAGGACCGCCCTCACCGATGCAGCGTGATGTCACGGATGAGGAAGACCCAATGGCAAAGGCGCTAGCAGACCTCCGCCGCGATCCACCTCCGCCTGGAAGCGTGCGACGCAATGCCTCGCACCGTCGGCCGGAATCATTCTCTACGCCGAGTGGATCGGTTCGAGGCGGAGCGCCAATGCAGGACATGAGATCGCCCACTTCGCCTGCGCCTAATGCTGACCGGATGTCGTATCAGCAACCGCCGACGCATACCATGCCGTCCGCGCAATCGAAGTCGTCTATCGATATGACTCTATCACCACCGGCTAGTGGACATACCGCTGCCGCTTTAGCGAAATCGATGGATGACTTCCAGCGCCAGTCGACCCGAGGGCCAGAGAAGCGACAGAGCACAAATTATTGCAACTTTGCGGATGATGTCGTGGGGGCTCATCCGACCTCACGACCTGCCTCCCCAGCTGGCATCCAGCGAGGACCATCGCCGGCGATGATGCAACCTCCTCGTCAGCCTCCTTCCCCTGTTACCGACGAGGTGCTCTCTCAGTACCACCAGGCGTTCCCAGGCGAACGTAGTCGCTCGCGAGCCGGCTCGGACGTCTCAGGCCGATCTCGAGCTGGAAGTACCAATGGGCCTGCCCCAAATAATCCTCAGCAGCAAGCCACGTCATCTTCGGCCCCACCTCGCGAGGCCTTCGCCGGCATTGGTGCAGGGGGTGGTCGAAGCCCTAGCCCGCAGCCTCCTCAATTCCACTCGCCCAGCCCAAGTCCCGTAGTCCAGCAAGGCGCCCTTGGCCCCCAGAATATCGGCATCAAGCTTGACGAGAAAGGTGGTGTCGCTCATGATTCGATGGCAGAGGCGTACAGGCGGCAGTATCAGCAACAGCACGGTCACGAGCCACCGCAACAGCAAGATGCTTACAGTCAACAGCCTCAGCAGTATGGAAGTCAACGACAATCACAATACGGTCAACAGTCCGACCCAAAGTCTCCGAGCGCGGATTCACATTCTGGTCGACCAACTTCGGCGGCATTTACACCTCAGCAGTTCCCTCAACAGCCGAGCTACGGTCAACCGCCCCATCCACGTCCGCAGGCTCAGCCACAACTTTCCCAGCAAATCTCGCAGCGATATGGGCGACCTCCCCAGCAGCAGTACCAGCAATACCCATCTCAACCTCAGCAGCAACAATTTCCATCGTACTCGCAGCCGCCTCAACAGACACAGCAGCAGCAGCCGTCCTACCAGCCGAGTCAAAAACCGCAGCAACCACAGCAGCAGCAACAGCAGCAACACCCGATGTCACCGCAGTCCGGGTATGGTCCTTCCACTGCCAACGGCTACTCGTTGGAGCCTCAACAACGGCAATCATATGTCGCTCCGCAGGTTCAAACATATCCGACCCAGAATCAGAATCAGTATGCCCGAACGGCCAGTCCCGCACCATATCAGCAGAACTCATACGCACGTGCGGCGAGTCCTGCACCACAGCAAAACGCATATGGACGCGGTCCAAGTCCTGCACCTCATCAGCCACCGCCTTCACAGCAGAACTACGGCTATCATACACCCAGTCCTCAGCCTCAACAGATCCAGCGGAGTCCGAGCCCTCAACCGGGCGTACCGCCGTCCAATGCTGCGCCGACGGGTCAATGGGCGACGAACGGATTGCCGGTCCTCTTCTGTGAGTCATTCGGCAATCAGGTGCTCGTGCTGATGAGAAACAGATGTGAAAGCGCTATACGACTATGGCGCATTATCAGGTTCGCGATATTCTAGGCTGTTCCCAGTTGGCGATACTGACTCAATGCGTGTGTAGGTGCCGAATTCGACTTCCAAGCAGGCGATATCATCGCTGTGACCTCGACGCCAGAGGACGGGTGGTGGTCTGGTGAACTGCTCGACGAGGCGAGACGGGTACCGGGGAGGAACGATTTCCCGAGCAATTTGTGAGCATTCCATCAACCTGGATTCCATTCCGCTGATGACGGATCTGCTCGTAGTGTCTGCTTGTTCTAAGATTTTAAGGCTCTAAGGGACGCGCATGGGTGTTGTTGAAATGCATGCAAGCAAATAATAATAGGCCTTTTCTGGCATTTTACGGAAACGCTGGCGAAGTGGAGGTCCTCCCAAAGTCCTCCCAAACCTTTCCTTTCCTTAATCGTTTCTCTCGTTGTATTCCAGCATCGATAGATCCACTTTAGCGCGATGGAAACCCGAATCATCCCATTACCCTACACTGACATCCAAGTCCGTTCCGGTCTCCGTCCCATTTCCCTGGCCTGTCGAGCTGATCGTCCCTCTCGAACAGCACGACGCCCTCTCTGTCTTTGACGACGTCGAACAAGCCACGGTCCTCCGAGAAGACATCTGGATCTCTGCTGTTGGTCTCACCATATCCTCAGTCTTCTCAACTTTTGATAATGGCAGTATAAAGCCGGGAGCTCGTCGATCCACGGGAAAGCACGAGTCCAGTTCGAGGAAGGCGGGGGTTCGAGTCTCACCCCGCGTGAAGGGGTCCATATTGTCCGGCAGAGCAAGGTCCATCGACCGCCTGGTTCTGAGCTAGAGCTGATCATGAGGGTCAGACGAACTTCGTGGTTTCCGTACCCGGGTTACACCTCGTCGATGTGCCTGTGAGATTCCCGAAACAGGTGATCCATCCGCCCTACAAGAAATCTAGCTCCATATCGGTAAATCTCCTACCCCAGTATCATTGACCGAGCTGAGGACTGTGATAGAATCCGTTACATATCAATGCCATCGCCCATTCCCCTACATCCTCACATATCCTCATAGCCGGGCCGGATGGGTACTGTGTCATCCTACCCACCTTCCCTGATGCGAGACCGGAACAGAAGGTCGAAATGAAGGGACATGTGGCGGATGTACTGGACGTCCGGTGGTTCCCTAGTGGTGAAGTACGTGCCCGCTTACTAGCTGAAGTAGAATGCCCAACTGATGGGAACAGGTGGTATTGACAGCCTCATCTGACCTCTCTATCCGGATCTTCTCGGCGAAAGATGGCTTAAATCCAAGGATACTACGAGGACATACCCGCGCCATCACATCACTGCATATCATCGGTGTTGGGCGACAGGTCTTATCCGCCGGCAAGGACGGGACGGTCCGGTTATGGGATGTGAGTAGCGGGAAGGAGGTACGGAAATGGGAGGTTGAAAAGAGACGGGCGGTCGAGGGGTTGATCGTTGTTGAGGATGGAGCTGGACTGGCAGCGTTAGGGGCGGAAGGGGAGGAGGAGGTGATGATCGCTGCGTGTCAGAGTGGGCATCTGGCGGCGATACCCTGGTCAAAACAGGGACACACGGTCGAGCCGGTGCTGGACAGCTTATTGCTCTGCGCGGCATATTGTCCGGAGCTAGGCGTCATAGCGACGGGCCACGCGAACGGAGTCATCGGCATCCGACCACTACGATCATTACCCAATCCCGAGATAGCGCCTCCGATACTGGTGAGACGGAACGAATCGCCAATCTACAGCTTGGAGTTCACCGGTTCCGATCTCCTAGTCGGCACGGCCGCTGGCCTGCCTTGTCGGTTAGGAGTCTCCGAGACAGAGCAGGGAGTGGAGGTGTCCGTGAAAGAGGAGTATGCGGGATGGGAGGGTGTGGGGGTGGAATCTTGGACTGTCGGGAGGGATGGGATTTGGTGCGCGGGTGGAGAGGGGGGTGTGAGGCGGTATTGAGCACGGAGCATCATATGCATGGGTATCATCTGCCGTCTCCAAAAGCGTCAGAGAGAATAGCGGGGGTCATCGGCCATCGCGGTCGAGAGCTAAATCGGTGTTCAGCTTGGTACGGAAGAGGGCGAGGGAGGGCCGCACGATTGTAGAGTAGAAGCTTTTCAATCAAGTCGACTGGTCGTCTGTCAGCGTTCGTCCCTCCAGGTAGCTGTGTGGAGGCGCCGGCTTTCGCGAAGAGACGGAGCTGACATACCATGCGTGAGGACCATTCTTCGGCAGCAATATCGTCGCCTGGAGGAAGACGTTCATCAGCAATGGACCTCACTCGCATGCTTGCCGACACGCTCGGCGGCCAGCCTTGACCAGAATGAGATGCCCACAATTGCAGTTTATCAAGCGCCTCACTGGAGATAATCATAAGCTTGATCTCACGAGTCTTGTAGGCGGAACATACCCCTCTTTGACACCCGACGCTAGCAGCTCGAGGTAGCTGTCCCAAAGGTTGCCAATGACCTTCCCGCATGAGAAACAGCGGACCGGGATGATCTGGACCGGACGTTATCAGCACCTGGACGCAAGATCTGCTCAGTCCCCTGATTGCCGAGGGACGCACCATGTTTGGGCGGGACTGCTATGGTCGGTTGCGAGACGAGTTGGAAAATCCATGAGTACGAGAATGTCTAATCAGGAACGGGGAACGAGCTGATAAGACAAAGCTCGCCACGTCATCCTCGAGATTTGACGCGCCTATTAGTTCCGCGTTGAACTCAAAGCTTGCAGGAGTTGATGTTTTCTGATATTCGATTCAGCAAGGATCTGACACCGATTCTTGGCGCTTTCAGACCAACGCACAGGGGAAGATGGTCGTCGCCAGATCGACGTCCCGGTCAGTGGCTACCACGACCCTCAACAAGGCTCCGAAAGTCAAGTCCGCCAAGGATGTCGTCGACGACAGGCAGCTCGCGGAGGACGTTGATCGGGTCCTAAGGATCTCTCAACCCAAGGAGGCCGCTCTTACAATCAACCCCCGCCGCCCCGATGCCTCGACCGTGGCGTCTTCCTCGAAACCCAGAGCGCATTCGCCCGCAACGAAGGTGGTCAAGCCCGCAATTCCCCCTGCGTCGAATAAGGGCAAAGAGAAAGCCACTCCGGACGATGAGCGATCTCCATGGAAAGCCGAAAGACTCAGCTCCGCCGAGCGCGCCAAGGCTGCTATGCAGGCCATTAATGACGGTATCAAATCACTCAACCAAGCGGTTCAGGCGGGATATCGGCATGGCTCGGGAAAACGGATAGAGGAATGGACGGAGCAGAGGGTGATGGCTGCGGTGGAGACTTGTGAGGAGGCGTTGAGGTCACTTCGAGTTCAGGAGGAGAAGGGCGAGCTGGGAAGTAAGGGTATCGAGGTTGAGAGAGCAGCGCAGGGCCTAGTCGGAAAGTGCTTGGGACTAGCAATGGTCCGTCCTTCCCCGAAACTGCTGCGATTGCTGATGAATGGTTCATAGCATCGGCGCGCTCTGGACCAGCTAGTCGTAGCTCGTCCTCGTATCCTCAGGCTGTACAGTCCTGCGAATATGGCTGTGATATCAACGCCTACTTCCGCCAAGCCCACTCTCGCACCACCTCTGGCATCCCCGTTTCGCAGCTCGCGGTCCGTCCCATCGAAGTATTTAACCTCTCGTCCGTCCCGGAAGCTCCCAGTCGACCAGCCGAAAATCGTGTCAAAGCCTCCGTCAGCTGCTGTCGCACTCCCTCAGGACTGGTTAGATCTCGCATGGCTGCCGGAACGGCAAGAGGAAACGAAGCTCGACGAGGTAGTCAAAGGGGTCATCTTTCAAGCAATTGCAGGAGCTTGGATTGCTCTGCTGGGGTTAGGTGACGAAAGAGCCTTCGTGAGTCTCACTGCATTGTGCAGTTATAGGCTGACTTTCTGTGCTCGTAGTCTGCAATTTTGCGGCATCCCCTCCCTAACCCTGTTATTGGACCATCTCGCTTGCATCCCTTCCAGATTGCCCTATTTCTGCCTCGACAGACGACCACACCCCTCCTCCACCTTCTCTACCGTTCTCTTTGGAGCGCAGACATCCCTCACTCAACAACTTACTGGCTTCAACTCCGCCTCGCAGCTCTGATCGCATTGTCCATCACTGTTTCCTCCGAGTCCGATGCCGGCCCTAGCTCGAAGCACACGCCAGCTCAACTTTGGGACTCTGCACGTCGAACGCTCGGCTCCAAGGAGATCACAGGAGAGTATCATGACCGGCATAGAGCATCAGCTGAGGCGATAGGCGCTCTGGTCGAGTGGACGGAAGAGATGTTGACAATGCGCAAAGAGGACATGGCGAAGTGGTTTGAAGGGAAGGAATGGCTCGGTCTGCTGGAGATGTGGATTGGCTTTGGGCGACGTGTGAGTCCATCGCTGGCCCTGCGAGACTTTCCGACAAGGACGGGGCTGATCGCCACAGCTCGGAGACGCAGCGATCATCGACAAAGCCCTCTCCCTCATGACTACTTCCACATCGATGACTAGTCCGCACGCGCCGAAGGTCACGCCATCCACCCCTGGATCCTCATCCCAGGTATCAAGGAAGTCAATCAAGGGAATGGGCAAAGCGGGCGAGGCTGAGGCGGAAGTAGCGCGATTGTGCGGGGATTTGGCCAAGACCAGCCTGACACTGGACAAGCTGTTCGGCAAGTCTCATTCGTCCTCGTACCAACCAGCAAGCTGATATTGAGTGATGCAGCCGATACTTCCTGTCTGGCGGAGCCAGCAGCAGAAAGCTCCCTCCGCTCGAGCGATCTGAGTGCTCTTACAGAGGTGTTGCTCTCTCTGTCCAATGACGAGACTGGCAAAGCGGCACTCGGCAAGGCTGCTCGAGCTGTCGAGCGTGTCCGACGGACTTGCAGCAAAATCCTCGACCGACTGTCAAAAAGCGAAGCTCAAGCTGGCGTGGCGACACTTGATGTGACCATCCGGCAATGGCTCGTCGCTGGTGTCGAGCTTGTCGAAGACCTACTGCAAACATCGGCGATGGTAGGCTCTGTCTGACCATAGCCTCGGTCAGCTGACTCATCGACAGGATCTATCCGCTTCGGCCTTTGAACTCGTTGCGGGCGCGATCGACTCTCTGCTCGCCCTTTCTCGTGCTGTCTCCCCTCTCTCATCCAGTTCTTCCGCCCAACAAAGCCCATTGACCCACCTTGATCGCGCTTCGCGGATCTGCGACCTCGCTAGGCCTCACTGCAAATCCTCGGACCTGACAGACTGGCTCAAATGCCTGTCATCGGCAGCTTACAACATTGGCGTCACACTTTGGAAGGAAGGGAGCGCCAAGGGTTCTCTACCCTTTGTAGGGACCAGCTGCGAATGGGGAAAGCGAGCGCTGTCAGAGATGGTGGAACAGAAGATGGAGACGGTCGCGTTGAATGGCTTCAGAGAGGGACTGGTCAAGAAGTATGAGCTGTTGGCATGGTGTTACCAGAAGACAGAAGATCGACCGGTAAGTCCCTCACTTACGTTCAAGTTCAAGGGTGGGAGTCACTGATACTGATAGTAGGCCGCTCTGGGCGCACTCATCGACTCCGTCATCAACCAAGCCAGTCGTGCTGAAGATCAGCTCCTCAAAGCAGCCGCAACAAATGCGCTAGGAACCGTCTTCGAACAGCATACCGAACTCAATCCCACTCTTTCTCGCATCTCGCAGATGATTCTCTTCGATCCCCCCGCCCTCAGCGATCAGATCAACAAGCTGTTTCAGGAGAAGGCCGTGGCAGCAGCCGGGATAGTCGGCGAGCGATTGATACATCTGCTGAAAGAAGGGGAGTACCGCCCGGACGTTGCTAGCACGATGATCGGGATTGGTGAAGCTGTCCTGGGGAATTACAAACCCTCAGAATTCCCGATCCGTCGAATGCGGTAGATACGCATCTATCCCGCTGTTTGCATGAATGACGCTCGCTTAGGACTATCGTCAGTATCATGTCCGTCATCATCGCCGCCGGTGTGTCTCAGGACCGGTTCGCTGGCCTGATGGAGGAGATCGATAAGCTCAACAACTCAAGTGTAAGTCCAGTGAAAGATCTCGAAGAATAGAAGCTGACGCTCTCTTAGAATGTCGGGGAGGATCAAGGCCTCGCTCACTATCGGCGTGAATATACTGGTACGGCGATGCTACTCAGCGCCCTGCAAGCGTATCACACCCATCCGGAGGCGACACTCGCCGTCGGCAACCTCGCCGATCAAGCTTTTCAAGAGCTCAGGCAATTGGCGATTCCGCCGACTACTGCGCCTGAGTCAGCTATCGAGTCTGCGAGGACGAAGAAGCCTCTCCAAAAGATTTCAACTGTCCGTGCGCCCGTGAGAGCGACACCAAGAGGGATGTCGCGAGTAGCATCCGCGTCTCGAATTCTCAAGAAGCAGGGTGGAGGAAAGCCAGGTACAAGCGGTCGGTTCTCGACTCATGGGACCCCGTTGACCCTCGCAGACTATCCGACCAGCGCCAAACGTTTTTCAGATGTGTTGATCCCGACTGCGTTTGACGATCTGAAGCGGCTGGCGAGACTGCTTGGTCAGCGTGCAGTAATAGCCGAGATCTAGAGCTGATTCGCGAAGCATCGCTTTCGTCCCTATTAGGTCTTCTGGGTCACGCGCTTCCCAAGATCCAAGCGCTCAAGCTGCTTCGAGCCATGTTGAGGGGTAGAGACGATTTCGATGAAGGCAGGCTGGTTTCACGCCGCCCTTTTATGAAGCTGATCACTTGCAACCACAGAATACATCGTTTGCTCCTCTCAGCTTGGAATCGAGTATAGCCAACTCGGCAAATACTCTCGCGCATCCTCGGTCTTCTCGCAAGCCATTCGCGCTGTCTCCGAGAGCAAGCGCGAGGAGTCTGCCGCCATACGAGTAGAGCTTCATCTTAGGTTCAGCCAGTTCCTGGCCATGCAAGGTGACCAACGAAAAGGGTAAGGGTCGCCATCTCGGATCGCTGTAGGTGCTGACCTTTCCAGTGGAGATCATTACACTACCGCGGAAGCGTTGTCTCGCCAGATCGTCCCTCTGAAGTCCACCACTTTCGTCTCTCGAGTGATGGAAAGAGTCGCCCATATTCAACGCGCCATTCTGGCTCGCTCCGCTCTCGCTGGTATCTGTGCTGCAGAGGTGAGACAGTCCCTGTTATTTGGCTGATTGGCTGATAGTCGATCAGGGAAACGCGGCGGGTATGACTACGCATCTCTCGGCGGGTTTGAGGTTGTCGTACCGTGCTGCGGATTGCATCTGTCGCCTCGCACCGAGAGTTGCCAACTCGGAAAAGCCCTCGACTCCGCCTGCGGTCGACGATCCTTTCTCAGCTCTACCACAAACAGCTAAGGGACACGAAGAGCCAGCCAAGGACGATGTCCCTCTGATGTCAACGCAAATGCCACCATTCGCGGGCAAGCATCTGTACGGACTGCAGTTGCAGGTCGCCGAAGTGAAGCCCCCAACTTTATTCGTATAGAGCAACGCTCACAGATCCATCAGGGTTTGGTGAACGCTACTTTCGACATCGCGGCAGCGTTCGCCCAGCGCGGCTCGGTCAAGGACTGCGACTACTTTTTGAAGCAAGGCGGCATCCTCGCAAAAGTCTTGAGATCATCTGCTGCGTCTGCCCGAGTCGTAACACAAATCGCACAGCTCAGGTCTCGAATGCGTTGCCACGAGGATGTAGCTGAGAAGTTGGGCGAGGCCTCGACCGCACTCGTTCTCGTCAGTTTGCGCCCGCAGCTAGAATCAGATTAACTGACCTTGCGAAGACTGAGGGTCCAGACGCGGTTGATCTGCAACGTATCCGAGGCGATATCTTTATGGGGCAGAGGCTTGCCCAGGAGGCAGAACTCATCTTCGCTAGCGCATCGAAGGATGTTCGAGGGCTTGATGCTGCTTTTACAGCCATCGAGGCTCTGATCCCATCGTGCGTGAAAGACAACCCCCTTTCAGACCAGCTGATTGATTGATCGATCGCAGACCCAGGAAGAGTGTGACGAGTGCTTTTGCGACCTCGATCTGCGGCGAGGAACCTTTACTGCCAAATACGGTTGCGCATCTGTTGCGCCAGCAAGGTGAATTTACACGACCGGTTCGCACTTCTCTAACGGTCGTCATAGCTTGGATACTGCAAGAGGCGGGCTCAGCTGAAGACTGCGAGCAGCTTCTACTGCAGGCAAAGAACCTGTCTGCGGGTTTGTGCACGAAGGCGAGCTGGGGCAATGTAGCACTCTTGCCACAGCTGACAACGGTTTAGGCGGACGACTTCTTTCTTGATGGCCGAATCGGACTGTTCGAAGCCTTCAAGCATTTCAAGACCGATCTCTTCATGAGCTCGCTGACAGAATCGAGTACGTATCCCGTTGATCACCTGATCGTGGGCTAAAGAGCTTCAGCAATTGCGATGCCAATGGGCAAAGCGGAGAAAGCGGTGAAAGACCGGCAATCGAGTCGCCAGTGCATCGAGCTCACCCTTCATCGATCGGAAAGGGCATTTCTGTCGGCGCTCACCATGGCATCGGGGACAGGCAGGGTCGAAGAGGTCCGGCAGGCCTGCTTGTCCTTAGCCCTCCTTCGTGCCTTTCAGACTTCTTTAGGACAGGGATCGCCTATAGTTACGGCTTCAGCTGCTGGAATTCTCGGTACGTCTGGCTGTCATACTGAACTGCATAGGGCTTATATACAAAACTCGCAGCTTCGAGCTCCGCCATCACTTTGCAACGAGAGATGTTGGAGGCAATTGATGGCAAATTCATGGAGATCGGTCACGATGATTTGGAGTGGCCAAGGCTTGAGTCGTGGCCTCTTGCCCTCCCCAAAGAGGAGAGCGGTCCGCGATCGCCCGTTCAGCATGGAGCGAGCGCGAATCTTGCTGATGCGGAGTCCGACTCCGAAAGTGAGCGAACCCTTCGCACGTACTGGGAGGCAGTACGAGCGAAGTATGCCGCCAACGGCTTTGTGACGGGCCTTGTTCCGGATCTCGGCAGCCTTCCTTCTGACTGGGCCGTGGTCAGCATCTCTGTGACCGATGACCGGAATACCATGTTCGTCTCTCGCCACCAGAAAGGCCACGAGCCGATCGTGTTCTGCCTCCCCCTCGACCGACAAGGTCGGCGAGAAGGGGACGATGACCTGTTCACTTTTGACGCTGCGGTGGCCGAGTTGGCGGACATCATCCGAAGTAGCGACGAGGGGGCGCGAGCGGCCAAAAGTGTCGAGGGACCAGACGGGAAGGCTGCGTGGTGGGCGAACAGGAAGGCGCTGGATAAGCGGATGGAGGAGCTGCTGTCGAATCTGGAGTTCTGCTGGTTAGGAGCCTTCAAGGTAAGCTGCTGTACAACTCGATGCTGGATTGTGGATCTGAAGCGATCAGACAATCTTGCATCCCCGCAGTACTCTAACGCCGGCAGCTCTGAACGAGTTCCGTAGCAAGCTCGAGAAGATCTTCCTCTCGGCACTGGCCGGGAGCGGACCCGAACTCAAGAAAGGAGCGCGAGCAGAGCTCAACAATGAATTGCTGGAATGCTTCGCAACCTTGTCATCGAAATGTCGGGATGAGGAGATTGAGGATTTGGTCTACTTCATCTTAGATATGTACCAGTTCCATGGCGTGCCGGTTGCTCTGGCGGAGCTCGACATCGATCAGGTAAATTTCTTCCACTGTGGATAGACTGTTTGCTCACTTCATCCCTCTCAGATTGGGCTTGACGTCAAAGGCGCCTTGACCGAGCTCGAATTAGCGTCAGCTACGTCGACACCCGCGGAGTCGCCCGAGCACCTTTTCTTGGCGCTCGACAAGAACGTCGCTGGCTTCCCTTGGGAATCGATACCTACCCTTCGCGCCCGACCGATTAGTCGGATCCCTTCACTACCCTTCCTGCTGGACCAAGTCGCTATGGGTCGACACTTAGCACCAGCGATGGTAGACGGACGACGGACAGTCGACACGCGGAAGGTGTTTTACATCCTTACACCTACTAGCGATCTCGCCCGGACACAGGCGCACTTTGAGCCTTGGATCTCGCAGATGGTGGCGAAGGCGGGATGGAAGGGGATTGTGGGAAGAGCGCCGACGGAGCTGGAGATGATAGCTGCGCTCAAGGATTATGATCTCGTTCTGTGGGTCTCCTCAGGAGCTGTTCGAGTGACTCTTCCTGATGAGCGTCGTTAGATACTTCGGTCATGGTAGCGGAGAGCAGTACATCCGTTCGCACAAGATCCGCCACCTACCCAAATGCGCCACGACCATGTTATGGGGCTGTTCCTCAGGGCTGTTGAGGGACCAGGGAGATCTAGATCGCACCGGTACGGCATGCCACTATATGGTGGCGGGCTGGTACGTTTCTTCCCGAGTGAAGCTTCTCGGTCTTGACGGTCATTACCAGTCCCTCCCTCGTAGCGAACCTGTGGGACGTAACCGACCGGGACATCGACCGCTTATCCGAAGAAGTCTTCAAAAAGCTCCACCTCGACGCCTCGCACGTCCCCGACGAGTCTTCGGCTTCTCCAGGACTCCTCCCGATCTCCAATATGTCGACTGTCGCGGCAGTGAATGCGAGTCGGGATGCGTGCAAGCTGAAGTACCTGACAGGAGCGGCGCCGGTGGTGTATGGGATTCCGGTTTATCTGCATTAGTATAGTATAGTCCAGCATAGCATGGTGTAGCATGAATTTACTCGCATTCGCATGGCCATAGTGCAGATTCTGCATATGATGGAAATCAATGATGGGACGATGACGATGCGGTACAAACAAGGGAATACAGGGACTGCGCGCCAACAATGCGATCTAAATGGATCCGCTAGGTATGTAGAGACCGAATGAGATATACCAGGGCGGCCAGTAATGTAAAAAAAAGCGACGAAGATGCGAAATGAAACCGAAAATTGTGATCCCCTTACATCGCCAGAGCAGAGGAAGGCATCGTATTCGGTGAAGACATCCGTCTTCCCCCTGCAAACTCAAGCGAGGCGATCCCTCCATGGTAAGACGATAACCGATGTCGATGATCTAGGAGGTTGGCATGATACACTGCCCTCATCGCCTTCGCAGCGGGACTTTCTGCTCCTTCGTGCGCGGTGGAAGTGAGCGATGATTGCATCTTGGGAGATGTCGGACTCGACCCAATAGGGCCGGGCTCGAGGCACATTGCTCCGACAAGTGAGGCAGGGAGGGACAAGGGGAAGAGGGTGCGGAAACGCTCCTCGTCGGCTGCTGATTCGACGGTGGGTTGGACGAGGTGAGTGGCATCGGCCGCGGCGGTGAGATCGTTGAGACGCTGTTGCCAGAGAGAGCGGTTCTCAGCACACCAGTCTGCGTAGCATTGTAACTCTGTGGGCGTAACATCAGTATTTGGAAGTGAGATTTCCGACGGGGTACTCACCTGGCAGGACGTCTGAAACGGCCTCGAAGAGGGGTTGGGTGAAGAGGTCGATGAAGCCGATCTGGCCTTTTGCTTGCAGAGCCGCATCGGCACTGGCGACGACTGACACTGGGAGATCGAGGTCTTGCTCGAGGGAGGCCTGGACAGCCCATTCCTTGAGCAGTACCGTCGACCAATGTTCAGACACGTCGATTGGGCGAGTCTAGTCATCGTAAGCGATGACTTCGCGCAAACGAGGAGAGATGACTCACGGGATTACTGATATCCGCGCATTTGATCAAGGATTGACACAATGTTATCCGATCCATTTCCGCCTCCTGCTTCGCCAGCTTCGTGTTCCCTTCACCCCTTGAGATGCTCGCTCCAAACTCCTTGAGGTTTAAAATCCACGCGAAATGCAAGCTCATATCCGTGGCCAGAATGGCTGAGGAGAGCACATTTCGGAACGCCTTAGTATCGATGGCTTTCCGGGCGGGATTGGTGGGGACCGAGGAAGGGAGGGAGGAGAGGAGGAAGTCGAAGCCGTGTTTCCGGAGAAGCTGGGTGATGAGCATGTAGTGCATGTTCTCGAGGACGGATTTATCGTCAAAGACCTGTGAGAGCGGGGTCTTCGCGTTCTTCTGCGCCCAACCTTTCAGCTTTGTCCGCAGAGTACGGAGATCAACTTACCATGAACGCGTTGCTCAGGCCGGGATGACCGACATCATGACCCATGGCGGCGACCAATATCGCGAGGACATCCTGAGGACGCAGGACCTCCCTCGCCCGGCGTGTCCCTAGCCCACAGACCGGCTTCTCGATGCCGTCAGGTCGGACCCATGGCTCAGCTCCAGGGGTGTAGTCCCGCAGATAGCTGAAGGGTGGGGCAACACCAAGAGCGATGAGGAAGGTGTAGGAGGCTTGCAAGACGTCGATGGCGTGGACATAGTTGTGGTAGGGATTCGGGGCATGGTAGATTTCGCGGATTGCAAAAAGCAGGCGTTTGATTTGATCTGCCGAAACCGTCAACGGGGTTCACTGCTCCACATTTAAATCAAACTCGCCTCGTTCGATGTCAAGCTCCGCGATCCCTTCAGTATCTAAAATGCCCTCGAAGAGAATGCAAGCGACGCGGAAAAGATCCGCAACGTCGAGATTGTGAGGCTTGAAATCCCAAGTCGCGGCTGCGTCGACCAGCCTCGTCCTGTATTCCCGACTAAGAGGAGCCGACAACCTAATTCGATCAGCAACAACACAACAAAGCCCAAAGTCTCCTTGAAACTCACTCGGCATACTCAACCATTTCAATCTGGATCGCCACTGTGCTCTGGTAGTACATCGCGCTCAGCAACTCGGCCAATTCAGTCGACTTTCTTTCCGCTTCGCGGACAAGAGAAAGTTGATTCTTTTTCGGTGGTTTAGCGGGAAAAGTATAGCCATCGACCGCCTTTGCCTCTCCTGCACAATTAACCGATAATGCGGAAGCGGCCGTCTCGAATACCTTCTGAGCTCGACAAAGAGCAATGCACAGACCGCTGACGTCGACGCTCCGTCTTCGATTCTCCAACGAAGGGCGATACACCTCGGCGAAATAGTTCAAATCAGGCTTGTTGGGCGGGAATCGAGTGTCGGGCTTGGCCATGACGGGAGAGGTGGTCGCATGGCTGGAGGCGGTGGGCAAGTACGAGGAAGTCTGTTGTCCGGCCGACTGCTTTCGAGTCAAGTCGGATCCCATTCGCATTGGCGCGGTACTCTCCTGTCGTCGACCTGATGGTGACGAGTCCGATCCGCCGTTCTGTCCGCTGTGCGCTCTTCGATGTATGCTCATAGCCGCGCTCAACACCTTCTCCCCTTCGTGTTCACCGCCCATCCTCAACGCAGTCTCCGGCAGGACGACCATCGGTTCTGGATTTTCGCTAGTCGGACTCGAAAGTGAGGCGTCCCCCAAGCCGACGACCGATGATATCCGGCCGACTCGAGCGGCACGCACCATCCGTCGCAGGAGCTTGGAAGTCTCGAGGTCGTACAGCGGCTTGAGCACGCCAGACGCACCCGCGGCCACACAGGCCTCGATCGTTGAAAGTGAGAGAGCGGAGTTTGCGGAGTATGCGAGGATGACGGGGACTTCGACCGGTGCGGCACGAACTTTGGCTTGCTGATTGGCAAGGACCGCTCGATCTCGCATATCTGTCACGGTTTTGATCTGCTTGAGGGCAGAGGGCAGCCACTCGTCCTCGGTTCGCTTGGCTCGATCCAGCAGATCTTGCTGGAAACAGACGGCGGTCGGATTCGTTCCCTGCGCCAGGAGAAGGGAGAGAGAAGGAAGGGAAGGTGAGTCGCACAAAGGAACGAGGATGACTTGGGTGATTGCTGTAGGTGTAGATGGTCGATTCGCAATGGTCTGCTGGCTGAATGAAGGGTAGCTCGGCGATGAGGAGGTCGGTGAAAGGATTAAAGGGAGGTGAGTAGCGTTTCGAATGACGGTAGCTGAGGAAGATTCATGAGCGGGGTTCAAAGGGTAACGACGAGCGCTAAAATGTGATATCCAAGCCGATGGCCGAGGGCAGATCCCCAACAAGGAACGATCAAAGGATCAACAGGACACACACACCCGCCGCGGATCTGTGTCCGAGCGGTACGGATCCAAAACGACCTGATGTGCAGACGCAATTGCACTCACCTTCGAGACCGCTATTCCGCAGCACGCGGACGACTTCATCACCTTCCCATCCCGGTCGAGTCTTTCCGACATTCCCTCCGCCGCCAAAGCCGAGTCCGCTCCCGCTAGGAAGTGCGATGCTACCTCTGCTCACCCCAACCATCATAGCTGGGCTGAGAGGTATGGCGGGACCGGCAGCAGTTTGTGGTCGTCGTCTCGATGCAGGTACTCTCGATACCGAACCACGCTTGGCGCCAAAGGCAGGGGGTGGTGTCTGTTCCTCCGGAGTGAAAGGAGTACCGAAACTAGGCGGAGCCTCGTAGGATGAACCCGCCACCGGTGGTGTCGCTATAGAATAGTCGCTTAGGGGTGGGAGAGAACTCTTGAATCGCTCCGATGCACGGATCTCTGTACCCGTCCCGATTCCCGGCGCGAGACTCAACCGTCGTCCAGCAGCCATGACCTTGTCAATCTCAGCTTCCTCGTCCACCTTTCGCTCCTGCCCGTCACTTCTCCGTGCAGCCGAGAGCTGTCGCATGGACGGGACGGTGCTGCCTGATTGACGCGAGGTGAGAGGAGCAGGGCGAGAGGGAGGTGCTAAAGGTGTGGGGAATTGGTGAATGTGCGCCGAGCTGGGGAGGAGGACGAGTAGGGAGAGGCTTGCGGCGGGCCCAGCTGTGGGGAATGTCGAAGTCATCGTGGTCTCCGTTTTGACGTTGATGGTCATGGCGAGACGACCGGGGATATGGGTTCGCAGGCGACAGGCTGAGATTTCCGCGAGTCGCAGAAGGCGGAAGGGAGCCGCAGCTTGGTCAGCACCATTTTGCGGTCCTACGGTAGGTGTCGCCGGCTAATTCGGTCCCTCTCATACGATCGAACCTTAGAGTCCGACCGGACACAAATTTACCTCTTCTGCCTGTAAGCCGGGTCTGACGGTGAGAGGTTACAATCGACACCTTTCCTCCGGTGGCGCCGGAGATGGAAGTAGTATGCGTGAGTCACGATCCCGCTGGAGGGATCCTTTCCCAATCGGATGAGGAGGGGCCGGAGACAAGGGTTGAGCTAGAGGACAATATGAGAAGGCTCGTTCCGATGGAAGTTGAGGAGAAAGTCGGAATGGGTGAGATGGCTTGAATGTCAATTCGGGAGGTGAGGTTACACTGGAGGGTCAGGAACGGAGCGAATATGGAAAGTCTAGTCCAGGCACGAGGAAAAGAGATGTTACCGCTTCGGGACACTCGTGAAGAAGGGCTGATGATCGTCTGCGTTATATTTGGCTATCACTTCGGATTGTCGACGAAATGACTTTCAATTTCAGCTACGAAATACAACATGTGAGCCGATTTGAGTAGTACAGGTCCGTGTTTTTAGGCCAGGGCGACTCGTGCCTGATGTTGAAGCTTCCATTCTTCTATTTGTGGCGGAGTCGGCCGTGCGGGCGATACGTGAGGCACTGAAGTGTCGGGGGAGGCAGAGCGATGGCATGCGAGACAACAGCACATATTGAGGTATGAACTGATGGAGAGCCGGGACACACGAGCACAAGGTATGCCGAAGCGCAGTGAACCAACGAAGATGGGTGTTTCCCCTTTAATTTGTCGCTCTGAACATGCTGGGCTTCTGATTGAGCACCAAACCGGTCACTGCAAAGCCAAACATCTTGGAGAGTATGATAGCAGTCGCCAAGGGAAGAAAGCTTCGGGTCGCTGCAGGCTTCTAGCAATTCCATCAGCCCGTGTCTGGCCCGCTGTGTTCGGGGAGTCATGTGAACGTTTGAATCAAACCATCAAGAGCTCGTCAAGAGCTTAGCACCCATTCTCATTCCCTATTCCATCCCGCTTGATTGCGTCTTTCTGGAAAGATTGACAGTCGATCGGACACAAGCACCTCCACGCCCGGCAATGACCAAATCATGCCCCGTGGGACCAACTCCCAGGTGGGTTAGACAGCAATTCCGCATCGCTCCTAGGCCAGCTCCACACACTCGTCCGAACCGTCGACGGTTTACTGAGAGCTCTATAGGGCAACAACTACGACACACGCATCGACTCGTCTGGCAACACGGGTTACCGCTACTCGAAGTAGGTCTCCTCCCTCTCTGTGTAGAGACCCAGCTCATGCGTTCCACCGCAGCACCAACGGGTCGTGCTACTACCAGAACACCAATGGCTCTACGTACTACAATACGGGAAAGCCTCTGTCTCCTACACCGCTGTTGAAAGCTGCTGATGCTGACGTAGGCTCTGGGGACGCCAACCACACCTCTCCGTCCGGCCAATCGACCACCTATTCTGCCGGCAGTCAGGCTTCAAGCGACGGGAAGAATTGATGCCCGCCAGGTTGACTAGATCCCAAGCTTCGATCGGTCGGTCCGACTAGGTGGCTTGATATACGTATAGAAGGGGTTAGCAGCGGATGAGATCACTCGCTTTACATATTTGAGGACTGCATATCATGACGGATAACCGCGTGTCTTGTACACGTGACCAAGAGATTGGGGTTCCTGAGCAATGTCGAGTGCGATTGCCGGATCTACTCTAAGACTCACTCAAAAGGCGTACATGGCCAACTAACTTATCTCTTCGATCGTGTGGGAGATTAGAGCAAGAGGCAGAAGAAAGGTTGCGGAAAGCCATGCCGCTCTTCTTCCCTAATCTCCGCCTTCATCAGGTCTTCGGAGGTTGGATAACCTGATTGTCAACTGTACTATCTTGCTGATGGCATGATCCAGCCAATACCGATGTCGGCAAGACACTCCTTACCACAGCATTGGTCCGATCAACCGCTTCTCGATATGCTTGCGCCGCGAAATCAAACCAGGGGAAGCGGGTCTTCTACCTCAAACCCGTCAGTACCGGACCGGATGAGGAATCGGATGACAGGTGAGCTCTACTCGTCCCTGTCGGTAAATGGTACTGGAAGGCGGTAGCTACGTGCTTCGACATACGAGCCCATACGCCGACCACATTTCTACACACAATCTCTTCCAATATCGAGAACCGATGTCCCCTCATCTAGCTGCTCAGCTCGCGCCTGATCTTGTGAGTGCCCGCAGCATCCATTCATACGAATCTTTCACCTGACCAGACTCCAGCCCTTCCCCAAAGACAACGACGCCCTCATACGAGCGATCGAGAGCCATGTCCTCCACTCGCACATTTCTCTTCACGGATCTACCGGTGCGATGTATGTCGAAACAGCCGGCGGAGTCCATTCTCCCGCTCTTCACCCACCTCACACCCAGTCCACCTTCCTTCGTCCCCTCCGTCTTCCCGCTCTCCTCATCGCATCCCCTCATCTCGGTGGAATCTCGAGCACTCTCACTTCCTATGAATCTCTCCTACTGCGAGGATATTCGGTCTCAGCGGTATTCTGCCTCGAGCAACCTTATTACCGGAATCACGAGTTCTTAGGGGAATACTTTCGTGAACGAGGTATTGGATTCTGGACGGTCACCGCGCCACCGGAGAAGCATGGGACAGTGGAGGAGGATGGTATGAGACTAGGAGAATGGTATAGTCGGATGGAGGGAGGACAAGGAGGTGTGGGGGATGCTGAGGAACGGCTGGAGAAGGAGCATGAGGAGAGGGTGAAGAAGCTGAATGGGATGGCTGAGAGGACTTTGCAGAGTGCATGGTGGCCGTTCACCCAGCATGGCCTGGTAAGACTATTTCTGGGTGAGGGTCGGTGTAGCTGATGATGTCAGGTTAATCAGAAGGAGGATGTCATGGTGATCGACTCGGCACATGGTGATCACTTCGACGCGTACTTTTCAGACCCATCATCGTCCACTGCCTCGACTTCAGTATCCAAGGACACCAATATGCTGAATTCTTATTTCGATGGTTCCGCTTCGTGGTTCACGTAGGTCACCATGAACAACCCCCGATGTTTCTGACATGCAATGATCCCAGTCAATCGCATGGCCACGCAAACGAGTCCCTGACTCTCGCTGCAGCCGAAGCTGCCGGGCGATACGGCCACGTCCTCTTCCCCTCCGGAACGCACGAACCCGCTCTCAATCTGGCTGAGAAACTCCTCGCTACTGTCGGACAAGGATGGGCGAGCCGGGTGTTCTATTCGGACAACGGGAGTACCGGGATCGAGGTTGCACTCAAGATGGCGCTTAGGGCTGCTGGGAGGAGATATGGCTGGGATGGGGAGGTAGGTGGGGATGTCGGCATCATCGGGCTGAGAGGAGGGTATCATGGTGATACTGTGAGACAGGCAAACTCCGTTCTAAATATTGCTGATGCTGGCAGATCGGATCGATGGATGCAGCCGAGGCTTCGACTTTCAACAAGGCAGTTGACTGGTACGTTCTGTATATAGAGTCAGATGATACTGACCTCTCATATAGGTACAAAGGTCGCGGTCATTGGTTCTCTCCTCCTACCATCCAGTACATCAACGGCATCCCTACCATCACCACCACCGAACCCGATCAGTGGCCTGCCCTTCCCCGATCCCTCGAATCAGACAGTACCTCATCCGATACGTCATGGTCTGTACGCTTCCCGACACTCCAAGCCATCTACGATACCCGCTCTCGCCTGAGCTCTGCCTTGGCTGAGTACTACCGCTCATACATCCGCAGTACCCTCCAGCGGCTCACTCAGGACGAGGGGAAGCGATTTGGTGCACTTGTCATGGAGCCGGTCTGCCTTGGTGCCGGCGGGATGGTGTTCGTGGACCCGTTATTCCAGGCGTGTATAATCGGGGTAGTCCGTACGAGCTCGGACCTCCTCGGCGTCACCCCTTCCCCTGATTCAGCTAGCTACGACTCTCAGCGGGCCGCCCTCCGATCCCGTCCAGCCGACCATTGGGAAGGTCTGCCCGTTGTTTATGACGAAGGTACTTTCCCCTACCCCTTCATCCGCTTCCCCGCTGACATCCGCAGTCTTCTCCGGCCTACACCGCTTCGGCTACTCCTCCGCCGCCACGATCCTGACCACCACCCCCGACATCTCCGTCTACGCCAAAATCCTCACCGGCGGTCTCCTCCCGCTATCAGCCACGCTCGCCTCGAAATCCATCTTTGACGCCTTCCTCTCCGATCGGAAGGTGGACGCGCTCTTACATGGTCATAGCTACACCGCGAACCCTATCGGGTGTGCGGTAGCCCTCAAGGCGGTGGAGATCGTCGAGGAGCACGAGGAGAAGAGTGGGTGGATGGAGGAGAAGGCGATGTGGGGTGTTAGTGGTGCTTCTCCTCAGGCGGATGAGCGAGAGGTGGATCGGGGGAGATGGAGTTTCTGGGATCCGGAGTTCGTACGGGATGTCAGTATGGTGAAGGGTGTCAAAGGGTCGATGGCGATGGGTACGGTGTTAGCTATAGAGCTTGATGATGGAGAGGGCGGCAAGTCCTCCCTGACTGGTGTACCGACCCAGAGCTCAAATGCCTCTAATAGGTTACTCGTCGCATGCGGCCTTGACCTTCCTGACGGAGTTGAGGAAGGAGGTGATCAAGTCGGACTCAGCAGACTTCGCGCCATTCCAGATCCATTCCCGACCGCTGGGGAACGTAGTTTACCTCATCACGAGCCTGTTTACGAAGCCGGAGGTGATGAGGGCGATGGAGGGGGTCATTAGGCGGAAGTTGGGTAATCTCAAGCGGGCGAGGTGAGGGATATACGAGTTCACAAGCAGGTATAGCGCTGATCTTCTGCTTGTTGGTGGTAGTGAAGAACAGGTGGAGGGTGAGCCATTATAGTAGCATTGGTCGATCACTTGCATTGCATTGCATATTCCAGAGATATACTATGCGTGCTATGCTCCGCCGCTTGATCCGCCCTGCTTTGTCTGCGCCGTTTGACCCACTATCCTGTCCGCTCAGCCCTTCATTGACCTCTACCGCCTCCTTCGCTCGGCTCGGCTGGCAATGGCGCAGCCCCGGCTCTCAGGGGGCGTCCCCGCTATCCGGTCGCATTACAGCTCACTTCCCCATCCTGCGCAACACCTCATCGACCTCCCTCTGCGCGATCCCATTCGGTGCAGACCGTCTCAGCTGCCTGCAGCCAAAAATGATTAGTTCCGTATCGGGCTCTCGATCCGTTCCACTCACTCAAGCTTCCCTCGATCTCCGCGATCACGACAAGCTTCTGCCGCTTTGGCCCACTCACCACATCGTACGTACAGGTCCGCCCGTACTTTCGGGTCACACCGAGGTACAAAGGCAGCAGCGTGTGATGGTTGTGGCGGTGTTAGCGAGAGCAGGTGAGTCTGAGATAGCCACTTCAGAAACGGTTCTTTATGCTGTTCTGGCCGTGACGCACGATGAATGGCTCGTAGCCTATCGGACTCTTCTTCGACTTGGCGAAAGCTTCGAGGCCATCCCAATCTTTGCTCTCGGCCAGAGCCTTCAGCTTCAGCCACCACCACCTGCAGTCGATCAGCATCGAAGGTTTCTCACCAGTGGTGAACGGAATCCGTACCGTTTGTCCGAGACCTTCCAATCAGCGCGAACCTTTTCCGCGCGCTTTCCGAAGCCTTCGAGGAGGAGTCGAGAGATAAAGTCGTTCACGCTTAGTCCGGCGAAGGTGAACTTGCGCTCGAGTTCGCGCTCGTAGGCCAGTTGCAGGGCGAGGAGGCGATGAGCATCTTCAGCCGTCTACGAGATCGTCAGTCGAACGAAACCGACAAAAGAGCGCTCGTGGGTCGTTTGTAACAGCTCGTCAGACTGACCTTGGCCTCTGATGCCCTATCCTTATGCTCAGAAAAGAACTTCGCCGCTTTCCGCAAATGCTCTACCCGCTCATCCGGATCCTGTCCCGACATCAGTCAGGTTCGTCGCTGGACGCGGGAACTCACCGAAGCAGCGCCTGCTTCTTCCATCTCCAGGCATGCGTTCTCAGTCCGCCTATCGTCCTGGTAGTAGAAGTCGCGGAGTAGCTGTCGGTCACCTTGTCGCGCATAGACTTGCAGCAGTTTCACGGCGGGTGTCAGGTTTGGGGAGATGGAGTCATCGAGAAGGTGGAAAAAGTCGCCAGGAGAAATAGTTGCGCGTAGATGCAGCAGGACATGATGGACTAGACGCATGGGATGAGACAATGCTTAAATTATGGAAAGATGACTTGCCAAGATCGGTGTCGCCAGAGTCGACTGCTTTGACGAGGGCGATCCTGTCCTCCTTCATCTGCAATAAAAGCGGTACCTGTTCGGCCGCCCTCGGTTCATGATCTAGCAGCTACTTCTCATCAGCCTCGTCATAGGTGATCATGCCCCATAGTTCACCATAGTTGCCAGATGGACCCGCCCCGACTCCCAAGCTTTCTTGGCAATCTCCGCGTAGCTCACGCCGTTCTCGCCCTCTTTCTGAAACTTCCCCACAATCGCTCGACAGATCACGTCGTCCTCCTCAGCTCTCGCCCGAAAGATTTTGGCGGATGCCCAGTGCTTGAGCACCGGGTCGGGGCGGAGAGAAAGATGCTGCGATATGCGGAGTGCCAGGAGATGAAGGTTTCGCGATACGAGGTGGTTGATTAGGTAGGAAGGGGAAGTAGCGATGTATCTGAATCCCCATCTCAGCTGATGCCATTGAAGGGTGTAGGAGACAGACTGCTCGTAAGTGATAGGGATGCCAATCTCGTAATACCGTATCGCATTTAGGACTTTGAGAGTTTGAGCCATGGCGACGAAGTCGCTCGGATTGTAAAGATCCATAAAGGCTCGGCCAAATTGGGCGGCCTGGCCGAGACCATCAATAACAGGTGAGAACGACAAGGGGAAAACTTCACCTTCAGCAGTCTTCGCTGCCATGTGACCTCCGCTTCCCGACCTGCAGCCTCGATGCAGGTGTCCACTGCGTTCGCCAAGTCCGGCCGAATACTTCGAATGCTCTCGTCTGCTTTCGGCGACTTGCAATCAAGGTGGTCAAGAGCGTCGTAGAGGATCGCAGCAGGGTGAGTGGATCCCGGGCTGAAGACTGTGAGCGTAGGATCTTGAAGAAGGAAATCAGCAGGTGTGCGAGTAAAGGTCAATCTTGCTTACCTGGCACCTTTTGAAGAAAATCGCACGAAGCTGAGGAGATAATACGAAGCCCATCCAGTTCGCCAATGAGACATGCCGCCGGCGAGTAATCGTACCTGATGTGGCTTCTGAGAAGCCTGCTTCTCTGAACAGAAAGAAACACTTACCTAAGTGTTTCTCCAGCTGGTCCAGCGACGACAATCCTGCCACCCCATCCCAACACGACAGCGTTGTCCCCACACCACTCCGCCCTTTCCGGTATCCCGCCACCCTCACCCTCGACTGCACCTCCCATCTCGCTGATGTCGACCTCAGACAGAGACCGCGCGAAATCTGAAGATACGACCCAAAGCAGACCGGTAGCGGCAACGAGGGCGAGAAAGCGTCCGTTTGGAGACAGAAGGATGTGCGTGAACGGGCCTCGCGATATCATCTGGTCAATCCGCTCAAGTGCGTCAAGGGTGAGGATTGTTGTGCCCGATGATAAGAGGATCTCGGTGTGACCGGACGTAGATTGGTCGGGAGGTATGATGGCCCAAGAATGCGGTGGCTCGGCCAGACCTGCGATAAATGTCAGCTATAGCTCGGTCTCAACGGGGATTTATGGACTGGTCGCAGCTAAAGCATTGACCCTTCCACCCTTCCAGCCTCTGACCTCCAAGAATCGCAGTCCGCCTGTCAGGACGACAAAGCCATCCTCAAACCCCTTCGCGCCGACGATTTTGAGCTCGCTGACCTCTGCGCCAAGGGTATACTGGGCGTACGACTGAGGGTTCGAGAGGTCGTACAGGCGATAGGTACCCTCGTCGGACAGTACGAGAAGGTGGCTGGGCGTGAAATGCATGAGAATCGGCTGAGGGAGATCCCACTGACAGGGATTAGCGAAAACCCCAACAGTCTGTCTTGACTCACAGTCAGGGTGTTGAGGAGGATACCTGAGGATGTGTAGATATGGATCTTCGGCCTGCCCGGGTTATGCTTGCCGAGTAGCATCACCTTCCGCTCATTTCTCATGAGGGCTGAGAATCCGGACCATCAGCTCAAAGTTTCCCGTTGGCAAAGGGCTGCCTACCGATAGGTCCACCATTCTTGGCCCCAGCGAAGAGGTAGTCGGACAGGTCGGGTATCCTCCATGACATGTTGTACACCTCGTCCTTCCGGTAAAATATATTTTGGATGGTGTCCCATCTGTAAGTTATGGCTGTCAGCATTGGAGCTTTGAATCATCTCTCCGCTCGCTCACGTTGAAGTGGGCGACGGGACGGCCATTGCGCCGAGATGGGATTTCCAAGCCCGTCATATATGAAAACTCCGCATGTTGCTTTCCTTTTCGCTCTTCCTTCCGTCCCAGAAGCTGAGGGGGCTGAAATAGATCCCAGGGGACACCCCAAAGAAGAAGCCGAAATACGGACGGTAAGTACGTGGACGGAGTCCGGTTGATCTCCGTGTGAGCTCTGACCAGTGGCAAAGCTGGAGCGTCGCTTTCAACCTGTTCTCAGTGATTGAGGTGACTTGATACGCAAGGACCCGTCTCGTTTGCTGAGAATGTCGTACATTTGTGGTGACCCTAGGTCCTTGGGGCTAGCGAGCCCCCGCAGCGAGATCGACCTCGTCTCCAAGCAAGCCAGACATACCGTCATCATCTAATGAGGTCTATCCGGAATCCTCGCCATGTTCTCCCTTCCCGCATTCCTCAGCTTCCCCTTCAACTTCCCCTCACTTCTTTCCATATCCCTACCAGCCAATATCCAGCGTCGCTTCCTTTCATATGTCCTCAAGCGGGCCTTAGGACGCTTCGTCAAGGCTGGCGGGCTAGATGTGGAGAGGATCCAGGCGCAGATCAGTGAGGGATGGGTGGAGATTGAGGCGCTGGAGGTGGATACAGCTGTATGCTACTCTTCCTTTTTGTTTTTGCCTAGCTGACGATTTCGGTTATAGGAAATCAACACCCTCATTCCCCCCTCACTACCCCTTGTTCTGACATCCGGTGTCCTTTCCAAGGTCACAGCTCGCGTCCCGTTTCCAAACCTCTGGTCCGATACCTTATCGCTCACTCTTGACTCGCTCGACCTCGAGTTCTCCCTCATCTCACCCTCACCGAAAGGCAAAGCTCCCGAAACACCTAATCGGCTTACCGGTCGTCGTCCCCCTTCTCCGCGTCATAACCTCGCTGACTCGGTGACCACCGCGGCTGACGATTTCCTGCATGAAGAGCTCGATGCATACGAAGAGGCCGAGCTGGACCGATCCATCCGACAGTCTCTTGTCCTCGAGCAGAACGACCCTTTCAGTCGGGATGATATCCCAGGAGCTTTTCCAGGCTTCGCTTCCTCCCCTGGCGGGCCGTCAAGTCCCCTTCCGCCGACTGTCGAGAGTACGACAGTACTGGCCGGCCTGGTGGAGCGGATCCTAGCGAGGTTGGAGTTCAAGGTCAAATGTGCTCGAATCAAGATAAGGCATGAGGACGGAAAACATGGCGGCGTATTCGAGCTGAGAATCGGGGAAGTACGGTATGCGGACGAGACGGATGCCGGAGAGGAAGAAGGTTCCAGGCATACCGTGCGGGCGATCAAGCTCTCCTCGATCGAGGTGTACATGCTACCTCTTTCCACCGTGGAATCCCCTCCTCAACCTCGCTTCTTTCCGTCAATGTCTCGCTCGTCTTCGAGCTCTTCGACATCATCGGTTTCCACTCCGAGCAGCACGGGGAACGCGGACATGTACATGTCTCAAGCGGTCGCGGATCTCCGTCAAAGCTCCACTTCCGGAGTCGGCTCGGACGCGAGTGTCTACCAAAGCGCTTTGAGCGAGCGAATAGCTGAGGAAGAGCCGTCGTCGGAGACAGCGTCTCGCAGTAAAAGTAGAAGCCGGTCCGTGACACCCACAGGAGCTGCTCGAACAGCATCTAAGGAGGTCCTACTCCTTAGCTTTGGGACTGAGGACGTCTCATTTCGAATCCAGACAACTCGTCCCCAGTTACCGGAGGCTCCGCCCGCGTCCTCCGAGCGCAAGATTAGTATAGAAACCACCCGAACGTCGTCGCGTCCACGACTTTTCAGAGCGTCTACGAGCTTCAACACCTCTTCACTCTCTGCGCTTGACCTCGAATTGTCGATTGGGACCGTGGCAGTCATGGTCCTTCCTTCCCAAGCAGCCACCATACTTAGCGCTCTGCAAATCGCTTGCCAAGGCGGCGTTCACAACAATCCATCTGAAATGCCTTCAGACCCCAACGAGGTAGTTCAAGCACGGGTCAACGCCAAAGTCCGGCTGAAAGCCATCCACTTGGCTCTAGTCTACGATTTGCGGGCATCAGATTCGCCTTCACTCGCAGCCGCAGCAAAGCAGTACTGGGCACAGCCACGTACCACGTCCGTTCCTTATGGTCATCTCAAGTTTCGACTGGAAGGCTTGGAGATAGCCTACGCTTCGAAGGGATATGTCCCGAAGTCTGCTCCGTCTCGATCGGAACGAGGTCTTTCGGCCCCATCGGCGGTCCACGGAACCACGGGCTCCGCGCGCTATGGTCCAAGACCTCCTACCGTCACGGTCGACCTGACGGATGCGACCATCTTCGAATATCTTGCGACGAAGGCTCCTGATCCTAGGGCAGACCTCGAAGATTCGCCTCCCGGTGGCACCTTTCCTGTCCTAATATTCGACAGCAACCTGTCCAAGCAGTACGACGTTGCCCCAGGCGCCCATTCTGTTCCGTTCGCAGCTAGAGTTCCCTCGAAGACTGCGCAATCCGCCTTTCCCGACTTCGAATCGGTTGATTGGAGGAATTCGGGGGTTCAGCGCCGCGAGGGCACGGCCAAGGCTTGGAAGGTCCGGCAGAAGGGCCGAGGAGTCCTCAAAGGAACTATCAATACCTCGCCTGAGCAAGAGGGTCCCGTAGTGATGGCGCGGAAAGAGCTATCCTCCACAGCCAGTAAGCAAGTGGATCCATCTACAGACGTCATGCTGAGACCCACTGCAGTTGCTGTCGTGGATCTTCAGCCTGTACATGTATTCTTCGACCTTTCACTAGTCGAGCGGCTCCTCCCGATGCTCCGATCGATTGCGCCTGCCGTCCGGTCCGCCAGTAGCGACAAGAATACACCTCTAGAGCTCCATACACCTAGGCTTGCGTCTGCGAATCTACCTGCTGAGCACATGTCCCACTACGTGATTGATGATCTCGATGCGCAAGCTTCGTCCCTGTCAACCCTCACACCTACTCGGCTACCGTCCGAGCTGCTTCGAATTCGCTGTCCTGTTGTCCGGCTCGACATCCGATGTCCGGCTCCTCCCGATCGCAGGGGCACCTGGGGTGATGGAGCGCACTTAAGGTCGGGAATTGTCACCCTCGACATTCACGGTATAGACGCCAATGTCCGGCAGTCTTCCTCACCTTCTCAGCCACCCAGTGCCAAGCGTGTTCATAGCCAGGTCTCTGAACACGTCAACTATACGAAGAGCAACCCCGCTGTTCGTGTCCAGTGGCAGAAGATGATGCTGTTCTTCTGCAGAGTACCTGGTAAGTACCTCATTGGAACCCAGTACACTCTGACGGGTCATAGCGAAGAAAGCTTCCGCCTTCATCGTCATCGGTCCCCTAGCCCCTGACCCAAACGACGTGGACGACAGCGTCCTCCTCCCTGTCGTTGAAGTCAAGACCCAGGTAGAACGATCAACATTAGTCAAGACATCGCTTGTCACTTGCAGGATACCCTCAGTTCAAGCGAACATACGGCAGTCGACCATTGAAGGCTTGCAATTCTTCGCAGACGACATCACGCATTGGCTTGACGGGGCCTTCGGTGATGATTCGGCGCCCAAGCCGCGGGATGATCTCAAGATGATCGGGAGTCGATTCTTCGGATCCAAAGGCTCTTCGTCCGCTTCTAGCTCTGCCATAGAAGATGACGAGGAAGACACAATGGCCGCTACGATCTTGCGCGTCATCATTAGTGAAGCGGACATTGCGCTACTCGTGCCTCGCGGGCCAACAACTTGGCTATCAGGAGAGCGAACGTTGGCTCTTCGAGCGTCTGATATGGACGCGAAAGTCGAGATCAATACAACTGGACGTCAGGAGACAGCTTTCAGCTTGGCCCTCATGGACGCCGACTTCAGCGATCGATCTGATGCCGAAGCCCCGTCCCGTCTTTTCGGGAGAACGACTCCGCTCACTCTGACCACCCGTAATCAGCCGCTTATTCAGCTCCGCTTCTCGTCTCTCACGGATGTCGTCAGCGAGACAAAGGAGACGGGCATCAAGCTTGCCTGCTCTTCCTTCACGCTCTTCGTCACCAGCGATGTATCATGGGTCAAGGATCTCGCTCTCTTCGCCAAGACACCAGAGGGCGTCTTCGAGAACGTTGTTCCGTCCGAAGTCACAAGAATCAGTCTTCAGCTAAACGAATGCTCAGTGCATGTAGCTGCGCCAATCTTGCCGGGCGCCATAGTCGCCGTCTTTGGAGTCGTCGACCTCAAGACTGATATCATCAGCGATGCTGAGGAGAGCCTCTTGGAATTCGGCGTTTCAAGCTCGTACCTGTTGGCGGTGGACGACCTTGGGGTGATCGGACCACTAGAGCCAGGACTCGTTGCCTTAGAGGCTTGGAAGGCTCGTCCCCTTTCGTGCTGATGACGCGAGCTGACAATGGCTGAAGAGAGCGGGCTTCGCCTGTCTTGTCGAAATCGCGGCACTCGATGCTCAGGTGCTCCGAGCACTTGATGGCACTCGGGAAATACTAGTGAGTTAGTCGACTATGGATCCCGAACTTCGGGGCTGACCCGCTGCCAGCTGGACATACTCCAGTGTCAGCTCCGCGTCACCGCCTGCGCGGACTCTCTAGCAACCTTCGCTGCCCTTGTCGGAGACCTCGGTAAGATTGGTCCGGTCAAGAAGTGCGTCCAGGCTATCTTGCTTTCAGCCAGACTCATGGTTCTCCAGACAGCAAAACGTTACATCCCCTGCGGCAATGCAGCAGTCCATTGACGTCTTTGGTGAGCTTCCTGTGGTCCTTGCAAGAGCTGACCGATACCTCAGGCTCCGTTGACGAGGACGCCTTCAATCGCCTTCCTGATGTGATCTCAGGAATTGATCTCATTGATGATGACCTGCCAACAAACCTCGACTACCTGGACCGGTCGTCTCGTCACTCCTCGAAAGACATCAAAACGGACCAAGCCACTGGCGAGAGTCTGAGATCTTGGCAGGCTGATGATGCGGATTCGAGATTCGCTTCAGAGGTGATTGGGGAGACTGTCAAGATTTTGTTCGAGGAGCCCTTCGTCATGGAGGAGGATTACTGGGAGAATCTGCCTGATGTAAACAGTGGCTATGCCGATGAGCAAGTCTGATTTCGGACAGCATGATCTCGGGCTAATGAAAGCTTCAGCACGCGGCTCGGCACCCCACGTATACGGCTACATGACTGCAATATCGGGATCTTCCTGCATGACGGGTACGACTGGCAACGGACTCGCAAGGTCATCGAGGACGAGATCAAAGCTGTCCGCAGGCGTCTTGAGCGGATCCGCCAGCTCCTCGCGTCCGGTCAGAAGGCAGACGAGACCATCGAAACCGCTCGCAGCGTCCTCTTCAACTCCGTTTACATCGGTCTAGATCAGAGTCGAGACAATCTAGACTCGGCAGCTCTACTTGCGGCAATTGATGAGAAACTGGACGAGCTTGGCGCCGAGACGGCATCACAGAGCTCTTGGCAGACCGCCTTCCCTCCTGCAGGCGAGCGAGTGATGGCTAAGAAAGCTCGAGTAAAAGGTCGGAGACTGACGCCGTCCAAACGCCCTCAAATGGAGATCTCCCTTGCGGGGATACGAGGCGATGTCGATATGTACGGGCCGAATGATCCCACCGCATCGCGCGTACACATCACGGTAAAGAGCTTGGAGATACTTGATCACATCAAGAGTTCGACATGGAAGAAATTCCTCACCGAGATGAAGGCGGACTCAAGAGGAAACATGAGAGAGACGGACGCGGATATGGTTCGAATCGAGTTGGTGGCAGTTCGGCCGTCACTGCCATCTCTGGAGGCGGAAAATCGTTTGAGACTCAAGATACTCCCGTTGCGCTTGCATGTGGATCAAGACGCCCTGGACTTCCTCAAACGCTTCTTCAATTTCTCGATGCCGGCCCAGACACCGGCACCGGCGTCGCCGACAGCTGTCAAGAAGGCGGCACCTAATGAGCCATTCTTCCGTGAGAGGTCCCCGCTTGTCACGGACATAAAGCTGACCAATCACAGAGCACGTCGAGGTCTTCCCGATCGAATTGAAGCTCGACTACAAGCCGAAGCGTGTGGACTTTGCGGCGCTTCGAGAAGGTCGAACCATCGAGTTGATGAATTTCTTCCACTTTGATGGAGCGGAGATGACACTCCGGCACATTACGCTGTCTGGTGTAAGTACGCTATCTTATGTAGGGGGCATATGATGAGAGAAATAGATCACCGGCTGGTCCCGCCTTTCCACAACTCTGCAAGACAATTGGACGCCAGACGTTAAAGCCAACCAGCTCGCCGATGTCATCTCCGGCGTATCACCTATCCGATCTATGGTCAATGTTGGGTCCGGCGTTGCTGACCTGATCCTCCTCCCCATCGAGCAATACCGGAAAGACGGCAGGGTCGCGCGAGGTGTCCAACGAGGCACGAATAGCTTTGTGCGGTCCACGGCTATGGAGATGATGAAGCTCGGCGCTCGACTCGCGACCGGAACTCAGGTCATCCTCGAGAAGGCGGAAGGTCTATTGGGCGGGAGGTTTGGGGAGAATGTGGTGGCTGAGGTCGAAGGCGACGGCGTACGGGAAGCGAACAGCGAGGATGAGGCAGATGCTCAGACAATAGAGGTCATCAGTCGGTATGCCAACCAGCCGGAGGACATGCGGGAAGGGGTCCAGGCTGCGTATCAAAGCTTGTCAAGGAATATCAATTCGGCGGCCCAAACGATTTTGGCAGTACCAATGGAGGTGTACGAGCGGTCTGGGGATGACGTGAGGGGTCTTATGTTGCCTTTTTCGATACTGAGCTGATCGATGTGCGACGTAGGGCCCGCTCAGAGCGGTAGTCCGAGCTGTTCCCATTGCCGTGCTCAAACCCATGATCGGCGCGTCTGAGGCCGTCAGTAAGACATTGCTCGGGATGAGGAATAGCCTGGATCCAGAGGGGAGGAAGGAGTTGGTGGATAAGTACAAGTGACGCGACGGTTCAGCAATCATCATCAGCATCCTCGTATGTCCATCACCAAGGAACCATCATGTACACATTTTACATTTTGCATTTCCCTGGTTTCCCCTGGAAACTAGAGGTGCCTGAGATACCGCCACACGGGATCAATTCCCACGTCAAAGATCACCTGATCAGGTGCGTTGACGAGCCTGGCTCCGACGCCAAAGGGGTCCATAGCAATAGGGGGTGGTGCTGATTTCTTCGTCTTCATCCCCTTTCCCTTGATCATCTGGACCATATCATCGCTACATTTATAGCGGTGGATTAGACGAAAGTGATATCTAGTGGAGCTCCGCGACCACGCGACCCCGTCAATTCGACCCTCGTTTAGTAGCTTCCGCGGCAACAAGCCCGCTGATCTCCTCCATTACCTCACCGAGCCAAGCATCCTTTGTCGCCGTTCGATCTCATTTGCTTATACTACTCCACGAATTCATAACGCCGTCAACAGAGGAACGAGGTGTGTCAACGAGCGGTGTAATTCATTTAGCGGGTAGTCAAAGATCTGCATACGTGGCAGGAACGGAAGAGAGAACACTGGAATCAGGAGAAGATCACCGCTACCACGCCACGAAACGCTATCACGGGACGTCACGAGAAGCTTTTCCAGAGACGGATCGGTCTGAGATTGAGGTGAGTCCCGCTCGTCTTTGGTTCAGTCTTATCCATGGGCTTCGGGCGAGTCGACGCATCCGCCCTTCTCCTACATCTGATTTCGCTGCTTCCCCTGTTGCGCTCGTGCTATGCGGAGATACCCTTCCTTTTGGCTCATTGAAGACATGGTACATGTCTCGTCTTCTCATCTTTGGGCCAACTCCGACGCTCCGACTGCGAGCTCCGGTCCATCCGCTCAAAGGGCGATCTCGGAAAGGCGGCGATGGGTCTCCGTGCCGCCTTCCTCGAGCTCATGTCCTACCTTCGTCTTGAACATCAGGAAGGCGAGACATCACTCAGAGTGAGGGCTTAGCCTTGCGGAGTTCGGAAGACTGGTCTATTGCTCCCGGTGTCATGCTTCTGCCCGAGCTATAGATGATCACGGAGCTGACTGTGAATCTCGCCTTACCCCGCCCATGTCAACCACCTCGCGCATTCACCTCGACACTCCGTCCCTTCCCTCTCCGAACCAATGGGACCCCAACTCTCCCATTCCGCGGTACCCCGCCCCGTACCGTACACCTCGCACCGCCCGGCTCAACAATACCGCTCCTCTCTATCCGCTACCATGCACTCCCTCCCTTCAGTCAACGAAGCTTCCATTCTCAACTTACCCGATCAAAGGTGGACGAGCTGGAGCAGTATGTCGGGAGTAGGACTTGTGAACGGGGTGAAGGTGTCGCGTGAGTCGTTGATTCAGCTAAGTGGGATCGTCCGATGATCCTTGCTCAATGTGGGAGCGGTATGACCCTCGTCGCTGACATGCGTTGCAGCCGATGACCCGGGACGGATCGTCACTGTTACCGCGCAATCTGGGAAGACAGGGGCGGAGGTCTCCATCTCCTACACGAGTTGTAAGGTCGTGGGGAATGGGAGCTTTGGAGTGGTCTTTGCGGCAAAGATGTTGTGTGAGTCCGCTGGAGCTGATTCTGGATAATGCTGATAAACCCGTCCAGCAGCGAAGAAGGACGATGGGACAGAGGAGCCGGAGACGGAGATCGCTATCAAGAAGGTGTTGCAGGATAAGCGATTCAAGGTGAGAGTCGCGCAGGTGTGGAGTTAGCAGGAGCTGACGTTGCCATAGAACCGAGAACTGCAGATCATGCGGTTGGTCAGCCATCCCAATGTGGTAGACCTGAAAGCATTCTTCTATTCGAATGGGGACAAGGTGAGTCACCTGGTTCCGCAATAACGCAGAGCAGCGTTCAGCAAGGATCATCCCAGGCTAATTCAGATGTGTAGAAGGACGAGGTTTACCTGAATCTCGTCCTGGAGTTTGTTCCCGAAACTGTCTACCGCGCTTCGCGTCATTATTCGAAACTCAAGCAGATGATGCCGATGCTCCAGGTGAAGCTGTACATGTACCAGGTGAGTCACTCGTCGGCTGTGATATGTCTTTCCTGACACGGCAGCAGTTGCTCCGATCCCTCGCCTACATCCACTCTGTCGGTATCTGCCACCGTGATATCAAGCCGCAAAATCTCCTCCTCAACCCAGCAACCGGCGTCCTGAAGCTATGCGATTTCGGATCGGCAAAGATTCTGGTGGCAGGGGAGCCAAATGTCAGCTATATCTGCTCAAGATATTACCGAGCACCGGAGTTGATCTTTGGAGCTACAAACTATACGACGAACATCGGTGAGCCAGATTTCGACAGTCTAAATCGCGGAGGCTGACCGCTGGCGGCAGACATCTGGTCAACGGGATGCGTCATGGCGGAGCTCATGCTCGGAACAGCGTTGTTTCCCGGAGAATCAGGCATTGACCAATTGGTGGAGATCATCAAAGTGCTGGGAACGCCGACGCGGGAGCAGATCAAGACGATGAATCCGAATGTGCGCCACACGGTCCAGCGGTACTTCCTACTTTAATGGCTGACGATCTACAGTATATGGAGCACAAATTCCCTCAAATCAAGCCTCATCCCTTCACCAAAGTCTTCCGACCCCGTACACCCGCCGACGCCATCGCACTGATCAGCAATCTCCTCGAGTATACCCCGACCGCCCGGCTGGCGTAATTCTCTGGCTCCACCTTCGATGGTATCAGCTAATCATTAGCGGATAGTGCACCCGAAGCTCTGGTACACGAGTTCTTTGACGAATTACGGGTCGAGGGATCGCGCTTGCCTAACGGGAAGGATATGCCGGCACTGTTTGATTTCACACGAGAGGGTGAAACACATCTGCTTCATGAGGATTTCCGCTGACCTCGAGGACAGAGCTATCGATGCGACCCGATCTGATCCGCCAATTGGTACCTTCCTTCGCAGAGGGAGCTCTGCGTGCACAAGGTATCGACATCGACGGATTTGTTCCCATCCCTTTGGAACAGCTGCGCATTTCTTTGGATGTGAGCGGTCCTATCGACCGAATGATGATCGTCAAGGCTGATCTGTTTGAGCAGTGATTGATCTATCATGTACAAACGAAACCTTTATGATACCCGCACCTTCTTCCGTTCTCCGCATCGCTTGGCCTGAACCCTCCTCATCTTTCTCGACCCGTCCTGGCGCCCTCTCGATTGTCTATCCTGTGTCTTCCGCTCGCCCTATTCGGTCATTTGGGATGTTTTAGCGTTATCGTACGAGCGGTCACGGCTGGATTAGGAGTTTCGAGCGGTGGCGTTGGCGAAGAGGGGTCGGCGGAGATGGAAATGTACGACGTATGAATGCATGGCTCCATCCCGCACAAATGTCTCAGCCGTTGCCCACCCCCCTCATGACCTGAGCAGTGTATCGACATGCAAGGTATCTCTCCTCCCTCCTCCGCCATGTCCGATCAAACCATTCCCGCCCCTCAAACATCCCTCCCCCCTTCCACTCCTTGTTCTCCCGCCAATTTATCCCCCAGATTCCTCTGCGCCTCATACTCCAACCTCCTCTCCTCCCTCTCCCTCGCCCGTTCATCCGCACTCTGCGCCTCGAGCAATGGAGGCGGTGGCGAGATGATGCAGGATTTGCAGTCCTCGTCGATCACGGGTGCGGGCTGTTGGATGGGCGAGGAGGGGGTGTTGAGTGGGCTGGAATAGGATTTGGTTGGAGCGGAAAGAGGGGTGGAAGTGGACGTGGACTGGGAGGAGAGGGTGGAAGGTGTGGAGAGGGTAAGGAGGGAGGCGGCTTTGTTACGGACTCGTTCTTCGTCTCTCAAGACACCTTGGTACATGGTCTGTACGCTATATCAGAATCGACAGTGGAATAAGTGGACCAAAAAAGGGCATAACGGTGACTGGGATGAATGGTATCGAGAGCACTCACATCGGATTCTCGGGTTTGAATGTAGTGCACATACCATACCGTCGCTGCTGTGAGAGTGATCGCAGATGAGAGGAATACCTTCGAGGCGCGGGACATGGTGCAAGTCTCTGCGCTGCCCCGTACTGGTGTCAGTCTTTTGGAGTTTTAGGGTGAGTGAGGAGGTACGACTGATCGAGCGGCGCAAAGGAGGCGGACTAACATAATTTGATTTTCTGAAACCGCAACACGTGGGAATTGATTACCCCGCGCTCGGGGCGCGTCTCGTCGTTGAAGCTGTTTCGAGATGGCTGTTTCATCATTCTTACTCATGACTCACTACACTTCCCTCCCGCACTGCTTCCGGAGATCGGCTGAGCAGTAGCCAAAGGTGGATTGAAAGAGAGACACGGGCTTGGAAAAGCATCAGCCAGCTGGTCTGAACGAGGTTTGAGGTGCTTCGAGCTTGGGGTTCTGGTAGGGGAGGGGAAGAAGCTGCCAAGATGTCGGGCAACAACATCAAGGTGAGCTGCCTCAACGGTGATCATGACGCAGTCATGCCGCTGACACAGCACTTGTTCAGGTTGTATGCCGGTAAGCTCATCCCCTGCTTCTCCAATAGGAAGACGAGTGGTGACTGATGTGCTCTACTTTTTCGCCCTGTTACACTACCAATTGCCGATATCTTCCCTGCCCGCCTATACGATGCCTTGCTTCTCGCCTGCTCGCCCCGACCATGATTCCTACTGCTACCTTGACCCACATCTTGCTGTCACAACTACCCCTTCCTCCGCTATCAGGTTCCGGCCGATGAATCGGATGGAGCTCGAGCTTCGCTCCCAGGAATGCATAGATCTCAACGACGAGGGTACGACTGTGATGATGACGAACTCGGCATCGCTAGGTGAGCTGCGCGCTTCTGACGGCTCCCGGAGCAGAGACTACCGGCTCTGGGAGGGACCGAGTTTGGCTGACGAGCTCGTCTTGAATAGCTGGACCAGAGAAAGATGGTCAGTGGCAGCTGCAAGACGATCATCAAAGCTGACGGTGCCAGGCTTCGCGTTTGACCGGGTCTTCGATACGGACACTAGGCAGGATGAGATCTTTGATTGGGGAGTGAAGGGGATAGTCGAGGGTATGCAAGTCATCTTATAAAGGCAAACCAGGCTGACCCTGATACTTACGCTCAGACGTCATGACCGGCTTCAACGGGACGCTATTCTGCTATGGCCAGACGGGTTCTGGGAAGACGTATAGTGCGTGCTGTGTTTCCTGTTCATCAAGCGACAACGCTGATTGATGGATTTTGCAGCCATGATGGTGAGCACTGGTGTCTCAACGACTTTGGGTCATGGTCGACATAGTGTTCGCTGACGATTCACTGGTTCTCCCAGGGCGCAGACATCGAGAACCCGGCACTCAGAGGCATCATCCCTCGTATCGTCGAGCAGATCTTCGCCTCCATCATCTCCGCGGACATCAGTATCGAGTACACCGTCAAGGTCAGCTACATGGAGATCTACATGGAGAAGATCAAGGACTTGCTCGCACGTATGTGGGGGATCCCTCGTGTTTCGGAAGTCTACTCTGTGCTGATCACGACGTCTGATCACAGCTCAAAATGACAACCTCTCGGTCCATGAAGATAAGGCGCGAGGAGTCTACGTCAAGGGGTTGACAGATGTCTATGTCGGCTCGGAGACGGATGTCTACAGAGTGATGAAGGCTGGCGGAGCGAGCCGGGCGACGTCATCGACAAGTAAGTCTGGCTCACAAAACATGGGAATGACTGCTACGCTGGAGTCAGAACTGACTGGTTCTTCAGACATGAATGCCGAGTCGTCTCGATCTCACTCGATCTTCGTCGTCGGCATTCATCAGCGCAACACTGAAAGTGGGAGTCAGAAGAGCGGGAATCTTTACCTAGTCGATCTGGCTGGTTCCGAGAAGGTTGGTTTATCGCCTCCCGGAAGCTTCTGTCAGAAGGATTGCCAGAAGCTGACAAGGTGTAAACCGGCTAGGTCGGAAAGACGGGTGCGACCGGTCAAACGCTTGAAGAGGCGAAGAAGATCAACAAAAGTCTCTCTGCTCTTGGGATGGTCATAAACTCCTTGACAGACGGAAAAGTGCGTTTAAACCTTATCCTTCGTACGAGTGAGACTAAGGAGCGCAGTCCTCGCATATACCCTACCGAGACTCGAAACTCACCCGCATCTTGCAAGGTATGTTTTACGTGTTGTAAAGTAGCTGATCTGCCGCAGAATCGCTCGGAGGGAACAGTCGGACTACACTAATCATCAACTGCTCCCCTGCTAGCTACAATGAGGCCGAAACCCTTTCGACGCTCCGATTTGGAATGCGCGCGAAGTCGATCAAAAACAAAGCGCGGGTCAATGTCGAGATGCCCCCAGCCGAGCTCAAGGCTTTGCTCAAAAAGACTGTTGCCGAGCTCGCCTCCGTGCGAGAACACGCGGCCAGTCTCCAGGAGGAGGTTCTCCTGTGGCGGAATGGCGGAAAGGTGGACAAGGCGGATTGGGAAGCCCCAATGGCGCAGGCGACCTCGACGGCATCAAGCGCAGCGAGAAAGATCACCAACCCGATGCCTCCGACGCCGGGAACTTCATCTGGCTCTGCAAGCAGAGTCGGAACCCCGAGTGGCTTGCTGCCTTCTGCGATGGACAGCAGACCGGAGACACCCTCGGTGTACGGTGCAGGGTCGGACAAAGATGAGAGAGAAGAATTCCTGCGCCGCGAGAACGAGCTGAGTGATCAGCTGGCAGAAATGGTAAGCCGGGAGCTCGCTCATATTCCGGTACTGACAGGTTTACATAGGAGTCAGCGCTTTCGGCGCAAGAAAAGGTTATGGCAGACATGAAGGACGAAGTGGCATACCTCAGAGAGCAGGAGGCTGCCATGGCAAAGGCATGTGGTACCTCTCCGTCATGAAAGATGGGCTGACCGCCGCAAAGGAGAACAAAGCGATGTCCGCTGAAGTCAACGAACTTCGCATATCAGCCGCCCGTCTAAAATCCGAATCTAAGGATGCTACCATTACCCTCGACTCCTGGAAAGACCGCGTGATCGAGCTGCAACGAGACATCGATGAGCAAAAGACTCATATCGACCAGCTTAAGACCGCTCAGAGCCGAGAGAAGGAGGAAGAGAAGGAGAAGAGGAAGCAAGAGATGCTGAGTGATATGCTGAGCAAGATTGGCATGGTAAGAGGTGTTTGCGAAACAATTGGCAAGGCTGAGAAAGTGATAGGGCGGCTCTTCACATGATCCAGCTGGCGACCGACTTCGTCATATCCTGAAACAGCTCGACGGTGAAACGAACGGCGAGGTCGGAGAGCTCATCCGCACTCACCTCGCGGAGAATCACGAAGCGGTACGCGATCTACAAGACCGATTACGTGCTAGTCATGAGGAAGGAGCGCTGCAGGCGGAGCGGCGGTTGGAGGTGGAGAGGATGCTCTCGAAGCGTGATGCAGGTTATGAGGACTTGCTCGGTGAGTCTCAGCATGACGAGCCGGATGGGATCGCTGATCGCCCGCTGCAGACAAGACGTCTTCGAATGAGACGACAGCCGTAGCGGACATTAGGGTGAGCTTGGATCTTGGATCTGACTCCAGCTGCTTTAAGGAACCTGGACACTATCCTTACTCATGCGATTCAGGCCGAGTTCGAAGCCAAGTACAACTCTCAAGAGGAGATGCTGCGTGGCGAAATCGCTTCATTGAGCGAGCATGCGGAATCCCGTGCCGTCGAGATCAGGCGGCTGCAAAGTACGATTGAGAGCTACAAGCTATGGAATGAAGAGCTCAACGTAAGCCGCGTGCTGCGACTCGATCCGGACAACGTGCTGATATTGGTGTTCTCCTCGCAGCGCGCTTTGACGGCCGCATCCGCCGGTGTGGAGGACGGCGAGAGCTTCGCCAATTCGGCGAAGGAGCTGGAACGGGATCGGAAGGCGCACGAGATCCAGTGGGCGGAGTTCGACATCATCAAGAGGAGCTTGATGAAGGATCTCCAGAACCGTTGTGAGAAGGTGAGCTGGTCGTCTCTAAGCGGACTTCGCTGAGGAGCGCAGGTGGTGGAGCTGGAGATGCAGCTCGACGAGGTCCGAGAGCAGTACAAGGTCATCGCTCGATCGGCAAATTCGCGCTCCCAACAACGAAAGCTGGAATTCTTGGAACACAACCTTGATGCGCTCAATGTCGTACAGAAGCAGGTGCGATTTGCCTGTCAGCAAATGCCGACGTAGCTGATCCACGGACAATCAGCTGGTGGAGCAGAACACGACGCTCAAGAAGGAAGTCGGCATCACCGAGCGCCGACTGCTCAGTCGGAATGAGCGGATCCAGCATCTTGAAGCGCTGTTGACGCAAGCGGACCAGAAGTTGGCGCAGAAGAATCAGAAATACGAAGCTCAGATCCAGGCCTTCCGAGAGCGGCTCACAGAGGGTACGATCTGCTTTCTCGTGATTGCCGCTGATGCTGACATTGAGCCGCAGAGACAGCCAAGCAACAGACAGGATACAACCTCGGACGAATCGCCAAACCGCTAAGAGGAGGTGGAGGGAAGGGAGAACTGCCCAGTCTTTCGCCGGCGACGCCGAAATATCAGGCAATCGCGGCGGGAAGTCCACTAGGAAGAGTGCAGCAGGATGAGACGGTGAGCGGGAAGCGACGTGAGTCAAAACGTGGCAGTCGTGCTCAGTCTCTGATGTCTCCCGCAGAATCCTGGTTCTTCTCTTCATCGCCTCGATAGCCCCGTCCCCTCCCCCTGTCCCACGACAGATTCGAGCAATGACTATTCGCCATACCCCGCATGGACGACTCCCCTACGTAAATAGAGGCTACACGAACTCGATGACCTGCATTGAAAAGCTGTTGTATAGCATGCATCGTAGATCGCCTTGAGGTGCATAGGAGGATGTTGCTCCGGCGGGAGGGATTCGGCGTGCGACTTTGCTTAGTGATGATAGACTCTCTCGCTACCTTGCCTCCGCCTGGCTATCCCTTCTCCTTTCCGCGGTGTCAGGGCTGTCAACATCGATGGAGCTCCACTCCCGCTGGCCACTTCGTGAATCTCCATCTACAAATCCACCAAACAATTCCCCAATCATGCAAACAAAGACTCGCTCAACTTCCTCTACGATACCGAAGTGTGGAATCTGCGGGGAGCAGGCATACAAGTACCAATGCCCTTCGTGTCCTGTCCGCTAGTAGGTCAAATGATCCATGGCTAGAAAAGAGGCTGATCTCGGGGGTAGCTGTTCTATGGGGTGCTGCAAGGCGCACAAAGGTGCGTTTAGCTCTCACCACTACCAGCAAATACGTCAAGAGACTGACAAAGGTCACAGCTCAAAATTGTCAGATCCAGACTGTTCGGTCACCCAGACAACATGGCCCAACCCGACTATCACCTGTTCCCGTTCACGCTCCAGATCTCACCGATGATACAGACCTAGGGATCCCGCCGATGACAGGGACCGTGATACATCGTATAGAGGATCCGTCACCGCTTAAATCTCTCACCGAGGTCAACTGGCCTCCTGAGCCGGATCCCGACATCTTCACCGACCCCTTACTGCGAGAAGATCCCAAGCCTCTCCGGCGCGAAGAGCTCATGCGCATCGGTAGGTCACCACCGACCGCGTTGTCCATGATCTGTTGGATAACGATGAATGATCGACCTGGACAGCTACATCCCCCCACCTCCGGCACCTCCTCTCCACCCCGACCCTCCCGCGCATCCTCCGGATCCTCGATGCCCTCCCCTCGCCCCACGCCCGATCAACAACCCTCTCCCGCCTATTATCGATCGATGATGCCTCCCTCTCCTTACCCGGTGGCGGTGCATTCCTCACAGAGCGCAACTCCCCACCTCCCTTGGAAGAGCTGTTGGCATCCCTTAATGGTGAGCGGGAGGTCGAGAATAGGGGATGGAGTGGGGAGGGTTGGTGGCTTGGCAGAGAGGGGAGTAGGGAGGGAAGGGCCTGGATCGGGGAGGAGGAACGGAGGGTCATGAGGGTCTGGGCCGGGGTGGTTTGTAGAGCTGTTGATGGTGGGGAGGGGGATGAGGTTGGGTGGGGGAATGGCGGGTTGGTTTGGGAGGTTTGATGGGAATTTGACCGAATCTGCCAAGAAGCAATGGTGGTACGCACGGTGACTCGCTTGAATGATCCATCTGACCATACCATCAGTAGTGGTGCTGCCTCAGTTGTACTGTCTGCGATCAGACACCTCGAACCGGTTCAAGAATGGGTTTCCGTGGCATCCCGCTTCGTCCATCATATGAACACACACATCAGCACACAAGGCCCCCGACCCATCCGTAGCATAATCGCCATCAAATCCCCGCCATTCTGTTTGCTTCAATAACTTTCTCAGGCTCTTGGTCGTCTCCTTGCGCCTCCTCTAGATCGAGCCGTCTGCTCCCGATGCCGACTGCGCTGCCCGAGATTCTTTCATTAGACCTGTACAATCTTGACGGTGATCCGGTCCATCGTGATCGCTTTGATGGTGAACCCGCTGCCACGCTACCCGGCGCTTCTCACCGCTTCCAGCATGCACAAGAACTCCCCTCTTACATATGGCCCCAGAATGCGGGTGCTCTGGGTTACCAACGCCATACCATCAAACCCGACGACGAACGGCTCACCACCCGAAAGACTCTTGCGGTCATCAAATGCCAACGGTCGAGCCGTCTGGATGACGATGGCCTGGCGGAACACGACTACCCAGCGTTTCTCTATACGTCCGTACCGTCTTACCCTCTCGACCAAGCTCACTCTCTAAGTAGGCATCCGCGTTTGAAGTGTGATCAATGTGTCAAGTTGGGGACCAGGTGGCTACAGTGGGTCTGGGAAGAGCCTAACCCGGACACCGGCCACTGGCCCAATGTCTATACGGGATCCATCGTCGCGCTCGAGTGCTGGCGCTGTCGCATCGTTGGTCAACCGGTCCAATGTAGCAACAGTGGCGCGGATATACTGAACCGCACGAGCTCCGAAGGTCTTTTCTCCTGATGAGACCCGTTGACAAGATCTAAAAATCCTCCCAGGTTTTGTTTGAGACTAAAAAAAGGTGTTCAGAAGCTGCGCGCGGTTACGGCACTGCCAGTGAGTACCGGTCATACCGGTCCAGACCTCAACGTCTATGATCGTTAAATTGTGTTAATCTAGATCGTCAAACCGCCGAGCTCCATCCGATCCTTCGCAAGTTTGCCGGCACCCCCTGGCTAAAGAGACCTGATCCTCCATCGGGTGAACATGCGTCCAAAACCAGTCCAAACGGTGCATCCAGTTGCCCGATCCCGAATCCGATTCGGACAGCTTGACGTCCATGGGATCAGCGTCTGTAGATCGATTCCACGATGCAGCTTCTGACCATGGTGACAGCGAGTATACACCGACCCAACCATCGAATCTCAGCAAACGCAGCTGGGCCCTCGTCCACTACGCAGTTTGCGCGTCCAAATCTGCGGGACCCTGAAACTTCTCATCAAGGGTCTCGACAGAGTGCGTGTCAGGCGGAGCACACGGCAGTACGCCCCCATCCGATGGCGCACATGACCTCCATTCCGGCGATGAGAGAGAAGGAGCGATTTACCGAGCAGGAGACGGACAGGCAGAAACTTCCACTCCCGCCGAAGCATGCGCCACTGGCCCGTCAACCTCGCAGTGTATCGCTGACAGTCACGCGAAATAATCTCCCGACGCCGACTGCTATGAATGCGACCTCCGAGTCCGCGTCCTCGTCCACCCCATCTGTCGATCCGCATCACCCGGCGATCCAGGCAAACGTTCGCCTTTTGGATGAAAGCCAAGAGCTTCGCCAAAACCTCAACAAGGTCGCATTGAAGCTTGAGGAGGCGGAGGATAAGTTGCATGTGCTCGAGAGTAATCATCGGAAAGACGAGCGTAGCTTCCACGGGGAGAAGCGCAAGCTGCAGGAAGAACTTGGTGCAGTCCAAGATAAGCAAGATGCGGCTTTGCAATAGGAGGAGGAGAAGATACGTGGGGAGCAGAAGAAGTTGCAGAAGACAATCTCGGGTCTGGAGCGCCAGAATAAGAAATTGAAGGAGAAGGTCGGCGATGCAGAGTTGATCGAGGTTTGATGTGTGAGCCCTTCCCGTCCCTCCTTGTCAGACTCAGACAAATCTCAGATCCAGCCAAGCCATTTGCCGTCTTACCATACCCCCTCTGTCTTGAATACCAGTCTTACCATACCCCCTCTGTCTTGGAGACCAGTCTCACCAGTCACCAGTCTGATGCCAAACGAATCGCACCGTCCTTCAATGCTCTTTGGCCTTCCGCTACGATCTCAAACTTGCTTCCATCGCCGCTTATCTCGCGTCATATCTTCGTATATTGGCGGCCCTGCCTCTAGCTTCATTACCATGACTTGACATCGTGCGGTCGTGTTCCTGCCTCAGATACAATCTAACGTCTCAACTCTCTGTTCGAAGACCCTTGTTCAAGAACACGCCCACCCGCATCCGCAGTCATCAAGGTCGTCAAACAAGACGCACCCACACAGAGATGCGCGGCCCCATGAGAGCTTTTCTGCCAGACACGTTTGGTGCTGGAAATCACTGGCCAGCAGTCCGGTGTGATATCTACAGGCAGCCCACCGAGATGACAAGATGCGGAGACAAGATGGAGAGTCTACGATGGACAGGAGGATCCGAATCCCTTGACAGAGTAGACGACAATGTCAAGAAGGCGATCAAGCGAATTGAGGCACATCCGGTGGAAGGCAGGGCTCGGCAGGTCGAAAAAGTCGGGTGGTCTCGGCGACCGTCGCAATCTGTGAAGAACTAGAGCGGGTCAGATCACCGAATGCTTACGCCCATTGGCGAGACTCACACTTAGACATCACAACTCAACCAAGTCAACTGGGGGGCC
>JAABUP010000364.1_pt1 | contig 101747 bp, 132 predicted proteins | sample 5559201 | NCBI WGS metagenome assembly JAABUP01 (sample SAMN10711887, study PRJNA513373) | rock metagenome | isolation source: Antarctica rocks | place: Antarctica | reverse complement strand
CCCAAAGCAGTATGGGAACGATTTGGGCGTAGGAGGAATCCCAAATCATTCCCAAAACATTCCCTTGTCACAGTGGGAATCACCTTCTCAAAAAAAGAAGGTCGATTACATTCAACTATTTTGAGAAACTTATTGGAAGTTATTTCCTATATCCCTTCTCAAACACTTCTCAAACACTTCCAATAGTCTTCTCAAACAATATACTAAAGGAATATTTTGAGAATGTTTTGAGAAAAGAAATTTGTGGAAGTGCTGTAATCAGAAGAGTACAAAGAATAGCATTGAGATAGGTATGACAATGGATCCCTGTGTGTGCTGTAGTGCAGAACATCATCCTGCTTAAGAAAAGAATTCAAGCACCTTGGGCCGTCAAACTCTATCAAACAGCATCTGAAATGATATCCTCAACTGTGCTGACGTCTATCATGGGAGCATACTGAGCCATGACGCTAAGAGCTTGCTGATGAGAACTGTGACTGACTCCAGCACACGCATCAGCAACCACGCAGACATGAACTCCAGCATCAGCTGCTGCCAGAGCTGTTGACAGTACACAGCAGTCAGTAGACACGCCAACAAGTACCAATTCATGGGTATGCACTGTAGCTGCTGCAAGTTCAGGTCCCCATTTGCTGAAGGTATGTTTTGACACAACATTTGCATTATGTGTGGAGAACTCCTTGGTGATGTCCCATATAGGATCTGTGCTTGGTCGTAGAAAGAATGGCCATTCCTTGTAGTAAGCAAGCCATGCGCCATGTGACTGGTCAGGAGCAATAAATTTGGTGTAGATGGTCCGTCCTTCAAATGCAGGAAGCAAACGCCGCACAGCTGCAGATGCACTGGCATAGCCAGGCACAAAAGCTTTGCTGCTGGGATCACCAAAGACAAATTGCATATCTATAACGACCAGTGGTATGTCTGCAAGCCTTGGTGAGCCCAAGTCGCCTGAGTGCAGGACCTGCAAGTTCTGCAGTTGGACACCAACATGATGGCAAAATGACAACCCTTGCTTCAGGAAAAGCTGAATTGTTGCTGTGGGGACTCAAAGGAAGCTATCCTGACAGTTGAGCGAAGCAAGGTGTATAACTTCGTACTGTGCACCTGCTCATGGGCGACTCCAGGGACAGCCTTCTGACTTTCAGTGTGCATAGCAACAGCCTGCGCCGGCTCCAGGGCAAACTCAGTGTACTTTGTTACGACATAAACGCAAAACACCGAGCCTTCGTTGGCACGTCAAGTCTGCTCCTGTCCAAACTGCATGTCAAGGCGTGCATTCACACGCTGCATGGTTGCCAAGCATACTGCGTTAAGTTTTTGGCTGCGTGCTGGACAGTAGTTATGCGACGTGCGCAGACTCGATCGGTCAATCATCTCACTGACCCCTGGCTTCTGGAGCCGCTTCGTTCTCTGCATTTCCTCGTGCTTGATATAGGCATTATTTAGGTACCCTGGACATTTCGAGTCGGTCCTAGCCTGTAGCGCAACAGCGCCTTGGGCACATTACGCTGCCGTCGTCATTGATTTGGGCAGCACTGTAGGCTCTTTCGATCGAGGTCTTTGGCCGGCTACGACGCGTCTGACAGCGTCATACTTATCGTTGCCGCAGACGTAGCGGACATTGCCTTGATCAATCAGTTGGAGACTCGGGCGGTTGTTTCGCAGCTTGGGGCGTCATGGGCAGGGCCTTGGGCAGGTTGAAGGGGGTTGACTTCTACCGCAAGATCCCGACGTACGTGTTTTACCACTCAAGCTGGTCGCGAGCGAGCTGTGCCACTGGCTGAGTGTCAAAGCTATACTGTAGGGATTTGACGGAGGCCAGTTTATCAGGAGCTGGACTATCTGTCATAGCTGCTGTCGTGATGGTGCTATTGTTGGGCGCGGTATGCTCGATTTTAACTTTTGTGCAACTTGAAGAAAGACTGGTAGGTTAAGCCTTGACACTGTCATCTACAGGAACTCAACAATTACTTGACGTTAGAGACAAAGACAAGCATGGTAGTTGACCGAAGTGCTCAAGGAGAACTGCTTAGAATAAACTTCAACATCAGCTTTCCTGCCTTATCATGCGAATTTGCCACACTTGATGTCAGCGACGCCCTAGGAACGGTGAGGACGTGTTGTGGTACATGTGTGTTGTTATCAGCTGCTGCTTGGCACAGCAATGCAGGTGTCCATTTTGATCATCCCTGTTGCAGAAACGGCTGAATCTGACAAGGACTGTCAGAAAACTTCCAATTAATGCTGATTTGGAGCGAGTGGGTCACTACATACATGATGACCGGGTGCTAGACATCAAGTATGATGAGCTGCCAGAGGTGAACCCGCGTGTCAGTCTTCTTTCATGTGCTGTATCTGTCTGTTGCCCAATTGTCAGAATATGCATTGTTCATGCATGCTGATAGCATCTGACAGCTATCTTTGTCAACCTGCAGAACTATACAGCTGATACCATCAACTACTCCTCTCCTTTGTCCAAGAATGACTTTGAGGCTGCAATGAAGAAGTATGACATAAGTGAGTAAAACTCTATGTTACGACCATGCCAAATTCGTGACTGACTTATCTGAGCTGTTCTTGTCATGACACCTGTGCAAACGCTGAAGTCAATCCAATTACCGCATCTGTCTTGGCATGCATGATCATCACTTGCACGCCAAGCTTGTGATGCAGACCGCACAGCAGACTTGCCTCATACTTCTTTGGACCTCTTGATGCAGCATGCTGTGTTTGTCTTTTGCAATCTGCAGATGCCAAGCAGCATTGGTCACGTGCATCAGATCACCGCCAGCCGTCATCCAAAATGACACCGTACATTCTGGCTTACTGTGAAGGACATTTGCGAGGCAAGTTAAGTCTTGACAGTTTATGTTCCATGCAGTCATTGGCAACTTCTATGCTCCATGGTGTCCATGGTGTCAACGATTGGAGCCCACATGGGAGGCTGTGAGAGAGGAAGTGCACACTAAGTATCCTGATACAGATGGCAGAATCCACATGGCAAAGGTACTTGGAAAAGCATGCTTGGACAGCTGTTCATTCTATGCAACTACAGTTGGCACCAGGTTTGCCGTTCGGCACCCAGCTGCAGATGTTTCTTGTATGCCACCAGTGTTCAGGTGCATGACATATTGAGCACCTGCTTGAACAACAGTCGCCTCTGCAACAGCAACCACAGCTATTGCATGCACTGTGTGCAGATTGATTGCACCAAAGAGGTGGACTTGTGCCGAGACCACCACGTTACTGGGTTTCCCTCCTTGCGGGTATTCCGGAAAGGACATGATGAAGTGATGAATCACGGCCTTCGAGAACATGAGTCATACAAGGGTGAGACTGCTGACCTGTGAGCCGCGTCTGCCAAAGTCATACACAAGGCACAATAGCAGTCACTGCACGCCCTCAGTTGCCATACAGTTGTAAGGCTGTCTGGATGCTGTGCCAGTCATTCTTTCTTGCTATGCTCAATTATAGGCTTGCTCAGTGTGTCTAAACAACGCTCTTGGTGTTTGTTTGCAGGTGATAGGACTAAGGACTCGTTGCTGGCGTTTGTGGAGACCTTGGTTCCATCTGCTGGCCGGCCCCATTACTACGTCAGGTACTCTTGGCATCTCGTGCGTTCCTGTGCAGGATCAGCTTCCTAGGCTGTGCTGCATCCCTCTTGTGCTCTCCTGTGTGTCGCAAAGCTGTTGTGATGCTATGTCACCTGTGCGCAATCATTGATTTGCTTCTCTTCTCGCTCCTGTTGGGTCAAGAGCTATGCCTGTACAGCTGACAATGTCCACAAATGTACTGAATAAACAAAGCAAACCAGCAAGTGCTTGCATTACTTTGCAGTGGATTTGCCAACGGTCACACCCACAGGCAGTCAAGGCATTGAGACACACAAACAAGAGTGTACGTGCAGAGGGATGCAGCGTGTGCCCAAGAGCGAGGGCTGTGCCTTGTCAGGCTTTGTACTAGTTAAGAAGGTGCCTGGCACATTGCACTTCCTGCCCAAGTCTTCAGGACACTCCTTTGACTACCACTCCATCAACATGAGCCATCAAGTTGGGTACATGTACTACGGCAACAAGCCTTCGCCAAGGCGACGACAGGTAAGGCTGCACAGCACATTAATTGGTTTTTTCATGCTGTGCAGACAATGCTGAACAACAGCAAAAAGCGTCGTGCCGCCGTGTTCTTGCTCCACACAGAGAAGGCACAGTCACTGAGAGTTCAACGTCCTCAGTGCATGATCCAGAGCTAAAAGGTGGTTGAATATAGGCACTGGAGCTGTATCACCCTATGGGATTGACAGAAGACTGGGCAGACAAAATGCAGGGCTCCAACTTCTATTCCAAGAATCAGAGAACCACGTTTGAGCATTACATGCAGGTCAGGCTAAGCTGCTACTGCTCATGTAATGTGATCCTGCTGCAGCACATTCTGCCCAGCATGTGAGTAAGTCTGTGACGTATAGTAATGCATGTACTGTGTGCATGCAGGTGGTGTTGACGTCTGTGGAACCTTCACAGAAAAACCATGAAGCCAGTTTTGACGCATACGAGTACACTGTACACAGCCATCTGTACAACACAGATGACGTCCCTACCGCCAAGTTTTCCTACGATATGTCACCCATACAAATAGTTGTCACGGAGAGGAAGAAGGCATTCTACCATTTTGTCACAACTACATGTGCAATCATTGGGGGTGTTTTCACTGTGGCTGGCATTATTGATGGCATTGTTCATGGAGCTGGCAGGCTGGCAAAGAAGGTGGATCTAGGAAAGCAAGGGTAGTACTTACGCAATCAAGCACAGTGCGTATCGGACACCAGCTGTCATGCTTTGCCTAACACTTGAAATTTCTATCTTTCGGTGCCAAATCACGACATGCCTGCTTCTGTCTGTCGCCAAACCGTTGACGCTGGTCTGCTGAACACATTCAGATGGTTCATAAAAGTTCATTGCCATCCTAAATGCCCCGTGCTTTGTAGTTTGAGCTGTGTATGGTTTCGGAGCGGACATTAGGGACGCGAGTGTGAAAGTTTCACAGTGAACTAGCTGTGTAAAAGCGAAGCGAACACCAACGCGAGACACATAGCACAGGCGAGCAGTAATCAGATACATCGGTGGCACCTAGTCGAACAGAACGTCAGGGGAAAGTTGCTCCGCCTGGCTGCATATTACGTTACAATAGCATGGCAGACGAAGCCAAGTGGTACTTCCTAGGGCCAGACAAGCAACCAATAGGCCCGTATGACAAGAAAGGACTGGCAGGTAGAGGCCTGGTTGCATCTTGAAAGAATTGTTCAGGTGCAGTGGCTGTATGTGATCATAAGCTGTCTTCACCTTGGTGTCACGACTGAAGCTCTGATGAACGATCAGTATTTACAGGAGTTTGGGCAGTGTCACAACTTACTGCTGCAACGCTGTGCTGGGCCGAAGGCCAGGCAGAATGGCTGCCTTTGCCAGACATTCCAGAGCTTCAAGACGTGCTTCAACAGCCTGCACAGTCACCAGGTAGCACTTCACAAGCGACCTTATTGTTTCAAAAGCTTCGCCTTTTTGTCAGGTTAGAAAAGATGATCCTTTGTTTACTCTGAGTCCTCTGACATCAACCTTGCCAATATGTGAACTACAGCTGAGCAACAAACCCTGCACCAACAGCCGGCCAAAGCAGCTGATCCACCATTAGATCCTGAATTGGCGGAATTCCAAGCTGAGATAGGAGCCATCGAGGCAGAAACTGCTGATGCAAACAGAGCAGAAACTCCGCCACCAGATCAGCAATGCTTTCAAGATGATGATGGAACTTCATATGCCTGGGACTCTAATCTGCGGAGGTTTGTCCCTGCTGGAGATGAGCTGCCAAGTGCCAGCTATGATCCTGCTGACATGGTGTATGAGGCAGAGGATGAGAAGATCCCTGCCATGCCGTCTGTCCTTCCGGTAAATATACCTTATGGTGCAATTTGATGTTGCCTGTACAACAAGACTTGGCATGCTTGTCTCCCACTCGTCTGAAAGATGTCATGTGGCGCCTGGCATGTCAAGGCTGCCAATGTACTTCACACCCATTTTGCTGTGCAGCAAAATGTGTTACTTGCAACAGCTGCAGAGCTGACTCATGTTTCAGCTTAAGTTGCTGGCGTGCACAGAGCATCCACACCTGCTGACAGGCTGGATCAATATGTCCTGCACAACCAAAGCAACATTTGCAAAGCCTGTGTTCTGTCATCATGACATAAGTACATCTGTAGGAGGAAGATGACCCAATGACCGCTGCGCCTCCTGAAGAAGAGACATCTGGCAACAAGGCAAAAGCAGGGCCCAACAGCACAAAAGAAGGCGGTAAGGGCAAGAAGCGCAGTGGCGAAGACATCATTGAGAGGGAAAAGGAACGCTCCAAGAAGGCCAAGGAAGCCGCGACACAGAAAGCAGAGTGGTTCGAGCTGAAGCAGAACACTAGCGTGTATGTCAGCGGCTTGCCTTCAGATGTCACAGAGGAGGAGGTTGCTCAGGTGAGCATGCACTCGGCTTTCACACTGACTCACAGGAATGACAGCCAAGAAAGGTCTGCCACTTCGAGGCGCTGCTGAAACAGTTGGTACTGAATGCTGATCTGCATCTGCATCAGTGTGTGATAACCTCAAAGGCAGCATAGTGCAATGAGGACTGGCTTGCGCAGTGCATCAGAGTGAAGACTGTGTGTACGCTGACACCCTGGCATTTCTTAGTGAGTGCCATCAGATTCAGCTGACAGGGGTCTCAATATGCACCTCCACGCAAAGCACAGTCCTGACTCTGCAGCGCTTCACAACAAGCTTGGTATGGCTGCAGGTTTTCTCCAAGTGTGGAGTGATCAAGGAGGATGACGAGAGGCGGCCTCGAGTGAAAGTGTACAGGGACAGAGAATCCGGCATGCCCAAGGGGGATGGCCTAGTCACCTACCTCAAAGACCCCTCGGTCAGTCTGAAACTGCCCCACAACAGCTACCTCATGCATGCTCCTGTGTGGTGTTGTGATGCAGTCACAGCAGCATGACATGCTTAGCAGCAAAGACTCGCTGGGGCCACATGTTGTGACATGCGCAATTGTGAGCTGCCATTGACACCAATGCTACACCCTCAACCTGTGCGGTTACGTGCATCTCTCAACTGTGTAAACACTGAGCAATCAGACCCAGCACCTTTTGGTGTTTGCAGTCTTACATGAAAGGCTTCGCATACACGTCTTTGAGGACAGATGTTCACATGGGCGGCTGCTTCCTGCAGGTTGAACTAGCGTTGAACATTCTGGATGGGGCGCCTTTCAGAACCGACCCCAGTCAGGTCATACGTGTCCAGCGAGCCAAGTTTGAGCAGAAAGGTGGTGATTATGTGCCGAAGAAGAAGGCCAAGTCCAAGAAGAAGGTTGCTGGGGTGCTGTCTAAGCAAGAGAAGGAGTTGGGTTGGGGCGGATTTGATGACAAGCTTGCCGCCAACAAGGTCAGCATCACTCCAAAAAGCAGAATGGACGAAATCATGAGTCATAGGGTTTTGCTTGTTAGCATTTGATGTCACATGGCACAGTGATGAGCGAAAGATGCTATGGCCTTGACTTGTGTAGGTTTAATGCCAAGCTCAGCTGAAAACAGGCAGTGTAACACCAATGTGGGTACTTAGTCCTTGTGCATGTGCATCTTGATGGCGACAGCTGCTGCAGTTGCATGGTATTGCTTCATCGCTGGTGTTGCCCACAACATAGCATCTCAGCTCACACAGCTTGTGATGTTGCTCTTCTTGATGCGAGGCATCTTTGAGCTGAAACTTTTGCAACCATTGTGCACAAGCAGGCTTTGCAGTCCGTGTGGTAGTGCAGGTGACAGTAATCTTGGAGCACATGTTTCACCCTTCAGAAATGGAGGAGGCAACACTCCGCGAAGATCTAGAGGATGACATCAAAACAGAATGCACAAAGATGGGACCTGTTGAAAAGGTAGCGTGACGTCAAGCTGAAACTGCCTTATCAGTCCCTGTTTGTATTGCCAACACAGCTAGGTGGGCACAATGGCCTTGCTCACAATCACTGCGTCTGAATGCAATGCAATGCTTCACCATACTGGGCTGTGTGATGCAAGCATGCTATACACCATCCCATGCCACTTACTGCTTGATGCAGGTGCGAGTCTTCCACATGAATCCTCAAGGCATTGTCATGATCAAATTCAAAACGGATGACGCAGCAGCCAAGTGCCTAGAGGTGATGGAAGGGCGCTACTTTGGCGGTAGGAGGGTGTCTGCACACATGTGGGATGGAATTGCCAACTATCATGTGAAGAAGACAGAGACTGCTGAGGAACAGCAGGCCAGGCTTGAGAAGTTTGCTGCACAGATTGAGGGCAAACAAGCAGACGTGGCAAAAACGACTGAAGACTTGTGACCATCAACTGTGTAGGGGAAGTCTAGTATGCTCCACAGTGTTTTCATCTCATCGGACTCTGCCACAAGTGCGTTTTGTATCTGCATCTACTCCGCAGGATTGCTTTATGAATGCAATATGGCACAAAAATATTGTTAAGTTGTTCTGATGTCCATGACCGGCAGCCTGTTTCTGCTGATCATCCATCACGAAGTACCATGCTTCATTTCAAGTCGACGCCTGTTTCTTCAAACGGCAGAGCATGTTTGACAAATCAGATGGCCAGACATGCTAAATTTAGCGTCTTCTCTGATTTGTATACAAAAGATGCATAAGTCCCGATTCCACTCCAACAAACGTAATGCTGTGAAGTCGATATGCACACATAAGGCTGACAACTGCAATTAGTATGCACACATGTAGAAAGAAGCAGCCTTGCTTTTGCTGTAGCCTGTTTAGCAAGACCAAGAAGGTCAGCTGCACATAAAATACTCAATGCCTGAGCAATGCTGCCTGCTGGTGATGCCATCACAAAGCAAACAGAACAGCTGTGCTGACCAGAACAGCTGTGCTGACCAGAACAGCTGTGCTAACCAGAACAGCAGGCTCTGTGATTGCAACCTGCACACCTTCTGTGTTGTGTGACATGGCTGAGGAGCACAGCAGATGTGCACAGCCAGATGTTTCATGCTCAGAGTAAGATACAGGTCTGGCATGCATGCCAGAAAAGATAAGGGGTTTGCCCACTGTTGTACTTGTTTTCTTTGGCAAGCTTGCCAAGTTTGAGGACTCAAGCTACCTCACTGGACACCTTTGGTGTGTACAGCTGCAGAACTCTTGTTACAACTTGTCGTTGCATTGCTGCAACTTGCTGCAGTTGAGCTTCAAGCTATGGCTGCAGGGGCTGAAAAGGCTGAAAACTTTTGCGACCTTAACAGCTGTATGGGCTGACAAAGGCTGTGCTGCAAATCTTGGCTCACACCTTTGCTTCATGTTCCACGGTGTTTTGAGTGCAAGGCTTTGAGCTTCTCCTTGCCCATGGAAACAACGTTCCCCACCTTCTCAAATCGTTTCTGCTTCCTGTGAGCCTCCTTCTTTGTGGCAGGAGGAGGCACCTGCAGAATCTGCAGGGTGGGTGGCAGGCAGATGTGGGTGTAAAGCAGATCAGTTTTGTTGCCAGATGCAGAGCAAGAATACAAAAAAATAGGCGGCTATCGTGGCAATGAAAACGCGCTGCTGGACCGCTGACCCAGGCCTGGCAGGTGAACGCAGGGCCTTAAAGAGGGCTCGCCTGTTCGTCACCAGATACATCGTCATGCTGTACTATGAACCGCCTCACATCGAAGATTTCTGGCAAAGAAAGCACGTACCTGAACGCTCACGGTCATATGTTTGCCAGCAGGAACGTTTTCTCCCTTCTGTCGTGCAGCCTACAGGCGGTGTACAGATCGTAAGAAAGCGTAGGCGGTCAGCACTTTGTCCATGCAAATACATTTATATACCACACGTTTGACTCAGGGCTTGACAAAGGACCCCGTGCGTTGGTTGTTGCCGAACTGGCAGCGCAAGACTCACCCATCGATTGCTGCCTACGCGGTCAACCTCGTCGGTACTTCCGGTGTCGCCCGCTTGCTGATTGGACATGTTGCCCAACCTGTACAGTATACAAAATCACGATCGCATGGCATGTGTTAATGGACGCAAAACCTTACCTGGCCCAACTTGACGTGCGTAGCAAGTCATCACGTGCACGCAGAGGCACCACAAACTTACCTCCGCCTGTGTGAAACAGCAACAAGCTCCGGTACCCGAGCTGACAAGCCTCTGTAGCAGCTGGCTGAGGGTCTGAGGGCACTCTGCGTGTCTGGTGCTGGAAGAAGCTTGACACAAGTAGTCACGACCGCCGAAACTTCTGCCTGAAGGTTGACTAACAAGTCGCTTAACAATCAATCAATCAATCAATTTACATTTTCTGTCTTTAGGACTCATCAGGGACAATACTGACAATACTACAACTGGGAAAACAACATACACTAAGCACTAAATGTTCAAGGCGTTCGACAATAGAGCACCAAAGAAATTGCTGTGGTGATGCTGTAATGAAGGAGGGCGCTACTACCGCGACGCTCTACACTGATCTAGTTCTACAAAGTTCAGAAGCCAAGCTAAAAGTGGACTGGCCAAAAAATATTGTCTTTGTGCAAAACAAAGTCTTGAGATAACTGCCTACCACATTGGTGACACGCTAGCTTCGGCCTCGCAAGAGATCTGCTCCTGAGCTTCCGGGGCCTGCTTTCTGAACCTGTCTTTGCGTGGTTCAGTGTGCAAACTCGAACCTTGATCATGTTGAACACTTTCCTTGAGGACCTATGCATATCGGCACGTTGGTCAACAGTGACTTGTATCACCCCTTTTCTGCGCACGACTTCGAGAGGGCCTTCACAACACAGCTGAAAGACCAGACGGACACCTACTCGCACCTCAGCGCGAAAGTTAGTGTCAGTTCCAAAACACTTGTGGCCGTCATCGCTGGACAGACGGCCGCGGCAAGGACTGCTGATCCATGGTGTCAGTCATAAGAATGACTAAATCAGTCATGCTCACGCCCAAACTCGAGACACGCCGAAGATGTTCAACAGAAACTGCGTATCAGTCAACATTACAATCATCACGGATAACACAGGTGTAAAGTAGTGCAATGCAAGCGGGCAACGACAACAGCACCGTTTGAGCTCATGAAAACAGCATGGCGCAGTGATCAGCTTTGTTTGCTTGCGAACCAGCTTTGACCGCGGCAGCCGGGCTTCCATTCAAACGTCCACACTGTTTTGATGACAACGAGTGAGTCCAACTCAACACTTTGTTGCACCTGCAAAGTTGACTCTGAGTCCAGCCTATGTGTGGTGCAGCTTCTAAAGCTCGCTGGTTGGCAAATTCTCCTGCAAAGAGGTATACCGAGCTCTTTTTTCTAGCCTACAGCCCGTTCTGGATGGTTTGGGCTCTTGGCGTTGTCGTCCCCTTCAAGCTGTATGAGGTGCCAGGCCCCTGACCGTTGAGTGCACTCCTGTTTGTTCCTGCTTTGTAGCAAGAGCTACGCAACATCCAGCATTGTCTTTGGCATTGCAGTGTAGACAGCTGATACCGTCTGCAGGTGCACTGATATGCATGCGATGCTGGCTGCAGCACGCTGGGAAGAGTGGTTACATGGCAATAGGTTTAGGCGCTTCCTTACCTTGCATCATCTTACCTTGGTTGCTGGAGCATAAAGCAGACAGGAGCAAACCATGGCACCAGAAGTATTGGGTCAAGGCCAATATTTGGATAGCAATATTCTCTTTCATTGGGAATTACTTCTGGACGCATTACTTCTACACAATACTGGGGGCTGAGTACACGTTTCCTTCATGGAGACTTAATGAGGTAAAAGCATACAGATGATCAAGTTGATCATTGAACAAAGCACACACTTGAACAGGGGAACAGGAAAGGTAGCTCTTGCTTCCTCATGGTCTGACAGGCTGTTGTGCTTGCAGGTTCCCATCACGCTTTACTTCATGACCCATGCATACTTCTGCTTCTACCATGCCCTCTCAAATGTGGTTCTGAGGCGGACATTGCACGCAGTGCAAAGTTATCACACAATTCTGCAATGGCTGCTGCTGGCTCTGGTGATCTTCATCTTGGCTTACATCACAGCTTTGATGGAGACTGTCACCATTGCACACTTCCCATACTACAGGTTTAAGGTGACAACTCCGCTTGACTCCTGCCAACAACCTGCCACCTACTTAAGTACCAATGCTGCTGATCATTGCAGACGCACGTTGAATGACATGTCATCAACTACATGCTGCAACGTGACTACACTTTCAGATGACACCACTGGTACACAACTGCGCAAGGCATCAGGCAAATGTGACCTTGGCTGCTATCAGCTTTGCAGTCACTGGGGTAGAGGATGGTGTGATGTGTCCACTCCAGTCATGCCATGTGCAGGACCGGTCAAGGATGTACACATGGGGCTCAGTGTTTTATGCTATATATTTCTGGGTCAGCTTTCCAGTCTTCTTCGTCATGGATGAGAAGCCACGCAAAGTATGGACAGTCTGGGAAGCAGCCAGAGACTCCCTGGCTTCAGGGATGGCTGTCACGATTCTGCTTGACTTTTGGCGCATAGCCTTCACTGACTCCAAAAGCCAGAGTTTGCCGTGGCTGTCATAGCAGGGCTATGCTGCACATTGAGACAGCTCTGCCAAGAGGTCCTTCTAACATCCAATACTACGCAACACATTGCACAGGGAAGCCGCGTCTGCTGCCGGAAGATTGGGGTGACTACCCTGCAGTTACATGGAAGGTGTACCTTATAAGCTGTATCAGGTTGTCCAGCGCCGTCAACACAGCATTGAGGTCACATCACTCGCTTCCCACTGTTTTTGCTGCTGCCTCAGCTGGCGTGAGGTTTCCTTCTTGTCCCAAGCCCTGGCCTTGTGAACGCATTTCTCGTTCTTATTGACATACAGGACGACCTCTTTGTCATGGAAAGCATGACAAAAGCAAGTTGACAAAAGCAAGTTCACGAGGTGACACAGCAAAGTTCGAGATTTCAAACAAACGTGACAACAAGCTATCATGATGGCCAGGACAATTCATGTAATATACATGCACTGTCATCACAAGCCGGTACCTGCCATCGCAATATACATGCACTATCATCCCGACGGATGATGTTGAGCATGCCAAGGGTGTACATTGTACACTGTGAGGGCATATCACTTTGCTGTGAGCTGCTCCCTAATTAGTTATTTATAAACTTAATTTCTGCAAAGCTGCTTGCTGTACCGGTATGTCGAGTACCACGAACTACACAAACAAGACACTAGAGCTGAGCATGTAGACAGATTCCTCTCATGTCCCTGCTTGCGCAGTCAGGTGCAACAGCATGCACAGTCACTGGCGTACATTAGGGGCACTTATGGTGAAGACAAGCAGGCTACAACAGTGCGCTTTGTCGAGTGAGTCTGCATGCGTCTGGCACTGCAGTGTCAGCAAAGCTTGTCTGACCTGTTCCACATGCTGCATTTCAAAGCCACTATCAATGTTACCCTGGCCATATTCAAAGTATGCATGTCTAGCTGCAGTTGCAGCACTGTCATGAAGTTTCCTTCACAGATCGATCTCAGATGCAATTTCCCAAGGTTAAACTGATTTGCAGAGCCTGATAAAATGCCTGCATCATGAAGACATTGTCACACAGCATGCAATCAAGATCATGGTCTTGATGCTGTCATGCATAGGGGCCGTTTTGGGGGCAGACTGCAGAGGGGCAGGGCACTTGTGCAGGTTTCAGGTGGTGGCATTTGAAATCTTGTCGCCAGATTCTGGTCAAACACTTGCTCAAGCCTTGGCGAGTGCGTCTGCCATCGCAGCCTGAAGACATTCAGCTGAGCTCTGTAGAGCATCTCATAAACGTTCAAGCCGGAGACTTGACTCGGGACTATTGCTTGTGCCTTTGTACGATTTGACCAGCTGCGTAGCAAAGGCTTGGATGATAGGCCTTTACAGCTTAGCGGGGCAGGCAGTAAAGAAGTCTGAGCTCCCGGCCGCCCGGAATGTCATCAACGCAGGAAAGAGATGCGTTGGCGTGGCTGTCCGAGGGCTGTGCCTGCCATACACGCTGCCAATCGCCTGTATACGAACGTTTGGCACTACAGCCGGTTCCATAGCAGAGTACGGATTGGACGTTGCCTGCAGCATTGTGCCAGAGGTGCCGTTGATGGGAGAGGTACACATTTCCGCGCAGCGCTCTCAATGCAGCTCCAAGCCAGCTCACCTTCACGTCTGTGAGCTCGAACTTGCCTACGTGCAGGGCAGTGTCCTGGCAGACCTCTCCGAGGAAGACCTGAAGGAGGCATATCTGCAGGCAGGCTTAAATTTCCAGGTATCTAAGTGGATGATTTTGGAGCTGCATCACCAGGTGAGAGTTGCTGTGTCAGAGGTCAGCAGGACGCACAAGCATGTACTCCCTTGATTGCTGCCCAGAAGCAATCATGCAGCAGCTCAGGCCCTGCAATGTACGGCTTTGACATTGAGTGTGCAGGATGTCATTCAGAGGGCAGAGCATGCGTCAGCTCGTCGCATCCAGAAATGGTACAGAGAGCAGAAGCAACGCAAGCAGTATAAACAGAACGTTGCTGCAAAAGAGCTGAGGCAGCAAGGCAAATACCTGCAGGAGTATCTTCTGCAAAAGGTATTGATTGTCAGCTGTATGCACAAGCTTGGCATCTGTTGCGTAAATGCAGTGCTCACCATATTCACCTGGAAAATGCCTTGATGTACAAGCCATAGTGGCATGGAATCTGACCAGGCTGCAGATCCAACAGAGTATCTACAGCATCAGCATCTGCTGCCTCCTTACCTGCCATTGCTGGCTCTTGAGAGACTTCACGGTCCAGGTGAGGAATGCTGAGGAGCATGGCCATCAACAACAGCAGCTACTGACAGCTGCATGGCAGTCGTGTGACCAGCTGGAACAGCGAGTGCGGGACCAGGCTCAGCAGCTTCAGGAGCAGCAACAGCATGCTGCAGAGGTGAGCCCCTCATCAAGCTTCACATGCCAGACTGCGTATAAGCATCATATTGCTTGCGCCATTCTTTGGATGCAAGGTTGCAGTGTCACAGCTCATGATGTGGCTGATGCAGGGCTCAAGAAGCCATTTGATTGCCAACCTCTTGCTATAGGAATGCTTGCTTGCATGAGTACCATTGGCTTCAACCTTGCAATGCTCCTTTGAAGTATGCTCTTACATGCCTAACTGCATGTTCTGTATGCAAAAGGCCGTATGTCTCTATAGGCTTCCCAGCACTGGGTGTGGCGACATCCTGGCAGCCATATACCGTGCCCATGACTCTTGATTGCAATGTGCAGGAGAGTGAGGTGAAGTCAGCACAGCTGGCCCAGCAGGATGCTCAGCTGGCTGCTGCCAAGCAGGAGGTGGCATCTCGTCTGGCAGCCCACCAACACCTTGAAAGGGTAGGGCCTGCAACTTACGTCCACATTTTGTTGTGCGAGGCCCTGAGTCCATTCAAGCAAGCCATGAAGCCAAAACTCATCAGAACCACGCTTTACATGTGCAGTGAATTCAGATGAATGGACGGTGCTCAGTGTGTCATGTGATTTGCAGGCGGCCAAGGCCAGGTCTGACCAGCTGCAAGAGCAGCTTACCCGGAGGGACACTGACCTGCATGATGCCAAAGAACAACTCCTGAAGCTGCAGAAGGAGTTTGCTGGCAAGTGTGATGAGGTGACTGCTGACAAGCACGAGCGAGCAGCCCTGCAGAAGGCTCACCGTGCCAGTTTGAAGGCAAGTATACACTGTGCTCAGACTCTTGCTCTAACCTCACATGCCCCTCCCCACCCCCCATCTCCCCACCCCACCCTGGCTGCTATGAAGTTGAACAGCTCAGAATGATCTGTGGCTCATTGTGGCAAAGCTGGCAAGCCATGCCATCTTTGTCCCATGGCACCATAATCCTGCAACACTTTTGCATTATGCTGTTGCATGCCTATCTGCGCGTAAGTTATGCAGAAGGCCTTACATCTCCACAGACTTCACGGCACTGGCTGTGGCGACAACCTGGCAAGCCATATAACATGCCTGTGACTCTTAATTCCAATGTGCAGGAGAGTGAAGTGAAGTCAGCCCAGCTGGCACAACAAGATGCTGAGCTGGCTGCTGCCAAGCAGGAGTTGGCAACCCACCTGGCAGCCCACCAAGACTTTGAAAGGGTAAGACTTGCAACTTATGTCCCCATTTTGCCCTGCAAGACCCTGAGTCTATTTCAGCAAGTCATGACGTCAAAATTGTTCAAATTCATGCTCTACATGAGCAGTGACTTCAGATGAATGGGCAGTGCTCAATGCGTCATGTGTTTTGCAGGCAGTCAAGAACAGGTTTGACCAGCTGCAAGAGCAGCATACCCGGAAGGGCACTGACCTGCGTGCTGCCGAGAAACAACTATTAAAGCTGCAGAAGGACTTTGCTGGCAAGTGTGATGAGGTGACTACTGACAAGCAGGAGCGAGCAGCCCTGCAGAGGGCTCACCATGCCAGTGTGAAGGCAAGTATACACTGCACTCAAACCCTGCTCTCTTGTCACATGCCCCCCCCCCCCTCCCCCCCCTCTCTCCCCACCCCAAGCACCAGGCTGCTGTGGTGTTGAGTCAGCGTGTGCTCTTGTGGCATCAGTGGCAAGCCATGTTTAGTCCATTGCAAATCAAATGCTACAGCATGACTTCCAATTCAAAATTTGCATTGCTGAGCATGCTGCTGTGATCTGCAGGTGCTTGAAGACATGTCAGCCCAGCTGCAGCAGCAGCTCGCCCGGAAAGGCACTGACCTGTCTTCTGCTGAGCAAAGCCTCGCCCATCTCCAGCAGGAGCTGTCTCAGGCACAGCAGTCTAAGCATGAGGCATGCCAGGTCAAGACTGCCTTCCTGTCTTCATGTTCATTGCAAACATACTGTGCTCCCGTTAAATACTGGCACACAGCATGGACAGAGAGTGCAGACATGCACGGCCTTCAGAAGTAGTAGGTGGCTCCAATGGTGCTGTTGACATCAAGCTGCTTGCATGATGTTGATATCTGATGTCTGTGCAGGAGCTGGCTGACTGGAAGGGAAGGACGAGTGACTCAGAGAATGCTCTTCAGAAGAAGGTGCAGGAGTTGGAAGCACGCCTGGCAGCTGCTGCAAGCTCACAGCAGTCACACAGGAGCAGTCACCCCTCCAGCCATGACAATCCCCGCCCCCCTGGTGTCTTCAAGCAGCCCTTTTCAAGTGAGGTGGGTGGTCAGCAATAGCCAGACCTGCCTTTGCACACATTGCACATATGTCTGATGCAGCTAAGCAGCTCTACAGAGTTCATGAGTTGCCAGCAGCCACCTTGTTGAGCAAATCTTTATCCTAGAAGCATGACTTGCTGCAAGATAGCTACCTCATAGAAATCGGCTGGTGCACAACGGTGCAAACTTCTGGCTTTACAATGTGTCCTGATTGCTGCATGCTTTTTTAGTCAGGCCCTTTTCACCACAGGAACTCGAGTGTCATTTGGTGATGTAGGGCGCTTCCAGGTCCGATGACGGTGCTGGCAGCGTGGAGGCCCCTGCTCCTCCACCAGGCTTTGGGCCCATCCTCTCCAAGTCAGGTGATGGGGCGGGCACCATGGAGGCCCCTTCTTATCCACCAGGCTTTGGGCCCATCCCTTCTGCCATCTCTGGAGGCCTGGAAGGTGGTGTTCAGATGAGGAGCTTCAGCGCGGCGTACTGTGGGCCCAAGTGCAGGTCAGCGCATCACCATGCTGATGTGGAAGCATCCTTCTGCTTCTACATGTCCACCAAAGAGCAGAGTGTGGTTTTTGGTACAACTTGCTTGCTGTTGGTTTTTTGCCAGGAACTCATGTTGTACTACGCGGCTGTTGCAGCCTTTCACTTTCATTTCTGTGGTCCCTTACAACATTGTTGGATATATGATAGCATGTCTTCTTGAATGTAGTATATGCGTTTGGTGATTCCTCACATCAGTCACATGTGCTGCATCAGTTGCATGTGTGTTTGTGTGCATGCGTGCACCCTGACTGACTCTGTGTGTATGGATTGCAGGCTTCCCACGGTGAAGACCATGTTACCCAGACTGACCTGCCTTGCAAAGGAAGTGAGTGAGCTTCATGAGGCAGGCCTAGTGCACCAGGCTGTGCATCAGGACTTTGTCTTGGTCAGTCAAGCAGGGGAGTGGCAGTTGGCTGAGACTTACAAGGCTGCTCGCATGGACAGCAGTCTAGACAAGCCTATGTAAGCCATCACTTACTCTTGTTGCATGCGCCTGATAACCAGGACATCATGTGTGAAGTAAAGTAAACCAATGCAAAAACTTGTCCAATTGGTGATGCATTTGTGCATACATCAGAAGGTCTTTGTCATAGATATGAAAGGCTCATTCAGCACATACTGCTAAGAGTGCCACGCTTTCTGCTTTGTCAACGCTCTGGCTCACCTGGCTGTTTTGTGAGGCTGCTGCGCTGTTGTACAAACTGTAGTGCTGAGCGTCAACAGCGTGTCGCATGATGGCTGCTGGCTGTGCTGCACACGCATGCACAAAGTTCTTGCCCTTACAGCTTTGTTTTGTGCCCTCCCAAAGCCAGACAAAGGCATTGGACTCTTCTGTCTTAAGTCTGTCTACCACTGGGTCTACCACTGGGTCTGGCAGACATTGAGGAGATTGCCATCTGTTCCACAAGCACTCAGCACCTTGAGCCTTATGCTGGAGTGCAGCCTCTCACTTGCAGTGCATGCCTTACAGGGTCTATGGTGGTATCGAGGCGCCAGAAATGGCACAGCAGCTGCACAAGGCTGGGTACTACTATCCTGACCCCAAGCAAGACATGTGGGGCTTTGGGCTGCTGCTCTTCTCTGTCTTCAAGGGCATGGGCCAACTTCCCCGTGAGCACGCCAAGGCCATCCGGGATGGGACTACCTTGCTTTCTGCCGCCAAATTGTGCAGTCAGAGCAAGTACACAGATTGGCAAGACCAGGTAACTTCAGAGGCAACATCAGACAGCATGAATGACTGTGTGACTTGCTAGGCAGACACATCTTGGGTTGACAGTAGTGTTGACATGCTTTGGGGATGGTAACCTGCTTTGCTGTTGTTGTGCAGATCGAGCGCACTCTGAAGCAGGGCCAGCTGAACTCCCAGTTGGTCAAAATTGTGCTGGGCTGCCTGAAGAAGGACCCAGAGGAAAGACTGACAGCAGCAGGGGTGCTTGCAGACCTGAGCAAGTTCCTCCACAAGAAGGGGTGGTGAATAAGCAGCATGGATGGCTCACTGTTTGGTTACTGATTGGAGACAAGATGTGCTACATGGACAGGAGATAGGTGTTAGTTGTTTGACTTGAACGTTGCAAGATTACTGACTGTTTGTTATTGCTGTGCTTCTTGTGCTGAAGATGTTCAGTCTTTGACCCACAGTCTCAGTTGCAGATCCTGCAAACTGTGTACAATACAAGTAATGTTTTGCACGTGTTCAAGGGTTGAGAAACAAGTCATGGGGACAATTCAAACATTTGAAGAAAATTACTTAGCTGATACAGATATGGCACCATTTGGCTCTCTTGGACTGTGTTACCTACTGTTTAATGGTCATGGCTGGTAGACGTATCAATAGACATTCTTCTTGTCAGCTACATCTCAGCAAAATGGGATTTGTAAACAGTTTCATGCATAAATACGATCCCTGAGTCCCGGCTCACAGTTGTGGGTGTGGATTGTACACTGGCGGAGGGAAAACCGTGTCAGGGACGTGTCAATCCCTTGCACACGGAGATTTGCCTGCCATATGTGTGAAGTTCAACATCACCATGTCCACATTGTCACTTCGTGGCTTGGCAACAATCCACTTGTAGACAGTGCACACATGTTTTTATCAAATTTATTCTTGCGTTGCATCATGCATACATGAAGTTGAACTGCGTCCCAATACAGCGTGAATGAGTGTGTGACTTGCGAGGCCGACCCAATTTGGGTTGACAGTAGTGTTGAGCTATTTAGAGGATAGTAACCTGCTTGGCTGTTCTTGTGCAGACTTGGGACACTTTGAAGCAGAGCAAGCTTGACCCAGAGTTGGTCAGAATTGTGATGGGCTGCCTGGAGAAGGATCCAGATGAAAGGTTCACAGCAGCAAGGGTGGTTGCATCCCTGACAAAGTTCATCCACCAGATGGGGGTGGTGAATTAACAGCACGGACGTGTTTGAAATTGAGATGCGCAGCAAAAATGAAACATAGGGGTTGGTTGCTGTATCAATTTTTGAACAGTTGCAAGATTACTGACTGGTTTTTGTTGTGGTGCTTCTTGACAATGTTGCTGAAGTTGTCAAGTATGTTTCGTCATACTGCGGTTGTATTTGAGCATGTTTTTGTTCAACTTATGACATCTCATTCTAGGTTAATACTGGTACAAATACCCCCGTATAGATGGTGATGGGGAATGGTGTGGACATTGCGCAGTATGCAATCATTAAGGACTACTGCTTGCACATGGCGCCTTATATGGAGCAATGACAGCATTCGGCTAAAATGAATCAAACGTTCAGTTGTTGGAAAATTGCCCTCGTCAATGTGATTCGGCCTAGTTTGGCACGTCCTGTCAGTGTGAATAGCTGAATGAATGACACTGACTGTTCAGGACATCAGGTGTTCTAGTTGCAATCGCCTGCTGACCAATTGACTGATTGACGACATGCTGCTGTCAAGGTGACTCCCTTAACCGAGGCCTTGCCATGGTTGAGCGTCCCAGAACCTATGCAACCTGTTCGATCCCGCAAATGCAGCCGTGACCTCAGCTCAGCGGACGTAGCTGTCTCCCGGAAACGCCTGAAAACAGACAATAGCAGTGATATGGAGAACGGCGACGCCTATACCAATGGTAATTGCAGCCCGGTCGTCGCTCAAGTCAGTCAGTCTGAGTTTCTTGGCAACAGGGGCATGATAAACAGAAAGGAGTATATTCGCTTGCTGGAACAAGCCCTATACGGGCTTGGATTCAGAAACGCTGCAAAGGATCTTGAAGTAGCGTCTGGGATAGACTGTGAGCCAGCAGAGGTCAGAGCCTTCAGACATGCAGTAACAGAGGGAAGTTGGGACAGAGCTGTAAAGCTGCTGGGTGACCTGACATTCTCTGGAGAGGTTGCACACAAAAAAGCAAAGTTTCTGGTGCTGACAGAGAAGTACTTGGAGGTATGCTACTGGACGACAACTGGCAAGTCTTGTAGCTGACTTGGCCTCTGGCTGCACAACACTGCTAGGGTAACATTTTATGACATGACAACAGCTGCATTGCAGGCTCTTGCTAAAGGCAACACAACCAAGGCTGTGAAGTGCCTGCGCATGGAGCTAGCTCCGCTTCAGGTCGACACTATACAACTTCACAAGCTGGCAAATGCAGTCATGTGCCAAGATGAGGAGGACTTACAAAAGGTTATGGGCTGGGTGGGCCCTGAGAATGGGTCCAGGCAAAACTTGCTGAATCACCTTCAGGTCTGTACTGCGACTGTCAAATCTATGAGTTCACACAATGGCTCGCTTGCAGACCATTACAGACAGTTTGGCGAGTATTGTACAAAGCTGTGGCTTGAACACCTGAGATGTGCCAAATACCAAAGCCACTTACAGTGACTACACATTGTTCTTCCTCCTCTTGCACAATAGGTGTATCCCAGCTCAAACCAATGTGTATCTTGTTCAAGTCTCTACCTCACAATCATGCCACGTTAGATACCCTGCAGCTCTTTAGCAGAGTGTTGCATGAAGATTTGCCGTGTGCTTTGCCCGCATAAGTATCAGTGAGATAGCGCAACATCATCTTGCACGGTCTGTGCAGAGTGATGCAGAAGCAAGAATTTGTGCGTGTCTCATGCACAGGAGGTAGTGTCACCTGACATGATGATCCCAGAAGCCCGCCTACAAAGTCTGGTTGAACAAGCGCTTGATAGGCAGCTGGAACACTGCCTGTTCCACAACGTGCGCAAGCCCATGGTGTCATTGCTGTGTGACTACCAGTGCGGGCGTGAGCAGATTCCATCTGTTGTGTGCCAGGTCAGGCTTTGCAGCCAAGTCTACAAGCTGGACATAAGTTGTCAGCAACACAGGATGCAAACATCGTGTACAGTTGTGAATATGACGTCAACAGCACATACCAGTAGCCAGATATACACAGAGCTCATGCAAAATTGTGCAAGGCTTCTCAAAAATCAGTCGGTACTTGGCAAATGCACAGTCATGCGCTGTGCCTGTTGTCTGTCTCAGTCAACAGACAGTGGGTAGCGTCAGTCAGAAATGCCAGGCAGCCAAGGTTCATGTGCATTCCTGTGTATGCCAGGGTGGTGCGTGTGAACATGACAACTCATTGAAAGGGGAAAACTGCAACTCAAGTGTTCATTCACTCTAGTCAATCATCATGTGCCTCAGCCATCAATCAGGGCTCTGCCCACTTCATTGCATGGATGACCTGACCAAAGCTCCTTTTCAAGGTTGATGTCTGTTGCAGGTGTTGACAGACCACACAGATGAGGTGTGGCATGTTGCCTTCTCTCATGATGGTACCATGCTAGCATCAGCATCAAAGGACCACACAGCCATCATATATCAAGTGCAGCAACAGCAGCATGTGGTCAAGCAGTTCACGCTGACAGGCCATTCTGCCTCCATTGCTTACCTTGCGTGGAGCCCAGATGACACCATGCTAGCTACTTGCGGCAGTGACCATGTGCTGCGTGTTTGGAGCAGCAGCACAGGGGAGTGCTTACAGCAGATGTCTCACCATTCCAAGGAAGTCTCGTCAGTAGCGTGGCTACCAGATAGTGAGCTGTCTGGACCCGCCTGCAGGAACTCCTGAGGCTTGCCCGCATCATCTGCCATGTGTGCTCTTGTACGCATCTGCTGCCTGGAAATGTATGCAGAAGCAGGCCTGTCCCACACTTGCTAGACTTGATCTGCATGCCAGCGGTTGCATGGACGTGCAACTGTTGATGCCATTGCATGCTGTTTGGCATAGATTGCATACACTGCATACGCTTGAACAGCAACAGTCAACATGCTGCAGCTTCCCTGAGCTGTCAGCCACATGCTGTGCTTGAGATGATTTGCCAGTGTCTGTAAGGTACAAAACACAGCAGCTAACATCAGACATGTGTTCCTGCAGGCAAGCGATTAGTGACAGGTAGCCATGACAAGTTCATGATGCTAGCTGATATACAGGGCCATGTGCAAAGGACATGGAAGGCCACTCATGTGCATGATCTAGCCATCTCAAAGGATGGGCGCTTGCTCTTCTGTGTCACAAGCGAAAAAAAGGTACTGCAGTCCATTCTCCATCAATTAAAGCAGATCAATTTGCTTGACACATGCAGATCAGACTACGATTTTCATCTTCTGGTCTGTGAGTGTTTAGCTGCTGCAATGCAAATACATTCTTTGGCAAATGTCAATGACCCATCAACAGATTTTGCAAGTGCTGAGTAATGACATGCATTGCAGGCTGTGTGCGTGTGAGGGTGATGCGTGCTTGCAAGTCTATATTGCCCTGTAAGACCTGTTTTGCTGGCTTATAGGTGCGGATATATAATCTGGAAACTGGTATAGAGTTGACTGGGCTAACAATAGAGGAAAAGTGCAGCATCACTAGCATGTTCATTAGTCAGGATCAGCGCCATCTGCTGCTCAATCTAGCTCAGCAGCGCATCCACTTGCATGAGCTGGGTGACCCCTCCACCAACACCCCTTCCCCCAATGCTGGAATGGGGCCTTTGCAAAAGTACATGGGCAGCCAGGAACAGAAGGGCCGGTTTGTGGTGCGCTCCTGCCTGGGCGGCATCAACCAGGCCTTTGTGCTCAGTGGCTCAGAGGACAAGAAGGTGCGTAAAGGCCAGGCATGTGCTGCATGAAGTGCATCAGCTTTGAGCATCATGCGGGATGACATAGCATGAGAAAAATCAATGACAATGTGTCCAGCTGGGCCCCAGGGCGTGAATAACCCTGACATGCCCTTGTCACAGGCTGGACCTTCTGTGTTTGAGGCACACGGCCAAGCATGCTGAGTTGATTGACACTACAAAGCACTTGAACTGCACAAGGAAATATTGGCCAGCGGTATGCTCAAGGCAGGTGCCTGCAAAGCTGCAAGTGTGCACGTATGCTGTCATGATGGCACACTCAATAATCCTCCCTTGTTTCAAAGCTCTCTTGCACATCATGAAAATCTGCAATGATGGGGTTGTTGCAGGTGCACATATGGCACAGAGCAAGTGGCGATGAGCTGGCAGCTCTGGAGGGTCACACACAAACGGTCAATTCTGTCAGCTGGAACCCAGTTGATCACCAAATGTTTGCATCTGCATCAGATGACAAGACCATCAACATATGGGGCCCAGCAGCTGCAGCAAAAGACAGTTGACCAACTGTTCTGACACTGCCTCAATTGCCCTGTTGCAATTGGATCTGTTGTGTCTGCAACCGGCACAGTAATATTTTCATGTCTGAAGTTGTTGCGACTAAGTGCTTGTGTTAGACAATGGTGCCTGTATGACTGTGTTGTGTTATTGCTTTTGAGTGGCACATGCTGAGGCACAGCATTATGCGCTCATCCTGTACATTGCTACTGCCTGTGTATGCTGCTGTAAGACCAGTGTTGTTTTGACATGAGCATGTTTTGCCTGCAGCGTCCTGTGTTTTTAGGAACAGTTGACGGTGTCAATGGACATCTTTGCCACATGCTGGCTACAGACTTGCTGCCATATGTGCTGTTGTTATTTGTGTTGACGTGATGTGATGTGTTATCTTCTGTGCGAGTCTGAAAGAACAGTGCTTGTGACAGTACAGGGGTTTGTTTCTGGTCAGGTGCAAAGCCCTGGGCTACTTGCACTCATGCAGCAACAAATATGGAGACCGTACAATAGCATGTGATCATGCAACAAGCACCAAACAAAACACTTGTGCGAGATATGTCTCAGCTCGGGACACCTACTGCACACGCCTAGCATACTGAGTTGCCCCCTTGTTGCTACGCACTCCCATGGGCTGACCAAGCTGGTTATCACCATGCAATTCAACAACCTTGCTTGTAGCTTAGTCAAGTTATGATGAGTCTAGCCCTAGATAGTTCAATCTATGATACAAGCTGTCCTGGGCCAGCTGAGGAGAAAACCAGTGTTGCCCTCTCATCAAGGCTGTGTCTCACACAAGCTCAAGTAGGATGATCAGGGCATGTTGTGCCAACAAGTCAGGACACACATCTCTGCAGTTTGCTCTGCAATGAGCTTGAGGCCTCACTATGGCAAGGTAGACAGTTGAAACAATGAACAAAAGCAAGACAACAAACAAGAATAGGTTCCAGTGCTGTTTCCTTGGCTATCACTAATACAAGGTCAGCGAAAGTCAGACCGAAGTTCCTGCGGCATGGGTGGCGGTCCATACTTGTCGTCACTCAGGTCACTCACAGGCGGAGGCTGATCCTGCATTCACACTATTTTGCTCAAGATTCACTGTCTGCACAGCATGTGTCACAGTTCAAGACGACCTTCACGGCCATCAGGCTACCAGCCTCGATTACAGCTTCTGCTCAGGTCATAATGCAGGATTTCAAGAACAAAGTGTTGACAGCCTAGCATAAGAGCAAATGATTTACTGCATTACACACTGCAACAGGCCTGTCAGTACCTTTGGAGCTGAAGAGCTGTCACCACCAGAGAACCAAGAGCCAAACCAGCCCTGACTGCTGCCAGAACCTGAAGAGCCAGCCGGGCCAGAACTTGACGAATCACCCGCAAGCTGCCCATTTGGCAATGTGCCAAGACCCTGAGGGATAGATGGCTGTGATGGTGAAGCTCCTGAAGACAACATACCCATGCTGTATCGCTGCAAACCTTGGCAGCTGCATGAGTGTCAATGCATTTGCTTCAGTCCACAGCAAACGTTTTGATGACTGCCATTTTCACGAAAGAAACCGCAGACAACAGTGAAGAGGATCATTGAGTAGGCAGTCTCTTAATCTGAATGGCAAGCACATCATATACAGGTGTTCCATAGGTTAGAGCAACCTGATGCTGTACCTTGGACAGATGGACCTGCGCTGCTCATGTCAGGCATCATCACAGGTGCTGGTGGGGGGGCTGTTGTTCTGGTCAAAAGGATACCAAGCCCCTCTATCATAGCCTACAGTAAGAGCATCTAGTAAGTGAAATGCAGCATTCCAGGTGCAATGGCTGCAAGCGACAGCATGTTAAGAGCAATGCTGACAATTTTGCTGGACTCATGCTTTGCCATCAACCTACCAACAAGATGCCACCAAAGGCAGCTGATCTTGCAGCTGATCTGGGTCCTGTGCGAAGCTGCAAGAAGCCTCCAGTGAGAGCACCAGCTGCTATGGAGTTCCAAGGATCCTCCTGCAGTCTTTACGATGTTAAAGCATATAACTGATAACATCGTCAGCTTACGCCAATTTATGTATGCAAAGTCTGCTAGCTTGTGGATGGACGTGCCTTCTTTCTGAGGGCCACAAGCGTGCAGTCAAATGATGAGAACAAGCCTCCCCAAACAGCAAAGCTGCCACCTATTCTTGGGGCCTCTCGCCTGATAGCCTGACAATAAACAAGTCCAGGTCTCAGTAGCACTCAATTACAGTACAATCGCTGAGATACACAGTGTGCTTTCGGCGCACCTCAATGCCTCCCCTAGTGCGTGCCCCAGACGGCGAATTCTTGGCACCCTTGATCAGGTGCCAAATGCCTCCACCTACTGCTCCCATACCGAAGGCGCCTCCAATGTCGTCCAAGATTCTGTCTGGGCATGGCTCTCGTCCGTGATCAACACTTCCACCTCCTGGCTGAGCCATAAGAGGCCCTGGCTATGTGTGCAATGGCCAAAATGCTTTGCAGCACTGCACCCTTGCTTTTTGGTCGCGATGGCAAGTTGCGCAACGCGTGTAACTCTCAACGTTACTCAGTGAAGGCGAACTCGCGGACCAATCGATCAATGCTAGCTGCTGAAAAAGAGTGTCGTACTGTAAAACAAAGTTGACACGGCAGTGTCAGTGAGACGGTGCACTGGACTGTTGACCGACTGCGGTGACCTAGAAAGAATTTCGAACCCTACGAACAAACTCGACTTCTGGCCTGACTTCGGTATGAGGTCATGCTTTTGTTCGGGCCTGTGCTCAGGCAGAGCAGAGCTTACCAACGCCACAATTAGACACTGTACTTTGCTGCAGCTGCAACGATCATATTGCTGGCTGACAGGCGCCGTGATCATTGCCAGCTTATGCTTCATCCGATCTGAGCAGCTGAGCAGCGCTGTGTAACGCTTGCAAGTCGTGAATGGTCGCTAAGCAGCAAGAAATTGTCGATCGGCTCCGATCACCTGACCGTTCAAGCAGACTCAAGGCGGTCCGTGAGATAAAGAATCAGATCATTGGCAACAAAAACAAAAAGCTTTCGTACATAAAACTTGAGGCAGTACCGCGTGTCGTAGAACTGCTTCAGGAAAACGCGGACGCTTTCTTGTTAGTACAGTCCGCAGCTACTGTTGGCAGCTTTGCATATGGATTGGAAGATGGTTTTCGGGCAGTGGTTGCCAGTGGTGGTGTGCAGCACCTGTTGCACGCAGTCTCAAGTCAGGACAACACTGTTGTGGAAGCAGCCTTGCGGGCTCTCAAGCTTGTATGGCAGGTCTGACTAATGCTTATCTGGCTGCCAAAACTGCCAGCATTGCTAAAACAGAACAAACGAGAAAACCCACTGTAATACCTGCATAAAGGACTCAGAAACAGACTGTACAGGAGCTGCCTGAAGCATATGCTGACCATGTATGCCTTGCAGTCTTCAGGAGCAACGCCACCGCATCAGCTTGACGGTCTGAACCTCGAACGCTTAATCAGCCTGCTGTCTGCCTCCACCACCAGGACGTCTGAGATTGCCACACAAGTTCTTGCACAGTACTGCCAATGCGCTAACATGGTATGCAAAGCCACAGACATTCTGCTATGCTGTCTTCACCTCTGCCTGTATCTCAGCAACATCACCAGCCAAACAATGAGTGCAGGAGGTTCTGGCACGGCTCGCTCAGGACCCAAACGTAGCCTCAGCGCTGATGCAGCTGCTCCTGTCTCAGAGCGGCGGCCAGGAAGCAGCAGTGACAGCCCTTGGCCTCATGACAAGCAGCAGCATCAGGATGGCAGCGCAATGTACTGCACATCCACACTGGCAGCACAGCCTGCTGTCACTGCTGAAGCACTCAAAGCCAGCCGCACGCCTTGCTGCCTGTGTCTGTCTGCGCAACATTTGTTTGACGCCTGACATACAGGACAAAGTTGGCACCAAAACAGTTGAGGTACGCACCAGCACTCCACAACTCAGAGCAGCATCAGGCAAGGCATCTTTGACATGCCTGTGCTCTGTTCACATTCACATGGTTTCCCATGCATCATTTGTAGCCCTCTGATAGTGAGATGTGTGGTGTGCATGCAGACTGTCCACAGGGCAATGCTGCCAGTGCTGCTGAAGTTGTTGCACATGCCAACTGTGCTAGACACAGCTCCGCAAGTGCTGACTGATCTGCTGCAGCAGAGCCCTGCCATGCAGAAGGCTGCTAACGACAGTGATGCTGTCAGCAGCCTCACCACCCTGTTACATCATGAGCAGACATGGCACAACAGACCCTGCTTCAAGGCAAGTTTATCTCTCTGTTGTCAGCCACAACAGCAACACCTCAATTGCTCATACTGCTGTGCTGGCAAAGTCTGTCATAATCATCATCATCAAGCACAGCTTCAGCAGCAAAAGCTTGCCCTGCAAAGAAGGTCTGCATCACATTTTCCTTGAGCATGCACAAACTTCAAGTGTCCTTAGTCTGGCATACAGTGGCAGCGTCATGTTCTCCAGCAGACGCAGAAGTGCTTGATGTGGATGTGTTCTGCAGGAAGGGGTGTTGCGTGCGCTTGCTATTTTGTGCAAGAACCATGGCGATGCTCGCATGAACTTCATGGAGCGTGCATCCATTGGGCAAGTGGCTAGAGCTCTTGATGATTCAGACCTCCAGGCAAGGCTATTGCCTGGCTGATGCTGCAGGCTTGAAAAGACCATGCTGTTCTGCCCTCGTGCCAAACGCAGTCAGTGCTGTCAGCACGCACTGCCATGCTCACAACATGCATGGATCTCAGCTTCAGGTGCAGACTGGACAGTGTTGACATGTTGAGCCGGAAAAGCCCTTCTCCACCAGTCTTTCTGGTAGATGAGGGCGGTTTTGCTGACACAGTTTGCGAGCCACTTCAGCACCATGATTCTTGGCTGAGGTGTGACGAGAGGGTGTGTCTGACTTGCAGGTGCGTGCTGCAGCATGTGCTTGCATTCAGAGCTTGAGTGGCAGCATGAAGTGCCTGAGAAACATTCCTATGGCTGAACTCATGCCCCCAATGTTGCGCTTGCTGCTGCAACCTGAGCCTGAGCTGCAGCATTCAGCCCTGAAGGCATTGTCCAACCTGGTACTGGACACAGCATCTGCTAAGGTAGTGACTAAACCTCCAGTTGATGTATCCTTTGGTGGATGGAAGTTCTTGCTATCAGCTGTCTAACTGCTGTCATGCCTTCCACCTGTACTGCATGAGTACTGGTCGTTCCTGACATGTATTGTACATTGTGTTTTCTCAAGACCACTGCAAGGTCAATGTACCATGCTCAAGCCAATCTGCTACGCAAGCAATGTCTTGCCCCCTGGGAGACTTCACAGAAGGGTAGAAGTCTCCCAGTCTCCATTGGCAGAAGTTGTTCCATGATTCATGCAGGACAGCGTTGCGCAGTCAGCAGGTCTGCCAGCAATGGTGCAGATGGTGGCAATGCCAGATGATGAGAGACGGTGCAGCGCCATGTGGGCGCTAGCTAACCTGATCCATGCAGCCAGCCCAGCTGTGTGTGATGCAGTCATGGCAGCATTGCCCTGGAATCAGTTCTTGCCCCTGTTGCAGGATCACAACAGCTGCGTGCAGGTCAGCAGTCTGGCTCAGGCATGGCTGAAAGAAGCAACATATACCAGACAAACGCCTCCTAAATGTTTGTGACTTTGTTGGCAAAGGATCCAATGCATTCTGGCAATTCCTTTGCAGGCAAATGTAGTAGGTTTGTAGATATATGTTACTGGGCATTGTTGAGCTTTTGATGCTGTCTTAAATGTGCTTTGTGGAGTGTGCATGTATCATATCTGCAGAGGTAGGCACTCTGGTTGCTGTAGTTGTGGGGCTGAGCATCTATTGCATGCCAACATCTCTACTTGGCTTGCTGCGCGCCATGAGCTTTGCTTGTATCTGACCTTCGGTTTTTTCAGTGGGATATACCAGCAGACAGTGCAGCTTGTGCTGTGTTGCAGGACAAGAGCTTCATGTTCATGCGCAATCTAGCTGCTGGGCGATCAGCTGCAGAGAGCGTAAAACAGTGGAGCGGGGGGAGTGCGGTGCCTGCCTTGGTTGCCAGGATGCAGAATTTGCAGCCTCCACAGCACATCCTGGTCCACATCTTGTACTGCCTGAGCAACTTAGCATCCACAGGTCAGCATGCAAGCCCCATTTCAACCATTTCTCGCTTCACATTTCTTCTGCAGACACATTGCTGCTGGAGCAAGGCTGAAGATACATGTCAGCTTGGCAGTTTAGCAGAGCAGATTTGTGCTTGTTCTGACAACAGCAAAGGCTGCAGCAAGAACAACAGTGGAAAGTCAATGGGTCAGTATCATTCGATTTTGCAGGCAGCGAAGAGGACAGGGATGCCATAGCAACTGTAGCTGGCGAGTGCATAAAGGCCCACCTGCATCATGAAGGCGTTGAAGTGCGGACAGCTGCTCTGTGGGTTATCCTCAACCTCACTGATGGGTAAGGCCACTGTGCATTGCATAACATGCACCTGCTAGTTTCCCATGCAGGCAGCATTCAAGTGCAGACCAAACTTTGTCATATGTGTGTGCGTCACTGAATAAAATGCTGCTATGATTCCAGCAATGCAGTGTGTGACATTTGTCCTCCTGATTTGCACTGTGATGTTCTCAGGGCTGATGATGATGCGCCAGACAGAGCTATGAAGCGCATCCAGCAGTTCCAGAGCCTGGGGACAGAAGAACGGTTGCGAGATATGCTGCAGGACATGTCCCTGGATGTCCGAGAGCGTGTCAGCACTGCTCTAAACAATTTTGGGTGTACTTCCAGCGATACTTCTGAATTCTAGGTGTAGAATGATGTCGGTTGCTCATGCAGCACAGGTAGTCTGCGCAGCATGCTTGTGCAACCACACTCAAACTCAGAACTCCAGGTGTCTTACAGATAGGTCTCTTCACAGGTGTCATTCTGATGCGCATGACCAACATAATAACTAGTTCACAAACCTGCATTAGCATAGTAACGGGAAGACACTGTCGTAACTCACCAGCTGTCCAACTCATCGAGCTCAGTTGAGTCCCAGATGTGGGATCGAGTAACCCGAAGAGCAGGCTTAGGCGAGTAGGTTGCGTTGCGGAAGTCGGAAGCCAACGCGGCTTCTTCATGCTGTGCACCGCCACAGCAGTATCAACCTCGGGTCGCTGTGAAATCCAGTCAGCAAATTCTTCTGCGTTCCGGGCCTGATACTTTGTTGCCGCCGAGATCTTCGGACGTTAACGTTGTGAGGGCTTGTACGTGGGCACTCAAGCAACGCTTGAGCACTCGAGTTGTCAAAGTACTTCGAGCGCGTGCATGTAGAACTCTCTGACTACTTCTATAGCGTATCCGAAAAGGTTGTTCGCGCGGGGGGCCAGGGAGCTCCCCGCCCGTGTTCTCTTCATGGTTAAACGAGCAGCTTGACGCACTTCGGCAGCGCAAGTGACATCGTTGGCAACTATGGCCAGCAGCATTATGAGCAAAAAGAGCTCCCTGCAAGCTCAGACGCAAAGCAAGTCAGAGGTCCTGCAGTGGGTCAGCTTTGTGTTGAGTTTGAAAGTCACTAAGCTTGAACAGGTATGGCAGCAGACAGCAGCACTTTCAAGCTTGCCAAGCCTTGCTGGCAAAGTAACCAAGAGATGATTGTGGTGTGCAGCTTCAGAGCGGGGCCATGTACTGCCAAATTCTGGATGCATACGAGGGCAAAGTGCAGTTGCACAAGGTACTGAAGAGCCCAATCATGTGCTGCTTTTTGCAATCGTCAAGCTTGCTGCCATGCAATAGGCAAGATAAAACCTGCAGTACTCAAGGCTTCTGTGCAATGACAGGTCAACTTTGAGGCTCAGCGCGAGCATGACTTCATCCCCAACTATAAGCAGCTACAGCTAGCCCTGACAGCTTCAGGCGCCACTCAGGTTGGTCCAAGGTTGGCATCATGTTTTGCTTGGAAGCTCTCTTGTGTGTGCAATGCAGACACAAGCCACCATGATGCTGAGACATCCATATGCATGCAGTTATTTGACTGGCAGCAGATGATGAAGTCGCCGATGGCAAATTGGCATTTTGTGAGGTGGCTTGCGCAGCGTTATGATGGTGAGACACCATGTTTGCTCTGCAATCATTTTCGCATACATCGTCACGACAGCAAGTACAGTGATCTTGCATTTCTGATCATTGACATCAACCGGGACATGAAGTAAACTCATCCACGCCTGCTGGCCTGTACATCATGGCTGTTGGCATGCCAGGGATTGCACTACAGTCCCTCAAGAAGATCCGACTCATCAAGAAACAAATATTTGCGGCAGCAGCAAAAGGGTTTTGAAAGTGAGATTTGCATTGCGCAGGGCGTGAACCTCTGCCTGGCTATGACCCTGTGGCCCAGCGCCAAGAAGCTGCCAGTGCCACTGCCACTGCCAGGCGCACCAGCTCTGGAGCCTTACCAGGCAAGTCTTTCTTGTGATCAGCCACATTGCTTGCTGTCCTTACATCAAACGCTGTTGCTTCAGCGGTCCAATGCCTAATCTGTGCATCAAAGCGCTGAGCCTGCTGGCGGTTGAGCCGTCCATTTGTTGCTGCACATTGGCCAGCAATCGTGACCCTATAGGCTTGCACAAATGTTCACTCAACTGTCAGGACTTTGCAAATACTTGCATAGTTGGGAATGCAAGGTGTGCAAGCATTTTGAGTCACAGCATGGTCAAATGGCACCAGACATGGTATAAATGTATGTGGGCTGTAGGTTCTTCAAGTGGATGGTCAACACCTCAAAGACAATTTTCCGGGAATAGCCCCTGGGTCAGCCAGTCTAGGGGTCCCCCCTCAACAACATCCACCAGGGTGTCTGTCCCAGCACGTCGTCCTCCACCTCTGAAGAGGGAGTACTCAGGTAGTGACACAGTAAATCCGGCATGCTATCTGCATCACTCCTAAAGCTGTCTGCCCAGGGCATCAGCAGATCTGCCACATCTGTACAGCGTCTTTGGCTGGCTGTCATAGCCAAACAGCCTCTTCTTTCTTTCCTCCTCCTTATCCCTATGTGATTCCCTTACAGAAAGAGCGCAATATGCAAGTTGCATCTGCATAGTTGGGAAAAATTAGCTGACACATGTGGTTTCACACCCGCTCTCTGGTCACAGCAGCACCTGATTGTTCTCAGTGCTTTAAGTGAGCATGTGAGCATCAAATAGTCAACATTGTATAACATGAGCTGTGGTGTTTGAGCAGGCCCCGGTGCATGGAGGCCGCAGGATGAGGAGGCTCATGCTATGCCATCCTTTGTGTCTGCCATCTCCACTCCAGAGGTCAGCCAGACTGCATCTGAAGCCAACACACCACCTCAACACCAGGTGGGTTACCCCCCTCCCTGCACTCATATGTATTGCTGCATGAAAAGCTGAAGATCCTGTTGAGGGTGATATGCCTTATGTTGTAGATGTAAGCGGCTCATTGTGAATCTGCGACGGTGTAACACATTGTATGCAACTGGATGTTCAGAGAGTTTGCACCGTTACTTGGTGGAAAGCAAAGGCTCTATGTTTGAAGAGTGGTGTCAAAAGAGGTTGTTTGTAATATGAGCAAAATGCTAGGCACAAGATACACATCAGTTGTGCATGTCCGCTGGAATTGTTTCAGGTGGATAAGCATGCAAAGCAGGTTACAGCTGCCTAGCATCAGACCGTTTGCTTATTGAATGGCTTGTCATCATGCCTTCAACACAAGATAAAATTCTCAAGCAGTAGGTTGTGCCACACTTTCTCTGCCTGTCTGTGTGCCATTGGGCCAACAACGCATGCCACGCAGCAATTAAGCACATGTCCCTTACAACATGTCCTCCATGCTTTGCGCTACAGGCAAGCAGTGAGTCAGCCAGCAGTGTCTCAGCCAGACAGCTTCCTGAGCAGCAACAGTGGGACAGCTCCCACGCCACCAGTGGCTTTGTGAGGGCCAGCCCCTTTGCAGCCTGGTCCCCAGCCCAGCCAGAGCTACCCTTGCCCCCAGGGGACACTGCCAACCAGAAGCCACCTTGGCAGTCTGTCGGCAGGAGCCCTTCAGGACCTGCTCGAAAGGCATCTTCCACCATTCCTGCTGGCAGGCTGATGTCTACCAGCGCCAGCATCCTGAACACTGCTGACAGCCTGACCACTGGACGCATGCTTCCCACCAGAAGAGACAGAGAAGGTCAGTTCTATGAATCCTTCCAAAGGATGCCATCATTGTGCTTGCACTACATTGCCAGTACTGTAGATATGCATTACGTCCAGATATAGCGCCATTCCTTGCTTGGACCGCACACTATGCCAAAAGCCATAGGTATAAAGTTTCATGCAAGCTGCATTTGGCAGTCAGCACTTATAAGTCTGTGAATGTGAGGCATGCTGTTATTGCTGACTCTTGATGTCTTGACTGCAGCCATGTCAAGCCTGGACCCACAGCAGGTGGCGGTGCTGGGGAATGCTGGGGGGGTGCTCATGCAGGCTGATGAGGCCGGTCAGTCTGCTGTCACAGTGGTGCTGCGAAGCCTGCAGGATCTAGAGCGTCTTGTCAAGGAAGCCTCCTCCAAGGATGTCCGAGATGGGTCAGTACCCTGCCACATCAGCATTAGCTCTGTGAAGTTGCACGCGTTTCTCATAGGGACTTTGTTTGACGACATCAGACAGTGCTGTGCCCTTGCTGCGTCCTGTGACACAGGACTCATGCTTCAAGTGACCGCACAACAACCAGATGCAGGCATGCTTTTCTCAGTGGGGTGCATAGCGGTCGCAGTCGTACAGCATAACAAGGTGGTGACAACTTTGCTGATGTGAAGATCAGTCACAGAAACTATGAGTTCATGCTCATGGTTTCTTGGCTACAAAGTCTATATGGTGACGCATTTACCTTCCTGTTGCTTCATCAGACATTCAACAAGCCACTCAACAATACCACAGCTGAACACTCTGAAATGACACGCTTGCTGTCAGCCTCGCCCCTCAAAAAGCCCTCATTGGGCCCTTTTGGGCTGCTGCATTTCCTGCAGTGCAGGCATCAAGGTTGTTACCCTGCCTCGTGCACTAACATGACTTCGGTTTGCAGGGCGGCTTTGAGGGTGAAGGTTCATCTGCGGAGGGAGTGGCTGGGGGCGGCAATACAGCAAGCCTGGATCCTGCTGCAGGACCTGCACCAGCTGAGTGCGGTGCAAGGTGGCAGGCTAGGCAGAGCCAGAGCCCGTAGAATGGAATCTCTCATGAAGGTTTGTGCTCTTCCTGCATTCATGCCACATCTGCTGCATGTCTTGCAGCTTGATGGCATCTGGTCTGTGTCCTTGTGGTAGTTTGCAAGCAGCACAGATTGTGCCTGTATGTTCCTGTCAGTATGCGCTGTGTGGACATTCTCTCTGTTAGCTGCCAGAAAGGAGCCTCTTGCCTTTGCAAAGCAGGCATGCAAAGATGCTGCTGTCAAGCCTTTCATATGACTTCCCCTCCTATATGCCATACGTTGCATCCCACCTGCTTATCAACCACCACAGTCTTTCAATGTCTGGTTGCATTGCGCTGTCGTCACGAAACTCACCAGGAAACATTGGGTCAATAAGCAGGGAAAGGAGTCTTAGTGCCACTGTCAAAAATCTTCTTGCTTTGCACTGGCTTTGTCAGGCCGACAGTTATGCCACCAGCTTGTCACACCTTCAATCATCGACTGCCCTGTGAGCTCGATGTACTCAGGGCAACATATGCTGGGGTGCAGGAGCTAGACTCAAGCGAGAAGCAATGGGTGGAAGTGTGTGGCCAGATTGACAAGCTAGATAAGTTCTTCCCCCTTGGTAGCCTGGCCATAACTAAGGCCAGAGAAGCTCAGTCTGCTGCTATTGCTAGAGGTATGATTCGACTTATAACCTGACCAACTTAGCCTTCCTTTGCAGCCACCCTCTGAATGGTGCTGCAGCCTGTGGTCATCATCTAGCGTCATGCTTACTGTGTGTTCCTATGAGGTGCCGCTGCTGCATACAGCTGTTGCCATTGCCAGACACTGCTCTGTTGCTTCCCACTTGAGATGTAACGCAGAAGCTGCCTGCTGATCACACACAATATCAAAGGTGTGGCATCAATATGTGCCTGGTGGACAAAAGAGACCTTGCGTTTGTCTGCAGCATCCATGGCAAATAAAGAAATCTGACATCTGGTCAAATGAAAGTGGCATTATTCTCAGTTTACTGACTGCCAAAAACCGGACAACATACAGGGAGCTACCAATGACTGTTCATACCTGACCCTAGGGGAAGACATGTGTCTGATGAATGAATGAATGAACATATGGCATCACTGCCTGACACTTGGATCATTGTGCAGGCATAAGTGACACACGCCAGTTGGACTCAGTCCTGAGGTCGTTGGGTCAGGCTCAGGCTGGCTTGAGCACCGTTTTCGAGGCTCTGGCCCCACTGGAAAGGCGCTCCCTCATTTCAAGCCCACTTCAGCTTCGCCAGGTAGACTTTTGCCCTCTGCTGCAAGACTGACAGGGACAAGCTCATTTGGAGTCGCATGTCCTGCTGCATGAATGGTCGGCTAAGCAAAAATCAGGACAATCAGTGTGTCTCGCAATGCCTCAATGCTAGGTTAGATGCCCATAGGACATCCAAATTGGCAGTTAGGCAGGGCCTGCATACAGCCTCTGTACAAGGTGTGTTGCATGCTAAATGTACAGACACAGGTCAAGGAGCATTTTGCTTCAATAGAATGTGACAGAATGCAGAGTCTGTGAATCAGATGGCCGGCTTTTCAGTGTGAACTCAATCAGCATGCAGCATCCAGTAGCATTAACTGTGGAACAAGTTATGAAGGGGCACAAGTCGACATCCTAACATCTGTCTTAGGCCGCGTACCTGGGGTCTGTTACTCAATTGCACAAGGTGTGCAACAATAGCTTTGAAGTGATGCAAAGAGGGAGCGACATGTGCAGGTGCCGCAGACAGCCGCCAGCTTGCCGCCTCCTTTCCCCCCCACACACCCCAAGGCACTGTCACCAGCCCCTATCCCTGCCTTTGGGCCAACCAGGGTCACACCCTCCAAGCCCCCCCTCAGCCTTAGCTCCCAGGCTGGGACCCCTTCCACCCACAGAACCACCAGCACCCCTCGCCTTGCACGCTCAGCCTCAGACAACCCCAGCCTTGATGACTTTGAGGGTGCGTCTGCAAGCGTCCTGCGCAAATGGGGTATGCTCAAGGAAACCGAGGAAGAGTCAGCTTCTTCGGATGAGGGCAATGATGAACTAGTGTCACTGCTGGACAGTGCGGCAGACTTGAGAGCACAGCCGGCAGATGCAAAGCAAGCAGGATGGGGCGTCCCCATCTCCGGGGGGGTGCACACCCCAGACCAGCCTGTGCACGAACTCATGCCATCCCCATGCTTGCCAAGTCCTGTCAAAGCCAAGCCTATTGACCCACCTGTCACCCCAAAGCCGACCCCTCGACCCTCTCCCAGCAAGAAGAAACGTATGGCATGGATCTGCTGCAAGGCTTCCCCTACAAAGCCTGACTATGAGGAGCCTGCTGCTCGGGTGCCTGATGAAAGGGAACAGGCTGCCCCTTCACTGGAGCAGCTTCCCAACGGAGACAGCTTCAAAGGGCAGTACACAAATGGTGCGCGGGAGGGCCATGCTGTTTACCACTTTGCCAATGGGGATGTGTATGAGGGACAGTTTGGTCAGGATCGCATGCAGGGCAGCGGCATATACACCTTTGCCAATGAGGGCAAGTATGCTGGCCAGGTAATGTGCTCACTGATGCCTCATATCAACGCTGTCAGTCAATGATGCTTGACGAGTTGTGTGTGATGTTTCAGCACACACCGCACCATTGTCCATGACACCCTTCTGGCCGCTCTTGCTGCACTAGCTGGGAGCCTCATTGAAAGTCAGTGTGAGAAGCACAAAGGCACATATGTCGCGTGCTGTGTGATGCAGCCACAACATGAAGCATGCATCATACATGTGCTGAGCTCTGCTATGCATGAGGCTCAACAACACAAGCCAGAACCCATCACGATCAGTTGTTTGCTGCAAATTGACTGTCATCACTAATGTTCATGCTACCATTAGCTGCAGTCTTCTTGACTGCCTTTCTGCCGTGTTGCTGCAGTGGGCAGGTGGCGTCTACCATGGTCTGGGCTGCGAGTCCTTTGCGCAGGGTTCCACCTACAATGGCAATTTCCATGAGGGCCGCAGGCATGGTTTTGGAGTGTGTGAGTACCACAATGGTGACTACTATGAGGGCGAATGGGTGATGGGTGTGCGGCAGGGCTTGGGCATGCAGCAGTGTACTGACAACAGCAACTATGCTGGTCAGTATAGCAGAGGCCTGCGCCATGGCTTTGGTGCCTACAGCTTTCCAAACGGGGACCGTTATTTGGGTCAGTGTGACTCAGATGTGCCTCATGGATACGGGACATATCTGTTTGCCAGTGGGCAAGCGTATGAGGGTCAGTGGGCCCATGGCAAGAAACATGGCTGGTGTGTATACACAGTGGAAGATGGGCAGCAGTGGGCAGGTCAGCACCCTCACGGGCATGCTTCTCATACTCATGCATCACACTGGTCGTCATCAACACGACAGGTGCTTTGCATTGAAACAGCCCTGGCTGTGTATTGTCTTAAATGCAGGCAGTGTCTTTGCACCAGGCACGCATACATGCATTGCCATTTGTGGAAAATGCAAAGCTGGGCATTGCAGCAGATACTGCATCAGCTAATATCTTCTCATCGAGCGCTGCCATGTGACACTTGACACACATGTGAGCTGATCCAGACTTGACATAATGCAGGCAAGTGGCAAGAGGGGCGACCACGGTGGGTAGAGCGGCTGCAGCAGGAGCGTGTAGCCCACGAGCTGGCTGACTCTCATGCTGAAGCTGTGGACTTGTGCCTGGAGGCAGCTCGCATGGCTAGGGACGCTGGAGTGGAGGGTGCACTACGCGCTGACCAACATTGGCTCCCTCAAGGCACCATGCAGGTGGGCTCACGTGCCTGTGTCTGTGTCTGTCCTAGCTCATACTGTTGCACTCTACTTGTGTGAAGCACAAAAGCTTGTATGTTACCGCTTCTTTACCACGACTTGATGTCTTGAGTGTTTTGAGGTGTAGTTTCGTGCAGTTTGGAGCTGTGCGGAGGTGAAATACGCTGTCATGTCAATAGAATTCGATTCACATCTTGTTCCACCTCATTTCAGTGTCTTTGGGTGATCTTTAGATGCGCTATATGTCCCTTGTGCATTTCTGCAATGAACATTGCAGCCTGAGCTGTGTATGGTAGCAATTCAGGAGTACTGGAAATTGTTGTTAGTGGCCACCATGGTCAAGTTGCGAAGCAGAGCAAAAACCTGCATCCATGCTCATTTTTTTGACGTGTGATGAAGTCGTGCACACAATGCATTAAGCATTGGTTGGTCCCTGTCCAATGCAGTTTGGATGTGGATACATGTATACCAGGTATTGTTAACAATCTGTCTTCTGCTTACAGGTAAATATACAGGCAACTAACAAAGCCTCACAGCAGGCAAAGGCAGAGGCTGAAGCAGCACAGGCTGCAGCGCTGGAGTACTGAAGTAACAGCCCAATCCAGGACGATTTGTCTAGCAGCTACTTTAAGAAAATCACTTGAACAGATGCAAAAAGAATTCTATATACTGATCCAGCCTTGCCCACAGTCTGAGTAAAATAAATGATTCTGACTGTTCAAGCTCCCTAGTCAAGCTCGTAATTGTTTGCTTGTCCGTCACAGTGTCTGTGTAGCTTTCGTAATCGTGATTCAGATGATATGGTAAATGCACTTTATGAATGAACCCAGCTGCTGTAATTTATCACTCATATTTGTTTCTCCTGCGCAGCCATTTGCTATCAAAAGACTTGTCTGAAAGCTTGCCTCAAGTTTAAGCGTACCGTCGCGGCTTTGCTCATCTCCAGTGCCGCGGGCGACTTTTTAGTCGTTTCCAATGCTGCGGTATAGCTGTATAGCTGAACAGGGCAAATTTGCAAAGGCACGGGCTGCCGTCCATCACATGCATCACATGCTGCTGACAAAGGTCTTACGCGTTCCCACAGGGCAGTTTTTATTGATTGATTGAGAGCTTGGACGACGCGTTTACTCATCATTGCGTGGCTGATGACGAATTCTGCTCAAAATGAAGGCCTGCTGGCTTCTTTGACACCTGCATAGAAAGGTAAGTCGGCGTTTACGGCGTACTTTTCTTGATCAGCTGCCTGCTCGCAAAGTAGGTGGTTTGGCATCACTGACTCGACGCGCCAGTCAAATGTCAGGACTGTCGGTGTGGAAAAGTGCTCAGATCGTACCCCTGCTTGCTAATAAACGCGGCGCAAGACCTCAGGCAACGCTGAAGCCACTCGATCTGCTTTGCGTCGTCTATGTCAAAATTGCTTTCGTTCATACTTGCCGGCTGCCGCGCAAACGGGAAGAACTCGGCGTCTTGACATCGACTGGCAGACAGATTGCAATGCACGATGTTGTTTCCGGCGCAGGACCGCCTTTCAGCTCGTGAGTTTACAGCCGGCCTGTAATGCGATGTGCATGCATCGCAGTTGCCTGCCACAAAGGCACGCTGCAATGCTTCGACAGTTGATTGCAAGCAATACGCAGGGAGTTAATACAACGTTGAATGATACAGGGTTGCCTGAATGCAAGTTGCGTCTTGCTCTGTGGGAGGTAGCAGACTGCCTTGACAGGCAGTTCTGTCAACAGTAACAGTTATACTTGTGCCTCTATTCATTTGGCAGCTATTGGGGACACCAGTGCACCTGAGTTACAGCGCAACAGCACAATGGCAGAGGTTCTTCAGCAACCTGGGCCGGCTGGCCATGCCGAGCTTTCAGGCCTGAACTTCCCCCAGAATAGCCAAAGTCAAGCAATGGTTGCTGCATTGGAAAGGCTCAACCAGCTAAGCATTGCTGCACAGCCTGCTGAGGCCAACAGCAGCACCTTTGACCCATGGGCCTTTGGGCTAGCGCAACATCTTCCCTCGCCATGGGACCTCAATGCCTGGCAGTACAGGGATGCCTGGCTGCCCCCCAACACCCCTCATCCCGGCATGATGGGTGCAGCAATGCCCATACCTAGACCAGGCACAGCATATCAAGGCTACAACATGCAGTCCCCAGTGCATCCAAACCAAATTCCCATTGGAGTTGCAGCTGCCACCAGGTCTGGTCAGGGGGGTGCATTGTACAACCCTGGGGTGTATGCTGGCAGCGGCAGCCCAATGGCAAATGCAGGCAAGCGAGGAGGCAATGAGTTCAGTCACAACAAGGCCATTACAAAGCGTCTTGCCAGTGCAGTGCACTACCAGCAGATCCTGGACATCATAGCAGAGTCCGTACATCAATTTGATGAAGTAAATGTGGCTACAGCTTTGCACAGATTAGCCAAGCTGCAGCCTCCTAACCTATCCAACCAGCCCCCCTCCATCATCTACACCAATCAGTTTCAGCAGCTCATCTATGCTATCAAGACCCTGTTGGATCGATTTGAAGCTCAGGCGGTGTCCAACACCATGTGGGCCTTTGCAACTCTTGGCTACTACCCTGATGGAGACACGCTAGACAACATAGGGGAGCATGCTGTGACCATCATCAGCACATTCAGACCGCAGGCCACCTCCAACACCCTCTGGGCCTATGCCAAGCTGGGGTACCCCCCCCCTGAGTCCCTGCTAGCTGCTGCTGCCCATCAGATGGTCATTGACTTCCCCAAGTCTGTACCTCAGGTGCGTGCTGCGCACTCTAGGCATGTCCTGAGCTGCCAGTGTCTGTCCCACACCTGCCTCAAGGCATGTCAACGATCAGGCTATTGTGTATCTTGCCAAAATAAAACCTTGCTATTTTGTATTTCAGCAGAGCTGGCATCCAGTCATCAATCATCTCAAAGTATCTAGTTTCAACCCTGTATACTAGTCTGTATGTAATCAGCTCTGACCAGCAGTTGGCAGGTGGCCGTCAAGCACACCTGTCAGCTCTAGGGCGTCTCAAGCAGCAAGATCAGCATCCATCATATGATGCCCTGTTGGTATCTTGTTGCTCATATAGTCATGGTGACTGACACATATGAGCTGTCACTGCAGGACATCTCCAACACATTGTGGGCATATGCCACACTGCGCCACTACCCAGGCTATGAGCTTCTGGATGGGGCTGCCAAGCAGGCAGTCTTCACCATCCAGCGCTTCAAGCCTCAAGAGGTTGCCAACACCCTGTGGTCGTACGCCACCCTAGGGCATGACCCCAACAACCTCCTCCTAGACACCATGGCTGCACAGATGGCAGAGCGCATCCACCACTTCCGCCCCCAGGCCATCTCCAACAGTCTGTGGGCCTATGCCAAGCTAGGCTACAACCCAGGCAGGGAAGTGCTGGATGTGACAGCTCAGCGGGCAGTCCAGTCTCTGCCTCAGTACACGTCACAGGAGATTGCCAACACCCTGTGGGCGCTAGCCACCCTGGAGCACCACCCAGGAGTGCAGCTGCTGGATGCCTCTGCAGTTCAGATTGCACGACGTATCGAGCAGTTCAGCCCGCAGGACACAACCAACAGTGTGTGGGCCTTCGCCAAGTTGTTTCACTACCCCTGCAATGACTTGCTACAGTCAGCAGCAATGTACTGCCTGCGCCACTGGCACAGGTGTGGTACACAATGACTGACACATGCTCTCCTTGAGTCTGGCTTGTTGCTGTGTCATTGACTGGTGCATGTGCTGGCATCAACACTCATGACCTCTTGTCTTGATGCTCGTACAGCTCCATTGTGGGGTCATAGACAAGCAGGGCTGTACCATGCAGTGAGTGAGCTCATCAGTGATTGCGCAAACATGTATGGAATTGCATGCATGTGCTATGATATCCCGCCTACTTTCTGCACAGATGATGCAAGCTGAGTAATATGCTCTGGGTATTGTGCAGGTTCAAGCCTCAGGAGGTGGCAAACATGTTTTGGGCTCTGGCCATTCTGAAGGCATGTCCGCCTGACACCTGGCGCCTTCTGCTGGACAAGCTGGGCAATGTGCCTGTTGCCAGCTTTGATGATGCTGACCAGCATCAGATGTATCAGGTCTACTTGCTACTGGACTCAGCAGGTGTGTTGTCAGCTCCCCCCCCCCACATCCGTTAGGCGTCGCACTTTGGCACCCTTATGGTCTGTGAGTGCTTGTGATATGCTATCCAATCTTGGCCTGACGCACATGTGCAAGACATCTGCTTTTTTTCCAGCATAGCTCTTGTGCAGATGTTGCAGTATGCATGCATGGAAAGAGTTCATACTATTGTGCAGCTGGTTGGCAGCAGAGCGGCCTTTGGCTGGTCAAGCTTGTGAGTAACACCACTTTGTGTAGCTGCAGCTCGGCCAGTAGGAGGGCGCGTCCCAGGGCCCTCCCTTGCTGCCAGCTTCCCGCCAGCCCTGCTGGAAAGTGCCCTAGCTGTGTGGAAGGCATCAGTGCGCCAGACAGGGCGCATGAGCAAGCTGCACGAGGACGTCTCTCAGGTGCTGTGGAGCCTGGGCATGGTGCACACGAATGAGCACATCACCCCTGATGGCCTCTTCTGTGTAGACATTGCTATGCAGGACAACAAGGTCTGCTCCCTGCTCTGCTGTTCGATGTGTCATTGCTTGTCTGATGCCCACGAGACTAGTGTCTGCTCTCGTTTTGCAAGTCTGTTTGTCTGCATGCCAGACCTGTGCGCCTTGCTATGCAACTAAACTGTGCTCATTCAGACTCTGAGGCCAGCTGCCTAGGTGCCTATTGTGTGGGAGCAGGTAACATGTCACTGTTTGGCTGGTGTTGCCCTGGGCACAGCATCAAAATACAGCTTGCGCGCTTTTCCCTTGCATGCCATACATCTACCAGACATTGTTTTTTCTGCCGCTTAACAACTTGCTGTGCATTTGAAGGTGGTGCTTGAAGTGGATGGCCCCTCTCACTTCTCAGCCAACTCCCACCGCCCTCTTGGGCGTACTGTGGGGCGCAGGTGACCCTTCCTGTACACCTGTCTGGTTGCCATTGGTCAAGCAGCTCATGTTAGGGTGACCCTTGTTGCGCATCCACCAAGCCATCCGTCAATGCTATCAAAATTGTGTCCTGGCAGATGCTGTGCATGGCCTGCTTGGCGAGTTGTCAATGTCAGCTTGCCAGTCAACAGCGGCTGAAAGATGAGCTCATCAAAGATTGTGAGCTGAGGGGGACATGTTTTTCACAGGTGCATGCTAGAGTCTCGAGGCTATCTTGTGCGGAGCATACCCTTTTATGAATGGAACAGTGTGGAAGGTATTGAGCAGCAGAAGGCATACCTTTCCTGCCTTCTCGCCTCTGCTTATGCCTTCAGCAGGCCAATCCTAACCTGAGCACTCACCAATAAGCAGTCAAGCAATTGGTTTTACATTTCATTGGCAACCCAGGTGGAGGGCTGACCTGTGGCAAATGTGATCAGATCGACCCTCTCATGTATTTGACAGCTTTGTACCAGCCTGTCGGTGGTGGTTTCTGCGCCACTGTTTGTGCTGGCTGCTTTTTTTGTGCAGTTTAGCACAAACAGCTTTTGACTGCAGAAGTGGGTGTGTGAGCAGCAGACAGGCAGTCCAGCCCATGTCTGCTCTCACACTGTCCTTCCAAGTATTTTTGCAAGTGATGCATGAAGAACCTGTCTATGTTCAGTTTCAGCTGCAGTTTGAAGTCCTCAATAGCCCAAGGGGCTGAGCGCAACAGCCAGTACTTTCAAGATGCAAATTCTTTTGTCTGGTGTGCTATACAGTATTGGTTGTCCTCGCATGTAAGTTGCAACATGTGTGTTCAAGCACTGTTGATGCCATCCCTGCTGTCTTCAAATGTGAACTGCATTAAGGTGATTGAAATCTTTACTTGTAGGCCATGATCAAGCTAGATCAAGTTCTGAACCTTCTTTTAGTATGGCCTGGCCAGAGACACTGCTTGACGACTAAATGATATAGGGCTATAGATCAGCTGTCTTTGAGCAGGGTGTCCTCTTATGTTCAATCAAATCTCCCCTCTTCGCCTATGTAACAGTATGACGTTGAGCAGAGCCCAGCGTGTGAAATAGCACCAGAGTGGCATTTGTGCACTTTTAATCTTTACAAACACACATTGAATAGTTGTTCATGATATTGCTAAACAACTTCTTATATTGGGCAACTCATGTATGAACAGTCACTGCAAGCTGATGTTCCTATGCAGACTGCCTGACTGTATCATGCAGTTTTAGCCTGCGGTATGTCATATTGGGGCTGTTCATTACAATCATCACAGTGTCATTGATTGGTGATGGTTCAGGCCTCCTTCTGCTTGATGTCTGTTCTTGCTGCCAACAATGCTTTGGCCGCCCTCGAACTGTTTGGTCTACCTAGTGCAAATGAAATCTGCTCGCTGACATCAAGCAGCTTATCCATGTCCACTCCATGCTTGATACCAAGCCCATTGAGCATGTACACCACATCCTCAGTTGCAACATTACCTGCACACCAGATACTTTTGTTCACCACGCACAAGGTATGTGCTGAGCATAGCTTCTTTCTTCCACAGGGTGTCATAAAGCATCTGCATACGGATTATCATGTGCCCGATCAGCATCTGTCCTCAGAGGGTCCATGCGGGCCAGCTGGGCAGTGCAGATCTTCACGCAAAATAGGCAACAGTCCACAAGATGGCAGCAATTTGCAAACTTGGATGCACTGATGATGATAAGAGCACAAGCGTATCCTTTGCCCAGAGGGTACCATGGCAGAAACTTGGACATGAGCAGCAGCAGCAGCAGCAGCTACCTGTTGCTCCCTTGGCATAAGGGCATCCGCCCAGACCTGCCACAGCTGTGTCCACCACCTTGATCCCCATCCCAAGAGATGTCAGGATGTTGGCGACTGCCTGCCCGTATGTATCATGCATGTGCGCTGCCAAAGCCTCAACAGGCAACACATCCTTGCAGGCCTGCAGAACAAGGATGAACCACTCCAATCTGGGTTAACTTCACTGTTATGTATTCATGCATTGGCACCCCCAACCAAAGGGGAGATGAAATGCTGAGCCTGTTTGTGTGCATGGGCATGTGCTGACATGTGTGGTGTGTCATTCATGCAATGGATGATGACATCATAATGATTTCACACACACCAACACATTACATATCACACTCCAACACGCTTAGCAGTGACGCTGCACTCAACAGCTGTAGACGACACTGACAGGACATGCACAATGCAATACACATGCAGTCAAGGATCAAGAAGCAGATGCCACCTTTTGGGCAGATCACATTTGAGCATCTGAACCAGAGCAGCCACTGCAAAGATGCTGAGCGTTATACATTCTTGCAGTGTCACAGACTGCTTTGAGCTGGAAAACAGTCCCACGCCAGAGATGTGCAGCAGGTGAGCATACCTTGAACATCTCAGCTACTGAAGCAGGAGTACCCACGCCAATGGTGTCTCCCATTGACACCTCATAGCATCCCATCTCATACAATTTCCCTGCTATCTTTGCAGCTGCTTCTGGTTCAACATCACCCTGCATGTGACTGTACTGCGCACAGTCTGTATTGCTACCATTCAGTTACTTTGTACTCACCGCAAGAATCAGTTGTGACTGTCCATGAATGCCTTGATGCTCTCTAGAGGCAGTGAAATCATGCACAGATAGCATGTGTGTGACAACCTCAGTGCAAGGCAATGTGCTACAAGCAAGTCAACCTCCACACGTGCAGCCAAGAAAGCAACAATCCACCAGCAGCGTCACAAGATGCAGATCATCAACAGCAATGCAGATGCAGCCAGCTGACAGTGTGAACTGCAAACAGCAGCAGCAGGTCAATGTAAAGTCAGCAGTAAGATACTTACCTGATAAGGGCAACCAACTACACAGGATACATAGCCTCTGACAGCCACTTGGGAGTCTTTGGCAGCTGCAATCACCTCTTCAATGCGTTTGAGGCTGTCCTGAATGCTGCAGTTGGTGTTCTTCTTGCAGAACTGCTCTGACGCTGCTGTGAAGACTGCAACTTCAGTTGCCTCAGCAGCACGTGCCCGCTGAAAACCCTGCAAACGTCAGACACAACACATAAGGTACAAAATGAGCAACGTCACGAACACAAGAGACAGTCTGCCTTGTGTGCAACAAAAGCGCTCTGTGCTTGCCTTCAGGTTGGGAACAAGCACTGGGTACTTGACACCTTTCTTTCGAAAAATGCTTGCACACAGCTCAGCTGCGTCAGCAAGCTGTGGAACCCATACTGGGCTAACAAAGCTGGTCACTTCCACTTGCTGCAGTCCAGCAGCCACAAGACCTTCTACTAGTTCTATTTTTGTTGCTGTTGACACCTGCAGAAATCGCTTATCGTGGCAATTCTGCCAGAGAGACATGGTTCATGTTCGGTGTTCTTTACAGTCTTCGTGATACCTCGTTCTGTAGTCCATCGCGAGGTGAGACCTCCACTAGGGTTACTTCAGTAGGCAGGTCTAAATTCCCGATCCTCTGTGTCAGCAACGAGTTCGTTGTGAGAATGTGTTCTGAAGGGTCCTATAGCTTGACTTCTGATCAGCACAAAAACTCACCGCTTTGCTGTTATTATGCAACCAAAGCCGATCGACACGCAGCGCAGAAGATACGCAACAGAGTTGCTTTGCCAAGCGAGACTGTCTCAGCACTGCGCGGGGCAGCATATGTTCTTCTTGATCAGTAGACAAGATTGTACAGATCACACGCAAGCTCTTGCCTCACGACCATGTAGACTAGACATTGGTTTCGGAGCAATTTATAATTCAGACTGTTCAGCAGAAGCAGGTGGCAGAGCTGGCAGATCAGACCACCCGTACAGGCCCCTTAGGTTCGCGCGTAGGCTGTCGCCTCTGCACTGGAAGGGTTGCCTGGCACAACCTTGCTTCGCCAAACCCCTGGGCTGCAGCGTGATGGCGGGTAACGATCTTCACGGCCCGCATCAACGCGCTGTTTATTGAACCCCAGTGCTTTTGTGATAGATTCAACACATGAACACCCGATAACAGCTCGGTCATGTTTTATGGCACCTCTCAATACGATCCTGTATACATCATTGCCCAGATAGCTAGTATACAAGCGATCTTCTATATTACCCTTGGTGCTTTGTTCTGGTTCCTGGTGGGTAAGCTTGAGACTGCAATATTAGTGGAGCGCTTAGAATAGAAATTGAGCATTGAGGAGACAAGTCGCGCTGTAGGCCCATATGCTGGCGGGCTGACGCTGTCATACCTGTTCAGCAGTGTATGGCTGCAAGTTGGAGGATGGATGGTGCTGCTTTTAAGCTTGGGGACAGCTGTCGTGACTGCTGTGTCTGTTGCTTTCATAGTAAGCACCCATTTCTGGTGATGGCGCACAAGAGCTCACTAAGCTTCCTGAGCCCCCGTTGTCGGCCAGACTAACTCTACTGTTGCTGGCCTTTCATACAGGTTGAGAGAGCCAAGAAATGCTTGGACTTTTCGTTCACAGTCCACTTCATCCATATAGTGGCATCTGCGTCGTATGCTGGTTTTCCACGACGCTGGGAATGGTAAGTTGGATTGTCAGACATAAATCACAGAGGCAAAGTGCACCATCTCCAAATCAAAAAGACCTCTGCCTTGCTGGTGTGTACTGCCCCTCTGGTCCAGCGCACTTCACGCATCAGTCATAGGGTGTCTGCAGGTGGGGCGTGACTGGCGGTTCCTTTCTCATCACTGCATTGCTCAGTGAAGCTATTTGTGCAAGAAGAGAACTGCGTGATATTCCTCTGGGTGAGTCTTTCAGCTGTCTCCTGTAGTGCATCCTTTGCATTTTCACAGACTGAATCAGCTTGTCAAAGGATTCCTATGGCTGTTGCCGTCAGCATCATGCAGCATGTGAAGAGATCCTTGGAAAACTCAGCATGCATATGGGCAGCATCAGCTGATGGCTGCTTGGTCTTTCTGCATAAACTTATATGGCTATGCAGGAGGTACTGCCCATGGACGTGCGCCACAAGCAGAACTGACACCACTCAATACAAGCGGACAAGCAGCAGGTCGTTCTCCAGCCTCCAAGGGCATGGCTGCTATCAACTCAGCAATTGAAAGGGCTGTTAACAAATCAGATGTTGGCCGTCCCAGCAGTTCAATGGGCAGCAAGCTTGCAAACGAGCAGGTCTGATGGCTATGTCATGTCCAGGACATCACCGGCTGCAAGTCAGATTCTGCACTGAAACTTGTATGTGTTTGCTCAAGTGACAACCTGAGCTTGTCATGTGGCAAATATACATGCTATTCAGCTTAACAAGATGTGCTGCCTTTGCAACATGCTAGTGTACGCTAGTGCTATCGAAAGCAATCCTAGGGACCACATTGTGCTACATGCCTATTTCAACATCATTGCGAAAGACCCTCATACTGAGCAGAGGACACTACAGCCTCGGCATTGATTTGCGATGCACCCATGCTGTATCATGAATGTAGTGCCAAATGCTATAATCATTTGGTAGTTCCCTTGTGTTGTACTACACTTGTATAGCATTTTTTTGCCACAAGCAATCTAAACTTGGGAGTACAATGTCACTGAGCAATCATGCTACCTTTGGCATGTATCCATGCCAGAGGGATCCACCCATCTCTGCTTTAGCCGGGAAACCACATACCAATACTCTCCCCTAACTTAAAGAAGGAACCATATGACCTGCTCAGTCTGGGGCAGCAGTGTCCAAAGCTTCTTCTGTGTCTTTTGGGTCAACCCACTTTGCTGCAGCAAAAAGACCAGCAGCCAAAACTCCTGACTTCTGCAACATGCATATGTGACCAGTTTTTGCCCTACTAAGCAAGGCATCAGAAGACTTTCAGAGTCTGGAATGGCATCTGCTATGCAGACTGATTAAATGGTGAAACCTTACCGTAGCTTTCCAGCCATGTAAGACAGGAGTCATTGGTACTTCTGATATTAACGACCGGGTCAGACCTGCCTGCTGAGCACACTGAGGTAAGCCTTGCACTGGACAGTGTGCAATCAGCACTTGCACACTCTTTGAGCAGGCAGGAAAGTTGCTGACGAGCACTGTGTTGTCGTAGTATAGGCTGCGGTGACTTACTGCTGCACCAGCTGCACCAGGTAAGAATGGGCCGTCTCTGTCCAAGACGTCATTGCAAAAATTGCAGCGCAACCCTCTCAGCACTCCTGCGTGCATGCACATGTGTTGTGAGCTCTGTGCCTAAATGCCCTAAAAGAATCAGCAGACATCTGATTAGACTGCAATCATTTTGTTGTAAATGCGTATCAGGATGCCCACTTACCAAAGAACGTACCCATGATGGCCATTGTTTTAGTGCCGCGCATCATAACCGAAAAAAGCTGAATTGGTGGCTCCATGAGATGGGCCTCTTTGTTCATGTTTCTGAAAATGAACTTCTTCTCCTGGACGATTCCCCATATCATGCCGGCCAATAAGCCAGCCAAGCAGCCGCTTATGGCACCAGACGTCCAGGCCTCAAGGCATGTGTGGTGTGGCCCTGTGTCCTCCTGTTTGGCCGGTGCACGTATGTCTGGCATTTAGTCTTTTGGGCTGTCCAGAATGCTCAGGTAATGCTGCATTGTTCACGAAGACAGGGAGCATGCCTAGCTGATCCAACGGATTTTGTGACAGCGAAGACGTTTGTGCACGAGGTTAAGCTGATTCTCTTCGTGCTACTTGGGACATGGTGCATGCTACGACATGGGCGCAGAGCTTGCCTGCAGCGCGCGAGCAGTTGCGGATTGTGCGAAGGTGAGACCCGTGGGCGCGACCGTCGGATGAAACGCCAGCAAAAGCAAGGACGAGCCTTAAAACTTGCAAGACGCGTCCGACGCAAAAATCATCAGGTCCTGGGTCTCAAAGCCTAACTGCTTCCATCTCGGCCACGCGTTGACGGGTAGAGACCACATGCATAGGGAACCAAGATCTAGCACCAGACACAAGCAGTGATTTGCTTGATCAACGGAGGTGCCGGCGAGTATGAGGCCACAGGTCACCTTGCACACTCTCGATCTGTTCACAGCACGCTCCAAGGTTCAACAGGGCCGTCACTGACCTGCATCCGCGTTGCCGTGATCTTGTCGCCAGTGGTCTGGCCACTGGCCTTTATTTTGTCGAACAGCCCAGTCAAAACCACCTTGCAAATAAGCATGGCGTCTGACAACCAAGCTGCGGCAATCACTGATCTCGTGGAAACAGCCTTAGGGAACGAGGACATTGCTCCATTGGTGCGTCCAGCTGCAAAGCTGGGTCGATGCCTTTTTACTGCATAGTCCATATCAGCACAAAGTCTCGAAAAACATATCTTGAGGCACACAGGTGCGGTATGTGTTTGAGAATGCCACAGAGCTGGCATCTGTACCGGCTGGCCTGGAGCTGGATCAGGAGGGAATGGCACAAGCAGGAAGTCCAGCACAGAATGCACCAACCTTGCAGACAGAAGCTTCCGCGCAAGGTGTCTTGACTGCCTTATACAGTGTGGCAGAGGACCAAGGCAGTGAGATAGCATCAATCTGCAGGTACTGACGAGTCAGATGCTACTGAGTCCCTCTATGAGGCCACTGGTTCACAGCACTGAACACCGTCATGCATACAGCATGCATGATCTCAACCCTCAGAAAGTATCAGGCACAGGCATTTGTGCTTGCATCAAAGATGACGTTTTGAACTCCCCTGCCTGCGGCAGTTTCATGCCTACAAGATTGCCTTTGCTGCTCCTGTACTCTGTTGCTGCTTGCTTGACAGGGCCAATGCCGACGAGATGGCAGCATCGCTACAGGAGCTTGGCACAATGCAGACCACTGCTGCTGAACTCAGAGCACGCATACAAGATGTGGATTCTGGTCTCAACCGCGTAGGCAAAGCTTATCTGCACCATCTCACAGACTGGCAGGAGCACAGCAGTATCACATCTAGCTTGAATCACTCATTGCAGGTCAACACGTATGACTTGTGATCATTTGAGTCTGTTCTGAGAGGCCTTTTGTCCATTTTACTGTGTTCCTGTAGCTGTTGGTCAGAGTCTGCTATTGCTCAGTGAGTAAAACCACTTTCCGAAGCAGGTGCTCTATTCAATCATTGTAGCCGCTACTGCGTCTGACCCTGCACCTTTGACAAAGCCAAACAAACCATTTTGTAGCAAAGCAAATATGACATGTGCACGTCACTCCTTGCTTGGTTTCATGTTTTGCAAGGCTTGTCGCACCAGGGCCACAGCACCAGGCAGCATTGATTCAAGCCATGCTCCAATCCATGCAGGCTGTGTCTTATGCCAGCAAGATGCTGCGCACTTGCTCAACCATCAGCAATTGCATCTTGAGTGGCAACTTGTCCAAGGCGCAGCAGCTTTTAGAGAGGACCACCTTGCAATGGTCATCACAAGGCAGCACAGGTCTTGATCCACCCAGGTGCAGCTCACTCCTGCCAGTACACACATCTTGCCTGAATTTCCACCTTTGACTGTGCAGGCATTGTGCTGGCCTGCTTATGTATGACTGCTTGTTTGTGTTGTTTGACCAGGCAGCCAACACTGCATGCTGAAGTGAAGCTGTGTGCATGCAGGCTCAATGGGAGTGCGCCTAGCAAAGACTCTCTGGGGCAGAGCTTGGGTCAACTGCAACCCTACATCACAAGCTGCTTGGATGCTTTAGGCGTAGCCATACAGCATCGAGCCATATCTGATATCAATGATTGGTTGGTGTGTCCTGCCATCCACCAAACATGTTGCCTGATATCTTGTGGCTTGTAAGCCCCTGACCATGAGTAGCACCGAGCAGCAAACTTTACATCCTCACCTTGTATGGTTGCACTGCCACCCTACATGACCGCACACCTTGCACAGCATGGTCTTGCTCAGATGTGAAGATGCATCAAGCTACATTGTGAAGCCACCACAGCAGCTACATGTAGTTCCACATTTCTTGGGCATTCACAAAGTTGCCTCTTTCACACCTTGCATGGCTGCCTATGGTTACGCTCACTTCCTCCACATGCCTATTGCCTAGCAGGGTTTTGCTAGACAGCCAAGATGACAGCACTAGTCCAATGGCACAGCCATCCGGACATGCACTCAGTCACAGCAGCAAATCTTATGTTGGGTAGCGATGCAGGTGAATGTCCGAGCAGCGGCTAAGGAGCTAGGCATGAAGGCCATCAAGCAGGCATCAGTGATAGAGCAGCGGGAGAAGGCTCTCACACAGCAGCGCAAGTCCCACAGGCTGCCGCTGACCAGCAAGGAGGATCTCAGAGCAGCTGCTGCAGCAGTTGCCAATGGTTGGCTGCTGCATCAAAGCACAGGTAGCTTTTGTTATTGTTTGGCCGTCCATGATCACTTCACAGCACAGCACAGCACAGCAGCAGAAGCAAGAGCAAGAGCACTGGCAGAGCAGGGCACAGCAGGGCATAGCACTGCATATTCAGGCCTAAGTCGTTCACTGGGTCTTTCTGAATCAGTGTTGATGCAAATGACTTAGGAACAAGGAATGTGGTGTGGCTGTAGGTAAGCCTCAGCAGCAGCACAAGAAGCAGGCAGGGAAAGCTCCTCCTGCAGTAGCTACGGCAGATCTGGACCTGCAGCTGCAAGAAGAGGAAGACTTGCTCAAAGGCATTGACATGACCCTCCTGCACAGGTCAGCTTCTTTCCACAGCCTCTACTTCATACACTTTTGTGCAAAAATTGTGACCTGTTACTGCGACCCATACCTGCAGCGTCGATGTACAAACATCGTAACATTGGAAGTAGTGGAGGGCTCTGTCAGAAGGCACGACTTGACTGAGCCTCTGGGCGCTGAAGGTTACAGTGTAGTCACAATCCAGTGCTTGTGTCTGTGACACAGCAACCACCTTGTCTAGCCTAACCACCTTTGCTGGCCTGATGACTGGTGGCCTGACCACCTAAACACCAGCTTTTTGGCATTGCATTGTCATAGATGTAAGCCTGCCAAATACATGCAGGTGCATACAGATACACAAGCGCATGGGTCGGCTGCAGCAGTTCAGGACATACATGCTGGACAACAGACGTCAGCAGCTCAATGTGGACTTGGCGGCACCTGTCAACTTCACAGAAGCCTATCAGGGCTTCATTGCACAGGTGTGTCACTGGCCCTGCAACCTTTGATCACCAGGTTCATTGGGCATTCTGAGGTATGCATTCCAGTAACACCAGGATTTGGTATTATCAGTCATGTACTTTTGACTGTTTTCAAAAAACGACTTTTGCTTGGTTGGGAATGGCAGCTGTGCTTGGCTGTTGCCCATGCTTCCTTGTTCTTTACATGCTGCCCTTGCAAGGAGACGCAGCCTGGCAGCACATTTAGGCACTCATCCTCCACAATACCGCCAAGTGCCGACACAAGAAGGCTGGGGACCGCCGTCGTCTCGACAGAGCATGTGATGCATATGCTTCAGCCATAGTAATCTGTTGGACATCTGCCTGTGCCTGTGTGACAGTGTTGCATGGTCTTTGAGGCAAGCAGGTGTATGATCAACTGCAATGTGCACAGTTGACCACTCACCAGCTAGTGTTCACTGCTGGTGTATCAAGTTCATGAGAGGACTCTTTGTGTGCAGATTGTGGGGTTCTTCATGGTGGAAGAGAGGGTGCAAGCAGGGTGTGGAGAAGCAGGGGAGGGCTGGCAGCTCAACTCAGGCTGGGAAGCAGCTGTGGCCACCCTCAAAGCCCGCCTAGAAACTGCCTGTGCCTCTTTCCAGGACCCTGCGCCGCTTCGCAGCCTGAAAGACTTCACACTGCTCAGCTGCACAGCTCTAGGTACTGACAAGCAGCCTTAGCAAGCGCTGTTGTCATCTGGCTACAAGTCTGCCTGCAATGCCTTGCACCTGCCTGTCCAAAGCCCTCTGTGCCGCTTGCTAGCCAGCCGTAACATAATGATTGACTGCCACAACATGATTCTTATTGTCAAGACAATGCTTGTGATCTTGGTCTGTATACACTCAAGTGTAGTGTATCACTTTCTGCTGCGTGTGACTAACGACTGTTTTGCCATCCAAGTTGTGCTTTCGTGCACAGCTATCCCTGTGCATTGCAGCAACTCAGTCTGGAGTCTCAGGCGAGACAGCATTGCTACAGCAACTGGCATGTCTGCACACCTATGACCTTTCTCAGAGCTACATGTGGAAACTGCTTCAGCAGGATGCTGAGTGGCTGTGCAGGGCAGTGTGGGTACAGCATGGCGCCCATCAAGGAGGTGCTGCTGGCAGCTAGAAACAAGTTTCATGATGTCCTGAGTGGCACCATGACTCAGGTTGCTGCCACAGCTGTGAAGGAAGATGACCTACACCGAGTAAGACTTACTCAAGATGTGCAACTTAAATTGGTACTGCAGCTGTGTAACGCATGATAGTTCTGTGTCTGCATGTTGCCAGGGACGCCGTGCGATGCGATGGCAACCATGTGTTCAGGAGGCTTCACTTCAAACAACTCTGGTGGCGACTTGCTGCAAGTGTCGACATATGCTGTGTCATTTGATGCGTGTTCAGCAGAGAAGCTTGTACACATACCATACTGTTGTTGCAACACCCATCATGCAACATCCCACTCCACCCCTGTCCACTATCTGATTAACTTTGCAGAGCTCTTAATCATGAAAGGTCCTGTTCATGGCACTCCATGAAAGGGCCGACCATGCATGCTCCTCCTCTGCTCTCATCCCTACCTTCCCCTCATCATGCGTCCAACCTGTGACACAAGACCAGCAGCTTGCAAGATGTCAGGCTGCTGTCACACATCCTCCTCTCCAGAGCAGTCGCTGTCTTGCAGGTTGATGTGCAATCTGAGGCAGATGTAGAGGAGCTGCAGGGCATTTTGGGACTGGCCCTCCAGCTGGACCTGGACAGCAAGCACCAGCCTTCTGCTGCTGCTTCTCTGCATCTACCCTGCCAGGCCCCATTCACCAGCATGGTGCCTGAAACCATGCGCATCACACACAGGTGCCGCCTCAAAGCCATCTGTCGGAAGCACAATCAGTCTTGGTCCATCAGAGGTGTTTGACCTATTGCATGCATGCCTGACTAAGCTCAGTGTTGGACCTCCCTCACCATTCCCCAACCTCCATTCCCCCTCTTCCCTCATCACGAACGCCAGTCTAGCAGATCTCACATGGCTGCTTTCACCAGAACAGTGGTAGTGTCAGATCTATTGACACAATCATGGGCCCTTGAGGGCTCAACATCAAGCATGTTGTCATGATCAATATCACAAATGTGGCAGTGCATTGCACGGTACGATAGCTTTCACCATGCTCAGCTCTGTTCACTAGCTTCTGACAATGTGCTCTGAACTTCTTGAATCCCTTTGCATGCTGCAGTTTTGTGGAGAGCAGCATTGGGTTTCTGTCAGGCCTAGTCAGCTCTGCCGAGCTGGTCCTGCTAGCACGTCAGCACAGAGACCGCATGCTTGCCAAGGTACCCTACCCCCTCATGCCTGAATCGTAACACACTGCTGCATTGCTGCAAGGGCTGTTGAATTTACGCTTTGGTCGAGTGCTTTGCTGTGCTATACAACCTGCCATTGAGCAGCTCACGTCAATGAGCAGCATGGGCGTCAGAGCAGACCTGCTTGGTTGTTCTCAGACAGCCAATTGGGATCTTTTGAGACCACCAAAGCTCTGTCCCAAACACCAATGCTCACTCCAGCTGTGTTTGGCAAGGTCCACTGCAGAATCGCTGTCCTCTGCTGTTCCACACACAACATGCCTTGGAACATAGCAACACCGCTGAGTGTTGTCGCGGCCTGGCTTGTTCCGGTCCTTCAAGATGTTTGTCTGTGTTGCAATGCCAGATGTACATGTCATCACGCAAAACCTGCAATGCCAGATGTGCTTGTCATCATTGAACCCCCCTGCCAAAGGCTTTGTAAGAGGCTCAGTTGTCACGCACTGACCTGCATGCTTACCATCGACTCCTCTTGTGTCACTCACATCAAGGGGATGTGTATGGGTTTGTGCAGGTGGTAGTGGAGGCCCTGCAGCAGGCTGTGGCAGCCCCGGGCCCCACTGGCTCCAACCCCCTGCCCCGAGCCATGCAGCTGGTCACCAATATCTCCACCTTCATGCACAGCCTGCCCCACCTGGACGAATTCACTACCCTTGCTGCACGGTAGGAGTCCGCTCCTGGGATCACTACTCCTGGGCTTACTGCTGGTGTCTTACTGTTGAGAACAGCATGAGTCTGGCACATTGAAACAGATGTAAGTCCAGGAAGGGTACTTCATAGCTAGCAGGCTCTTTTCTTGCTGCAGTCATTGTTTATGTTGCAGAACCACTGCCCAAATGTGGACAATGCCTAGATGATGGCTTGCCACCACAGAGCTGCTGAGCCATGTGTAAAGCAGACGCATTTCCCTCTCTACAAACATCATGTGCATTGTCACTTTGGCTATCTAGAGCACAGGTGACTTTCTAGCAGGGGACGACTGAGCCTGTATGATGATCCTTGCAGGGGAGATTTACAGACAGGGTGGCACAAACACACACCAGGCAGTCCAAGGCGAGGCCTGCCTTCTGCCTTAGCCAAAGCAGTCCCTGCTGTACCCGTGGTGGCCCCTGCTAGCCCACACCTGGGCAAGAAGAAGGACAGCAGAAAGCAGATGAAGGTGGAGATGTCTGCTCCCTCCCACAGCCTTGCGCCCCACCCCACACACTCCATGACAGGTGACCCCTACATACCACAGCGCAGCAAACACACTGGCTCACAATTCCACCACGGCATAGCACGCACTCTGTACATGTAACTCCTGCTAAGCCTCAACCCCCTGCTTGCATCCCACAGGCTTACATATGAGGTACATGGTACAATTTATCTAGCCTGCTCCACAGGGGTGACTGCTCAAGCTGCAGCTTACATCTGGCAGTAAGGATACAATGTATGAAGATATCACACTTTGTAATATCTTTTTTGGGCTAAGTTCTTCAGGATAAACAGCTGTAAAGAATATAACTATATGTAATACTTATACTTTCTCGCAGCAGGGACACCTGGGTGTCCTCCTGCAGGTGCAGTTGGGGCGCTGGCAGCCTTTCAGGCAGTTCAGGGCAGCAGTGAAGCCCAGCTGCTGCGCCTGCTGGGTGAGAAAGCCAGCGCCATCCTAGAGGCAGCCAAGCACCTCAACTGGTTGCCTGACCAGCCCCCACGCACTGCCCTGGGCCACAGCGTCTACATTCAGGACGTGCTGCCCTTTTTCAAGGTACGCATTGCACCCAAATGCACACTTTTGGTGGTTTGAGATGCATGGTAACAGTGGCTGTTGTCTGGTATGATGTGCAGACATGTTTGACTTGATTAGGTGCTTCTGTGGCCATGCAAATTGAATGCGGCTGAGCTGAGTTGTGTGCAGTCTGCTTCAGGCAGGCTTCAGGTGAGCTGCAATGTGCTATAGTCAATCTCCTGCAACAAGATGGACCCTACTCACAATGCATCTCTACCATATCACATCGTCCTCCACGTGACTTGCATGCACACTGACTGCATCCTGACTGCATTGCAATTGTGTTGAACACTTAGGTGTTTAACAGAACCTGTATAGCATTGGACGTGTTGATTCTGGGTTGCACTGCATGTGGCTGCCCTTGCAGGATACGCTAGCCCTGGCATCACGCATGCTGCCACTGGATGCCTACAACCGCCTGGCACATGGCACATTTGGCTTCCTGAATGAGTGGATGATGAACCTGCTGACAGATGACGCTGTGCCTGCCTTCAACATGTATGGCCTCTTCAGGCTGGCAGATGACCTGGCAAGCATCCAAGCTTTAGCAGATGCATCACAACCTGCAGGCCTTGCGGTGGGAACTTTTCAGGCTACTTACAATAATCAAAACCAATGTGCCTTTAAAGTCTGAAACAAACCTGAAACAAGGTTTCTGTTAGCGATATGTTAAGATGTCTGCTGCATTTTTGTCAGGTTTCAATCGTGCCAGTGGACTATTGCATGTGTGTCTTGTGACTATATGCAGCTGGCTACTTTGCATGACACTAGTGCTGTTGACTTGTGCGGTACTACATCACATCTATGTGTTGTGAATTGAGGTAGCCGACTGCTTGTGCCACATCCTTTTCTGATCAATGCGCCTTTCATACCCGCTCTCCTGCTGTGTTTTTAACAGACAATCCTGCGACCAAACAGCAAAAACTTAGAACCAGTATGTGGGGTGCTTCCCCCATTGCTCAAATGGCGCATAGATGCTCAATGCCATGCTATGCATCAGCAGCCTGTTGTTTCATGACTGTGCTGGGGTATGGCAGGTACGCATGGCTGAAGTTGTGCAGACATGCACCCTGCTGGTCACAGGCAGACTGGAAGAAGTTCTGGACCCAGTGCAGCAGTCTCGAAAGTACCCTGCTGTACAGCTAGACAGGCTCTCAGCAGTGCTCACCAAGTTCAGGTGCGTGCTCATGCACTTGTGCAATATACAATGGTCAGTCAAACAGCACCTTGTGGACACTGCTGCATCCTGTTGGCGCCGTGCTCAATTCATAACCATGCTGCTCATTGCTGTTGCCCAATTCCTGTTGCATGCAAGAGGTGTCCAGAGGTACTCTATAATCTTTAAAACTACCCCACAACCCCCAGGAACAGTGTTTGTGATGACGTCTGCACAGATGTCCCCAATCGCAGCGCATGGAAAGCGCAATCACTGCATGCTTGTGCATACATACATGCTACCATGAGGGCATGCACAATAAATGCTGCATACTGCAGGGCCCTTAGCAACTTTGACAGGGAAGGACTGGTTGGGGACATGTGCTGCATGCATCAAGGCTCTGCTGTGTTGTGCAGGGAGATTGGCGACAAAGCATCTTCCTCTGGTCATCACCTGTTTGGCAACAGCAGGCAACCTGCAGTAAGTTCTGCGGCTGTCACTTTTGTGACTTGTTGGCTGCCGTTGTAAGGAGCCCTAGGCCACTGCAGCCTTGCCCTGCATGGTTGCACAGCCTGGTAGTAATCTGTTTGCTGTTGTGCCAAAGGTAGGTACGTAATGTAGCACATGCTGACCGCTGTGAGGTGAACAGTTTGTTTTGCGTGGGTGCAGAGCTTCCTGAAGAAGCAGACTGTGGACCAGGTCATCAGACAGCTTCAACGACCTACAAGATGAGAGGCAGATTCAGGCCATCATGTCTCATCTGACATGGGGCGTGTACCCTTGCAATGGTGGCTTGCCATTGTGTACCTTGTCATTCTCCCATATGTTGCTGGAGTGGTGCAGTGGATGTTGATTCACTTTTGCTGGTCAATCCATTTTTGGAAGCAAAGCTTGAGGTCTGCTGCTACATGTACAAGGGATAAAGCCTCCCAATGGTGCAACAAGACAACTGACAAATCCCCAGAGTGATATCTTGTTGTTCATGCTATGGTGCAGTTGAAAGTACGTGCACCCATGGTTGCCCGAGATGAGCAGTGTTTGCTAACAGCATAGTACAGCAGCGGTGTTTGCTGACAGTATACTTGCTGTTCTAAGACTATGCATGATGACTCGCACATGTTGCTGGCCGGACTTACAGAAATTCATGTCGAAATTTTGTCAACAAAATTCAGCACATTAAGTGATGCCACGCAGCTGGACTGCGACCTGAGCTTTTAGATCCCATGCCTCCGCCCTGTCGAGCATAGATTGCAGGCCAGCACAAAGCCATTGACTTTCCAATTTTGAATTAACAACTGGTAGCACTGAGAGTGTATGGTGCTGTACTGTGCTGACTGGGCCTAGGCTACCAGGTATACTGTACACCTTAGAACATTCGTTTTTTCAATTGTGTGTATTCTCCTAAAATCAGGTACGCACAGTCAATACAACATATATGCTAGTTTACCTGAACTGCATGCAGCTGTCCTCTTGTAGTCTTGTACCAAAACACACCGTAGTCACAAACCATATCATAGTTACAACTGTTGTTAACACAGACACAACATAGGTGCAAGTGTTGTCGACACATACTGCACAACCCTGTCACTTTTTGTGGCTCTTGGCCATCTTTTTCTTTTTGACATGCTTTGGCATTTTGTGTTTTCGTCGCTCCCTGTTGGCCTCCTTGACGGCTTTCTTATGCGCCTTGCGGTCTGCCTTGGTGTCACCGCCACCAGTGTCCAACACGTCACTGCCTGACTGGCTGCTGCCCTCATCATTACTCGAGTCGGATTCACCCTGCTGTTGCAGACCAGGCTCCTGGCCAGTGTTCACTTCTTCGCCCCCATCATGCTGCTGCCTGAGGGCTGCAGGAATCAAGGGCGCTTCCAAACAGGCCAATCCTGGAATTGCATCCACGTCAAAGTCATCATCACTGGAGTCATCAGAACTGCTGCCCACATCAGCAGTGTCAAGGTCCCTGGCTAGGCACTCCTTCTGAAGTTCTAGAAGCTTTGGAGTTGTTCTGGCACCGGACATGTCTGCCTTCATGCCTGTGATGCCCTGGTAATAAATCCCCTCCTGCTCCTGGCCACCTGTGCATACAGCAGCATGTCAGAAAATCACAAAAGGAGATGATGCCTTTGTAACTTGTACACAGGGACCAGCAACCCTGTTTCAAAACACTTGAAGACATGGAATTGTATAGTCATATTCCCTGCAGAAATATAAGTATGTTTTCAAAGAAACCTGAACACAGAGACATATCTCAGCAATAGCCTGGAGGCTTGCAGCAGCTCAGCGCCACATGACAAAATTGCCTCAAGGCGCCTGCAGATAACCAAGCACAGTCCCCACAGCAGGACTGAGTGCATGTCATGACAAGTTCCAGCAAATACAGCAAAGAAAGGTAGTGCAGGAGGACGAGCAGGAGCTGACCAGCTAGTCTGTCATGATCTCGCTCATACTCCTCCACTTCCTCAAGTCTACGGGGGATGTAAGCCTGCTCAAACACACGGTCTGCCAACTCCTCCTCTTCATCGTCTTTCTGAATTCCTTGCCTGCAGCAGCAGCAAATCAGCCCACTTGCACAACCATGACATGTCACTGAAAAATATTGCAGGAGGAATTACGTATGATCTAAAGCATGTCAGACTGTGTTACTTTGGAGAAATGCTTGCTGATGCTTAACCATAGACCCTCGCATGCTGTGTGTCACCACAAGATGATAAAAAGATAGCTGAGACCTGGTGCAGATGCAGCATGTTACACAAACACCAGATGCAACTGTGCCTGGTGAGACAGGTGTGAAAATGCATGGAACGCTGAGCACCTGACAGCAAGCTGCTGGAGGGTCTCAACAGCTTCATGAAGATTGCTCTCATTGATGGACGGGTCGACTGCAAAGTCAAAAAGCTGCCTGGTTGTGAGAACAGCAATGCCAGCACGCCTGAAGAAAGCATTGATATGTGCTGCATCCTCCTTGAGAAAGTCCAGTGCACGAGGATGATCCAGATCTACAGCTTGACTAACATCAATGATCCACAGCTCATCCTGCAGGCAAGGCCATGCATTGAGTTGCACTCTGCATTTGCAACTGGGGCATTTGTGCAGCTTGACGTTATGATAGGTGCAAAGTCCCAGCTGATGCTCATATGGCTCTGTGTGGCTGCACAAACTCAGCATTGAACATGAGCAATACAGATGCAGCAACAGAAACAAGCTGTTGATCTGGCTTGATAGCCAGCGCATGCACTATATGCAAAATCAGTGAAATCCTTGCGCATGTGCAGGATATGTGAGGTAGCTTGAGAGAGAATTTTTGGCAAGCACCCATGTGAGCTCTTGCCTGAGGTGCTGCCATCAATGCTCACCTCATGAAACAGGATATTGTATTCACTCAAGTCACCATGAACCAGGCGGCAGTCCTGGTACAGCTTGCGGATGATCATCACCATTTCTGTGTATGCCATCCTGAGCCTGTTGGGAGACAAATCTGCATCCTGCAAAGCACATGCACTTCACACCCTTGCCAGTTTGCAGCCTTCTACTGATGGCAATTCCAAGCTGCAGAAGCCTGTAGAAATCCTGTCATTCTCAAGGATACAGGAACGTCTCTGTTGTAATACAAAAATGGGTCAGTCAAGAAACACCCATCTCATTGTGTACCTAAAATCATTTACGCCGGGGGACTGGTATCAGGCGTGTCTATTTCAATAACATATCTTAGGTCTTTAGCTGTGACTTCTCTAAATGCATACATGATTTATGTGTAGCCTTGATACATACCTTGAGTCGGGGTGCTGCAACACCATCTGTGCCAATGAAGTCCATGATCAGCACATGACTGCGCAGCTGCAAAGGCTGTGGACTTCTTATGCCAGCTGCCTGTAGTCGCACCAGGTTTCTCCTCTCCTTCTCAGCCCACACCTTCACCATCTTCCTGGGGTTGTGCTTGCTGTAACTTGCTCTGAATCTAAAATCACCGGAAACATACCTGCGGGCAGACAGTACTGCCGTTGATGACAGAGAAAACAATGATAGCTAAACAGAGCAGGAGAATACATACAGAGACAGGCTGCTGAAGGACCCTTCATACCTGTCTCTGTCTTTAAAGACCAAAATGGAAGTTTTGTATATTTTTATGGCCAAATCTGCGCCAGCTGCAGTCGAAGCATGGTACACATTGGCTTCCTTTCCGGTGGATATGCAGCCATGCATATCACTGAGATATCCAGAGTTAAGCAATCTGAAAAGTATCTGCATTCCACAGCATTTGGTTCATGCATTTTGCAAATCTACTGAGACAGAGACCTTTGACATGCAGACACATACCATTCTGGTTCGAGGATCCAATGCTTGCTCAACAGTGGCTCTGTCACTCTTGTCTTTTCTGGAAGGAGGAGCAGCTGCTTGACGCTGAGTGCTGACTTTGAAGGCAGTCATGACCGAGCTGTCCATGTTCTCAAGACCTTTGAACTGATCTCTGTAGTCATCTTGAAGCTGATGCCCGGCCATTCTTGGACACAGGCAGGGTGAAAATGGAGACGCACTGACAAGTTGCTTTACTGCCAGCCAGATCAGCGTCCGTCGACCTAAATAATGATAACTTGTCGTCGGGGTCGCGCGATCTGTAACAGGGCTGAATCAGAGGCTTTGGCTACGACCGGACGTTCAGAGCTTGACGTGCAGTTGACCAGCGGAAGCTAAGGCGCTTGCTAGCGGCAGACCTATATTGAAGGCGATCTGTAACCCTAATTCCCACTTATACTTGAGCAGCACCACCGGCGTCGGAAGGAGTGCGTTTTGGAACTTTGGAAACAGGTCAAGCGACGGGTTTTCACACAGTTTGTGCTGGTGTATTCTCCATATCGCTGGGATTACACATCCCGGTCAAGCTTGTTGAAAGAAGCCAGTGACAGTCTGAGTGATCTCTCTCTCTCTCTCGGTTGTTGTATCTGCTGACATGGGTGACAAGGGCCAGGAGAGCGGCGAGTCGCAGGTGGAGATATGGAAGATCAAGAGGGTGCGAGCGCAGACTGACCGCCTTGATAAATGCCTGACTGCTTCGGGCTATAGCTAATGAAACACGCTTCACCTCCTGTTGCAGCTTATTAAAGCCTTGGAGGAAGCTCGAGGCAATGGCACGTCCATGATCAGTCTGATCATGCCTCCAAAAGATCAGGTGGCTATCTTGACGCAATATGTGGTGCATGTGGGTGTGCAGTCTCTGCATTTGCTGTGGCAACAGATGCAGAGGTCCATCAATGGCATGAGGTCCTTGCATTACTTCTTGTCTGCATAGGTTGCAAGAGTGCAGAAAATGCTTGGTGATGAGTTTGGCACAGCCTCAAACATCAAGAGCAGAGTCAACAGACAATCAGTGCTTGGTGCAATTACCTCAGCCCAGCAAAGGCTAAAGCTATATAACAAGGTAGGTCAAGCTCTCTATACTCTTGAGCATGTTTCCTTGCGTAGCTTGAACACTCTGTCAGTCTGTACAACCTCTGCGTCTTTCTCAGCCTGTATGTCAAGCTGTCAAGGTGGTGACATTGCATGCAAACTCAAGTCTTTCTGTGACTCAGGTCCCTCCAAATGGGTTGGTCGTGTACACTGGAACAATCTTGACAGATGAGGGCAAGGAAAAGAAGGTCAACATTGACTTTGAGCCATTCAAGCCCATCAACACATCCTTGTACTTGTGTGATAACAAATTTCATACAGAGGCGCTGAATGAGCTTTTAGAGTCTGACAACAAGTGAGTCCTCCTCATCACAACAATATTCAAAACAAGCATGTTGCAAAGGGCGTCAACAGGAGCGTTTCCCATCCAACATTTGTCATTGCACAGCACTCGGCCATGTGCATGATGCCTTTTGGCACAGTGGGTCATCTTGTAGAAATGCTGAGCCTTTCTCAAAAATCATCAAGGTTTAAGGTCAAAACTACAACAACAGAAGAAATGATTGTCACAACTGATAGTCTGGAGACCATTTCATACCGATCCACATTGCACGATCGTGTCAGCCATCAGCAGCACTAACTGACTACAGCCTCTTGCACCATGCAGATATGGCTTCATTGTCATGGATGGAAATGGCTCCCTGTTTGGCACACTATCTGGCAACAGCAGAGAGATCTTAGGAAAGTTCAGCGTGGATCTTCCCAAGAAGCATGGTCGTGGAGGACAATCTGCCCTTCGTTTTGCCCGTTTGCGTATGGAGAAGAGGCATAACTACGTGCGCAAGGTGGCGGAGACAGCGGTGCAGTTCTTCATCTCTGTGGACAAAGTCAACGTGGCCGGCATTGTGCTGGCTGGCTCTGCTGACTTCAAGACAGAGCTGAGTCAGTCAGACATGTTCGACGGTCGTCTGCAAGCAGCCATCTTGGCAGTTGTGGATGTATCATATGGTGAGTCACAATCTCATGCCCTTGGACGTCTTATTCTAATTAGTTTCATTGTGTGGCTTGTCACACATTTGACTAAAAAGTCTGTCAAGCCTGCTGGGCAAGATGCAAGTGCAATGCGTCGTGCTGCTCAGGGTTCACAGAAGCTGCTGTCAAAGCGACTTGCCGGGTAGCAACAGCATAATGTAGAGCCGCAATCACATCCACTATCATTAGTTTGCTGATGAGCAATAGTTGTAAGTCTGTTGCAGGTCAATTAACACCAAGTGAATGAGCTGCCTGCATGCAGGCGGTGAAAATGGGTTCAATCAGGCCATTGAGCTGTCAGCAGACACTTTGGCAAACGTAAAGTTTGTGCAAGAGAAGCGGTTGATCAGCAAGTTCTTTGATGAGATCAGTCAAGACACCAGCAAGTATGTGTTCGGTGTTGCCGACACCTTGCAATGTTTAGAGATGGGGGCTGTGGAGACACTGGTGGTGTGGGAAGACCTGCAAGTGTACCGATACACCCTCATGAACTCAACCAGTGGTAAGTTCATCAACGTCATCATCACAATCTGTTTTTGGAAGGCTTGCAGGACTTGTTCAAGTTTTTGTGTATGAAATCACCTGTCTCCAAGCATTTCTGTTTTTTGACAAGCCTGCATCAAGCTGGTTGTCAGCGCAGCATGTCAATCGGAAGCACTGAAGCTCTGTACTCACGCCTGGCAAAGTACAGATGTACTTGTTGGCATAGAGATGCAAATCTATTGCTCCTCTCCAGCTCGCCTTTGTCATCATATTACTCACTTCAGCAATAAACTGCAGTGCATCTACCGGTGCTAACAGGCTCTATTTCAGCAGGTGATACAGACATCAAACACCTCAGCAACGAGCAAGCTGCTGATGACTCACATTTCAAGGACAAAGATGGCAATATTCTTGAGGTACAAGAGAAGCTCTCCATGCTGGAATGGCTGGCAAACAACCACAAGAAGTTTGGATGTGCGCTGGAGTTTGTCAGCAACAAATCGCAGGAAGGCAGTCAGTTCTGTCGAGGGTTTGGCGGCATTGGAGGTCTCCTCAGATATGCTGTTGATTTGTCTGAGTTTGAGGTGCCTGAAGACAATGGCGAAGAGTTTTGGAATAGTGATGAAGACATCTAAGTCATTGTTGGTCCAGCAGGGCATTTCATTTATAGCTTGCGCAGCTTCAGTTTGGTTTGTTTCTTTGTTGATGCTCTTGGCAGCATGATAGCTATAGGCTTCATGCTGGTATCGTTTTGTTGGTTGCTAGGCTAAGGGTTAAAATTGTTGCAGACGGCATGCCATTGCTTGCATGAATGCTGCACCAAATGCCTCAAGCGTAGACGCTGGCGCCTGGATAGCTACTGCAGATAAGCTGGTTGCTGAGGCTAGCAGTGCTGCTCAGCTTCCCCTCTGTTGCTTTTCCAGTTATGATTGATAGTTCCCTGTATAGTATTGCATGAATCTTTATGACATTATACAGCATTGTTGTCGTCATTTATACGTGTAAGCCTGGTTTCAGAACTGAATACCGAGTTTCTGATCAAACTTCTGCCTAGCTGGTCTTCTTCTTCTGGTCAGCTGTCTGCGTTGAAATTTTCCTCCTGGCCCAACAGAAAGACATATATCACAACGCTGATGTGGGGGTGTCCTGTCGAATGTCAAGCTCGAGTTGCAAGGTGAACCTCAGACGGCGGATGTGATGTTTCAGAGCTATTAGACGAGTCTGATGTCAGCTCTGTTCGACTTCAAAGCGTTCCTCACTGTTGTCCTGCTCACGATATGCACATGTACCTATGTGAAATTGAAAGCTCCGAGCATTCTTGCTGAAAAGACTGGGTAAGCTTTTGGCAACAGCGGCCCCTAGGCAGCACATCTGTAGAGGTCACAGCAATAGGTAACACTGACCGACGTTTGTCACTGCAGGTTCAGAGGCTTGTTTTGGAAGGGCGCTCGCATAGGTGGGACGCGCGAGCATAAAACCGAGCTCAAGTCGCGCAAGCGATCAACCTGACCTGTGCGTGCAGGAGAACGTCTAAGTCCCTGGGTCGGGATCAGCTGCTTTGTGATGGGCTGTACTGTGCTGTTCTTTTAGTAGCATTGGAACAAATGAACAAGGGGCTATGTTGTATCGTATGCATCTCCCCAGGTTGTGACATGGGAAATATGCATGCTAAGTTTCAATATCAGCAGACTCTTCAAGGTTACATACTGTGAAAGGCACTGCTGGATGTCTGACTTCCACCGCAGAGCAGACACATGCTGGCATCACTTGCCGTCTGTATATGACCTAAGGTCCTGGCAAATGGAATAGCACTCTAGCAAACGCAGGTGGGGCTAGCCTGAGACCACAAAAATCCTGACAGTAAGGCTGAACATACCTTTGTGGCAACATTGGTGGGATTTTGGCACATTAGTGGGTTTTTTGGTCTGACCCCGCTGGTGTAAGAGCGTGTGCCCACAAGGTGTCCGTGCTCATACACAACAGGGAAGCAGGCTTGGTTGTGCTGAGGACAACAGGTTGCAGCTTTGGACATGCATAGGCTTAGTGCATATGCAGTATGAAAATCTTCGGACACATGCCAGTGTTGTAAACCTCCTGCTTCACTTGTCTCACTGATGATGCTCTGGTCTGCTTGTATCCTTCTTTGTCTGTTTCGTTTTCTGACAAAAGACTCTATGTAGTCAAGTGGGCTAGCTGGCCCCCAACGATGTATGAATCCCTGACTGACTGGCTTGGTTGTTTGAGGCGCATGATTCTAGCTTAACTTCCATGTTCAAGCTCAACGTTGGTTGAAATGATGTTGATGGACGAGGATGATTGATGGCCTCGAGTACACCCCGAAATTGGGTTTTGGCCTTTGAGAAGGCTGCTTTCTTTCTTTGGAAATTGCTAGAAGTCGAGCAGCAGAAATGTGGCAGAACCTGGCAGAATCATGGCCTCTGAATGAAACAAATCTCTGGCCCAAAGCATGTCGTTAGCGAGACTTTGGTGAGCTGCATTTTGCGACAGTCCGAAACACGTTCGGCGTTTAACTACTTGTAACATGTGTGCGACTTTGCGCAGCCGGCAACGAGTTTTTTAGCCCTGTGTGCAAGATCACCTGTCCTGTTGTAACCAGGACGCAAGCCCTTGAACATTAGGTACCTCAACTGGGCCGGGTATTTACCGAGCAGACAGCATGTATAACAGCTGCTGAACGGGCTCGCGCTTCGCCTTTTGATCGACCGGCCTAAACTCTGCTGCAGACGACTGGTGTTCAGCCTGCCAACCAGTCGCCTGTTAGACAGCTATAATGCCTCAGAAGCAAGCGTGGTCAGTAGAGAGCTGGCAATGGGATCCGTATAAGCTTGCTGCAGCTCCAGCAGGCGAAAAGCCCGGCCTGCAGCTGAAGAACGTGGAGCCAGGTGGTGAGCTGTCCAGTTCAAGCTCACCGACCTCTTCTGGAGAGCATCCAGCCAAAGCCACTGGCCGATCAAGGGGACCTCCAACCTGCCAAGTGGTAGGCTGTGTCACTGACCTCAGTGGCTTGAAGGAGTATCACAATCGGTACAAGATATGTGAATACCACCTCAAAATTCCCAGCATCATCAGGGAAGGAGTCAGGCAGCGCTTCTGTCAGCAGTGTGGCAGATTTCATAATCTAGGCGAATTTGACGGAGACAAAAGAAGCTGCAGAGCACGTCTACAGCGTCACAATGCGCGCAGAAGGAAGAAGGGTGAATCTGAGCTAGTAAAGGCTCCAAAGAAGCCCTCAATCAACAGGCAGCACAAAGAGCAGGCACAGGCAGCCCCATCCAGGAGTGCAAGCCCAATGTCAGATGATGCCAAAGCGTCCTCTGAGTCACCCATGGCTGATGGACAGTTCCAACAGGATGGACATCTCCATCAGGCTTCACATCAAAATCCATGGCAGCATATTGAGCTGGACAGACCAGCAGATGTCCAGCCACAAGACTGGGCAGCTTGTGCTCCCAGCACTGGCAGTGTGCTGGAAACAGCGTTCACAGACTTTTTGAAGCAGGAGAATGCACAGGCCATGCAGTCCAACGTGCACATGCCGGCATTTTTTGCAGATGGTGATCATGGATCCACTCTGACTCAGCAGGCAAGCACATCTTGTTGTACAACAATGTGCAGCTCTTGACATTGAGTCAAATCCAGCAGTCGCTGCTCTTGCTATACATGCATTGTAATCCACATCAGTCACTAGCAACCTGTCGCCTTTTACATGCAAAGTTCTGTGACCTCATCCTAAAAAAATCTGTGCATATCTGCAGATGGTCATGGAGGATCTGCTTGCAGACTGTTCCACAAGTGATCCAGCGCCCTCTTCAGATGGCATGGACATGCAGTACCTACCCGACATGCTTTGTCCACCCACCAATCCAGCCTTCAAGCCTGGGCATCAGCCAGACTACGCACATCAGCCTGCCATGCAACACAGCGACCATGACACCTCACCCATGTACCTCATGCATCAGCAGGCGCTGCAAGCAGCAAGAGACAGAGGCTATACTGCTGGTCTGCAACAGCAACAGCCTCAACAGCCGCTGTCGTCGTGGTGCAGGCCACCTGACATGGTACCTCAAACCATGGACATAGGCTTTGATGATTTCCCAAGCATGCACTACCCCACCTCCCCTGATATTGGCCACAGACAGCGGCGTCTGCTCTCCTGCTCACAGTCACAGCAGCCACCACCACATGGCCAAATGCACTTCACACCCAAGCTTGAACCAGCTGATGACATGCCATCAGTGCAAACAGCTGCTCCCACATCCCAGCCATCAACAGTCCTGGATCAGGCTCGGGACCTGCTGAAGTTCAACCACTATCAGCCCAAGTACATTCCGGAGGAGCAGTTCACACGCATGTCAGCCAAGCTGTTCAACTGCACCCCTGAGCACCTTCCACACGATCTCAAGCAAAACCTGGTTGGCCTGCTGAGCTGTGGTGTGAACAGCATTGAGGGCTACATCATGCCTGGCTGCCTGCAATTGACTGTGGAGGCTCTAGTGGGCACTGAGCAGATGGAGGCAATGCAAGACATGAGTGCCCGTCAGGCAGTTGAGCAGCTGCTGCAGGGACAAAACAAGGCCTTCTGGGGCTCTGATGCAATGCTGGTAAACAAGGCTGTACGTTGCACATCTCATTGTACCCATATGCTCAAGCTCCAACACAACATCGAAGCATTTGTGACACCATCAGGCGCAGCAAAGAAGCAGCATGCCAGACCTTGTCAGCAGCTGATTTCACTGACCTTTTTGGGGCATTTGTGGGCAACACTCACTTCCTGTATGCCAACAATACCTGCGTTCCCAAGGGGCATGCATACAGCAATGATGATACATACATACATCAGTAATGGTGTAGTGTGGCAGGGTCTGGCAGCAGTGCTGCATGTGACAGTTTGCTTTTTTGCAGGTGCAATGGCAAGATGAGCTGGTGGTGGTGAAAGACGGAGCTGTGCAGAATGTGGTGTCAGGCGCCAGCAGTACTGGCTTGCTGCCTGAGATTCACAGCATGTCGCCTGTGTGCGTCTCCAATGACTACATGGGTGCGGTCAGCATCTCAGGGGCAAATATTGCAGGGGAGGGTCAGACTGTTTTGTGCCGCTCACAAGGTATGCAATCATCACCTGCAATTTGCAGGCCACATTGCTTCATGTCAGCTCCATCATCAGGCAGCAGCAGCTCTCTGAATGTGCTTGCTTCTTCATACATCGCAAGCTTTGCATTCAACGGCACTGTTTGGCTTACTAGCTCTCTCCCCAAGCTGGGCAGCTGTCTCAGGATTAGTTATACGCTCACAAAATCCCAACTGGGCAAATTCACTGAATGCAGGGTCATATGTGCCAGTGGAGGTGTCACCTGTTGCTGGGACCAGTTCTAATGTTTTGAAGCAACAGCTTCACATGCAGTTGCCAGCTGGTTTGAGCAGAGGCTCTGTGCAAGTGGAAGTTGTGCGTGGAGGATTCATCAGCCGTTCAAAGGTACTAGGATGTCTCTGCCTTGCAGTACTGGTTACTATTGCTTGATCAAACAGGACAATTGTTTGTAGACACTGTGATGTGCAGGTAAGCATGTCACTGCTGCAAGTGAAGTCATGCTTACTCAGCTTGCCTATATGCCGACTGCTTTGCGTGGATGCTCAACGAACCTGGTGATGCTCTACAGACTGTGTCTGGCCATTGGCGGTCTTTGTTTAGTCAGCTGGCTGACACTTTATGTGCATGTAGCCTGTCTTGATATTGGACAATGAAGATGCTGTGGCCGAGGTCCTTCAGTTGAGCTCTATGCCAATTCCAGGTGTGTTTTTTCAGCCGCGTTGCCATATTTTTAGAATCCAGTGAGTGCTTCGCCCTGCAGAAGACCTACATAGTCGTAAGGGCTTTGCGTCCTGTTCTGTTGCCAGCCTCTGATGTTGCTGATGCATGACTGCCCTTCTGCTTGCCATGTGGACAAAAGGCTGAGCCGGCATCAGCATTTTGGCACGTTCTGCACTGACGTTCAGGAAGCACACAGAGACTGCCCTGCTGCTCTCAGTTGTGTTACCGCTGCTGACAAGGTTCTAAAGCCCACCATGTGCTTAAAAAATGCAGGCATGAATGTGAGCAGTATGTTGCGTGACCTCGGCCATGTGCTAGAGTTCAGCAACAGCAAGCAAGCTGCAGTCACAGATGGGCAGCAGCATGCAAGGCAAACTGGCACTGAGGAAAAGTCCATTGCAGCCACAGCGCGCCGGCTGCTATCGTTCTCCTGTCAAGTTGGGTGGGCTGCAGTTTCAGAGTTGTTGCTACCCATAGCATCAGCCATGGCTGCTACTGCTTCTGAGCTTGTGGCTGATCTGGAGAGAATTTGTGATGAGGGGCTCACACTGCTTCATCACGTGGTGCGGTCTAGAAACGCCAGCTTGGTAAGCATGCCTGTCCTGCTATCTGACCTTTCTGCTGACTTGCGTAGTCCTGGACATGATGCTCATGGTACCTTCTGATGGACCTGCTGCTCTCCAAGAGACACACTGCTTTTGTTGGGATTGCAGTTGTATCGTACAGTCACATACCATCTTTTGTCCCCATCACAGGCACTGCCTGCATTCCTGTATCTGCCCATCAATCTTGATGCTCTCATTCTGGCTTGCGACATCATTGCATGTGTATGCGACTGTATGCCATCTGAACGTTGTCTGCAGATACTGGCTACTGCGTACACTGAGCTGCCAAGTTGCCAGGTCTCCAAGCAAGCAGCAGAGAGTTGTTCCGTACCTTGAGTGCCTAGGTGCAGCAAGATCCAGAGCTTGATTTGAAAGCTTGCATTTTCTGATTTTGCAGGTCAGCCTGGTGCTGACATGGGGCATCAACAATGGGCATGAGTGGGACTGTGCTGCTGCTGGCCCTGCTGGCCTCACTCCCCTACACCTGGCTGCATTGCTTGATGATGGAGGCAGGATCGCTGACGAACTTACAGGTCTGTCATAGCACTGCCTGTCACAGTCCTAAGCAGCTCTGCAAACTGTTTGTGCATGCACACTTTATGCTTCTGCGTGCAAGCTGCTGTGGTGACTACACTGTTGAAGAGCCTACAGCCTGTTTCAGACATTGACCATTGCGTTATGACACTTGCATACAGCCTGGGAGCTTTCCTATGCCAAAAATTGCTTGCTGTATTGCGTGTTGTGTGTTCAGCTGTTTGCTTGGCTCCCCAGGGCATATCAGGCGTAACATGTCCTACCAGTTCTTGCCAGATACATCAGTCCTGATTGCTTACTGACAAAGCATGCAACATCAGTACGTGAAATTTGGAGTGCGCTTGCAGATGCATGTGCTGGGGCATTAAACGGGTGGGATTCTTTGAAGGCTGCGGATGGCAGCACAGCTGCTGATCTAGCAGCAAAGTCTGGCGGCCAGAGCATCAATGCCATGATCCAGCGCAAGCTTGAAGGGTACTCATCCGGCCTGCAAGACCAGCCCTACCAGTTTGACCCAGAGACAGGAGAATGGCTGGAGGATGATGTTGCAGAGCTTGCAGGAAGGGAAACACCCCCGTTTGTCATCAGGGCTTCTGATACTCCAGTCCTCCCCTGTGCCTCATTGAATGTATCTTCAACATTCGTACCTGTGCAGACCCTGCCCGCAAATGATCAGCCTCAGCAGTCGTTAACCGAGACAGCAGACAGCTTGCAAGCCTTGTCATCACCCAGCAGCAGTGGATTTGATGATGATCATAACTCAAATGGGTTTGATGCAGACGCCGTCTTCAATGGCTTGCACCAACGTAGCACCGCCAAGGGCAAGGGCAAAGACAGCAGCATGTTTGATGACAAGGATCAGCTGTACCTGAAACACAAAGTGCTTGGTGGCAAGGCAGTGCCCAAAGTCTTTGACAGCAGAGCTGCTTTGCTCAGCTCAGCAGTAGTAGGTGCAGTGGGTGTCGTTGCTTTAGGTCTGCGGTATAGTTTGGAGTACTATGGCATTTAATACGTGGCTCAGAGCTAACTTGTTGGGTGCCTATGTTTGTGTCATCTGAATGTCACTAGTATAGTATGCGCCAGCGCTGTACACAAGTTGATGACATGCCCTTCTTATTTTGTGCAGGATTTTTGTTGAATCAATGTCATGTACTACGGTAGTGGTATGGTGTGCAGAGCAGTATTGCATGTTTTTCCCAGTCCATTGGTGTTCATTGTGGACCAGCAGAAACCATCTTTCCACACACAAAAGTTGGTGACACCCATTGACGCATTTCCTTGTATGTATGATCAGCTTGTGTCAGCAGTGCCTCTGCATGAGACAGTTGTGGGCAAAGCCATGCAGTATAAATTTTGATGTACTGTTGCTAAAGGAGACGGCTTGAGCCTTTCCAACTTAAGTGCTGCCGTACATGCAAACACACAAACGGCAAGGCTATCACCGACTGCAGAGGCTTTTGCCCGTGCAGATGACTGGGATCACATGTAATCCCCGAGAGTAGCTTGCTGCTTGTGTGTTCTCTTGGCAGCATCACTTTCGAAGCTCAAGCCACGCCTCTGCAACCTTAGCAAATCCTACATCTGCAGCGGTATACATAGCTTGTTATCGCCGTCTAATCTTGCTTACAGTCTTCAATATGTCGAAGAGACCAACTGATCACCTAGAGCCTGCAGCCAAAAAGCGAGGCAACGACCGCCAGTTGACAAAGGATGACCCGTCGGATGAAGACGAGGTGAGGACACTATTGTTCAGTCAGCACTATGGCGCGGCCTCGTATGCTAGATGATTAGCGCTTGTTGCAGCCTGAGCAACAAGGAGAATTTGCGAAAGCTTCTGAGGAGGTGATGAAAAAGCGAAGGGTTGTACGACCCAAACGTGGTGGAGGATCCCTTGCAGGCAGCACGCCTGCCGCTGCTGCACCTGCTTCTGCAAACCCCTTTGCTGGTGTCAGCTTGACAAGTGCTGCTGCCAATCCTTTTGGTGGAGTCAACCTGACAGCAGCACCTCAATCAAACCCCTTTGCACAAGTCCCATTGCAGAAGCCGGTAAGCCTGTGAGCTGCAGCAAGCAGACATATGTTCTAATGGGTGCCCTGCAAGCTGCTTTGGTGCTAAATGTGCCTGTGACAGGTGCCAGAACCAGATGCTGCAACCCAGGATGCCAGCAAACCCTCAGAAAGCTCTAAGCCGCAGCCTGCATCAACAGGAGGCGCTGTGGCAGGCACAGCCAACACAGTGGATGTTGCTAGTTCTGCGTCTACACCAGCGCTGAATACTGCTGAGGCCAGCACCAATATGGCTCAGTCTATGGACAAACAGCCAGATGCTGCATCAGCTGCAACTCTGGAGGGTAACAAGTCTGATGCTGAGGGTGTTGCCTCAACTGCAGCAGCCCCTGCAGACTTCTCATCATTCCTCTCTGCCAACAAAGAGCAGTCACCTTTTGCTGTCAAGGCTGGTGGAGAAACTTCAGCATTTGGTGGCGGCAGCAATGCCCTATCGTTTGGGTCAACAACTGGTGGTTTTGGTTCCCTAGGTCAGCTACCTTTTGCGTGCACTTTGTGGTACCGTCATTGCTGATTCTGAAAACAAGCCTGTACACTGATTGTAACAATGTGTTCTTGCTGGTGACGTCAGCCCAAACCCACTTACGCAAACAACTTGGGCCTGCAGTTTGCTTTGTGTTGCTGCAGGCAACAACTCAGGTGGTGGTTTTGGCGCTGCCAGCCAGCAGAAAGACAACTGCGGGTTCACGTTCAAGCCTGCTCAAACAAGCCCAGCAGGTGTGCAACTTGTCCCGCTTCAATGCACTGCATGTGGTGGTTCGAGAAGATCGTGCACTGGCATGCTTGCTTAGTAGCTCACGTCTGACTGCTGCGTAAGCCTTCTAGCATAGCTCCAAGGTTGAAGATAAGAAAACGGGAGATAGCATCCAATTGCAGAGCGTCGGCTCACATATGGAAGCTTTGTTGCAAGGGGTGTTGCAGGTGCTCATCTTACTCTTACGGCGGCATTAATGTCATAGACGTGGCTGTTCCTCATTGCTCGCTGCTGATGTATTCAGCTAACCATCAAAGAGACTGGCTCACACGCAGTAGAATCAGTCACAGTGGTCTGGTGACTACTGCAGTCCTAAAGGTTGCCATCAAAGTGCAGCAGATGTGTTGTCATAGGAAGCAGTGAGGGCGCTGAGGGAGCAGCTTCAGCGGCAGCTTCTCCGTCTACATCACCTGCTCAGGCAGGGCTTGCAGAGGAGCAGGCCCCGTATACTGGAGAGGAGGGCGAGACGGTGCTGTACGATGCAGAAGGCACATTGTTTCAGTTTGATGACCAGGAGACCAAAACATGGCGAGAGCGCGGCCGTGGCGAGCTCAGAGTCAATAAAGCTCCTAACGGTGGAAGCTCTTGCTGTCCAGTGTGTCTGCCTGCATGTCTGGCGCTGCCTGTCACAATCTGGTCTGCCAGAACTAGCAAGCAACTGGGTAAAATGGACTGCCTGTGTTTGCACAGCGGCTGACTTTGGCTTGCTTTGCTGGGATGTCATTGTGTGCATATGTTATATCCCTGTTGCACAGAACAATGCTTTCAGAAGGGCAGCAGTCACAACCCTGTTGTGGGATAAATTTGCTCATGCAATGAAATCAGCAATTGAGGGGCTGAGGTGTGTGATGCAGGTCAAGCCAGGCTAGTCATGCGGCAGCGGGGCAACTTCAGGCTTCTGCTCAATGCCAACTTGTGGCCTCACATGCCAGTCAGCATGATGGATGGTGGCAAGGCAAGCTGTCTGCTTTCTTTCCCATGCAGACCTCATCGCTCATTCTTTGACTGGCTTGAATGTGCTATTCTGCCCGGGGAGGACATATAACGCCATTGCACAAGTGGCATAGTATAGTCTCTTTTTCTATTCTGCATCACTGCTTCTCTTTCTGTTCTCATCCTGATTGTCAAGACTCTGGTCATGACCCATGATACATGCCTGACTGCAGGGGGTAACGTTTCCATGCATGAACCATGTCAAGTCAGATGAAAGTGATGGTGATGCTGCAAATGCGTCAAATGACGTCAGCAAGGCTCCCAAGCTGGCATCTTTTGCATTTCGTAAGAAGGCCGTGCACAAGCTGGAGGAGTTGCTTCAAATCATGCAGCAAGAGACATCTGCCGATGCTGCATCAAAGGATGCTGCATCTGCTGTGCATTAAATAACAGTTTGTTAAGTCACATGTGTCCTGTCATATAGGTAACTGTGGTCACATGCAGCGTCTTTTACAATTTTGTTTGTGAGGACAAGGTTGAGACAAATGCTGCATATACAGTGAGACTGTCGACAGTACACAAGCGCCTGTTGCATGCTGGATAAGCTCAACAACTTTCTTGATATGAGCTCAACCTAGCATGCAGTACTGTGGTCTGCTGACGTTAACAGTGTTGTGCCAGGTCGTATTTCACAGGCGCACATCATTGACGTTCGGTTGTGTATTTGCACAATAAATGTGACCAGCATAGACAAGCCAGATGCATGGCGTGATTACAGAATTCGAGCACGTCTCAGAGGTAGATCGACAAGATGACACAGTCCGCACATCAATGTCTATAATGCATGCATTCTCAACATAATAAATGGTTGGTGCAGCTTAAGTACTCAATCTCAGGCAGATGCAAAGCGCTCTGCAACTGCATCCCAGTTCACAAGCTCTCCCAGGAAGGTCTTGATGTAGTCTGGTCGCCTGTTCTGCACATCCAGGTAGTATGCATGCTCCCAGACGTCCATGGTCAGCAAAGGAACCCCTGCTCCTGATGCTAGGGGTGTCTCAGCATTGGGCGTCTTAATGACCTGTGCAAAAGTGCAGCCCAGTTTCAGCATGCCATCAGCAGCGATCAGCGCAATGTCTCTGCCTGTTTACACTAAATGCTTGCGTGAGCAGTGTGACTAAACGCAAGCAAAGCAGAATACAGCATCGGTTAAAGCTGCTAACCTTCAATTTGCCGCCATCCTTAACAAGCCATGCCCAGCCAGAGCCAAACTGTGTGGCTCCAGCAGTTGAGAACTCCTTCTTGAAGTCCTCAAATGAACCAAAGTCCTTCTCAATAGCAGACTTCAGCTCACCAGATGGCTCACCTGACAGCAAGATTCCAGTAGCTGAAAGCATGTAACAATGCCACACCTTATGCTCAGCACAGGTCACTGCTGCAGCATTCACACCAGGTTGGCAAATTGGTGTACAACTGAGAGCCCTCAACTTACCACCACCCCCAGGCTTCATTGAGTGCCAGAAGAACTTGTGGTTCCAGGATTGTGCAGCGTTGTTGAATTCTGGTGAGGGGCTACCGCCATTCCAGGTGGCCTTCACAATCTGCATAAATAATGGTGCATCACCTTCAGATGCTTAGACAGTATGTCGCTGATTTTGTGAAGAGCCTGCTTGCAGTAGTCGTGAGTAAACGCAATTGTGCATGGCTCTGGTTCAACAGCACACCTCTTCAAGGCTTTTGCTCTCCAAGTCTTTGCCCTGTATCTGGTTGTTCAGGTTGTTGACATAGGTCCTATGATGCTTGCCCCAGTGAACCTCGAAGGTGCTCTGCATATCACACCTCACTGATTCGCGCTAACCATTTTATGGAAGCGAGTAGAGGGCAGTTGACGAAAGTCACCTACCTTCGACATGTGGGGCTCTAGAGCATCCTGCACAGGGGAAGCGAGTTGCGGTCAAGTGAATGCATTGCAGAAAAGGGTGCACTACGAGCTAGCACATGTTGCGTACGACGTGTTGTTTTTCTTCGCAAGCTCGACGCTCAAAATGCTGACGACATGCAAGAGCATCAGGTGCTGGTCAACAGCTGCGGCGCACCAGAGAGTATGGCAGATCGTCCAGTTCAATTGCTGCGCATGGGGCCAAACGAAGTTTCTGCATTGCAACAAAATGTTATACAGAGGTATGTTGCGAGTTGGTCACGACATCGACAACATCGTACTTGTGTGGCAGTGCGCTGGTGCAGCTTCCTGTTGGTCAAGCATTGTCCAGCAAAGCAGGGGGCCTTGATTGCTGACAGCATCATGTGTTTTTTGTCGACTGGCCTTGTCGATCGGGTCTGCGTTGACAATGATGTCCAGCAGCGGATACAGGATAAGTCGAGACCGCTATGCATGCACGAGGTCCGGTTCAAGGGCATCATATGATTCAAATAGGGCGTTTGCGTGCTGGGCCCTGAGGCTCAGGCAAGAACCCAGCGCATCAAGAGGGCAAGTCTTCTGGACCTTGTACAAGCGCTCGAAAATACAGGTATCGTGCTTAGAGACAGCTGTCGCAGGCAGGCAGCTGCCGTCATGTGCAGCACCGACTGCTATCCTGTTGCCGTTTGACCAACGTGTCAGCTCCAAACGGCAGTTCAGCTAAACCAAAAGGCAGATGAGATCAGATGGAGAAAGCTGCAGAATGCTGCGTCGCACAAAATTCGGTCAGTCAGTGAAATAGGCAAGTTTTGCAAGGCTCTAAGCTATAGGCATTGTCGGCGCAGTCTGATTTTACGTCAGGCAAAAGCATATGTGAGGACTACTAAAGCTATGACCAAACTGTGCATGTATATGCATGGGCACGTCCTGTGAATGCTCTTGAAGCTTCTATTGTAGTCAGCATGTGGCTAGACAAGCTAACTTTGGATAAAAGAATGTAGCACTTCAATTCAGATTGCTGCTGCGGCATGGTTGCAAGCATCCATCTTGAGCTACAAGGTGTCACCCTTGTCTTTGCAAGCATAAAAATTAGCATCGATCATGATACCTTGCTGAAAAGTTGCACATACAATGTGAAGTACAAGCCACATTGATGTCCTTCTTGATGCCATTGCACATGCCTGGTGAAAGCAGGGCTTCACAATTCTGCTGTACAACACATGTGTCTGTACAGCTCTCGTTTCAGAATCAACATTCACAGCTGAAAACAGCTGCTTAATGTACACACACTCTCTGACACCTAGCAGCACACCAACTGATGACTGGCAAAGTGCAAAACAACTGTTCACACACAGGGACTCTAAAATGCTATGCTATCACACACAGTGATCTGCAGACTACGCCAATGTCTGTTGCTTCTGCAGCCAAACCTTGAGGGCATCCCTCATCCAATCATGGCGACACAGCTCCACAGCCTGCTCTGCTGAGCACTGCAGTCACATCATATCGTCTGTAGAAGGGCAACACGACAATGACAAGCATGCAAAGACGTGACAAGCACTCAATGAGCCAGAATGCGCAATAAAAACGCAAGCTCACCCATATCCTCTTGCGCTCAGCACCTTCTGGCCATGTGGGTAATTCCTCGGCTACATGCATCACAAACATGTGTGCTACACATCTGCCTTGCTCTGCTGTGTGCTTACGTGCTGCCTTATTGCTCTTGAATGGAAACGCCCCGACCATGTCGTCCTACAAAAAGGCAATCTGGCTTCACATGCTGAGTCAGCCTGTCATCAGCTGTCTGTCAATTGCCACAAAGGCAGCCAACATCAAAATGGACACAATTCAGAACAACTCAGTACACAATCCATCGCACAGTTCAAGCACAGTACAGCAGCTTGCACTGCTGCAGAGTGCACCTCTAATGCCCCTCTCACACCAGCCTCTTCTACAGTCTCACGAGCAGCAGCTGCCTCAACAGTCTCATCAGCTTCCCAGCCCCCCTGCACATATCTCCGTCTGTTTCAGGCAGAGTACTGCAAGCAAGCAGAAACACACAACAACTGTATAAAAACCGGGGTGTCATGATGAACATTTTGTGCTATGGCCACCTTAGGAAAGACCAAGCCCTTGCCGCCTCTGCTTGTAATCATCAGCACACTGACATCAACCTTTCCGTTTACCTCTGACACTCTCACTGGAATACAACTGCACATAGCGCAAACGGCTTGTTTACTATATGCCAGGGCCTTGCTGCTATTCATGCTAAAGCTAAAGTTTCGTCTTGATAGAGCTTTGATATAACAACAGCCTGCAGTACAGGTCAACTAAGCAGCCACACTGGGCGCAACAGATAATTATATCTTACCCAGCAACAAGCCGAGCACCGTCTTGACTATAACGCTGCATCTCCCTTCCTTGTCGCGCATGCAAGGGCTGAGGCCCACCGACTAGACTGGTAGGCATCAGACTACTGATGAGCGAACCTACGCCGACGGAGGCTGATCGGCTGATATGAATCCGGACAGCTTCAACAGCCACGGACATATTTATGCTGTACATTTACAGAGGCAACAAACGTCATGGTTGTGTTGCTTGCCGCAAAACAAGCTCATGGAGCACCACGTTGACAGACCAGTCGGACGAGTGCAAACTAAATACAAGCTACCAGCAGGTTGTAGACTAGCTAAGGTTCGAGGAAGCACCAGACACTTTCTGAGTGCAATCAAAGTGCCACAGCTACAGGATCAAGCAGCGTAGATGTGAACTGGACCAATATGAGAACTGAGTTTGTTGCGCTGCCGAAGTGCCGTCTCAAGTCTGATGCTGAGGGTTTTGCAATGCCATATCGATATACAAATTTGCAAATTTCAATATACGGCGTAGAAAACTTTGCTTGGTGTGTGAGATGGCATAGCCCTTGGTAAGCTGCCGCAACGTGCGCCAGGACTGCCACCGAGCTCTTGAGTCATGCGCACAGACCAGCTTGACCCATCTGAAGGAGCAAGCAGTGTCTAACAGAAGCGTTGTGCGCTTTCGGTCGTTGTGGGTATAGCATGGTTGTCAAGCGAGGCCGACCAAGTGGCGTGAGTACACAAACCGATGACATTCAGGACGAACTCACAGCATCAAACAGTCAAGACATGGTACAGCAGACTCAGTAGTGCATACTCGCTTGTCGTTTAAGCTGCTGTTTTGCACAGAGCTCACTGTGTCGGCACCCCTCCACACGCAACAACCTTTCATCCAGATTTGCAAAAAGGGAGATGCCATGTCGACTATGCAGGAAGCTTACGAGGACTCCGCGGAAGGCGCAAGTGAGGGTACTAGCTGGAGCAGCGACCAAGTATCCAGATTTTTTGACGCTTTCCAGCAGTATGGACAGGACTGGGGAAAGGCACGTCAGCGATCTCGCACCTCTGTCAGCTACTCGATTCTATGTCTCATAAGCCCTTGCCTGCAGGTGTCAGAGGAGGTTGGCAATACTCTTCAGCAATGTGAGGCACTGTACAAGCAGCACTCTTTGTATTTGAATCTTGCAAGTCAGCTCATTCAAAAGGAGGCTTTCATGGGCATGGTGAGGGGTTTTCAAGAACACAACTCACAGGTAAGTGGAGCCCTACATTAGTTTTGTCCTCAGCATATCACAGATTTTGTGCCTTTCCACCTGCAGTGGTCCACACCTGTTTGGGCATCGCCATGACTGACTTCTTGCCCTGGTCAAGCACTGCATCACACGTGAGCGGTCTTGCAGTTCCCCTTGTCATGTGCAGAATCTTCAGGCAGCTGATAGTGCAAACTTCAATGAAGATGCTCGAGGGCGTGCTGCCTTCAGCGGCTCTACTGGGGGCCCTCTGCCGTACTCCCCACGCCCTGATGGCCTGCAACATACACCCAGGCCTCACATCAAGTCCCGGGAGCCTGCTTCTGTACCAAAGGTAGCATGACAGCCACATGAACCTGTCATTGGCAACCCGCCCAGTTAAGCCCATCATCTCACCTGCTCTCACAGCCTGGCTTGCTTGCTCTGTCACACCACTCCTTGGCTCCACTCCTTGGCTTAAAACAGTCAGCACAAAGCAGCCAAGCATGTGAACTGCCTGCAGTGAGTACGCGAAATTTGATCTGTTTTCTTTTTTGTGGAGCAGTTTTTATCCTGCAGGGTGCGGTGCGCACACCAACCTCTGCACAGAGACACATGAGGAAGGTGCCGGATACAGAGCCTGCCTGGGGAATGAGAGCTCGCCGCACCACTGGGGTATCCCCTGCAGGTCAACTTCTTTGCCCCTGTGTGCCTGATGTTTTTGTTTGCTGGAGTGCTGGATCAGCAATGTATGCCTGGTCCAATAAGGAAGACACTAGAGTGTGACTGATGTATGCCGGCCTTGACCTGTTCACAATGTATGCAATCCTGCTATGTATTGACATGCATCCTGCCCTTCTCTTGTCATTGTTGTTATTCATATTGTCGTCGCTGACACCACAGCTTTGCTGTGCAACCAAACACCTTCATCAGTCACTGTTGCGCTGCGCGTTGCTGCGTGAGTGTTCAGTATGCCTTGTACGTACCTGTCAGCAAGTCTAGCTTGGGTCTGGTTGCAGCATGTGGTAATTCGCGTGATGCTGTGTGAAGACAGTATTCCACACATGAGAATTGAGCAGGTTTAGAACGTGCGTGCTTGGCTGAACTCAAGCTTGTGCTCAGAAGCACGCCCCGTCTAGCTGGAGTTGTCCTGCAGGCTCCCTGCTGCAGGCTCTCTGCTGCAGGCTTTTTCTCCTGCTGCAAATGTCTCTGCACACTCTCATATGCACAGCACAGTCTGACTCTGCTAAGAGCATCATCAGAGTTGTAGTGCAGCAAGTGGACTAGTCTGCTGTGCTGCAGAAATGCTTCCAGTGGGGCACAAGCGTAAGAGGGTGCAGACCAAGCTGTTTGGTGACGACTTTGTGAGGGACGACCTGAGGCCTGGCAAGGGGGCCCGGCGGCGCAAGGTCATGGAGCCTGGGGGGCCTGATGAGGCTCAGGGGGCCGATGCCCTGTTGTCCCTTGCTGCCTTAGCAGAAGCTGACAGTGGGGACACACAGTCAGCAGATGAAGGTAGGAATCTGCTGAAGGAATGAACAAGCCATTGCTGATGTGTGTGGTCACATGGGCTCATTGCTGTGACTGCACACAGGGGCTGTGTCATGTCATACATCCTCAGGCAGAAGTGATGCAATTGCTGGTCCTCAGCATTCTGCCGAAATGCTGACACAAGATGTTGCCTTGATGCTCTTTCCTGTGCATACTGCCTCTATGCTGCCAGATCACACAGATTATGGATTGTGAAAAGCAGCATCTCTACCAACTTCACAGGGTTGGTGCAAAGCAGATAAATGCTTGCTTTGCATCAGCTTTTCACAAATGGTCTACGACGCAAACCAGCTGCTGCGGAGCACAGTGCATCAGGTCAGTAATGCATTGATTTCTGCAGCGCAGCACAGTGCAGCACAGCATAGCACAGCACAGCACAGCACAGCACAGCACAGCACAGCACAGCACAGCTCAGCAGCCCTGGTTCACTGACCATGATACACCAAACCATAAACAGCATATCCAACTTTGCAAAGGGATGAGCCAGAGCATGATCACTTTATCGGCATTGCTCACGGGACCAACTGAGCTCATAAAAAGTCCATTGGTAGCCAGGCAGGGCAAGATTGCACTGTTAGCAGAAGCCTGCCACATAGGCAAGACAGGAACAAATCATGGCATATCACACAATCTTGTGACCAGGATCAAAGTCGACTCCTTGCCAGAAGTTGCACAGCACAGCAGCACCACACACAGCACATAGGCATAGCAGGATACAGTGTATCCTATCAGCACTTTTGCTCACAGTGGCTGGTTCACTGCTCTCCTAGGCATGCAGTCATCTGTTCCCACTGCAGTTATATGCCTTGTCACTGCAGAAGAAGTGAGCCCGCGGCGTTCAGGCAGGGCAGGCAGCCATACCCCTCGCCAGCAATCCAGGCGCTACGCTCAGTCCCCTCAGCAGAACTACTACCACCGTCATGGCTCTTCCCCTCATGTCACTCCTAGGAAGGGCCGCAACTCTGCTGCCCACCACACACCACGCAGGACTGGACGGCAGGCTGCACTACAGGATGGGGAGCGCCGCTCTGGTGGTGTCCACTCCTCTGGTAGACGTACTAGGCATGCGACAGCAGGTCAGTGAGTCAGCCTGTAGGGAACATGCTGTAGCAGTGTTGTATGCGCACCTGCCTTGCACATTCTAACACCAGATGCAAGCACTTGTCTCTGTCAGTTGCCATCAGTCTGGCAATGTCATCAGTCAGCCATTACAATTGTAATCCTGCAACAGCTGCTGCTTGGTAATAATATGCTTTTTGGGTCCTGTTACACATCTTCGCGCCATTATCATTCCACCAGCTGAGTACACTTGATATCTTGAAGGTCTCCATTCAAATGTGCCAGTTGCGGTTTGCTATCTCTTGCGGTCGCATCTATAGTCTTTGTGCATTGCGCTCTCATTGCATTCTTGAATCCAGGTTCGCAGTCGCGACTTGATATGCAGAGCGTAATGCGGGAGATTCCCGGCATCTGGACTTTGAAGAGCAAGAGTACTGGGAGGGCAGCGGGGAGGAGCTAGACATGCATGAAGACGATGAAGAGGCTGACATGCGCACCCAGGAAGAGCTCATGATGCAGCATCGCTACATGATGGTCAGTCTCAAGGACAAAGCACTGATATTGCAAATGCGCATGACTCATTGCCAGACTGTTGACGCCTGGTTAGACTCCTCTGTAGCACCTTGACTGGCCTGCTTCACTTGCACACCATGACATGGGCGACCAAATTTTGTGTACCATGTGAAAGCATCAAGTGTGTCAGCAGACAACACACAAGCCAGGAATCTACAAGATCACAGCAGCTGCATTGCTTTTTGCAGAGGCTTCGGTCATGAGCAGAGGTACTTGCTCTTCACAGACACTTGCAGGGACCGGAAAGATGCATGTATGTCCAATGCAACATACGGTGGCATATCATGTGAATGACCTCAGTAATCGGTTCAATAACATAAGCTTATGTGTGAAAAATCAATGATGTGCTGGGGGTGGGTTATGCACATCACTGACCTGCTTGCAGGCTTGGGCCTCAGAGCCAGTGCGCCTAGATGCTGCCATAAAGGGGTTTTGCAACAAAAAGCTAGGCAGTCTCGCCTAGGTGCTGCCACAAAGGTGTTTAGCAGCAAAATGCTAGGCAGTTACACCAACCACACTGCAAGGAAAGATGCTGTAGACGTTGGGTGTTTCCCTGCAGGCTGAGGCATCAGAGCCAGTGCCTAGGCAGCGGCGCAGGAAGGCAGCACCCGAGAGGGTACCCCCCATGATGTCCCCCATCAAGAGCCTGTATGGCCGGCGCACCACTGCTGGCATCATCAACATTCCCTCTGTCTCTGGCTGTGGCTTCCTGCCCAACTCTGCCTCATCCTTCCTTCTGCCAGGTTTGCACTTCAGCCTCTTAGACTGTCATTGCTATCAAACGCTTCTAGCGAGAAACAACACTACTACTGTCATCCTCCACAGGTGTGCGCTCGAGTTACTGCTTGGCTTCCCCAAGCGGGCAGAGTACAACGTCCTACTGTTGTCACTGCTGGTAGAGTCAGCATGCACAAAGCTTGAGCTTACAACTGTGTGACATCTGCTCTATCATGAAGCTTGCTGCCTCGTTCTGTTACTTCAGTTCCCCCTTCTGCGAGCTGCTGCACCTGTACCCAAATGCTCATGTTAGCTGCCTTCACTTGCATGCCAGCACAAGAACCTCATGGGCCTTGTGCATCATCCTGGACTTGTTCACCACATGTCCCCTGCAGCACAATCAGGACCATGGTTGTATTTCTGCACAGATTCCATAGCACTCAGACGAGACAAAATTGATAGACAATAATGCTGCTGCAGGTATGGAAGGTGAGGGTGGAGATGAGGTTCAGGGTCACAATGAGCTGCGTCTGAGGCATGCTTTGGACCCACGCACCCGCCGCTGGGCTCGTGCAGAGTTCTTCTGCAGTGCACTAGACCGGCCCTGGCTGGCTAACAATGGAGTGCAGCAGCTGTGTAACCACTTTGGTCTGAAGAAGGGCCAGCTGGCCCGGCTCAGCCGCACTGAGTGGACATGTATACGCAGATCACTGGGTCGCCCCCGCAGACTGTCTTTGGCCTTCCTGCGTCAGGTATACAGTCATGCCTATACACCCATGCCTATACACCCATGCCTTGCACCGTACTCATCTGACTCACATGGCCATGCTCAGCACGAACCCTATCCAAATTACCCATCTCGTAGAGGGCTTCTGAAGCACAAGCCAGGGGATAGCAGTAAGGCTTGGATGGGCTTGCCGCACCTGCATAGCTAGGCTGTTCGGCTGCGCTTGCAGACTCTTTGCAGCAGGTGCTTTCCTGTACGGGCTTGAGCTTCCTGCACATTTGGTTCTTCTACTTAGCAACAAAGTCTGAACATGTGACCAATCTGTGCACCTCTTCCACGTGCAAGTCCCAATGGTCTGTTGTGTACGTGTACCCATCATGAAACGCACATTTGAGCAGCGTGGCGCAATTTCTTGCAGGAGAGGGCTGAATTAGAGGCATGGAGGGAGCAGGTGAGGGCTAAGTATGAGGAGGTGGGCTATGGCGCCCAGATTCCTGATGACCTGCCCCGCCAGCTGCAAGTAGGTCAGCGAGTCACAGCCCGCCATCCTGTTACTCGCCAAATCCATGACGGGGATGTCCTTACTACTGCACCCAAGTACTACCGGTAAGCCCTGTGTGCACAGCCTGCCCCTGTATTGCTGTACATCCCTGCACAAGTCGATTGTGGCTGCAAGTTGGATGCTTGGTCAAAGCCAGGGTTGTTATGGTGGCAAGCAAGCACTCAAGCGCCTTGCACTGACAGCCAAGCCGGGGTCAACTCGGAGCAATGTCAGCTGCATGCTGCCTGGCAGGGTTCTGGAGATGTCACAATAGATGTCAGTCATGCTGTCATGATAAAAGCACAGTTTGTGCAATGCTAATTGTATTTCGTGGCTGCAATGCTTAATTGTCCGCCAGACTCACTGGCAAGACCTGGATGATGCTCAATGAAACATAATACCCATGAAGCTGTGTAATACAGCTACACTTGCTGCAGTAGTAGCCTACAATCATCAACAGGTGGGCCTAGGAACACTGCGCACTCAGACAAAATTTTGGAAAGCTGTATCAGTGTCCCAGAGCCTGCATTGCATAACAATCTCACGGTTTCTGCACATCACAAGTGTTCTGATCGTGTAGGGTGCAGTTCGACAGACGGGAGATGGGTGTGGAGAGAGTGCGTGATGTAGATGTGATGCCCATTAACCCTACAGAGAACTTGCCAGCTTCCTTCATAGAGTCCCATTCCCACATCCTGATGAATGGGCATGCCATGGTGGAAGGGCAGGCAGTGCAGCATCACAGGGGCAGCCTCAGGGACGGCCCCCCTGCCCGGGGCCCTGCTGCAGGGCGGGCGCAGCAAGAAGCCAGAGCAGCAGCTGCTGCAGCACAGGCACAGTCTCAAGAAAGTGACATGCACACCTTGTCAGAGGTGCCATCACACTGCCAGCATGCCCATACCAACACCTTGACTGGTGCTGAATGTCACTCAGCTGGGCATGGCCAATGTGTCTGCTGTGACAGCACAGCTATGTTTCAATACCAGCTGCAGAACACAATGCACCAGGAAGCTGTCGCCTTGTCCTCAACCTAAATCATGCAGCACACAGTCTGTGTTGGAAGTGACTTGCTCACACTATCTCAGGATGCCATCACAAGTTTAGCTTGACCCTGGCCAGAATGCTGCTCTACATTCATGATCGCACTGCACTGCAGCACAGGTCATCGGTGCAGCATAGGTACATTTTCACTCATATGAGTTTGAGTGCTGGTCTCATGCTGAACAGCCAATGCTGGGTGTCTGCAGGTAGCAGGTGCTTTGGACAGGAAGGAGCGGCTGTTGAGTCAGCTACGCAGCATGAATGATGAGGCAGAGAAGGCAGGGCCTGACGCCCGCAAGACACAACCTTCCGACACCTTCCGCCAAGCCTATGCTGACGTGGTCATGCAGCTCAAGCAGGTGCTTGGCTGCCTGTGCTGCATACATGCTCTCACCAGTGTCTGTATGCTAGTTCTGATGTGGGTTTGTGATGTCATTCACGCCAACAGAGGTTTGCACTTGCGTTTGTACACTTTGTGCAGCACTTGTGCATTCAGACTGCTTGGTTTTCACCAGGACGGCACATTTTGCTTGAGATTCTTTTGCTGGAGCAGTGAAGCCATCTGCTGATGCCCTGCCACAGCACATTGACTCAGGCATCAGCTGTCATGCATGTGCAAGCTGTCGCCGCTGTTGATGAGGCTTTGCTGGGTACAAGCGTGGATGCCTTGCAGATTCACCACAGTCACTGCTGACCAGACTGCGTTGTCACTGCTGTTGCATTGGTGACTGTGTCCCTTCACGTGTTGCAAGAGGCTAAGGCTCATGGAAGCTCATCAGCAGTATGGCAATGCAGGTGAATGAGGTGCTGGAGACTCTGTTGCAGCAGCTGCAGGCGCACAATCACCCACATGCTGGAGCTGTGCAGGCTGCCATCAACCTGGCTGGGGCTGCCGTGCCAGGCCAGAAGGGCTTGTATGCCTCTCAGGTCAGCCTCCTTCTGCATTCTGTTGTCCGCATGCAGTTGTCTGCTTATACATGCACTCTTTCGTGCTCAGTTTTCCTTTGGTGTGTTATAGATTTACTTGCATGCATGAGACAGTAGGCTGATATGTCAGAACCTGTAGACTCAGACCATGTCCTGGGTCCTCGTTGCATTGCTTGCACTGCTTACACATTCAGCTTGAGAAGCAGCTTCCATGGCATGCAGTCACACTAGCTTCACATCCCATGCAAGCCTTGCAGTCAGTCAGCTCCCTCCATTCACAACACGTCACATTAGCATAGGACACAAGCTGCAAGCTGAAGGCTTTTGTTGTGCTGACTCACAATGTCCAATTTTGTGTGAAGGCTGTATTGCCACAATTCTGATTAGTAAGGCTTCTGTGCTGACGCTACTTCTGAGACAGATCTTTGGTCCTGACTTGAGCAGTGTTGTGTGCAGAGCTTGAAGATGGTGGGGCAGGCTGGTGGTGCTGAATGGCAAAATATTCTAGCCGCCGCTCAAGCCATGGTGCAGCGCCACCAGGGTCAACTAGCCGTTGAGATCAAGACCTCAGACAGACCATCTGCGCAGCTCCCACCGCAGCAACAACAGCAGGCTCCTGATCAGCAGCAAGAAGCCAATGTTGCTGCTGGTGATGCACAGCAGCCTGCTACAGGCACTGCTGATCATCCGCACGGTGTTGATGCTACTCAGAGCCTGGCAATTGTCAAGCAAGAGTCGCCGAGCCAATCCGCAGCACCAAAGCCTGAGGGTGCTTGGCTGTCTGAGATGATGTCTGGTTGTGTGTCCATGCTGCTCACCATGCAGAGGTGCGCAGAGCAGCCTGTGACTGGGCACGCTGTCAATGCGGCCCTGGCAAACTCGCTTAAGATGCTGCAGCCACATGCTGCTAGCAATCAGCCAATCTTTCATAAGATTGAGCACATGGTGACCATGTTGAGGGATCGGTTGTTGCAATGATGACTTAGGTCAGAAGTTTGGCGTCTGCTGTACATCAGTAACATGGGCAGACCAAAGTTGATTGGTGTGCCAGCCAGCTAGCAGCTGGCGTGTGTATGTACAAGCAGCTAGTGTATATGCATGTGCTGCAGCTGAGGTGTGTGTAGTTGAAGTAAATATAGGGTTGCTAGTTCCATTGCTGGGACATCTGCAAACTCCAGACTGTCCACAATTGTGTTTTTGTTCAACCATCAGCCATTAAGGCAGTATTGTTCCTGACCCAGTATCAATAAATTTGGCATAGCAGGTGTTTCTGCTCCTTTGAATGCAGTGTATATAAACAGCCTGGCGTAGAACCAGGCCACATGCGCTCATTCCATGCCACTGTCTGGGCTGCACACCATCCAGAGGAGTGTTTGTAGTTCACCAGACTGTAACAGCACTACCAAATTGGACATGGCAGCAGTTGGCCCGAATTTTGAATCCCAGGTGTGAAAAAACGTTTGACCAAAGCTTGCCTGCTGAGGAGGGACCATCACCATGACGAGGCGCAGCCAGACTGGCATGCACAGCCGCAATTGTGCAAGCAATGGTTGCTCCATACCAAGCGTACAATGGTGGTTTCTCGACAAGGAAGCTTGAAAGGGAGAACTTCGTCAGCCACCATTCCGGAACCGACTTGACAGAGCTATGTGCCTTAATTGCGCTTGTTCCTGCACTGGCACTCACGCTGCAATGGTTTTGCGCGAGACAACAGCATTGCATACATCGGGCCGTCAGTTGTTCGTGGCTTCAAGCCTTCGGGCAGATCACTTGGGTGGTTATTCCAACCATCCTTGCGGTCATGTCGGAGTCGACTCTCTGGCCACTCACCCTTATGTTATGTGTCATTACCATGCTGCTAGCTTGCTGGACGATTCGTCAGGAGCACCTGTTAGGCTTGACAAAGTCTTTGCAGCGACTTGCTGAGCAGCACCGGAAAAGGTTAGTCCAGTTGCAGATATCGTTGGGCATATCAGGTCTTGCTTATCACATTTAGCGGTTGACCATTGCAGCTACATCACGTCCGTTCGTGGATGCACTCTAGTGTGCACAGCCATATGCATATTGGCTGTGGACTTTCAGGCCTTTCCCAGACGCTACTGCAAGGCAGAAAAGTTTGGACACGGTGAGCCCATGCAAAGAGCTGGTTTTCACTCTCAGCCCATACATACACAGCTTTATCCAGCAACAAGGCTATCGGTGCCACGTCTGCATTGTTTCCTCCTGCTCCAGGACTGATGGACTTAGGGGTTGGCTCTTTTGTTTTCAGCAGCAGCATTTCTTCAAGACCTGGTGATCAACAAAGCTCCCTACAGACCAACTTCAGAAGCATGCAAAACAATCTCTTGCTGCTGGTGCTAGGTGTGTTTGAAGCCTGATGTTTTGTTATAAGATGGCGCTAATCACAATGGCCATCTGCATGAATGCTGAAACATAGAGACACTTTGCACCGCAATTAAGTATACATCAGCAACCTGACTGCCTTTTCACATGCAAATGCAACCCTGTTGTGCGCAAATGCTCAAGACTGATGGTACTTTCAGTGTGCTTTGTTTGCAGCAACGCCGCCAAGCAACACTGAGACTTCCAGTGCTGCAGGGTTGGCTCGTTTGTTCAGTGTGAAGTCACTGGACTATCAGGAGCATGCTAGTGAGTATGGAGTTCACTGGAACTTCTTCTTGACAATGGCTGCTGTGTCCACCCTCACGACCATTGCACCCATCCCAAAACCACACTCGCTTGCAGCAGGTAGGCGGCTCCACTGAAGCAAATGCTCTGGTGATTTTGCACACAATGCTTCCCACCTGGCTGCATCCTTTTCAGTCCTGCATGCCACTTGTGCTGTCACATGTTGTAATAATGCTTGCCGTACCTGTCTGTTGTCTGTTCAGGCTGAACAATGGCATGAGCAGCTTCGCAATCCCGCATGTATGTACCATGTTTGTCACATACAGCTGAAAAGTAAGAGTCTGCAAGACATCACCTTGCTGGAGCCTGTATGGCTTGAGGAGCTCTGCAACCTACATTGGCATAGCAGACTATTGTAAATGTGATCCACCAGTTGTTCATGCCATCGAGTGTGATAGCTATCATGAATGCTAATATGTGCAGGGTGTCTCATAAGTGTAATTCACCAGCTTGCCCTATCCTGGGGTCTGATAGACATTGTCCATGCTGACAAACGGGGACCCCAGCTGTGGCACCTCAACAAAGAGGGCCTCCTTTCAGTGCCGGGCTATTGGGCGCTCTCCTTGCTTAGCACCGGTCTCAGCAGACATCTGCACCCACAGCTGCAGGCTCAAAACCCAGGCACAAATGCGACCAGAGTGTTCGGCAGGTGACATGTTACCAGCTCACCTGTGCTGATTCCTGCATGCGGCAACTCTGTGCAATGCTATCCTTGATACTGGGTTCCTTGCTGCTCATCTGCATGGGCTGAACTGTGGTAGCACCAAGAAAATACTGAAATGCCAAGGGAAGCTTGCGTCCAACTCAGGACCACCTCGAGTTTCTTTAAATTGACTTGCCTGACGGCATTCTTTTCTCTCACCGGGGGACAAGCAGCAGGATGTGAGCAGCAGGCAAAGCGCACATGACTGTCGTGGCATTGCAATCAACATCACGCATGGATTTTGTGTTGACTGCGTGTCATTTTAGTTGATGTTTTGTGACTGTGCAGGCAGGCCTGGCTATGGCTCGGAAGGCTTCTCATGGTGGCTGCTGTGCTCTGGGGCACTCTGTTCATAGTATTGCACTGGGTGCAGCCAGTGTCACGAAGAGCTTGCAATTTACCATATGTTGTCTGGTCATTGACGTTGAATTGGACCATGCTTGTGTTGTTTGTCTGCGGCAGCCTGCTTTCAAGAGTTAGTGCACCTCTTGATTTGATGTCAGCATGCAGCAGCAATATGCTGCCTTTGTTTCTGTTAGCAAACCTAACAACGGGCGCTGTGAATTTGATGTTAGATTCACTGCTTGTTCCAAACATGCAGGCCATAGGGATTGTCTGCTTTTACATGGTCTTGGTTTGCTGCATAGCATTTGCACTACACAGCAACAATATACAACTCAAGGTTGGCTCCAAGCAAGCAAACGGCAATGTAACAAAACATGCTTGACAGAAAAAATGTGCCTCAGATACCTAGCATGGCACTGTGACCAAAACAAAATGGTATCTTGTACAAGACAAGCTTACTCAAGGAAAATGAAATGACTTGGGAGAGTACTAATACAGGTGACAATACAAGTACAGATCTACATGATCACACAAGACTAGGCCTACGCGAAGAAGCAAGGGGACAGTCGCTACCAAAAAAAGTCAAACTGTTGCATTTCACTATTGGAGTCATTTTCTTGTGGATTACAGATTCATTCACGTTTGAGTGGCAGTGCGAGTCTGCCACAAGACGCTCTTGGGAAGCTTCTGGAAGCTGACTTTGGGGTGCTTGGCCTCAAGAGATGTCAGTTCTGCTTCCACAGGACTGCCTAAGATACAGACATGCTGCAATGTGGGTAGCTGTGTCAGCACTCTGCTCACCTGCGCGCACCAAAGAGCAATGATGCTGCCAGTCATCACACTGCAATCTTGTTTGTTGCCTCTCAAAGTACTTCTGGTCAATGTCAGTTTCAGCAGTGACGCTGCCATTGACACTGACACAGCTGCACTAAGTTCCAGGTCATTCACCCACTCAGAGGGTTGTGTGAGCATGCACCAATACTACACGCACAGCATCCAGATTCAGACTTGATGCAGCACAAAGCTTATGCATGTGGCAGAGACTGTCTGTTGGGCCAGAAGCTACAGATGTATGATGCTGACATGAGCATTCAAATGGAAGCACCCAGCACACCCCCCCACCCCCCCCCCCCACCCGGGAGTGGGGGTTTATCCGGTGCAAAACTGACAAGAAGTATGCTTGATCATATGCTTTAAATGGTATCGCAATATCTACACCAATAAAATGCTACAGTCAGGCATCACTCCAACACTTAGGTCAGAGCCAAGAATCAAAATGTCACTGAGTGTGTGCTTAACCAGTGATTGGTGCACAATGCATCAGCTTGTGGAGGGCAGGCAATGAGAGTCACACCTCTGCCCCTTTGACAGTCCAGTGGGAGATGTCCAGCCACCTGAGCTGGTGGCAGCAGGAGAGGGGTAGCAAGGGGGGTGGGGCCGCCCTGTGCATGCCATAGCCTGACACTAACCCCTCGAAGCCGTGCACATCCAACCCCTGCAGGGCTGACAGCTGTCCCAGATGATGCATCAAACCTGGAGCCATGCCAATCCCTTGCACCTGTGCACAACCACGCCTCAATCACTTCTCTGTCTGGTCTTTCATCCTGGGCGGAGCTTCTCACTGACAGGCGTCATATGTGGATGAACTCATGCACGCATATCTCCCCAAGCAGTCAGGTGCATCAACCAATACTGCTCATCATGTAAGGCAAGTAGTGCTGCAAGTGACATCATGCGGTACAACTTGCTGCATCACATATGAGCACCTGTGTTATTGCCCAACAAGGCAATAACGTTGACATTGTGACAGCAAAATCTCCTGGAATGTTAAAGCTTGGTGCAGAGTAGGTGGAATGCATGGTGGCTGTGCCAGCTGAACAGTAGAGAAGGAAGGACGTGATACAAACTGCAAGGCAGTTGCTTGACGCAAAGCAAACACAGAAGCAAAAAATTGATGCAACAGGTTCAACACAAACACCAGTGGCTTTAAGCCAGCATTGTGTTAGGGCCCGTGTCCACCATCTCAGTAGAAAAGTGCATTGCCTGAACGTGTCAAGCATTGTGCCCACCTGTAGAGCTGTGAGGTGTGAAAGGCATGTGATTGCTGTCAAGGTGTGAGGCGTGTTAGGGGAGATGGAGAGAGACAGGCAGTGCAGGCCTGACAGAGCTGCCAGGGTTGTTAGGCTGGACGCCCCAAGCAGGCTGCCCTGCACTCCCAAGTGCCCAAGCTGAGGCGTGACCTGCAAGAGGGCAGTCAAGTTGCATGCAAGACTGCCAGTCATGAAATCACTCACAGACATGAGATGAGTCAAGTTGCATGTAAGACTTCCAGTGGTGAAAACAAGCACACACATGAATCGAGTAATGTTGGATGTAAGACTGCCAGTAGTGACAACATTTTGAGAAGCCATGCCCAATGCCGCTTCAAGCACCGTCAGGCTCTAATAGCACAAGCTGGCTGTTGATGATGACGGCATGGATACATGCTATGCCTCTGCGAGAGAGGGCTGCAAACGCTGAAAGCCATTGGTTTGACCTTTGCAGCTAGACCATGTTGGGTGTGGTTTAGGCCACATGCATGCAGGGCACAATATGTCTTGTGCGTAGAATATAGATGCTTTGTAGGATTTGAGCTTGTGCGTGAAGACCGAGCAGCAGCAAAATTACCTAAAACATACAAAACTTGCCAAACCTTTGCCATGCAGACACCCAAAGTGTTTTCCAGGCAAACAGCACCTTCACCACCATGTTTACATGCTTGGGAAGAGAGAGCGGCATGCAGCCTTACTCATCTATCGTGCCACATGCACAATCTTGTCCAAACGCAGTAAGCATGTATCCAGACAAACAATGAACCAAGAGCTGAGTTGCAGGCTGAAAAAGTTGCGCAGAAACCAGAGGGCATGCGGCAGCATGGGGCAACACCTTGACTAAGATGTCCAGGTGATCATCTGTGAGATGGAGGCAGTTGAGGCTGAGATGGGTGCAGGCAGGCAAGCTGGGTAGAAGCTGCCCCAGGGCCTCCCAAGTCACCCCACTGCACTGGCTCACCCCCAGACTCTGCAGCCCTCTCATACTGCTCAACGCCTGCACACACAGTGTTGTCTTTCAAGCCTTTGATGCTCTTCTGTAAACACGTGTGCTGGAGTTGAGCGACTGCACTGGCACATTTGCACTGACTGTGAGACGATGCTGCTGCTCAAGCTTTGCATTTGATTGACATGTATGATTGCCTGATGGTCCGTTACAGCTGAGACAGCAGTCCCATGCTTGGGCTGCTGCGCAGTCAAGCTGCTTCAAGCCTGCCAGGCAAGCAAAGTGCAGGAATCATAAATGTGAGCTGCATGAGAGCCTGAGAAAATTATTGGGGTGCGTAGACAGAGCCTAGCGGTGCATACAGTCTCCACCAACAAGACCATAAGTGATGTTGATACTGACATTAAAAATGGAGCAGCAAGTGGGAATAATTCGAGCAGCCAGTGATTGAGCAGGGGCTTGTCTGCTGACAGAAGTGTTTGCTCAATCTGCAACATCACAGGCAGGCCCCCACTTGCTCCCATGCAATATGCTGTCAGCTCAAACACGGACAGCTGACCCGGCTGTTGCCATGCCCAGAGCATTCGTACCATCTTCTGGTAAAGCTATTCTGATGATCACCATTCCCTAAGCATTTGCACTGCCTTACAGGTGGGGCCTTACCAGGACACCGGCTTGCGTGATGCCCTCAGCCAAGAGGGACAGGCTGGTGAGGGCGGGCAGGGCTGTCAGCAGCGCCAGGCCAGCATCCTGGACCCTGGTGGAGCCCAGCACCAAGGACTGCAAGCTGGATACTGCACTCACACACCTCATGCTGCCATCTCCCACCTGCAATCATCCCATGTTGTGTTGCCACTTGCTTCTGGCCTGACAGCCACGGCCTATGTATTGGTTATGGCTACCTCATGACACAGTGTGTAATGCCCATACAATTGTTGCGAATATGGCCATGAGTCTGCGTATGCTCAGTCTGCATACAGTCAGCTCTGTGTTTGCAAATGAACTCTATCATGTCTATGTCTGCTTGCCCGGCTAGAATTCTACACGTTCCGCTCAGCTGAACATTATCCACACAAGCCATCAGGCAGTTCCTTGTCATCTCGTTGAGCATCAACTGATGCACAGATCAACTGCGCAATCTGCCTGCTTGTTGCAAAACTTCTGTGATGCTGCCAGGCATTACATCATGCAAGCTTGCAATGTAACAATGCGCTTGACAGTGCACTCTGAGCAGGACAATGAAGCCAACCAGCGACCGCATCGCTTGGAATAAATCCTACCATTGATAGCATTGCCTGACAGCCTCTTGGCTGCAAGTGATGTGCATGGCCAGGGAGGCCATGACTTCCTAATGCGCTGACAATTGATGGTGGTCAGGTAGGCATTGTGCAGTGGTCAGGCAGGCAGGCAGGCAGGCAGGCACGCAGCGTGTAGTGGTCAGGCAGGCAGGCATGCTGACAGGCAGGCAGTGTGTAATGTTCAGGCAGGCAGGGGAGAGCATGACCTTAGTGCAGCCGGTGAGGGCTAGGTAGGTAAGGCAGGTGAGGGAGTGCAGCACAGTCATGCCCTTGTCGCCCACCCTGGGGCAGCGCAGCAAAGCCAGGTAATGCAGGCCCACCAGGCCACTCAGCTGTTCCAGGCCCCCTGTTGTCACTGCGCTGCAGTCTGCCAGCACCAGCTGCCGCAGGCCTGTGAACTCTGCAATGCTCTGCAGCGCCTGCAGGCAACAGAGAAGGTGCTCCAGTCATGATACAAGTGTGCTTCGATCAAGACACGAAGGTGGTCCAATTGTGATACAAAGGTGACTCAATCATGCACAGGGATGCTGAGCGCAAGTGGCATACAACAAACTGGTTGAGTTGTAGCTGTTGAAGACCTACAAGTGCTCTGGCAGATGACATGCTGGCAGCTGTTGCTATGAAGGCAGACCTATGACTTGCTTGTGGTGCTCGCTTGTGACATGACATGGAGTGCACACTTCTTGGTGCAGGCCAAGGTAGATGCGTTCGCAAGTACCATTGTGGACAGTGCTGATGCTATGCCCCATGTTGCTGCCCAGCAAGGACATCACAAGCAGCAGTCAATGGCAGCAGCACATGAGCAGTTGTGATTCTCTCTGTTGCACTTGAAGGTGGAGACCCATGTTGTACTCTGCAGCTGCTAAGCAAACACAGCTGGGAAGATGAAGCACAGCAGGGAGCACAGACCTGGTTAGTGATGCGGGGCTTGCCGTAGGAGATGGGGGAGGCGTGCCCAATTGCCAGCTTCTTCAAGTTCAGCCCACTCTTGCTCAGAATCGCCAGATTCCTGTTCCGCACGTTCTGGCAACCTGTGCAGTCACCCATACTGTACTGCTCAGCAGCTTTGTGGCTGGGCATGTCCACACTCACACAGCAGCAAAAAGACTGCATGCATGGTTGACAATCACAAGACTGTGCAGCTCAAAGTGCAGGCAATGTAGCGTCTGTCCAGAGTATGTAGTGTATGCTGCCCACGGCGGCAATGCGCAGTTGCTGCTGCAAAGACATCAACACGCAGTTTTCAGCAGAAGACAAAGCGCATGGTGCCAATGCGGCATGCATTCAACTTGCAGCAAGCTGTCTGGTGCAGAAATGCAGACCTGACAGGTCCAAAGCAGTGAGGCCTGGAAACAGGTCGAGGGTGGCATGTATCTGAGCATGGCTTGGCGCTAGCTCCTGCAACAAGGGCATTACTGCAGATCTCGGGCAGGCTTTTTGTGATGTCATTGCTGCTGTGACTGGCACAGCATGGGAAGACTAGGAAGGTGATGATGGATGTGCGGACAGCACTCCAGGCCACAACACAAGCTGGAGCTTGCTGCACTTGATGCATGAAAACAGCAGCAGGCAAGCTTGCACTCATGACAGACATTGGTGCCTTGGGTGACTGATGCATCATTGATGGTCTGCATGCAGAAACGGCAGTCTCGGCAGGTGTACCTGTATGTGCAGGTCCAGTGTGTTGCGCCATCGCTTGCATGTCAGGCGGCAGCGCTTGTGGCAGTGCTGCGGCAGCTTGGAGATGACATCTTTCAGCAGGCCCTCTATCAACCACTGCCATGCTGCTTCTCCCATCACTGCATCATTCTCACACTTCTTAACCACAAGGGCCTGTTGAGCCTGCTGTGCTGGGCTGCTGCCATACTGCCCATTCAGGTCATCAGCTGCATCATGATCGGATGATCCAGCTGCTTCTGAAGTGGCAACTGTGTCTGCTGGTGCAGAGCTGGTGACAGAGGTGTCCGATCTTCCTGGGAAGGCAGGAGTGTGTGAGGATGCTGCTTCATCTGAGAGGGACAGCTGTGCAAACTGTCTGCTGCAGTCTCCAGCAGCCGGAGTTCCGGGCGGACTGGCGTTGCTGTGTGAGGCTGTGTGCCAACTGTTGTGCCTGCTTTGAGCTTGTGCATCCCAGCCTGCAGAGGTGCTGTGGGGCCGACCACTGGGTTGAGGGTCCGCAGGGCTGTTAGGCCAAGCCATCTGTAAGGGATCATGATCAGGAGCGCGCCTGCTTGGAGCGCGGCGCTGAGGTGCTTCTCGAAAGGGGATCTGCTGACCAAGGTTCAAGGCTTGCTGTGCTTGCATCTGGCCAAAGGTTTGAGGGTAGGGCGTTGCTGCAGCATTAAATTTGACTGGCATCCACATCTGTGGCATGCCATTGATAGCCATGGGAACGACCCCATAAGCGTAAGGTGCATGGCAGTTTGCAGATGCCAAGTAAGCAGGATGGGGCAAGGCACCATATGGCATATCTGGCAGCTGGCCAAGCTGCTGCTGTGACTGGAAGTACTGCTGCCCCACAGCATACCACTGTGCCATTGCTTACTGGCTGGGATACTACTTCTCAGTGCAAATACGGTGAGAAGAGCTTGAGGCAGCAACTCGTCCCTGGCAGCCGCGGGCTCGAGATCCCTCTTTTCTGCCTGAAGCACATCGCCTCAAGGTACGGTATAGACTGTAGTACACTGTTGCGATCTCGACACAGAACTCAAGACACGACTTCTTCGTACGTGAGGGTATGTGTTTGCTGCGTCGTACGTATTATGTACAGACACAGTATGACCTTTGCTTCCAGACTCACATCTGGCAATAATTCCTATTTGACTCAGCCACGAGGAACGACTGCACCGACTGCGAGTCCAGGCTGCAGCCAAGGGTGTACGACAGCCGAATTAGCGCACAACGTCAGTCCGCTCTCAAAAGAGCTGCCCGAGACTTGCTCGTCTGCAGCGCAGCTGCTGCCTTTTCCGGTCAAGCTTTTGCATATTTGCCGTATTACACTACAGTGCACTAGTTTGATACGACAAACGAGACGTGCAGATGCTTATTAGCGCGTGCAGCAAACGTAACGCTTGCTATGGGTGCGTCGGTGAAATCTGTGCCAAAGTCTCTTTGAAATACCACATTCAGATTACCAATTGGTAAAGCCTGAGAGCGCGTTGACCACGACTTTCGTAGCCAGCGTTGCCAAACCAAATGATGTTTTGTTTCATGATCCTGGACGTACATCAGTCATATTACAAAGACTTGCGTGGGGGCTGCATAAGCAGCAAAGATGAGAGCAGCTGACATGTGAGCAGCTCAGATGAGCTGCATCGTGAGAATGTTGAAGATGCCTTGCAAATAGTTACAGCTCAATTCTGCTATCATCATGCTGTTATCAATCAGCCAGGCATATGCATGCAGGCTGAACTCAAGCATGACATGAAGCTTTGCTCTCCTGTATCAGAGGTCTCTGCGGAGGCTCCACACGAAAGAACACACAGAGACTAGCTGGGCATAGCGAGATAAATGACCAAGACTGCAACGCTGCACTTTCAAGTCAACACGTGTGCGCACAAGAAGTTGCGATCCTTTGGGACTCTGTTGTGTTGCTCAAGCTGCAACAACAAACCAACGAAACACAGCAGAAACCAATAGCTTGAAGCACATT
>JAABUP010000363.1_pt1 | contig 102032 bp, 156 predicted proteins | sample 5559201 | NCBI WGS metagenome assembly JAABUP01 (sample SAMN10711887, study PRJNA513373) | rock metagenome | isolation source: Antarctica rocks | place: Antarctica | reverse complement strand
ACATCTCCAGCGGCGAGAGAGGCTGGTAACGGAGATGATATCAATTGCTATGGAAAACGACGAGAACTTTGACTTGGATGACTACGAGGTCTGGTAGCTGGTACGCCCTACTCTCCCTGCTCGTCCATGAGCCTATCAAACCTCTCTTCTGGCTCCCTGATGAAGACGTCATACGGAACCGTTGGCCCCATGCGGAGACCATCCATAGCTTCGTCACGCGTCGCTCGATATCGAGCGTTCCCTTCGCCTATCCTGCCATCTGTCTTCATGTTCAGCCTCCTGACGCTCCAGCTGACGCTTCTGCAGGTTCAAATAACCGTCATCCTGCTCCCCATGACTTCCAACACCGCTTCAAGCCCTCCCGCCGACGATCCGCCCGAAATCCTTCCACCTCTCCGTCTGCCTTCAATGGCGTCAGCCTATACCAAATCGTAGCGGATATGGCCGTCATGAAGGCGCGCCTGAGCGTATCTGACGTCCTCTCCCGGACAGATTGCGTTCTAGCACCATCCTGCGAGTTTGACTGCGAGTTTGGCTGCGAGGGATCGAATGGATCAATCAACGGGGGCGGGAGATCGGGAAGGGTGTCTTCAACGCCTTGGGATGACATGGGGGATTGTTGGCGGGATGCCTGCTGAGTTCCTGGTGGCATAGCGCGGTCACCAATGGACCGATGCAGGGACGCGGCCTGCTAGAAGCCCTAGCATATTTGAGGACTGTTTCGGTACTGCATATTCACGGCCGTGAGATGATTTGGAGGGCTTTTTGCCGTTTACAGCCCAGTTGCGGCGCAAACCAGGCAGTCAGTCACTTTCACACATGATAGCTGTCCGGATTGGTACTCCTTCCCTTCTTTGGTCAGATCTGTCAAGCCAGGAGAGTCGTAGGCTACTCCCAGCGCAGCAGTACGGATGCTATCAGGTAGCCGCAGGGGATGGAGCAACGGATGACGCATCATACAGAGTTGGATAAGACTGCGGCTAGATCAGTCGAGTTCATGCATCGCTTTTCCACCCACTTGTAACAATACCCCTGCGCACAATACCCCTGCGCGAATTCAGGGATTGATCATGTTGACAGAATCGTTCTGAACATTCCCCGGGAAACGTTCTCACGATGTCACTCATCATATCCCTGTTGGCTATTCTCGCGGCGGTGTTGGTCTTCCTATTCATACATCAGAAGAGGTATGTCTCGACCTCAGGGCTCGTCGCTGACCATATCGAAGGGATCCCTTGGGCCCTCTTCCCTTCATCGCGATTTCCATCACCTGCTCGGTTGCTCACGCACTTATACTTATATCTTCAGTTGGTACCTCGAGAACTCTCGAGCTGGGAATGGTGGACATCCCGGATGTCACTACCAGGAGTTGCTTGGTTTGTGAAAGATGCCGCATGGATCTCACCAGGAGATCAGCCCGACCGAGGTCTCATGAAGCCAAAAAAAAGATGCATCAAGTCCTGACTCGTCCCTCGAACCTACAGGACCGCTGATTGATGAGACCTCATTTCTCGCCATGTCTCTCTCCGCTCAGCTGTTCTTCTTTCCCTTTCACGGACTTGCACGTGTTCGATCCAGTACGGCATTGAGCAGCATTGCAGGAACCGGATTTACGAATGCTGTCGGTGAACATTGGCGAGCACAAACAAATGCCGGACAAATCCTCAAGAGCCCCGAAACATCGGCCCACTCGCGGAGGTCGCCATCCCTCGAAATCTCTACGTGATGACGAAATCCCTCGATAAAGGCGTCCGATTTCCAAAGATTAGCCCTTGACTTTACGCTGGCCCTCTTCTGGGACTTGCGCCATTCGACGTAGGCTCCCAGCTTTCTCCCACTCCCTACCTTGTCAAAGGCTCTTAAGCTCACCATAAGATGTAGGTAAATGTGGATCGATTCGTCTCAGGTTTCTCTTGTGCATTCGATAATGTCACCAAGATCATCAGCTTTCGCTTCATATACCCAGATTATCGTCTGCTTGAGCGGATCTTGCCGTGTATGCTTCAGATTGGGATCGGATATCGAGCCGCGAACTGATCGTAGAAGCTAAGACCCGAATTCGGCTGGAGGAGTTAGGACAGAGGGATTCAGAGCCTGGGCGGGCCTTGGTCATCCGTGGCTCACTACAAAGCGAGAAGGAGATGACCGATGGCGAACTCGCGGCTATTTGTCTGAGCTACATTATCGCTGGTATGTTCGCTCATCAAGGCAACGTTGACAAGCAGGTCGGGACACGACAGCCAACGCTATGACCTAGACTCGGTATCTTCTACTTCGAAATCCATCATATAACGCGCGCATTCTCGCGGAGATCGATTCTCTTCCTGCCGGAGTCTCAAACATCGATCTCAAGCACCATCTCCCTCTAATCGAAGCCACAACTCTCGAACCTCTCCGTCTCTATCCTTCTGTACCTCGAGAGATCGTTCAGAGCACAGCGAACGAAGACATCGCGTTACCGGACGGGACGATCGTGCGACCATGTGAACTCCTCGTCTGGTCTCCGTGGGTGTCCGACCGTCTACCGTGAATTATGGTGAGGACGCCGAAATCTTTCGACCAGAGAGGTGGCTGGAGATGGCTCCTGATCCCACCGCGTACGAGTCTCCGATATTCAATGCTGGACCCAGGAGCTGCTTAGGCCAACAGATGGTAAAGCTGGAGCTGGTGGTGGTGTTAAAAGAGTTGCTCGATACGTGTTCCTTCGAGATGGATTGGGACGGAAGTGAGAGGTTCATGGGGAGGGCAATAACAGCCCCGATGGATGGCGGTCTGCCTGTCAAAGAACGCACACGGAAAGCCTTCGCCAAGGTCGAGGAGAAGAAAGGATGATTTGCTCTGCTGTGATGTGATTCCTTCAGTGGACCATCAGGCTCAATCAGCGCTTCATCGAATCCGTCAGAAGTGCGCAACCTTGCTACTGCCGTGATCCTGGAGAAAGCGTAGTATTTTCACGTCACGGATCGGCGCCGGACCTGCTTGTTTTGATCGCCGACAAGAGTAATCGGCAGCACAGCTGTTCCTGACGACTTGTCCGACAGTCTTTCGAAGAGCGGCCGTTTCGATGGTCCGGGCACACGGCTCCGAGTCTTACTGACAGATCTAACTCGGGCGAAGAATCTTGTGGCGAGATCCGCCCCTAGCGGACTCCCGAGAACCCTCTATGCCTCCGATCGCGGGCAGTCCACGCCAGCGGACAACTTCCGCCTCTCTCTTGTCCACCAGATTCGTCAATTTTTCCCCCGGCGCTTATCTTTGGGCTCCTCGCCTCGCTAGCTTGGTACCTCTTTCTCCACCACATTCCTAACAACTGCCACCTTCCACTGACTGGTGTCCGGGACGTAGGAGATGGTACTACGAGCTACTCCCACTCATCGGACAGCTACATCTGGTCGTCGGGCGGTCTCACAAACAAGTATTGACCGCTGCCGTCGACGCAACACGGGCGAATGGGTGGAGGACGTTCGGGTACATTTGGCAACCGCCTGAACGGGCTGATTCGTCACTGATGCAGCGCGAGTAGGATCCAGACTGCCGAAGCTGTTGTCTACAAGCTGAAAGCCTTTCAGTAACGTCAAGCATGTACTGCGCACCCACCCTGGTCATATCGCAAAATCTGGTCATCTCGCGGAATGCGCCAAAGACGTACTCGGTGAGCTCGGACGTCTCCTGCCCTAAATTGAATGACTAACATGAGGTTTGTTCAGGTTCCGCCGCCATACTCTCGACCGGGTATCGCTGGAGAGTCGGAATCCAGGCAGGGAAGGATACTCTGTCCAACCCAAAGTATCTCGACTGTTTCGCCAACACGCCCCTCCCTCGTTTCTTGCCGATGTTCTTCGGTCCTCTCGACACCGCGGTGCAGACGGGCGGGCGTAGTTGATTTCCAGCATGCCGCAAAAGATTTCACCCTTGCGCATTTGGGCATATCGCGTTTGATGTCAGTCAATGAGGTAGGAGATTACTTTGTCTGACTATTATCTCTCGAGCCGACGGTCCGGACTTTCTAAGGAAGCTCTCTCGCCCTTTCGACAATGGCATCGGCAATATCTTCTCACGGATCACCAACCCTTTCCATCCTATTCTCGAGCGAATGCCTACCCTACGGTCGACGGCTGAGAGCCGACTCGGAGGTCGTCCACGAATTCAGTCGGAAGCTTGTTAGGGAAGCCGCCGCGCGGATCCGCCAGGAGGAACTTGGCGAGAAGGACCCGGACCCGGTCGACGAGGAAAGGGCATCATCATGCGGAATCTGTTCGCGGCGAACCTCAGTGATGAGCAGGTCGCCGACGCGTGTCTTGGCTACGTCCTTGCTGATGAGCGATTCTTCCACTCCCCGATACTTTACTCCACTTGCCTCCCCCGCCACTTTGGTCGGTAGCTGAGACTCGGATCGCAGATCGCAGTACCACAGCCGAAGCGATATCGTGGACCTTCAACCTCCTCCTCCGGTATCCCGTCCACTTTCCCCCAGATTCTCGCCGAGATTGACGACCAAAAATCATCGACTTTCAGCTCGGCCGAAGAACTGCCCATCCTAGACGCAAGCATGTCCAAAGCGCGCTCCGACTCTACACGCCCGTCCCAATTGAGACCGTGCAGAATATCTCGGACGACCCCATACCCCTTCCCGATGGGACCATCATCCAACCCGGCGAGGAGGTGGTGGTACTCGCATACCCATGCGGTCGTTCCCCAGAATTCTGGGGTGACGATCCGGAAATAGTCCGACCTGATCGATGGTTCAAGATGGAATCGAAACCTAGTGCATTCGCATGGCCGGTCTTTCATGCGGGTCAGAGAAGTTGTTCGGGTCAACAGTTGGCTAGGCTGGCGGTATTGTTCGCGCTAAAGGAGTTGATGGGGAGGTATGAGTTGTCGGTGGGCTGGGTGGGATGGCGGCGAGAGGTTCCCAGAGAGAGGGTTGACGATGCCTATCGAGGGGGGTTTTGCCGGTGCGGGTGAGGATGATGGAGCGGCCCGCTTAGGCGAGCACGTTTATCAGGTAATTACTAGGATGTTGCTCTGCATGCACATTGCTTCAGATGCTTGACGTTTGCCGAGGAGAAACGAAAAGATAGCCCAGCCTCTTGTACATTGGACATTTCGAAGGCAGAAAGAAGGGCACGTGCATTACGACTGGCCTAAAGATCGATCACTATTTGGTCGTATCGTCGAGAATGCACAAGCCATGTCAGATGACCAAGCAGCAGGGCTGGACCTGAACAGCAAGGAGAAACGGCACAGGCGTCGCATCGGCCCACAACAACCCGGCAGAACAAAGCAAATATATCAAAAACGAAGTTCCCCTCCCCTACCTCTCTCTCCTCCTCGGCCGATGCAACTTTCCCCCTAAGCCCTTTCCTCTGCGCGATCCGCTTATGCTCCGAACCCGTAAAGAGTGCGGCCCTGGCGTTTGAGGGCGTAGACGACGTCGAGCGAGGTGACGGTCTTGCGCTTGGCGTGCTCGGTGTAAGTGACCGAGTCGCGGATCACGTTCTCGAGGACTGCACGTCGTCAGCGATGATGCATGGAGCAATGGGAAGGAGGGAGACTGACAGATCTTGAGGACACCGCGGGTCTCCTCGTAAATGAGGCCAGAGATACGCTTGACACCACCACGACGGGCGAGACGGCGAATAGCGGGCTTGGTAATACCCCTGACACACACTCATCAGTCTCTTGTCAAAGTGATGTACGTGGGGGTGTGAGTCACTGGATGTTGTCACGGAGCACCTTCCTGTGCCTCTTGGCTCCGCCCTTGCCGAGACCTTTGCCACCCTTTCCGCGACCAGACATTGTTGATAAGAAGTTTGAGTTGAGGTTGGGGTAAAAAAAGACACTGGAGTGTTGTTGGTAACTCGGATGGGGAAGAAAAGAGACGGTGAGAAGAGCCTGGATTTATATCTGGGTTGGGTGGCGGCGTTGTGATCGTTCCGATCGGTGATTCGGCGTTATCACATCGGCGTGTTTTGATTGCGAAGGGGTATCGGTCACGTGATCATTCCAGGGGGCTCGCGAACAATCTAAGCGTCCGCGTGATCCCGGCAGAGACCGAGAGCTTCGACGTCTTGATTATTGATGTGATCCAGATGTCACCGAAAGGCACGTCTTATGTCTCTTCAATAGGTGATGCTCCAGCTCGCACACGCATGCATCAACCTTCCTCATGCACTATCTCCAGACCTCCGCCTTCAACCACCCTCGACCAGTTCCTCCTTGGCCGCCAACCTTCCTCAACCTCATCGCCCGTCTCCACGTTCAACTGCCATCCTCCGAGACTGACCAGAGCGGGCTCCTCAAGCCAGATGGAGGTTTGCGCCTGATGTGTAGACATCGCTGCAAGCGTGCCGCGGTGTGCGAGGGTTCCTATGAAACGTGGGGCAGGCGGCTGCGCACCGTCTTGACTGAACGAATGCCATCAGCCTTGAAGTCGAGCATTAGTATGAGCTTACCTTGAACTGTCAGGTGCATTGGGCAGGCGCAGTACCCATCTGACCGAGAGAGTTGGTGATCGATTTTGGATTTCGAAGCTGACCGCCAAAGAGCATGCTCTATTTCACGTCAGCAATGCTAGGCGACCCTGATCTCGCCTGCTCACCCCTGGTCAAAGTTATGCCCCACCACTCCCTTTCGCTTCCTCCCACCAACGCCTACTCTCACTATCACGGGATCCTCCTCCATCGCTAGAGCTCCCTCGAGAACACTGTCCATCAAGAGACGCCTCTGTCGCCCTGTCTCCTCAAACATTGTCCGCGTCTGCTTCCCACCTTTTGCGATCGCCGTGTCAACCTCGCGCCGGACGCCCTCGACGATCGAGAATTCTGGTGCAAGGCGAAGCGAATGAAGAAGAGTGTGCCCGCGTCGCGAGGTAGACGGGATAGACCAGGATATCGCAAGATCAAGGTCAAGGGGGTCGAACAGGGGAAAGATCCGCTGGAGGGTTTGGATCGGGATAGAGGGATATTGTTCGCGCAGAATTCGAAGACGGTAAGACTGACGTGAGGAGATATACGAAGGCACGTGTTCGGGAGCCAAGGAAGTGGTACCGATCACGTTGACTGAGTCTCGAGGTGGAGGGGAACTGATGTCCGCTTGACCTTGCACCAGCTTCGCAAGGCTGGTAACCGTGTCCTGGTGCAGGAGATCGAGGTCGCCCGCTGCGCGACTGTCGAGAGCAAGGGGGAGGAATGTTCGGGATACCTGGTACGGATGGACGACGGCGGGGAGACTGCGTGTATGGTTGAATTAGGGAACGCAAGAGCGAAGTTGCATTAATGCTTACGTTTGGGACGGTCGCTGCGAGGTCCAGCATGGACTGATGGGGTGGATGTTATCCAAACTGAACGTCTGTGCTGACGAATTGGTGACCTGTGCAAAATCAGCCTCTGTGATATGACTGGACGTCGTCCCACCTCCACTTCCACGAGGTACCTCTCGGAGTCCACCTTCGCCGGCCGCACCGAAGCGGCCAGGCTGGCTAGAGGTTGAATGTGAATGATATGCGCCAATCTGGAAGCGGCCACATCGTTCTCGTCTTCTGCGCTAGCGTAAGTGACCAGACCGAGGAGCTGGAAGAGGCCGTCGATTGAGGCCGTAAAGGTGATTGGGATTGATGCTTTCGATCCGGGTTGCATGATTACTTGATACAGTATTATGGGGGTCTCCGATGTGATGATATTAGGTATCGATGCAGAGGTATGGTCATGCGTGGTATCTTCTGCCATGCTCTTAGCGAGTTTGTTCGAAAGAACATGCGGGGAACTCACTGATTGGATCTCTGAGTCTGATCATTCCCATCCCATTCGTCAGAAGCTGTACGTCGTCCACCGCCAACTTGCCCACATTGGTCAAAAGGAGTACAGCGTCCACTTCCTCCCCTGCGTACAGGACCATAGGGAGGTCCCTTAGCTCTGCTCTCAATTGCGGTCGAGCATCGCCAATGTCGACCGTCAGAGTCGTATCGGCCGCAAATGTCGGTGTGAGTCGCTCAGTTTTCGAGACGTGTAATCGCTTCCCTCGCCGCCGTAAGGACTGCCTACAGGGAAGGAAGCGGTGATACATAAAGGAGACGTCGGTAACCGTGAAGGTCGTGGCTATCAGGTTTGTGATAGCTATCTCTATTGTCCGGGTTTCGTAGGGATCGAGCGTGACCTCAGGAATCATTGTGATCGAGACAGCATCTGGCCGATCGGCTGTCACTGTCAGATCGCTGAGAACGAGAGGGGCGTTGAGGGGATTTGTTGCGGTCAGCCCCAACTGAAGGGTTTCTGAGCATATCGTCAATGAGCTATCGTGAGTTGTCCGAATAACGCACCCCCGACAGCGGCAGACAGCATCTTCTCGTCGGGCAAGAGTCTCATCGGCCGCTTTCCCTTCCGATCCCATTTGTTCAGGACTTGAGCCTCAAGATCGGCCCACTGCTCGCTTGATCCGCTCGTGGATGCGTATGAAGAAGCGCTGGCGATTCTGGTCTTTTTGGTGTCAAAGACAGAAGTCGGAAGTTCGAGCTTGCCGCTCGCGGAGGCCAGCATGTCTGGGTGAGCCACGAGTTGCTGGACCGAATCAGCAGATGTGGCCAGGCATTGTCTAAACGTACCTCGTACGCCAGTGACATGTCTTCGAGCACCCCGCCCTGAGAGCCGGGAACGCCGGTGTCCTCCTTCCGCAGGAGTCGCAAGAAATGCTCGACCGCCACATCGCTCTCGCCAATCGTGTATGCTTGTCGACCGAGAGAGTATTCTATCCGATCTTGAGCAGCTGTCCATGCCGTCGGGCGGTAAAGCTGAGCAGCCCTATCAAGGCATCGTCGGGAATAGGTTTTCTGGCGTCACGACGTGAGCGAAGAAACCAATGACAGCCTTGGGACTAACGAGTCCCGCCGTCTCGTACCGCCGAGCTGCTAAGACCAAATGAAAGGCTCGTCTCCGCCTTCCTCGCTGACTCTTCCCGCCCGCAACGTCTGCCGCAGCCGCTTCCTCGATCATCACGGCGCTCGGCACTTCGTCAGCCTCTCCCGCCGACTTGACCAACGCATAACCAACACCTCTCCACTCCCCGATGGTCTTCCAAGCTTCGTAGTAAAGGACCGTTATACGCAGTGCGTCTAGCTGGATCTGATTCGCGGGTGCACGACCCTGATATGCTAGTACCGATTGCTCGAGCCAGGAAGAGATATCGGTGTGCTGAAGGGTGGTGAAAGCGGAGACAGGAGGTGTGGGTGGGGTGGAAGGAAGGAAGTAGCTGTTGGAGAGAAGGAGGGACAAGCCGTACATCTCAGTCGCAGCTGCGGAGTATCGCCATGCTCGGTCCTGAGCGGCATCGCGTCGCAGGGAGTCGTAAATGGTCGAGGCAAAGCGATAGTCCCGGAGCATAAAGGCAAAGTCGGCGAGTCGGCGAGTGAGCGCCTCAACAGAGGCGATTGGGTAGCTGCTCAACTTAGCTAAGGCATCGCCTGCAATGAGGCTACTCACTACCCCTTGACCGTATTGTAGCCAAGTGGAGCGGCATTTGGCGCAGGACTGTTCGGTCTACTCGCAAACAGCTTTCGCCCAGCACCGAACAGCCGCCCAGTAAGGCCTCTCCGATTGGCCTGATACACCTCATTCCACTCTCTCACTCGAGCCTCCATCCACGGTACCAAGCTCTGCACCACGAGCTCTCGAACCAGAGCAGCCAGGCGTTGTGTGTCCTCGGCCGAGAGTTTCGAGCCATAAAACTTTCTCCGTGCCGGCTTAGACGGACTGCTGACCGTGCCGGAGTCAGGACCATCCCCCATCGAGGCAGTATCTGCGGTCATTGGTGACAGGGTGAAGGAAGACAGGGCGGAGGCGTAGACTTGCGGAAGGGCGGATGGATTGGCCTGTTCTGGCGTGAATGGGCGTGGTAGAGGTATTGACGGATGCGTCGTGACGTCGGGAGAGTCTGGGGGTGCTCGTCGCTCGACCTGGGAGTTTATGACGAGCAGGGTGGTATGTGGTCCATACGCCTTCTTGACGCTGGCGAGGAGCAGATTTGCTCTGCCAAGAACGTCAGTCCTGGTAGATCTCCGATCGTCCAATGACCTACCCTGTCAGGTCCTCGCCCATCTTGCTGACATCGTGGATCACCACAAAGAGCTTCATGACGCTCAGCCCATCCATCCATGGCACACTCTGACTCATCGGGCCAACCGCTCGTCCATGAAGTCTTCCAAGCGTGCCCAGAGGATCCGGCGTAGCCGTCGAGACGGCGAGAAGCATGCCAACGGGATGATTCAGGGTCTCGTGAGAGGCGAGTGGTCGCGAGGACAGGAGTAGGGAGCGAGTGAGGGGGTAGTGCTGCTCCTCCTCTGGCCCATGTTCAGCTGAGAAGATTTGGGTATGGATGGGGCGCACCAGGCTTCCTTGAGCCCACGAAGCTGCTGATCAGGTCAATGACCATATCTGGATTCGGTGAGGAGGCGGCGGGGTTCGGAAAGATTGAGGCGTAGTTGACGAATCGGAGCGGGAAGGTGGGGTGGATGGTCGGGGTCAAGGTGGAGGATAGGATGGACACTGCCAGAACGGATCAGCTGCGGCTCGGATGACCACTTTGAAACTACCGTACCCCTCTCAGTGCTACCCTCCCATGGTCTGAGCAGCTCATCCAACCCCCTACACCCGTTCGCCTCACAAGATCCCACCACATCGTCCGAGGTGAGAAGGGCTATCCGAGGTGAGAGGGACTGGACGATGGAGAGTGGGGGAGAGGGCATATTGTAGCCCCTCCAAGGCTGAGAGTCACCCCTTCAGGTCTTTTCCTGAGCGTCCGGGATCGATCAAGGCTTGATGTCAGACGAGAGTCGCACCAAAAGAATGACGGGAGTTTCATGCGTGGGCAAACCGTCAACAGGACCACGCGAGGGAAGATTTGATTCCGGTATCTCTCGAGACGAAGAAAATTCCTGGCTCCCAGGTGTCTCTACTATACTCTACATCAATAGCACCATTCACCATGTCCTTGTCACCATTGAGATCAGTAGCATCCTCCTCCTCTTCTCGACAGGTTTCCCCTCGATGTGTCACTTTGCACGCCCTCCGTCGGACTGCGACCACCCACACCCCCGTTAAACACTTCATCCTCCCCGAGATCCGCCTCGGCCCAACCCACCCATCCCGCTACCACGAGCACTACGACACCACCCTCTCGTCCGACCTCATGTACATGTCCTACAATCATCGACTCGCTCGTAAACCCCCCAAGATCCCATCTCCTCAAGAACCAATGAACGCATATGAGATAAACCGTCCTCAACCGAACAAGGCGAAACGACTCCAGCCTCGCGTCATCACGCCCGACAATATCCCCAAACTCGATTCCATCATCCTGCATACCATGGTGAAAGAAGCCATTGGGAATAAGCAGCACCTCTTATCCGCCATCATGGCGCTACGGGCTATTTCAGGGGAAGCACCGGATGGAGGAGGGCGAAGCGGTTCGAGCGGTGTACAAGTTGTCCTCGCTCGACAAGGAGCCGCGGCATGGCGACTCCGATCAGGAATGCCAGTAGCGGTGAAAGTCGAGATCAAAGGCGACGCGATGTACGATTACATCCAATCACTCGTCGATTTCGTCCTCCCCCGAATCAGAGAATATCCAGGTGTCCCACTCCCCCTTCAGGCCAAGGCAGACTCGACCGCGAACTCGCTAGCTGGTATCGTTTCTTTCGGTTTACCGCCTGCAGCGATGCAGCTCTTCCCGCAGATCGAGGCGAATATCGATGCTTATCCGAGATTACATGGGTTTCATATGTACTTCAAGACGAATCAGAAGGGGGATAAGGCGGAGGCGGCGGCGAGGGCGTTGTTGAGTGGATTCAGAGTGCCATTTTATCGGCGATAAGCCTGCTGCAAGGCTGAGACAATCGCTACATGCACTCATCCGCATGCAGATATAGCACCACCAAAGACAACGCAGACAAAGTGAAAGGGGCATCCCATAGTATCGCACACATCCAGCTGATCCGTTCCTGCACAAGCTCTGCTTGACGATCCTGCTGACAGCTTTCGGAGACATCCTCAGTGGAACGACAGCCACTCTGTGACTCTGCCTTCTCTTGAGACGTGATGTCCGCGGTTCACCAGTCTAGATGATTGACGATAGTCGATTCCGTATTGTGATCCTGTCATTTGGGTCTGTGGAGCAGCACGACTCTTGGCTCGTCGCCTGGGTGCGCAACAGGTGGTGGTCCCGGTGGCGGACCAGGGCGTTGCAGTAGCGTGAAACCTCCACCTCTACCCCTTCCACCTCCGTGACCCCGGAAGCCATCTGGTCCACCGCCAAGCCCACGGAGACCATCTGGTCCACCGCGTCCACGACCACCTCGGCCGCGACCGCCCCGAAACGCGTCCGGTGGAGGACGGGGAAAGTAGTGGTAGTCGGGTGCGAATGGCGATGGGTGGTCTGAGGATCCAGCATAGCGGTAGTCGGGCGAGTGCGGCGAAGAGTGGCCGTGATGATCGCGAGGGGGAAGCATGTTCCCACGTGGCGATCGCATGTGCCAGGGCGGCGGCGGCGGAGGTCCATGACCAGGCGGTGGCGGCGGAGATCCGTGTCCAGGCGGCAGCGGCATGTGCTCAAAAGGCGGTGGCTGTGGGTGTTCGGGTATTGGGCGGACTTGTGCCACTGGTGGCATAGGCGACAGATGCTCGCTCACTGAGCGAGGCTCCAAGATTGGCGGAAGCGATGACTGGTTCGGATGTGGCGACCTCTCGTCATTCGATTGAGGTCTTCGCAAGAGGATCTTGACCTCCCTCTCGGGTTCTTCCGGCTGCTTCCTTGCTCCACCACGACCTCCGCCTCTTCCTCGGCCACCTCGGCCCCGTCCACCCCCACCACCGTCACCACGCCTATGGCCTTTCCCGCGACCAAGCTCGGCGTCGAAGACGAACTCCTCGGCGTCCTCATCTCGGAGAACCTCCAGGTTCAGCTCGAATCTTTCAGCCTCTTGCGAGATAAGATAACCCTCGCCTCGATCGGCAAAGTTCGGACCGTTCTCCCCCTTGCGTTCCCCCTCGACCATTTCCACCTCGACCGCTAGTGGAGGGTTGGCAACAAGGAGCACTGGCTTGGCTTCGTCAAACTCCTCTCCGTCCGGCTTGTCATCAACAGCAGCCTCAGCAAAGGCGATCCTGACAAAGAACGCCGCGCAGCTGAGTACCGATACTACCCATTTCGGCATTTGGGCTGCGCCATCCACAGGCGGAATCGCAAGCTCGCTGATTGTCTCGGGGGCGCGATACTCGTCATCGCGTTGAAGGCGCAGGCCACGACCCTTCTTGTAATCCGTCCCAAGCTGGACTGTCACGGATGGATCTGCCGAAAGGAGACGGTGGTGGCGAGAAGCGTGCTCGATGTAGCGGGCTGCGCCGCGGGCGGCTTGAGCGGTCGGGGAGTTGCCTTTTTTCAAGAGGTCCAGAGTGCGAATCGCTAAGCCCCTCAGCTCAGCGCAATGGCCGCTGGAGGGCAGGTGGTCATACCTTCTAGGGGCAAAATCACCTCCCATCCCTTGCCCATCACTCTCTTGACCGCCTTAGGCGCCCAGAGCAGTGCAGAGACATCCACCACAACTACCCTCCATTCCTTGTCCACCTCTTGATCCCTGTCCTCGTCCGAATCGTCGATCCTTCCTTTCTCACCATGCTTGCCTCTTCCAAGCCCACCCTCGTGCCCACCACGTCCATTTTCTTCACCGTGTCTTCGTCCGAAGCCACCCCCACATCTCCCTCGACCACCTCGGGACGACGCTGACTCGGCTATGCGCTCGTGGTTACCATGATGATCGTGGTGGCCATTCGGCAAATCGATAGCGTGCACTCGAGATTCAAGCTCCGAGATCTGGTGATTCAAATAGGCTGTGGAGAGGGCCTTCTGCAATTGAGCCTGGCGGGTCGCCTAAGATGGCTTTCAGCGCTTCATGCAAGCGCTTAATTGTCAGGTAGAGGTAGGAAAGGGCCAACATACCCGCTCATTCTTGTCAAGCATGGGAGATGATGCTCTCTGCGGTGTCTGGGTGGATCCAGCTTGATCCCGGGGGGCTAGGCCATTGTGAATTCTGTTAAGAAGACCTTGATTGAGAAATCAGACATTCCACCCGTTGTTGAATTGGCAATCTGATTCTGACTTTTTCGAAGTCGAAGAGGTTCAATTTCTGTCAAGGCAGAGTGGGGGGCGCAAGAAGAGCGATGTTGGAGGAGAATCGACCGGCATTTGCCCTTTGAGGCCGTCAAAACGGGGAGAGAAAGGATCTCGGCTCGAGAGCCCGTCACAACATGACGTGGACTTCCAAGCGGGACGTGATCGGGTCACGGTTTCAATCGAAAATCTGTATACGACATAGGTTGATGTAGCGGACCTCAGCACTTGATTTTCTGCGTCATGCCCCGCCATCCTACCATGGGAATCTACCGAAACATCTTTTCCCCCCGCCAGCAAACGGCTACATCGCCAATCGCCTCATCCTCTCGCCGATTCATTAGTGCCGGTCCTCCCCCCGCTCCTCCAGGTATGTCTGTGTCCGACTCTCAATCACCTTCTAAAGCCACACCAATTCAGCCCCCAATCCCGCCTACCCCTTTTCCACCCATTCACTCTACCCACCTTCCACCCTCACCACCCAAACCCCACCCCCCAACCTCCTCCACCCGCGCAAAGGCTGGTCCCTCATAACCCACCTCAACGACTCCCTCCGTTCCACCTACGACCCCCTATCCCTCTGCGCCACCCTCTTCTCTCGGCGCCACCTTACTCGCCTCCGGCCCGGATCCGTCCTGACCGTCATCTCCCACGCCAATCCGACTCGCACGTCCACCACCACCTTCTCAGGCGTACTCATGGGTATGCGACGTCGTGGCGTCGACACGAGTTTTCGGTTGCGGAATATAGTCAATAAGGTAGGGGTTGAAGTGAGTTTCAAGGTCTGTAGTCCGATGATCAAGGAGGTTAGGGTTGTTAGGAGGGCGGAAGGGAATAAAGGACCGGTTAGGGATTTGAGGAGGGCGAAAGTGAATTATCTGAGAGAGAGACCGCAGATGCTGGCGGCGATTGCTTCGGCCTTGAAGCAGCAGGGAAGGAAGTAAGGGGTGATGCATCGGTCTTCTTGATACACTGGAAAGGGTCTTGCACAGAACACGCCTCGCCGTCTCAAGGAAGCCAAGGTATTCTCAAGCCAGCATCAGTCAAACAGGCCGACTAAGGGAAATCCCTAAATCCAAAGCGAAGTAGATCGCCCTGCATGCTTCCCCATCTTACATCTAGGGTCCTGGAAACGATGCGTCCTTCACGAGTACGTGATGAAAAGTCATGGAAAAGCGAAATATGCAAAGGTAAGAGAGATTTTGAAACCGGTCGCAAGTATGTCGCCTAGTTTCCCAACAGCAGATACAGCCAGTGCGATGCAGACGTCGGGGACTAGGACAGGCTCAAGCCTCCGCCTCGGGTGGTGGAAGATGTGTCGGAACAGCGCCTTCAAGACTCCGGTGATTCTGCGAGCGCTTTTAGCATTCGTATTCCAGGAGTTTGAGGGACTAACCTGGAGATCGCGCATCACTGCAGGGTCGATTGGCAGGACCGATTTTCGCCGGATGTGAGGTCCCGTTGGCGAGGGGCTCGAGCCGGGATTGTAGTTATTTTGAATGCCCAATCCCAGGGGTGAAAGGGACTAAAATCTCGTCAGCCCTGACGCACACAAGCATCATCGAGCTCACGGAAGGCCTCTCCAATCCGGGATCTGCAACTGGCACCATATCTTCCGCCATTGAGCGGTCCAGTGTGAAGCTCTCCGAAGCGTCAAACCCGTTGGCCGTCATGTCCACCGAAACATCGGTCATCTCCTCATCCTGATAAGGCTGTGGTCGGGGTGGAGGTGCATCGGTGATGGATTTCGGTAGGGGATTGCTCGAACCGCTCGTTGAATGGTTGGTAATGGCTTGCTCGCGGAGATTCAGCCACTCATCATATCGTGTGATGGCTTTCTCGGCATCGCTGAAAACAAATCAGCTATTATCGCTTAACCGAGAGGGATGACTTACGTCCGCCGAGAAGTCTTGTAGTTGTTCTGGCACTCCTCGAAAAGGTCCGGATTGATTTCCATAAATAGCTTGAGCGCGTTATACACCATGCCATGAATTGTCCTAATCACCGAGTCAGCATAAACATCATCATTCACAATAAGATGGCTGACCGGTTCCAATGCGACTTTGAGTTCTGGTACAAAGACGGGAAGACGATGGGGAGGATGGTGGCGATGTGTTCACCCATAAGGTTGACGATGTACTCGTTGTTCCAATAGTATAATGCTCGCTCAGCAACCTGGGATCTTATCAGCGGAACTTGAGGCTTGGCTTCTCTGCGGGCTCACCTGGAAGTGCTGGCTGTTGATGCACCTGGACAATTGCACAAAGAGCGGCTGCATTATCTTCGGAAACTCGTTTGCCTCGATCACATCGAGTATCTCCTCGACCTCGTTCAAGAACATCACCTCTTTTGGCGAATTGACTTTCGGCCAATATCTGAGCAGGCCGAGCAAGACTTCTTCGGTAAGGCCGGCGTCCTTCTCCAGGAACTGGACGACACAGTAGGCGAGTTGCGGGTGATACAGTGCTAGCGATTTCGCTTTGTGGAGCGGAATGAGCGAGCGGGTGAGGAAAGTTTTGTGCTCGTCCTTCAGCGGTAGGGCGAAGCCGTTGATGATGGACCCTAGAATTTCGAGGAGCTCGGCGATACCATTATGTCGTTCTGTTTCGTATATGAACTGGAAGAAAACGTTATTTATTGACCGTCGGATGAAGGCTCGCAAGTTGAGGAATTTGCCATAGATCCGGTGAAGCGTCGTTTTGAGGAAGTCGCGCTCTCGAGGATCCTCACTGTCAAAGAGCTCAAGAAGCTGCGGCAATCGGCTGTCAGTCGTGCGAGAAATGATTTCGAGGAAACCCTACCTGCAACACGAAGCCCTGGTCGATGAACCGTTTGCCGATATTTGTATTGAAGTCCGGACTTTCGACGAAACGAAGAAAAAATTCGTAGACGATTTGCAAATGGGGCCATGCCAGCTCGAGCACTGGCTCATCTTCTTCGGGGTCGAAGGCATCGCCTGTGGGGTTCACTTGTGGGGGTATGGAGCGGAAGAGGTTGGTCGCGAACTGCACATGGCTCAATGGCGAACACAGGGAGGCAACGGCCCACTCACCATGCCCACGACCTCGGGATATATCCCCTCAGTGATCACTCCACGTTGAGTGGTGATGTACTCCAGCACCTCGTGAAGTGTCTGCGCTTTGACCTGTTTACTCTGCAGCTCACTGCTCGCGTCATTGAAGTCGAATAGGACGTGACATTGCTGCAGCTTTTGCACGAAGAGATCGTTCCGCTCCTCCAACCGTACGTCTGCTCGGCGGATCAGTAATGAGCTTCGGTGGAGCAGCCTTATAGCCACGCGAGATGTAACGGAGGACTCACCCATGAAATTCGGCAGCTTCTCGATATCCACCCTCTCCGCAACATAGAATCTGCTACTTCTCTGCTTTCTCGGTGTCTTCCCCACGATCGGGATTGTATCCTTCGGTCCTCCTCGCAACCGATTCAGTGGCCCAGCTTTTGGCGGAGTGGGCTGCCCATCAGGTCCCAGCTGTCGATCGGGTGATCCGAAGCCCCTGCCATGAGGGGAATGAGGGATAGGGTCCACTGGCATCTCTGAAATGATGGAGCCTGGGTTGGGGGCGCCGGAGATCACAACAAGCGGTGGGGCAGGTGACGTCTTGTCGGACACAGGGGATCGACGCGGTGTGGTCGGTCCACCCTGATTTTGACCGAGGCCCGCACCATCCGAGTTGCTGAACGGGGATTGAGAGGTGCGGCTAACAGGAGAGGAAAGAGCTGGGGAGGACGGGCCAGGGGAGTTGGAGTTGGCTAGGAATGGCTGGGGTTTGACGGGGGAAGGGCCCTGAGGTTTCGACTTTTGGTCACCGGATTTCGTGCGCGACAAGTTCTGGAGAATTAAGAAGTCAGCTGAAGTCGTATGCTGGGCCCAAGATGCCTGTTCTCTCCGGCGAGACACGAGAGTCAATGCAGTCAGGGGACCTTCTCCGCGGATGTCCATGGTCCAGCTAGAACCTCCTCTTCATTCCCCCGATGTCCATACATCCAGTCTCCCGGGCTCGCACTGACTCCCGAAGCTGGGCCAATGAAGTCGAGTCGAAGGTGCAACTCACCATCGCCTTTTTGAGCCCTTTCATGCTGTGAAGACTCCCGCTGTCAACCGTTTCAAGCGTCGGTCAATCGTGGTGCGATGGCCTAGAGCTTTAAGGACCTTGAAAGCAGCTCGGACGAGCGATGCGGAGCTCCAGGAGCAAGTGCGAGGAAAATCAGATTCTGATCGTATCCGTTGTTGTTGAGTCGATTTAGTCGATGCAGTTGAGCCCCGTAAACACTTCGTTGGCGGATGTTGACCTCGGTTCCGAACTATCGGATTGATTCTCCCCTTTGTCCTTCAGCCTTACCCTAAATCTGCCGCGACGAAAATCTCTATGGATATGCGACAATCGAGTGTTGTAGTACCGGACTCAAATCTATTGTTGAATCAGTAAGAGTAGCTGAAGCAAGGGTGGAGAGCAGAATTGAAGAGCGCGACCAACCAGGAGCCACGCGGCGGATTGCCGGATATAGTAGGTGAAACACCGATATGCTCCCCCCCGGTTTAGCTAGTTTCATGCCGAGACAACTTTGACATTATTCGCCCTCGAACTCTGGTCAACGCCTTTTGCGCTGGGGAGGACTTGGCAGGATGGCTACGGTGCGTGCATGCCTTGACGGCTCCCATACTTGGACCGAAGCTGAACATACCCTTGTTTTTTGTATCAATTCGTCTTCGCTGTCCTTTCATCCCACCGTCTCACTCGCTGCTCCCATACACCTCCCATCCATCTTGTCCCCGGATGCAACACACCTATCCTCCTCCTCGCCGTGTCCCACCCTTGGACTCCGACTCTCATGGACGTTTCCGGTCCTACTCCTAACCCATTCTCGCTATCAATCCGCTGCTGATCCCAATGTCCCGGCAACTGTCCGCTCCTCCCGGACACTCCGCCAACTTCGCCTCGCACTCCTGGAATGCTTCGCTACCCTCGTACCCCGGCGTAAACCTCACAGCCGATCTATAACGCTCTTTTTAAGAGAAACTCCGTCTTCGTCTCCTCAATCTTCCTCGCCGCCTTTACTTTCTCTATGGGCTTCGACCTCGTCACCACTGCGTTCTGGGACAGACACAACCGAGGAGTGAGTGCTCCGCCCATATCCAAAATCGTCTCGGCTGTTCGAACGCCACGGCAATCTGCATTCAGTTGCTTTGCGGAGATGCGGAGATGGCTTACGAGCACAGCTGATGGGTTGCATATAGAAACAATGGAAGGATATCCGCGATAAATACGTTCACAAGGACGAAGAATGAGGTCCCAGTGTCAACTCTGAGTTTGGTGAGAGAAGGTGATGCGAAGGGAGGGCTGCGAGGAAAGAGAGCATCAAGGAGGAGGTTCTGGCGGGGATGAGGGCAGATTACATGCATTTTCCATTACATGCATTTTCCCCTTTCACGAGAGCCCAGAGTGCTGTCTCTTTCTCCTCGTTCCGTTCAGCATAGACATGGCCTCGAATCGGGGTACCTGCATTTGGCGCTACAGGCGGTCTACTCCGCCCAACGTGTCCAGGCGAGCTATCTGCTCAACACCTCTTCATCTGTTCCCCATATTAGTCCCATCCTACGTTGACGAGTATTCCTCCTTCATGCCTAGCTTCTCGTCGGCGAAACGTGGCAGGAACAGGTCGCTTTGGCGACGATGACGCGGTATACCTCACCGTTCGATACCCTTCGACATACCAAACCCAGACCTTGCCCTAGAATCCCCCTCTTCCATTTCCTTCTCCTAGGCCTCTTCCTCTGCAACCTTTGCGTCGCCGAGGACGATCTCACCTCCGGCCATCGAATGCGACGGTTTCAGACACTTTCTGATGACTTAGTCCGAGCGTTAGCCGAGCTTGACCCGCCGGAATCAACTTCGGTGACAGAAGGTCATCTGGGGAAGATCCTAATCCCTCGAGCCGGTATGTCCACTCTTTCGACCCTTAGGTCCTATGGCCTAGCTGAAGACTAGTGTGACTCTAGCTGGAACGGAGAACAAGTGAGTCTCCTCGAACCGTGAACGCTCATTGGTTGATCAATCGCCAGTACACTAGTGCAGAAGTACATCTCGTCGGTCTTGAAGCAGCTCAAGTGGCATGAAGAGCAAGTCAGTCGTCCTTAGCCATCCCACCGGTCCTTCGGTTGCGCGCTGGTCGCTTGCGACTGACAGAGTGTGATTATCGCAGACACAATTCACCGACTCCACCCCGATTGGCGATAGAGTGTTCACGAACCTCATCTACACCTTCGACCCGGACGCACCTCGCAAGCTCGTCCTGGCAGCGCATTTCGACTCGCTCTACTTCCCGGACTATCCTCAGAACCAAGTACGAGGTCCGCACAGATCCTCCCGTAGCGTTTGACTGACATGAAGGCAGTTCGTCGGCGCAACGGATTCTGCGGCAGCATGTGCTATGCTGCTCGACCTTGCTGCGGCTCTGACGCCTCTGCTTGAAGTCCGGCGGAATCGCGTAGGTTCTGGAGCTGGGATCCTCCACGACGGATTCGACGAGGAAGAAGCGGCAGAGACGACTCTGCAGCTCGTCTTCTTCGATGGGGAAGAAGCGTTCAAAACCTGGACAGATACAGATTCGATCTACGGTGCTCGGTCCGTCCGACCTCCTCCTCTGCTTCGAAGGCTGATTCAAACAGGCATCTCGCCTCGCTCTGGGAAACAACCTATCTCCCCTCCTCCCACCCACTCACAAGACGACGACTAAACACCGGCCCCCTGCCAACCGTGCTCAACACGATCGACCACCTCGTCCTCCTCGATCTCATCGGTAACTCCCATTCCCGGATACTGTCATATTACCGCGAGACAGACTGGCTCTTCGCGGAGATGGCGAGTGCGGATCGAAGGTTGAGAGAGGCGGGGTTGGTCGAGGTGGAAACGGGGCAGGAGGGGTGGTTTGCCAGTTCGAAGGGACACAAGGGGATGATTGGGGATGATCACACGCCGGTGAGCGGTACGCTATGAGCAGGTCGGGACAGTGTACAGACGACAGACAGTTCCTGGAGAGGGGAGTCAGCATCTTGCATGTCATCTCGAACCCGTTCCCGAGGGTCTGGCATACCTTGGCCGTAAGCTCCCTCGACCACGCTGAGCAGGTGTCTGATCCGATGGCTGCGCGGCAGGATGACGCCTCGGTCTTATCATTAACCGCTCTGCGAAGATGGAACCGGATTCTGCGGGTCTTCACAGCTGAATACCTTGGTCTGACACCGGAGGCTTCAACGACTCAGCTGAGAGACCTCCCGATAGAAGGCCGGAGATCAACTGATGAATTGGTGCGTCTAACTTTATGCAGGAGGATTTCACCGCCGCTTACACGGTTCTGGGTAGTAGCTCCAGCGAGATTGAAGTGTTTTGCCGATGCCATAGACACATATTTGGGTACTCGATATCGATGCATTGATTACTATGCTACAAAATCTCTACCGGTCCACCTCGCCGAAGACCAAGTCCATCGTCCCGATGATGGCGACAGCATCAGGCAGGAAGTGGTGGCGCATCATGAAGTCGGATCCGGCAAGATGGGCGAAACCAGGTGCGCGGATCTTGCATCGGTAAGGTCGGTGGGATCCGTCCGAGACGATGAATACGCCCATCTCGCCCTTCGGTGCCTCGATGGCGGAGTACGTCTCGCCCGGCGGGACAGCGTAACCCTCTGAGAAAAGCTGTCCATGTGAGCTAGAGCCGAAAGAAGAACGGAAGGCAGACCTTGAAGTGGTGGATGAGCGACTCCATGCTCTCCTTCATTGAGGCTCGTGGAGGCGGCACAATCTTGTGGTCATCGACCTTGATGGCGCCTGCGGGCATCTTGTTCAGGCACTGAGCGCGATATCATGTCAGTCAGGCAGACCCGCAATTGAATGGCAGCAAACCTGGTGGATGATGCGGAGGGATTCCCGGAATTCCTGTACTCGGCACAGGTATCTGTCATCTGTAGTTGACATCCGACTCAGATCTTGGCACACAGCTTCAGATAGAACCCAACCCACAGCAGTCGCCGTTCTTGCCAACCGGAACATCGAACTCGACCTCGTCGTACTTGTCGTACGGCGACACTTTTCTGAAAAACCGGTCAGAAGCTGTGTCTGATCTGGGGGCAAGACCTACCTCAAGTCCCACGGAATTCCACTTCCCCTCAACATGACTCCTGAGAAGCTGTAGTCCAATGCCTGTTGAGCCGTAACTGCTCCGATCCCGACAGTCCGGGTCTTCCACACTCGGTTAGAGGTAACAACCTCTTCAATCTCGTCCACTCGGCTCGAAAATTGAGTTGCCCATTTGAAGATGTCATCAAGCAGGCCGTGGGGCATGTCAAAAGCCACGCCCCCAGGTCGGATGTACGCCGCGTGCAACCGGGCGCCAGACACCCGTTCGTAGAATTCCATGAGCTTCTCTCGCTCTTCGAAACCCCAAAGAAAGGGAGTTAAGGCTCCGACATCTGATCTAGATCAGCATGTAGTCATGGAGGGAGAGAAGCCGGCATACCCATAGCGTGACTATGGGGTGATCGATGAAGGTCAGCTTGATTGATTTATCTCCGTGCCGCACTCACGTCAAAACGGCCATCAAGTGGTTGAGAATCCTCGTAATCTCCCCGAACAATGTCCTAATCCACTTCGCCCGTTCCGGGACCTGGATGTTCAGAAGCTTCTCCACAGCAAGCGAGTAGCACAGCTCATTTGTCACTGCAGATCGACATCAGCTTCCAGTCCAAGAGTCCAATCTGACTATGAGATCGACGCACTCATGGAGACGTAATCGAGTCGGTCAAAGTAAGGTAAGGCCTGCGTGTAGGTCTTGTACTCGATGAGCTTCTCGGTACCTCGGTGGAGCAGCCCGATGTGAGGGTCTGCTCGGAGAATCTCCTATAGACGCGATCGATCAGCTTCATGTTGTCGATCGAAGCGCTAAAGAGACGAACCTCGCCATTCAGCTCGAGGATCAAGCGGAGCACACCGTGAGCTGCGGGATGTTGCGGCCCAAAGTTAACTGAGAGCGTCCAAGGATTCCCGATGATCAGCATTCATGCTAATCGCAGTCTTTGATCTGACCCACCTGTGAAATGCCGCATGCTAGCATCCTTCCTGTCCCCACTCTCCTTCAAAATCTCCTCGGCGCTCATATGATGGAGCCTGGAAAGGACCGTAAGGTCAGCTTCCCCATTGCAAGCCGATCGAAGACATCATCAACTAACTCTTCGACAGAAGTCGCCCTGACTGGACTGCTCCGTCCTTCCATAGTCGGCGTGGCAAGAGATCGGATCGGGGTGGTGGAGAGGGCTCGGAGGGAAGTGGTGGCATGAGGAGATGAGGAGAGCTTAGAAACAAAAGGGCGGATATTGCGGATCATCTTGACGGCGTGATATTGGATCGGAGTGATGATCCCCACGAGAAGCCTTGGACGATGAGAGGGACTTAGGCTGTAAAGGTTAACAAATTAGGGATCGACGTTACATCGATGCCGAGATTCAGGCGGCCGTGGGAAACACCTGTTGTGTGGGCTCTTTTAAACAAAATTTCTCAGCCCGCGGGATCAGGTCGGGATCCCGGCATGGAAGCTCGGCCCAAAGTATCCAATATCTCGCTCGCGACGATGCATTCATAGCCAGGAACAGCGGGCACAGCCAGTCTCCCGCCTTTCCTCGAAAAGTATCCCTCCATCACGTTTTTCATACGCTTTGTCCTCGTCGACTATCATATTGTTTCCCATACCACTCTCTTGACGAAATCTCCCGCGATCATCCTGGCGAAGAATCCTTCCGATACGGGTGTCCTATCTACCGCTCCATCAACCACTTACTATGGGATCAATGGGGGACACTATGACCTCGATAAGATATATGCCGGCGAAGACCAATTCATTCCAGATTGGGAGACGCTGAAACCGATCCTCGACTCCGATCGGGGGTTGCTGATGTGCTGGATCAAGGAGAAGAAGGAGCCTGAACCGGGCGTGGTTCGATAGGGAATCGAGGTCGATTTGGAGAAAGATGATCGCCAAGGCCCAGGAGGAGTTTGGGATGGAGTTTACAGTAGGCACGGAGGTCGAGTACCAGGTCCTCGAATCGCCTGGGTCGACCGAAGTCTTGAATGGTCCCGGCGGAAAGGATGGGGCGCGACATACGGAAGCTCTGCCGTGGTTCGAGCCGTTTCATTTTTCAATTCCGAATGAATCTGGACGCGGTGGATGCGCTTGAAAAGGCGGGAGTGAGCGTCTGGAAATTCCACCCCGAAGATGGCTGCGGCGTCCATGAGATGCCTCTCAGTCCGGCAGACTCCATGACAGCGGTCGATAACCTGGTATACGCACACGATATCATCAAGTCATGCGCAAAGAAGAATGGTCCGCAAGCGACGATGATGCCTCAAGCCATCAAGGACGGTCCGGCAATCGCCCAGCAGATGCACATTTCCTTCAAGAATGAAGAGTATGGGGATTCCTTCCTCACCGCCATCTCCGTGGCGCCTCAGCGGTGTTCTTAGGCGGGTATGACAGTTACGACAGGTGGGATTTTACCGGTCATGGCGATATACATTGGGCAAGGACGAAGAACGCGCCAATCCGCCGATTCGCTAAATCACGCTTCGGGATCCGAGTCCCCGATTGTCTCGGCAACCCTTCCCTCCAGTTGTCGACCATCATCGGGACAGGCCACGATGGCGTTCGCAAGCAGTCCAGATTCGAGATGAAGGAGAGTCCTTGGACCGACGGGACGGATCCGATGCCAGAGGAGATGAAAAAGTCCCTCGGGATCACCGAGCGGTTCCCGATGAGTCTTGACGAGGCGATCGGGGCTATGGAGAAGGACGGGTTGTTGAGGGAGATCCTCGGGGACAAGTGGTTCGATTCTTAAGTCTCGCATCGGAAGACGGGGTGTAGGGGGAGAAAGATGGAGTCAGGAGGGGCAAGTCATTGCACGCATGTCAATAATTGTCAACAGCATGATCAAACTCTTTTAACCATTTCGATACCTTCATAGCTTGGCGAGCCTGTCCATCAGCTGCCTGCGACGATGATCACCAAGACAATTTTTCCTGCTGTCCATATAAGACTGCTCGGACATAAAGTGTGAGAAATCTCGTTTGCCAACGAAAGATGCATCAAACATCCACCAAACCCTGATGAACCCCCACTTTCCCCTGCTGCACACCGTTAGCCTGTCCGTTCGGCGCCCCCCTCCATGCATTCGCCTCCTCCCCCAAGGCGCCCACTCTCTGCCCCGTCAGATCCTCCGCATCCTCATCATCCTCCTCCAGACTGAACCTCCTGGCGAAACCCTCGTCCTCGTCATTTTCCTCTGCCCGAATTCCACTGTAGCCCGCCCGCTGACTCCGACGCCGAAAAGATCCGAGTCCGGGTAAGGATGGACCCGTATGGCCCGATCGCGAGAAACCGGGGAGGTGAAGGGAAGAGAAGGGGAATTGATCTCGACCTCGACGTTTCAGGTAGAATCTGTTGTAGAGGGTCTGACCGCCAAGCCAGGTGAAGAAGGCTATCGCAAGACTATGATTTCTCAGCTTTCCTTCGTCTGCTGGGGTTTGAGAGAATCTCACATGACGCCGAAAGCGATGTAGTGGCCCTGCTGAAGCTCGTTCTTCGCGTTCGTAGGACAAGCAACATACGTCGACCACTCGAAGAAGAAGTGACAAGCTTGAGCAGGGTCGTCGGCAGGGATCGTGACGATGAGTTTAGGTATTCCAGCGTGGAAATCGGATGGGCTGCAGATGAACTAGCTCGGGAATCAGCTCTGATTTCCTAGCTGAATTAGGGACTGACTCGGATAGCGGTAGATGCGTTCTCGGAGGGATTGAGCGGACAAGGAGAGCCGTGCTGAAGAACCAGTAAAGGCTCGTTCGTTGGTGATAGTGTCAGATTGGTGGTCGTCCGCCTAGACTTCATTTTAGCACCAAGATTAGCCGAAAGAAGCTCTACTCACCCTAAAGAGAAATCCCCATCCGGCCGACTGATGAAGCCCCCAATATCCTCGGGATGATCAAGGTGCCAAAGCTCGCTGACGACTCCTCGACATACATTCAGCTTATAGCTCGTCTCGCCAACTTCGGCTGTGTAATCCGCGTTGGCGGATCCCAGGGAGGAGAGGTCGTAATGTTTGCCATCGGGAAGTGTAAGGGTACAAGGTCTGTCGGAACTGGTCATGGTGCCGTGCTTGTTGGCGAACAGAGTAGCAAGATGACAAGCTCCAAGTGGGCTTTCCCGGATCCAGGAGAGTTTGGGCAAACAAAGTAAGACTCCGCTCCGGCTAGGGGCCGGAGCTGCTTACGTCATCGATCGCCTGATGGAGGTCGCTCATGTTTCTGGCGAGATAAGATCTCCATGCTTTCACTGTATCACTCATCACAGCATCGCGATCATGCGTATCATTTCATCCTCGTGTTCTCGCTCTTACCTTTTACGAGTCATCCCCGTCTGCCATTTCAGCCTCTCCCCTCCCCGCTCAGCATCCGAGGTCCCCCGAGATCCGTTCGCCGATCCCACCGTCCAATCATTCTACGAGAAAATACGGAATCACCAAGGTGCGGTTGATGCAATGATGGACATGCGCAAGATCATGGAGGAGAAAGGTCTTTGTGTCTTAGTACGGTCTGATATCACATTGATGCAGGATACAGGGTATGATGTCACGAAGCCGCCATCTACGATGCAGATGATGAAGATGGGCTTGGATGGGGATTTGCGGAAAGGGGTCCAGAAGGTGGGTCTGGCTTTGCAGTTGACTTGGTCCGTCTACTGATAAGGTTTTGGCAGTTATTGGAAGAGTTCAAGAGAGCGAGTATCGAGCTGAATCCGGAGGTGAGCATCGCTTCCTATAGGTTGAGTTTTCAATTGACCTGTCACGCAGACTGTGAAGGATCTCTTCTCCAAGTTCAAGCCTCCCAACTAATTGAGACTTTCGAGAGCACGTGTGATCCAAGACACCCCGCACCCGCTGATAAGATACGCTGCATATATAAACCCCATGCTGCATCATGCGCTGTCTTCCCAATACGCCGGGTTTATTGTAATAGATACCACTCGTAAATATGGGATCGACTGTGGTCGGGCGTGGATGCCGCCTTGTATTTACCCTTTCAACAAGCACTTATCAACGCATCTATCAGTTGGATTGGAATCAGGACGACCGGGATCGTACCGATGAAGACCAGTTTGGGCAGCAGACATTTCGAGAAATAAGAGAACAACATCCCTTTCTGGTCCATGGTCTCAGCAGTGTTGCTCTCTTGAATTGTTGAGATCAGCTTACGTCCGTTCGGGGATGAAACCTGAGAGATATCCTGATCACCTGCCGAATATGATCGTCAGTCAGATGTTCATGCCATATGATACTGCTCGACTCACTTCAGCCCATCGCCGTGCATTATCCGGTTGCAATGGGAGGGTATTCCAGCAGTGATGGGGTAAACGGGTGAAGGGACAACCCCTTGTCTGCATGGCATTTGTTGGAACACCGATCAAAGGAGAAATGAAACAAGGCTAACGTCTCACGATAGAGAGGTCCATGAATTCTCGTACTGCTTTAGGGAGCGCGTGGGTTATCGGCCGGGGCTGCTCTGGAACCCGCAGCCCAGCCTGGGAGGAAGCCTCGAGGGGAATGGCGCAGCAATCGTGAGGTATTGAGGATATTGATCCGGCCCGGCATCGCGTGGCCGGCGGGCGCTGCTGAACGAATGAGATGTACTGGGCGCTGGCGCTTGAAGAGGTGGTTTCCGCGGGACCTTTGCTTTCTCATGTAAGGCTGATACGATGAAAGGTTCGCGGTCGCAGATGTTGCTTAACGCTCGTAGGAAGACGGCAGGAGAGTAGGGCGGAGTGAGAATGGTCCAAACAAGGCGGTCATCTTGCGGCCATCACCTCCCGGCGCTGTGATGCGTACCAACTCCACGCTTTCGGCTCTCTGGATGCCAGGCTGTGGGGGATCGGGGATATTTAGGCGCGCGCTTGTTGACATCTTCGGGAAGAAGCAACGTTTACATACTCAGAATACCGTAACTATTCTCAAAGCCCTCACGTCTCCGTCAGGATAATGTTCTCGTTTTCATGAATTGAGACCCGTCAAGGCCGTCGAGGGCAGGCATGTCCTCGTCTCTTCTCAAGCGCTCGGGGACAGCTTCACTTCCGACCCTTCTCGCCGCCCTTCGCGCCCACCTGATTCCCGCTCCTCTCCTCAATGCTCTTCCCACCACTCTCCAAACATTCGCCCACTTTCAGCTCGTGAGCGAGCGGATCAAGGCGGAAGCTATGCGAGCTCTTGTCGAGCACGATGCTCTGCTGAAGGAGATGGAGTTGTCAGCGGTGGAGGTCGAGGACCAGGTGAAGATGGGTGTACTTAGCGAGAAGGAGGGAAGGAGGTTGAAGAGGTTGGTGCAGAGGGATGAGGAGGATAGGATGCTGGCGTTCTCGATGGAATTCCGAAGACAAGTCAGTGCAAGGGCCCGTTAGAGCTTCGGGCTCCATTGGCGAGGCGGGCGAAGCTGACGAGACGGTTTCAGCATTTAGCTATCGTTTTTTCCACTCCAAGAGTCCCGCCCGCAAGAGCCCGTGGCCTGATCGACCACTACTTCCCCGACCTCCCCTTCGATGACCCCGCCGTCCGAACAGATCATAGCATGCTGTATATCCGCTGCTTGCGACTGGACCAGCTGCCGACTGTGCGGGCGTACAGAAAGAAAGTACTAACATGGTACGAGACGGCCAGAGCGAGACATGCGTGCGTTTTGTGTAACCTATCTTAATGGGAAGGGAGATCTGACTTTTGATAATCAGGAAGGGCAAACGATGTCTGACTCTGGATGATCTAGTTGGTGAGAGCCGGGAAGACGTGCTGGAGACGCTGTCCGGAAACCTGATCAAGGAGGCCGAGAGGGTCATCCAACATGTCAAGGAGCTCGAGGCGATGTTCTCGCCGAGCGAGGTTGACGAGGACGAAGGCGGCACTGCGGAAGCGATCGCGGAGGTTCTACCTGTGCTCGACGCTCTTGTCAATTCTCGCGAAGCCGCTCAAGGCGAACCCCAACGAAGAATCAGTCGAAGTCCGGATCTTAGGGTACGTCCTCGCTTCCTCGTTCAGTTCCGATATTAAGATCACTTGTAGAATGCTCAGGCTGGCTCCTCTTCGAGCCTCAAGCTCGACACCAGGGCCAGAGCCGCCGTCGTACTCAGACGGGCCACCACACCTCCATCGAACCGCCACGAGCGCTGTAGCTCCTCTCCTTCGCCCGAAAAGATCGCACGTCTGCCTCGCGTCTCCTTTGACATGAGCAAAGGCAAGGCCAAAGCACGAATCAGCATCGACCGGCCCGCCGCAAGTCCGCATTCCAGCGTTTCCAGCCGGAGGAGCTCTGCGCACGTTGACATGGATGAAATGCGCGAAGAGCTTCCTGTGTTGCCGGCCCCGTTACCCACATCCCGCTTCACCCCGACCTCTATGCCCGATTCCGAAAGATCTTCGCCCCAGACCTCCAGATCCCGACCGTCGAACGCCGCATCAGCCTCTCCAGCCAACAAGAAACGCCGCCGTTCCTCTGGTTTTCCCCCTCGCTCAGGACCAGATTATACCGCCCCATCCCCAGCATTTGGATCAAACGTCGAAAAGGCGAGAATGAAGCCGTTCGAGAAGAGTGAGGTCAGGAGAAACCCAGATGAGAACAGCCCGCGGGCAGAAAAGAGGACAAAGACTGAGAGACGAGAGGCTTCGGAGGACGGCGAGAGTCAGGAGAACAGTCAGGAAAGCGGGAAGGGAATCGACGCGGGCAGGAGGGATAAGTGGAAGGCAAGGTGGGTTAGCAAGCCTTTGAGATAAATTTGCCTCTGAGCTGATCATTACGCATTTGTCGGGCAAATCAGGACACCTCAAGATGTGTTCGGTTGATCAATGAGAGCAGTGCAATCCCTTGATCATGCTGCAATGATGAATGCAAACCCCATGCGTTCGCTCAGGGTTTCGTCAATCCCGCTCCGGCATGACCGCCTGCCTTCTCCCATTGCCCCATTGCCTCGCGCACCTTGGCGGCAACCTCGTTGGCCGTTGTGTTCTTCCCGAAGGCATCGACGAATTGGCCAAGGGGATCCATGAGGTAGAAAAAGATGCTAAGGGGTCTTAGCGACGAATACCGAACATGTGGATAGGAGACCTACCTGTGATCGACAAGATAATCGTCTGTCGGCTTCGCATCGGGTGGTGTGGAGAAGTATACTCGGTAGGATTTGCACGCCTGTTTGACGGCAGCGTAATCGCCCGTAAGGCCGACCATGCGGGGGTGGAAATCTGCGAAACACACTCTCAGCAAGGACCATCGAAATACTACCGGCAGCCTCACGCACCGGTAATATACTTCCGGACCTGCTCGACCGAATCCCTCGCCGGATCCACACTAACGAAAACCGGCATAACCTCCTCCTTCCCCAACAGATCCACCGCACTCCCCATCTTATCGAGCTCCTCGGGACATATATCGGGGCAATGGGTGAATCCGAAATACATGAGCGTCCATCTGCCGAGGAGATCTTTGTCGGTGAAGGGTTGGTTTTGGGAGGTTGTTAGGAGGAAAGGTCCACCGATTGAGGGTTTGCCGACGGATTTGGACTGGAGCTCTTCCCCTGCCGTCCGAGTCAGATGTCTGAGCCATGTGAGGGGTAAAGGAAGACTGACGTCTGCGTTCTTGGACTTTGACCTTTTCCGCTTCGAAATAGAAGTAGAGGCCTACGCCTGTGAATACGAATAGCGAGGCGGCCTTCCATGTGAACGGCTACATTGACGAGGCATCAGCAGCCTCTCACAGGTCTCTGTTCATCGCCATGACCCACCCCGATCGCCACATTATCCCTAAAACTGTCCTCTTTGCTGGCAAATCCCCTCCGGAATGGAAGAGGCTTCGGTCGTCGAACCGCCGCGAGAGGTAGTCGAGCGGAAGCACGGGATCGAAACGCACTCGATAATTGGGCCGCAATCGGTCTGAATGGGTTCATGGTGGCTGATGGATTCTGATTATGGTGTTGAAAGGCAACGAACGAATTGGTGCGGAACAAATCTCCGTCACGTGACGTTCCGTTGGAAAGCAGATTTGGAGCTCGACGGGGACATTGAGCAACCAGTCTGAGCGATGCCGGGAAGAATATAGCTCGAGTCCGACGGCTACTGACGATTTTCCGTTTCATCGCCATACCCGTCCGAATCGACTTGCATCAGTTCCAGCTACCCGGTCGCCAAGCAACTTCTTGCGTCTATCCGAGCCCCCTCCGACTCCAGATTTTGCACACCAGAGGGAACTATCGACCGCAGAACCAAATCCGAACGATCTCTTCCCCAAGCGTGTCGTTGGGTTCACTGTCTTCCCTACGGCTCGACGGAGTCTCATCGACAAGCCATGATGCAGCCCAAAGCCTCGGCGCCGGCATTCGGCGGTTCGTGGGCGTCAATCGATCCTCCCTTACTGCCTTGGATGTGAATAGACTTCTCTCTGTACTAGATGCCGCTGACGTCGATAGCCTCGACGTCATCCATAAGATGGGGTTCGAGAAGATGACACCGGTTCAGGCGAGCACGATTCCGAGAGCTATGAAGAATCAGGACTGCATCGTCGAGGTGGGTCTCTCGCGTTTGAAATCCCATGTGAGATGCTGACTTTGCGTGGAATGATGACAGGCGGTCACGGGATCGGGCAAGACGCTAGCATTCGTCATCCCTGTCTTGGAGCGGTTGTGTCGAAGGGACCGAAAGTATAACAAGGGCGAGATTGCTGGTGTGATCGTCGCACCTACTCGGTCAACTCAGCTTCAATCATTTCAAAATATCAGCTGATGAGGTACCAGCGAGCTCGCTCAGCAAATCCACGATGTCTTCCGACTTTTCCTCTCATCCCTCATACCCACTACACCCGTCTCTTCGTCGCCAATCGCCTCGTCATCACGATCCCCTTCCCCATCTCCGCCCACCGCGGACCCACCATATCCCTTCCCGCTTCTGGTCACCTCTGGTACCCCGAACCCTTACGAGACATTCCAATCCCTTTCGTCCAAGATCATCATCGGCACTCCCGGCCGACTCGCCTCTTTCCTCCTCTCACCCCGCGGTCTCTCGCTAGTCCGGTGCTCCGAGCTCGATGTACTTGTCCTCGATGAGGCTGACCGGCTTCTCTCTGGGCCCGATCACCGTCGAGACATCGAGCGGATCTTGCGGCACCTACCGAAACAACGGAGGACGCACCTGTTCTCCGCGACCATGACGGATGCGGTGGAGGAGATGATTGGGCTGGGACTGAGAAACCCTGTGAGGATAGTCGTGAATCTCAAGGATAAGCAGACAGGGGAGGAGGCGAAGGAGCAACGCACACCAACGGGGTGAGCCGCATGGAACGCTGTCCAAGCTTAACTGATGGTCATCAGACTCCGGAACATGTACCTTGTCTGCAGGCATGCGGAGAAGACACTGCAGCTTGTCAGGCTGTTACAGCATGAGGCGACGAAACACCTCGCTGCGAAGCTCATCGTTTACTGTTCAACCGGGGCTGCTGTCGACTACTTTTACCAAGTGCGCATACCCCCTTGACCAAGCCTCGACCTCTGATTATTTCTGCCAGGTCCTGTCCCGCTTGCCTGCACTTTTGAAATACCACCTCACATCCCTCCACGGAAGTCTCCCCCCTCGAATCCGCGAGAAATCCCTATCGGCTTTCACCTCCCACCCCTCCTCCCACTTATCCCCGGCCGTACTGCTCTGCACAGACGTCGCCGCTCGCGGTGTGGACTTTGCGGATGTCGACGTGGTGGTACAATACGACTCACCGACGGATCCCAAGACCTTTAGTCATCGTGCGGGACGGACGGCTAGAGCTGGGAAAACGGGACGGGCGGTGATCTTGCTTGGTAAAGGGCGGGAAGTGGACTATGTCGGTGCGTGTCTTCCCGTACAAGCTCGACGCCCAGCTGATGGTCTTAGATTTTCTGGCCGTCCGGAAGATCCCTCTTACACGGTACCCATACCTTGACCGAAATCTCGAGGGAGCCGACGACTCCGTCGATACTGACCCTGCTGCCCTCGAGCTACAATCATACATCCGAAAGATCGTGCTCACAGATCGGGATCTGGCGGACAAAGTCAGTCCGCCCTCACACGCTTCACTCGATCAATCTGACATGCCATAGGGAGCCAAAGCATTCGTCTCCGCTCTTCACGCATATTCAAAGCACGAGGCATCTTTCATCTTCCGCCTCGCCGATCTTGATCTTGGGTCTGTGGCTGCTGCGTATGGCCTTTTGAGATTGCCAGCGATGCCCGAAGTCAAGGCATGGCGGAAGCGGCGAGATGCGCGGGTCAAAGCTGTTGCTGAGGGGAGACTCACTGAGGAGGCGGACCAGGTTCGCTGGCAAGATGCAAACATCGATGTGGGTTCTTTGATGGCATAAAATGACAGTCGCTGACATCTGTAGTGGGACACCTTCGCGTATACGTCCAGGCAGCGAGAGACTGCTCGCCTCGCCGCCCTTACCGTGAAGAAGGAGAAAGATCATTCTGTTGACGACGAGATCCGAGCCAAGCGAAAGATTCGTGCCGAGATGCGCCAAGCATGGTCAGAGCAGAAGGAGAAGAAAGAGCGTAAGGAGGATCGGCGGGCGAGGAAGGATAAGCGGAAACAGGCGGATTGGGAGAAGGCTCAGGCTGAGGGCGAAGAGAAGCTGGGTCTGGTCGCGCAGTTTCGACTCGGGAAGCAGAAACGTGAGGCTGAGGGGGATGAGGAGATGGATGCGGAGTATAAGGCGCTGAAACGGGAGGTCAAAGAAGAGAGGACGGCGAAGAAGGCGAGCAAGGAGGATGACGAAGGGCGCCAGAAAGGGATGTTTGGGGATCTAGAGTGATACCCTGATACCATGCATTGATATGTGTGCGGTAGAGTACAACTCAAGCCCACGGATTATTCTCGTCAAATGGACTCGTATGACCCCGCTGTTTGTCTACCGACGGGGTCTGCGCCGATACCTGCTCTTTGATGATCTCAAGCTGCTCGATCGGATCACCGCCAGGCGCACCACCCTGATCCACGCTCTCCGACGTCCGCCGTTCCTCCGGGAAAGCAGTCTCATACACCTCCTCGACCTCGTCATCCTCCCCACTCACATACTCCGGATCGTGGTGGTAGACATGTACGGGCGCTCTGGACTGGGGCTCGCCGCTCAGTCTCGATCGTGTTTGCGCCTCTTCGACCACCTGAGGATCTTCCTTCACTAGGTCGACGGCATCGGATGGCAGCCGTCTATCGCTAGGTGAGACCGCCTGCTCGGGATCGGGCTCATTAGGCTCATCAGGATCGTCGCCCAAGGTGAATGGAGAGGTCGGTCGTTCATCGATCTCCACTGGCTCCCGAGGTGATTTGAGTAGCTGCTTCTTCGTCCAACGCAACCTCGCGGCATCCGCCTCGCTATTGTGCCATGCGTCAGGCCGTTCACCATCAAACAGCCAATCGCCCTCTCCGGTCGGATTGATGGGCCGATGTGGCGAGTGACCGTTACTCGTGGAATGTTTCTTGTTATCTCGATCGATTTTGGACACTCGGTCTGCCCCTATCTTCCATCAGCTAGGTCAAAATGCAGCGCAATCCAAGCCCACAAGCACCATACACCCCCACGCGCCCTTTAGCATCACCGTTCTCCTTCCCTTTACCATTCCCTGCTCCGTTTGACCTTCGCCCCTCTTTCCCAACTTTCGGCTTTCCTTCTTGTCTTCTACCTCCTCGATTCCACTTCCCCGCCAGTATGCCCTCTTCCTCCTCCCACAACCGCCGCCTTGCTTCTTCCCGACTGACGTCGACATTTGGGAATCCCGCGTATCCTATCCGCCTCGCCCGCTCATACATATGATCCTCATCCTCCTCGACTGACTGGAAACCGAGACTAGGCGCATCACTCTCGTCTGAATCGCTATCATCGAAGATACCCGTCCACTCTACGTTATTGCCCTCGTCGAGGCCTTCCGGGTCGTCGCGCACGACCTTCGAAGCTTGTTTCGGCAACAGCGGCGCGTATCCCTCTCTGGTAGCCAGCCTTTCGTCAACACGGCGCTTGAAAGCGCTGATTGGTCCAGTTTCGCCACGATTCCTCGCTTCGTCGCCTGGAATAGGTACCCAGTATTTCGCCTTGCCCCCCTTAGAATACCGCAGGCCGGCTCGTATGCGCTTCTGACGACCGGTACCGTGGTGCAGACCTCCCTCGGCTGGCTCGTAGGCCTGGTAGGAGACACCGCGACCCTTCAGGGTGTATTTGATATCTTCCCAGACATCCTTGAGACCGAACGAGTCCCGCAGAGCGTAGATGAACGGGAGCCGAGCCTATACGCGTTGACATCAGGGATGTTGCTAAGATTATGGATCTGACTGACCGCATGGATCAGGCTATGGTCGATATAGTCCTTCGCCTGAAATGCGTATTGCTATAATATTTGCGTCAGGTGAGTCATCCGGGACCAAGGTCCGACTCTTACGTGGGCGATAGCGAAGATGGGCATCTCAAAGCAGATCAAGGAATCAACGAGAGCGAGGGACATGTGCTCGGGATCAGTGTAAACCCCGACTGGTCTATGTCAGCTGCGTCACTTCATGACAAAGATGGTAGACTGACCCCGCTTGATAGCGTGCCAGGCCACGAGGAGCGAGACGCCAGTGCTCTGCCAGAAGGAGAAGAACAAGATGCCTTTGACGCATAGGAACTTGGCTTCGACGGGGTCAGCCAAGAACAGAGAAAACAACCATGCCACTCACGTACTGGCCGGAACGGCTTGAGATCCTTCGCCACTGCGACCCAAAACATCGCCAAGCAGCTGAGCACCTGCGGTCAGGTGTTGATCCAAGGCAGTTTGATTTGACTCACTACAAGCTGAGACAAATGCTCGTATTGTATACGATAGAGATGTACGTATACCCCGAATCGCTGGCAAAGCGTCCTTCCTGGTATTTCCCAGTCGCTTTCAGGATGACGGTCGCAAGCACCAGCAAGGGCTTCAACTGTACGTACTCTGCCTCTACTCAGTCATAGCCCTTGTTGTGGGGACATGGGGCTCACGAAGCACGCCCCGCTTGAGGTTGAGTAGCACCCAAGGATCGCTCACATCCATCGGCTGCAAGAAGACGCTGACAGGGAAAGGATGAGGGATCGGTGGTCGACCATGTAGGATGATGAGGAGAGATCGTTCGCCGCCGAGATAGGTGATGAGAAGTTGGAAGAAGGTGTAGATGACGAGAGCCTGATTCCAGTCAGATATTCATAGGGGTATGGAGTGGATAGGCGTACTTCGTAGAGATCTCGGACGGCATCGATGAAGAATGCAGCTTCGAGGGAAAAGAGTGCTATGAGTGAGGAGATGGCGTATAGCGGGACCCTGTATATCCTTCAGCCCTAGTACGAACCAAACAGACGGCTCTAAATAAAACTTTGGAGGATCTCAGAAGCACTGACATGACCATGATCCGTACCACCGCCCGCTGAAGACTCGGTTTCCGATAATTTTTCAGCTGTAACGTGATAGACATGACCGATACTCCGGTTGCTGGACGCAACTTAGCTGCCTGAACGATGCCCAACAAGAGACAAGACGAACCGACAGCTGTAAAGGCACCGCATAGTGCGAGGAGCCAGACGGGGAGAGAGTCTCCTGCTCCGGCAGAGGGGACAGTGACAAGTACTGGAGGATGCGAAGTATGTCTGTCGGACTGAAAGGGAAGGGAGTATGAGGACATGTTGAAAAGGCCACGGCCTATGGCGAGAGAGGTCGATTCGAGCGAGACAGCTCGCTGCTCCGTGGCCAACTCGCTAAGCTCGACAATCCGATATGACCGAGGCGACCCTCCCTCCTCCAGCTTTTGAGGGAGGGTGGTTCAATGATGCCGAGGAATATTGCCCGACGTTGAAGGGAGAAGCGAAGGTGAACCACGCATTAGAAGCAGGTCATCGCCACAGGCATGACGACGCGTGGTCATTTCCGGCGGCTGCTTTTCTTTTCAGCCCCCAACAATACCCGTACGACGCTAGGTGAGGCTCAAAGGAACCGTCGAAGAATGTGACAGCACGGCAGAGAAGGTGATCAGGAGCCATGACATGCAAGTGGTTGCTCATAAGATGTATCTAGGCAGCCACGGAGATGCTATGACTCTCTTTATCCTCCGATACAGAATCAGACATACTACCTCCTCTCGAGTGATTGTCGCGCGTGTCGTGGCTGATCTTCCGGTATCTGCACGTCCTCGCCATCGACTGTCGGCTCGTCATCCTGCCCGCTGGGAGAATCAAGTACGCCATCGGCATCATCATTGCTGTTCCTCTGTAGCGTCGAGTTCGTTTCCCTCTCATCTATGACGCTCAACTCCCTCGTCGCCCGACTAATGTCCTCCACGTCCCCGTCAGCATGCCATCCATTCTGGCCGAGGGCAACAACCGCAGTTGTCTCTGCTATCGATGGGGAGAAGTTTAAGGGCGAGAAGGGAGCGCCTTTCGCTGGAGAGGCTCGTTCGGGAGTATCGGTTGACGGAGATGGATGAGTGCGGGAGAGAGTGGGATTAGGTGATTGAGGCGTGCTGGAATCTAGCATACCCAGACTGACTCAAATGTCAACTCGAAAGCTCGCTGCTGAATATATGGGATGTCACTTACGGCCCGAGTACGCTGAAAATCTGCCCTTCTTCTTTCGGCGGTCCATACGAGTCGAATGGATCGGGTATAGAACCTATGAGCGGTTCGAGTATCGGATCGCTCGCCTTTCCCGCAATCTTCTCGTAGAAGTCGAGCTGACTACGGACGACGAAGGCGACCTTGCCAAGGACAGTCTCCCAGACCTGAGTTACGGGTTACTGTTCGCCACTGCATCGGCCAAATGGCCGGAAGGGTGACCCACCTCATCCTCCCCTTCTAGCACTTCCTCGTGATATCCAGCCTTCAACCCGTCAAGCTCATCTACCTGTCTTTGTAGTTCCGCCAATGCTTGCCGAAAAGACTGGAGATCTGATGCAACCATCAAACGTCTTCCTATCACCAGGAACCGTTACTCACCCCTCTTTCTCCGCCGACCAACCTTGTGGTTGTCCGCCTCAGTCTTCCTAATCCGCGCACTCTGCTCATGCAGGCTCTTCTCATACATCACCAACCGATCCGCCGTGATCATCTCATAGTGGTCAAGAGCTTCGAGCAGGGGGATCTCGAATTGTCTGTAGACGGTATCGGCGAGGATCTGCTCGTGGTTGGAGATGAGGTACTGAAGGCCGGATGCGCCGGCTAGAGCTGAGTTGGAGGATCGACATCCCTTTATCCTGCAGTACATGAGCGTGATACGGTCAAGCGGAGTATGCCACACCTTGAGCAAGCTTCCATGGCATGGGCCAGAGCAGCTGTAGCGGTGGACATTGCAAGGAGCGCATTGCGGTATGCCTTGGCTGCTGCCATGAGCTATATTCATGTCAGCTTCGACGTCCCTCAAGTTCGATGGGGCGGCCAGGGCGGGAGTCACTCACCTCCTCGAAGCACGCTATGGACTGTCGGAGGTCCTTGCGTGTAATGAGCGCATGCGCTGCGGGCAGAATGACCTTCGAGCCGGTAGCCGTCGAGTACTGATACATTTAAGTGTAAGTGTGAGTGATGCAGATAATCAATTGAGTCTGACGAGGCAGACATCGATCGACAGTCAATTACGTATCCTCGAAGTCACGTTGTGGATTGACTATGAATGCCCTATCTTCTTGCCAGGCAAGGTGGACTGACGACTCACACTAGGCGAAGGCGGTCTCACACCCCAAGCAGAAGCCGAGATGCTCGATTGGGTCCTAGAAGTATCGAATGTAGGTCTCGAGGCGGCCATGATCCATAGCCAATCGGAATGCACAGTGTCGAACAGGTGGGTCAAAGCTTGAACAGGACAGATGAGGTTGATTGATTTTGTTGACACGCGCCTGTAGTCTTGTCTCGGCTTTGATATATTCACTCCCAGAATGACGTGGCGAGTTTCGAAACACGGGTCAGGGTTTAGCGAATTTTCGATCATCGTGCTGCCTCTTCAGAACAATTTACGGGTGAGTGACCTCCTATCCATCCCAGTCCTTGTGATGCAGACACGATGCTGACAATGTCCAAAAGGTACATAAAAGTTCGATGCCCTCCCTTTCGATGGAAGGTTTCGCGTTCCCGTCCCCAAGACCGACCCGAGGGCGTTGCTACTGGCTCGCCCGTGTCCTCCCGTGTGATAGCCAAACCGAACGTGTCCCCTTGAACTGTCTCGAGTCTTCATGAGCGCCTGGTTTCGGCAGGTGGTGCGATGACGGTGGACGAGGGATTCTGGCGGGCATGCTGGAGACCGACATTTGCTGGCGAAGCCGATTTGGAGAATGAGGTATGATGCATGAGGTATCTATGTGATTTGTATCTATTTGCCCTTCTATGCCATTACTTGGGCTTTGAACCCTGCTTCCAAACCAGTCTTCCTTCGTCCTCCTGCCTAGTACACTCCAGGGATGAATTTCCACTTGACTACTCTGCAGTACTCGACCCAATCCTCTCCATACTTCCTCGCACATTTCTCGAAATCCCTTCCACACCGATGTGTCAGAACCGCAAGAAAGAAGACCGGATAGAATAGTGTAATAGGCGTGTTGAAGCCGGCCGTCAACCCCCATGTCAAGCTCTGGAACCAATCCGCAGTATAGTTGATCTTCCGGGCGTACGCCCACCAGCCGCAAGTGAGGAGCTTGCTGCCGTGCTTCGTCTGGATGTAGGTCGGGTTCTTGATCTCGGACCAAGGGACGGTGGGGAAAGCGTTTCGTGGATTGTACTCGCCTTGCTGCTGCATCTTGAAGTTTGACTTCTGAGCCATCGAGCTGTCGAAGATGTAGTAACAGACGAGGAGGGTGGTGAACATTGCGATCTGGCCGAGGAGCGGAAACTCGTAGGTCGAGGTGGAGGAGCGGACCATGTAGATGACAGGATAGCAGTAGGTGAAGGGTCTGCGCAGTTTAGCTTCTTTCCTTACTTATAACGAGGACTAGCTCACACGCCAGCCATGTTCCAGAAGATGAGCATCCACCCAAACTTCTCGTGAAACATGTCCCAGGTCTGCGGGATCATCTGCTCCGCTTTCGCGCAAGCATTGACATATAGACCCGTCGCGAGAACCATGTGCGCCATGTTGTACGTCACCCGTCCGAAGTCCTCATATTGCTTGACTGCCCCGGAAAGAGAGATGAGGAAGAGCAGGACCCAGGGCACCCTGACTTCAGCGAAGATCTTGAGATCGATCGGACCGAGCCGAGGGTTCAGTGAGACGCCCATGAAATGGTCGTATATTGGTACGGCGCTCATGCGCAAAGGTTTGCCGCCGTAGTGCATCGTCCGGCCAAGAACATCGATCACTATCGAGCAGGTGTACGAGGTGATGATAGCCACCGTCATAAGCCCGCCGAAGTTCTCAACGATCCAAGGTAAGCGAAAGATACCGGTGACGTGAAGAGTGAAGGCGAGGACAAGGGTGGAGTACCAAGATAACAGACAGTTGCAATGATACGGGAGGGTTGCATAATTGAGGGATGGAACGGGGAGGCCGTTCTGAGTGAAGCCGGGCATGACAGCAGCAAAGAAGAGCTCGATGGCGATGAGTCCGAGGTAGGTCGTCCACGCGAAGCGGGTTGGATAGGCTCCCTGAGAATTGAGTGAGATCCAAAGAAGCAATATGGATCGCTCACCTCGTAAGCATGGTCTACCATCCGCCGGAAGAACGGTCCGACATCCTCGATGGAATTCGGGTGGGCGAACTTCCCATGAGAATACCACAAGCATATCCACAGGTAGTCTGTATCTCGATCAGTCATGGCTACCTTGTCACAACCGGCACAAACACATTAGTATAGGAAATCCCACCATCATCGCTGTGACTCCGACCGGCCCTCCAAACTCATACCTGAGCCACCATCAGCTCCGAAAACTCTGATGCAAAATAGCCGAGGAAACCAACGACTGATGTTCGTCCATCTTTCTGTCAATCTCCCGTCCATGCTCCGTCGGGTGTCCATTCACTCTGAGCATCGCCGTGGAGGTTCCATTCGTAATACCATCTGACTGCAGCGCCGATGCAGACTTTCGTTTTCGCAGATTGCCGGCTGGGCCATCTAATGTCGCCATGACTGAGAAGCGGACGAAACGGTTAAAAGTTTGCCGCGTGCTAGGGCTTCTCCTGTTCCTGAAACAGATGACGTGGGATCGGGTTCCGTGAAGGCATGCATTATTTAGAAATGACGTCGATACAGAGCGGTCCTGTCACAATGCGATGCATGTAGTTCAAACTGCTTGCTCCTGATCTCCAAGCCCTGCCGGCCCCCAGGTACCTAAATTCCCTACGAGTACGTCCTCATCGGGTATCCCATCCAGCCTCTTCATCTCCCTTCTCATGAACCATACCACCTGCTCCAAATGCTTTGGCACGTCAAGGTCACTCGCTCCCTCACTCAACAAATCTCCACCATCGGTGGTCGATGGACGCAGCGGTACTGATCCTCGAGCATCGAATAGGTTCCGCCATAACCAAGCCGCCAGCTCCGCATCCGCATTTCCCCGCTCGGCCGTGTCCTCGGATAACCCCAATCCAAGAGAGTAGTCAACCGCCATCCCGGAGCCTTTCCATTGTTGCCCCATCTCTTCCATGTATTTCTTGACAACTCTCTCTCGCTCGCCTCGTCCTAAGACTCGCCGCATCTGTGTCTCCGCAAGATCGAAAAAGTGGTTGAGTATCTCGGCGGGGTAGATCACGTTTGATGGCTTCGACAGCATTCCAGTGGTACTGCTAGATGCTGTTCCTGAGGCTGAAGATTCGGTAGGGGGTGCAGGGCTGGTTGATGCGGCTCGGGCGACGACGTTGGGTGCGATGGCTCGGAGGCGGGGCAGTAGAATTAAAACATATAGGAGGTGGAGCTGAAAGAAGGTCTGGTATGTTGAGGGTAGCCCGCATTCTACATCGTCAGAATCGAGAAAAATCATCGTACACCTTAGAGAACCACGCCTACTTACCTCGGTACCAGAAGTCGCTGTCTCTCTCAACGGCATCGACAATCCCACTCATCATCCTCGCAGTCTCCCTGATCGAAGTACTACCTTTCGAGTTGTACCCTAGCATCTTCGCTCCAAATTGAGCCAGCCTGATCCGAAATGGAGAATGCTGTGATGGTGGCCGACTCCGTTGAGAAGCAGGAGCGACATCCCATGGATCTGCAGGTGGAGGGAAGACGGTGGGAGGGACGGGGAGAGGGGTCATATTCGGCTTGGGCTTCTTCGAATTGTCGGTATCTGGTACGGTAGGGTCGGGAAAGGGAGTGGTCGCGGGTGATGCCTGGCTCACTATGCTGCGCAGAACGATATTGGAGGTGCTCAGACGGGCGACTGAGCATGCTGCTCGTCGAGAAAGCGCTGACATGGTGGGCAGGCTCTGTCGATAGTATAGAGTGTACCAGTATTACCATCGACCGTCGGATCTCGATCCCTTCCTACAGGTACTCATCCGCAATCGATCGACACGTGGATGATCAGCGGCAAGTGAAACTGCGATTCAGATAGTGCATGAAATGAGTGTGAAAACCCGTTTGATAACCGTCATCGAGTCGGCAAAGTCACCGGGTATCGCCGTTCGGATATGTGGCGACACCATTGGACGGGAAACCCGATAGGGAATTTCGTAGCGCCGGGGGCGAGGCTTCCGAGAGGGGCTCCGCGGGCTGATGACCACGGGATGGCCGCGCGGCAGACAGCCTACTTTTTGACAGCTTGGAAACCTTCAATCATGGGAGGATGGACTTGCCGCAAGTCAAAGCTGCGGTGAAGGCTTGGGAGAAATCATTCAAAGCCCTTTATGACCGAGAGCCGACGAAAGACGATATCAAGCGAGACGCAAGCGGGGTCGGTGAGCGGCGATGCGACATTCTCAGCTGGCTCCAGCTTCGGGATAGTCTTCTTCTGACCCATCTTTCTTTACAGTGGAGCAGTATGCGCTCTACCGCAAGCTATCGAAAGCCGGCTCATCCTCCCAACAAGCATCCTCCTCGTCCGCCTCGTACCATTCTCGCCAATTCACGGGCGAGCCTTCGCATATCACACCACGTATCATTCCAACTTCACAATACCCCACAACCCCGACACCACCACCTCGACGACCAAGCAGTTCAGTCGAAAGCAACGGACATGGAAAAGCGGAGCCTTTCAAAGACCGAAAGCGCACTGCCTCGAAAGCCGCTCTGAACCCTTCCTCCCCTCCTCCTTCGTCATCTCGACCATCATTCATCACACCCAAGAAACCTCGACCCTCCGGCTACTCCGGACCGGTATACGATCCCAATCCCGTCAACCCATTCGCTGTATCCCCGCCCAAACCTCCCACTTCCCTCGCAAGCCAATCTGGTCCAAGTACCTCACCGTTCATCCATGCCACATCACCTCGAAAGCTCAAGGAGGTGCTTCAGCTCAACTCGCTCCGAAAGGTTCGCGAGCGAGATGGCATGGGTAGCCCATTGAAGGAGATCACACCGCGTACGAGGGCGAGGAAGCGATTGAAGGGAGAGGCGGTGGAGGATACGCCGATGAAGGATCGAGTACCACGGCGGAAGAGAGGGGAGAGGGGAATTGAGATGGGGAAAGAAGCGATGCTGGTAGAAAGCCAGGATGATGAAGCGGACGACGACGAATTTGGCCCTTCGCCGATGAAGGCGCTGGGCGGCGGGAATAGGACGTTCACCTCGCTACTTGTTGAGGCAGAGATCGAGGCCACACCCGTCCATGGAGTAAGGAAAGGCAAGGGCAAGGAGAGAGGGAACAGGGGGCGACCAAGCGAGATGCTTGGCCTGTTTGGAAAGGTGCCAAGGGGCAGGGAAAAGGGGGAGCGGGCACAGGTAACGAAACAGCCCTCAACTCCGGCTGCTCCGAGACACGAGGAAGGCGTGGTCAGTCCGCAGTCAGCCTCGGATCCCCCAGAAAACTCCACCGCCCCAGTCCACGAAAACCCGAGATCAACAGATGAAGCCGACTCATCTGAGGAGCTGTCTACCCCGGCACCCGATCCATTACTCGAGGCTGCGGCCTCGCAGGTCTCTCCGTCCAAGCCAAGTGTACCAACGAGGACAATCTCCCTTTCCGATGACGAGGAGGACCAATGGGATCCCGAAGGAGGACGCGCGCGGCGGACAGTCGTGATCGTTCCGACCCGACGAGCCGCACGAGCATGGAGCGATGATGATCTTGTTCATGACGATGTTGACGACGACGAGGCTGAAGACGAGGTAGAAGCCGAAGAGGAGGAGGCTGCTGTCCCGCCTCTCGTCGAGGGGACGACCGCTACGTCGACCACTCATCCGTCATCACCGACGACGGCGTCCTTAGCACCACCATTGCTCTGGATGCTCTCCCTGCACTCCCCATCCTCGTCATCAAAGCAATCTCGTCTTGCGGATCTACGAGTCAAGGCAATCTTCAACCCGACCGATGCGGCGAAACTCCGAGCCATGAAGCGAGGTCAGGAGGTTTATCTCCCTGGCGAAGGCGGAGATGAAGAGGCGGACGAGAAGGTCATGGATGCGTATGCGATGGGTGGTGAAGGTCAGGACGAGGGCGGTGGTGAGGGGGTTGATGATTGGGAGAGTGAAGATGAGGGATGGAAGAGGGCGAGTGTCGGGATGGACGATGATGAAGGTGACTGGTAGCGTTGTATGCATCTTTGCGGTTCGCAGTATTGAAGCTGATCGCCCGGAAGATACGCTGCATCGTGATTACCATTATATCTATGCGTCTATAATCGTGTGATGCAGTATGGATGCAAGGTTGAATTGCAATGAACAGGTGGGTATCGAATGATGAGGTTGAATCAGATGAGAGTATAAAGACGATTGAAGCGAGAAAGATGGAAGGCAACGGCTGTCAAGGCATGCGTTCAGGCATACTCCTCGACGGTACCGCATTCGCAGATTAGGTTGAGATCGCCAGCAGCTGTCCCACCCGTCAGCTTGATGTAGTGGTCTGACTAGGTCACACACCATCATCGACCCGGCTAACTGAAGGCCAGAACTTGTTCCGCTTCAAGCCAGAGACCGGCCACACAGCCTTCTCCCTCGAGTACGGCCTGAAGATGAAAGTCAGCTCTGACAGCGAGATGATGATTTGATGCGTACCGATCCCACTTTTCATCGAGAATCACTGCTATTGGGTGTGGAGCATGCTTGAACACGTTGTTATCCCTCGGTCGAGCGCCGGAAACAACCTCGTCGACCTCCTTGCGGATGGCGATAAGCGCATCAACGAATCTACAGCTACGTCAGCAGTGATCCGCCAAGTCAGTGAAAGATCTTACCGGTCTAGCTCCTGCTTTGATTCCGACTCGGTGGGCTCGATCAACCAGCAACTACATAGTATAAGTTTATCGCATAATGAAGATGAAGGGATCCTCACGTTGAGATGGGCCACTGAGCCGTTGGCGGATGGAAAGAGTAATCTTGCAATCTCTTCGAGAAGTCGGACACCTTCAAGCCAGCACTTTTCTCGAACTCGGCCAAGTCGATCAACAGCTCATGTGCAACTCGGCCATTGCTATTCTTGAAGCGGATGTTATAGTATGGTCGTAATCTCTCGGCGATGTAGTTGGCGTTCAGCAGAGCGATCTTGGAGACCTCAGTGAGCCCTTGGCCGCCCAGCATCTTGATATACGCCCAGGAGACGACGTTGACCGATGCCGAACCGAATGGTGCGCCGCTGACGGGCGAGGTGGCTTTGGTTCCGCCGGTTGGTATGATTGGATGGGTAGGGAGGAAGGGGGCGAGGTGGGATTTGCAGCTAATCGGCCCAACACCGGGACCGCCACCACCATGTGGGATCGAGAAGGTCTGAAGAGGCATCAGCGAGGTATTGTTGAGAGGTAGGTCGGCTTACCTTATGCAAGTTGGTATGGCTGACGTCGCCTCCTACCCGTCCAAGACTAGTCAAGCCGACCAGACTATTGCAGTTGGCACCTGACAATGACTCCCGTCAATATCATGCCCGCTGGCACTTTCAAGGTACTCACCATCCACGTAGACCTGTCCACCGTTGTCGTGAACAATCTGACACGCTTCCTCGATACCCTCCTCAAAGACCCCGAACGTCGAGGGGTACGTCACCATGAACGCGGCGAGATTGTCCTTGTGCTTCTCCGCCTTCTCTTTGAGGTCTCCAAGATCCAGCGAGCCGTCCGGCAAAGCCTTGATGGGCACGACCTTGTACCCGACCATGGCAGCACTTGCCGGATTGGTCCCATGGGCGGACAAGGGGATCAGGCATACATCTCGGTGCCCTTGCCCATTGGAATCGTGAAAGGCCCGGATGACCCGCAGGCCAGCGAATTCGCCTGAAGCGCCAGAGTTCGGTTGAATTGAGGTTGCGTCGTATCCCGTTATCAAGGACATGTCAGACTCGAGTTCCTTGAGCATCACCTCATAGCCCTTCGCCTGGTCAACAGGAGCGAAAGGGTGGAGCCCGCCAAACTCCTTCCATGAAAGGGGTACCATGGACGATGTCGAGTTTAGCTTCATCGTACATGACCCGAGCGGGATCATGCCATGGACCAGCGAGTAATCCTTCTCCTGCAGACGCATCATGTAACGCAGCATGTCGGCCTCGGAGTGATGCTTGTTGAAGACGGACTGATGCATGAAGCCCGACGTCCGCTCGAGAGAAGCAATAGGGACGGTGACGGAGTCTGCCGATAGGTCCAAATTCCGCGATAAGGCATCGAGGGCCGATGGGTCCGTCTCCGCTTTGCCCGTCACACGATAAAAGACATTCACGATGTCGGTAAGATCCAGCGGGCCGACACTCTCGTCAAGCGTGATACCGATTATCTTGTCGTCCACTCTTCGGAAGTTGATTCCCGCTTGGACGGAAGCCGCATGTATTTGCTGAGCGGAAAGGCCGGTGGAGGAGACGTCGATGGTGAGCGTATCAAAGTATGTCTTGTTGACTATGGTGAAGCCGAGGGATTCGAGTAAACTGGCCAAGACCCGGGTCAAAGAATGGACCTTCCCTGCTATCCGTCGAAGGCCGGCAGGACCATGGTAGACAGCGTACATGGCCGCCATATTGGCGAGAAGGGCCTGTCTGCCGATCCCGTTCAGCGATCTGGTGATCCCTTATGTGGGTGGGGACGTACGCAGTGCACACGTTCGATGTGGCCTTCTCCCGACGGATATGTTGTTCTCTCGCTGCAAAACCGGCTGATCAGCTGGAGAGACCCTGAGTAGCGCTTGAACTCACTCTGCAGAGCAAGACGGTATGCTGGTTCTCCTCGAGCATCCTTACTGAGCCCGACTAAGCGCCCCGGCATCCTCCGCTTCAGCTCGTCCGTACACGAGAAGAAAGCCGCATGAGGACCGCCATAACCTGCCGGCACACCTGTACATAATAGGTCAGTCCGGACACGTCCAGGTTCTTCAGCCTGATGATTGACTCACCAAATCTCTGCGAGTTGCCGCACACGATGTCCGCACCCCACTCTCCAGGTGGCTTGAGCATCGTCAAAGCCAAAAGATCACTCGCAACCACCATCTTCCCTCCCGCAGCCTTTACCTTCCCGGCCAAGCTTGACCAGTCCCCTATATCCCCGTTGACATCCGGATACTGCACCAGCGAACCCATCAGTCTCTCCTCTCCCAGAGTTTCCACCTCCTTCTCGAGTGCCGCGTTACTTTCGGCGATCTTTAGCTCAATGGCGAATCCGCTCGCACGTGTCCCGAGCACCGCTATAGTCTGAGGTGCGACGGTCGGAGAGACAAGGAAGACCTGCTTTCCCTTCGCGAACTTCGGCTTCGGGATGGAGGCGAGACACATCGCCATGCCCTCAGCTGCGCCGGTGGCTTCGTCGAGAAGGGATGCGTTGGCGATGGGAAGACCGGTGAGAGAGATCGCTACGGTTTGGAAGTTGATGAGTGATTCGAGACGGCCTTGGGACTGTTCGGGGGAATATGGGGTGTAGGCTGTGTACCAAGCGGGATTTTCCAGGATCTGAAAACATCGTTAGACAAGGCAAGTCTTCTATTGAAGTACTGACATTTCGCTGGATCACTGGAGGTACTACCGCATTGTGGTATCTGCGAAGGAGAGGATTGTCAGCAAGCAGTTTACCTTGTCAATTGTGACATTACCCCATCCCGATATAGCTCTTCATCCCCTTATTCATCCCCGCGACCTCCTCCGCCCGTCTTCTCAGCTCAAGCTCGCTCAACGGCCTCAACCCTTTCCCGTCATCCTTATCCGTCAGCTCGGGTACCCGGACTCCGCTTGGGATAGTATCGTCCACGAAGTCGTTGAGTGTCTTGTAACCGAGAACCGATAGCATCTCGTCGACATCGGAAGGACGGGGACCGAGGTGACGGGGTAGAAAGGTATCGAGGGGATTAAAGACGGAGGTTGTGGGTGGGTGATAGCTGGAAACATTACGATACCCTGTTGTCGACGTCGACGGTACAATACAAGCCCTTATGGGAAAAAACGGTCGAGCGATTGCGCGAAGATGTAACGATCGGGACGTGAGTGAAAGATTGCGCTTGGGAATTCGAGCGAGAGACATGGTAGGCAACTTGTCGATCCGCTTGGAGCAGGATGCAGCCTAGCTCGTCAGACCAATCGAATGACCTGCAGACGACTCAGAGTCTGCGATCGACTCGGGAAAACATGTTCTGATCCGCGACGAGAAGGCGATTGACCGCCCGTCAGCTTGGAAATTTAGATACATAAGAAGATTGCGGAATGGAAATAGTTTCCGGAGAATATCACACGTCCGAAGCCCTGGTTCTGGCTCGCGCCAGGGCTATCGTGATTTGTCGAAGCCTGAAATCATACACCGACTTCTTCATGTGTCTTCTCCAGCTCCTGAGAAATCCTTCGGCATCCTTCTCCAGTATACCTCCAACAGTGAACACAGTGAGCACGAGCGGTCGGAATTGATCGATCGTTGACGCCTCGTTGGCGGGTAGATGGTCGACATCGCGATTTGCCCTGGTCTTGAGGTAGTCGGGGGTCGGTGGGAGGATGAGGCGGAGTGGATGGTGAAGAGCGTCAAGGGCGGAAAGCGAGATGACCTTGATGTCGACATCGAAGCGGGGGAGCGGGACGTCGGGAGGGGGAACGAAGCGTATGTCGTTGCGACGCATGGTTCCCTGGATGTGAGGTTCGACCGTCACAAGGCTAGCGTCCACTGAGCGCAGCGCATGCGCCAGCGCATACTTGTCCTGCTCATGGCGAGGGATCATCCAGCCACCGCGTTGGCAGACCTCGTTGTGGCCCAAATGCCTCTCCCGGGCACAGCGGCGGCAGTGTTCCACATTTCCGATTCGCAAGGTGCGCTGCTGGAGAGCGCCAGCAACTTCACTGTTGGTAAGGCGAAATTGCGCCGCGGTCGGAAGCACACTCATCCATTTGCGGCCAAGGGAGGAAGACGACTCGAGAACAATGACCTGCTTGTGCGAATCGAGGAGTTCAAAGGGGGACGAGTGGGCAGCTTCGAACATGTCCTGGCATCGTTTATTCTGGGACAGCATCGGCTCGCTGGTGGGCTGGTTTGATGGAAGAATTGGGGCAAGGACTGTGTCCGCTAACTCGTTCGCTGCTGCATAAGCATGTGGGGCGCATTTGGCGTATGAAAGAATCCCTAAGCCCCCCAGGCGGATTGACAGGCTGATAAGGGCCTCCTCGACGGCACGATGCACTTCGTCGAGGGAAGGCCCTAGAGACCGAATCTGGTGCACGCAGTTCCGCAGCAGGGAGTCGAGGCGATCCCATAAGACTGTGAGGTCGGCGGAATATAGGGACCATTGAGGTGGCGAAGATTCTGCTGTACAGAATGCGAAGGAGAAGCAAGGCGTTTTGCTTCGGGAGGCTGGGGAGCCGCTCGATGAGTTTTCGTTCAAGTTTGATGTGCTCGTCGCGGAAGGCGTGCCTAGCTGTCCGGGGACTGACGCAAGCCCAAGGAGACTGATGCCATTATCTCGAATGGCGTCCAGGCTGTGAGTCTCACTCTTACTGCTGTTGAGGCAAAATGTTGTGTCGACCCAGAATGTATACGTCGTCAAGGTATGCGACAACGAGGTGGTCTGGACCAAGGAAGGCACCAAGGTCGCGTAAAAGAGGGCGCAGAGCGACAGAGAAGAAAAGGGGCCCGAAGGGATCTCCCTGGCGGATACTCTGCTTTGATGCGAGTTTCGTGATGGAGGCACCCTGCCGGATCAGGAGGTCGGATGGGGACTCGTACGCCCATGTGCCAGCTGCGTGCAAAGCTGGAGCAAAATCACGGAGGCCAACGGTCAGCTCCTGGCGCTAAGCTCCTGGCGCTAAGCTCCTGGCGCTAAGCTCCTGGCGCTAAGCTCCTGGCGCTAAGCTCCTGGCGCTAAGCTCCTGGCGCTAAGCTCCTGGCGCTAAGCTCCTGGCGCTAAGCTCCTGGCGGCTGATAGTGTTGAACGCATTCGAAAAGTGCAGTGTCGTTAGGTGGGTGAACTGCTGCTCAGTTTTGTTATCCAGCGCGAGTTGAACGGCCCATGCGATTGGCTCGATGCCTCCTTTAGATCCGACTCCAACTGGTTCGGGGGGAGGAAGTCGGGTCGCAGGACATGATTCAGCAGAGCCTTGGAACAGACTCTGTAGATCAAATTCCCTACTGCAATCGGTCGGATCCCTCCATCATCCTTGAGCAATGATGTGAGGCGCGAGGAAACAAGCATTGATCGGCCTGGTGCAGTATCGCGCGCTATGTGATGGGTGAGGTGTTGCAGTAGAGGGACGCCACTCGGGGCACGTAGGACGTGTCGAAGCAGAGGGACTGTCCAACCGGAAGGGCCCGGCGCAGTGTCAGGTCGGGACGAGGCTATGACGGAGTCGAACAGGTCGGCGGGAAAGGCCTCTGGAGAGTAGGGTACGGGTGGTTCGGTGCCGGGCAAGGGTGAGTCGGGGCTATCGGGATGTTTCTCATTCAGCACCGCAATCGTTTCGTGATTGATCGGGGCAACACGTGAGTCACCCTTGAGCGCTTGAGCAGCGGCCGACAATCTGCCGGACTCGATGAGGCGCGTCGCCTCCGCCGTACCATCCCTCCGAGCTCGCTCGGTTTCGTCCGGCTCCGGCCAAGCAACCGCTGGATACCTCTTCAATCTTTCAGCCGCAGCTTTATATCCTTTCCTCAAGCCCGGTACTAAGCCAACCTTCGGGAGCGCCAGGAAGTCGAGCAGTGTTGATTCGCAAGGGTTGGCGAGGAAGGACTGGGCGATGCGTTCGGCGCAATCGGTGAAGATCTGGGCAAAATGCGGCGCCAAGTGCTTGTAGACGGGCGGGAGATTGCATAGAGATTCAAAAGAGTGGAGCGAATGATCTGGCTCAGAGCCACTGGCCGGGTTTGCATGGCCCTCAGACGCCATGGCGGCTGCCAGGGTCGGAGGTCCATCATCACCGGTCTGGAGTTGAGAGGCATTGGCGTTCTGATGGTTTGGGAAAGTGTTGGAAAATTAAGCTTGGTATCGCGCGTGTCGTTGCCGTCATCTCTCACCACGCGCTCGCGGATTGATTCGCTACCATATCAGGTATCTCTGGGCACCCTCGGTACGTGAGGAGCATAGCTAGCATAGCTAGTGACATGTGATCTCATTTGCAGGTTTGGCTGAAACACACTAAACTTCCTGAAATCTCAAGAATGACGTGGCCAACCAGTTTTACCAACCTCAGATTTCAGCTATGAAATCTTGCAGGTACCGTCTTCCTGACTGAAAAATCCTGCAAGATGGGCAAGAGAAGAAGAAAGAACAGAACTCACCTCAAGGCTCCGGCTAAAGGCGAGACTGAGGTGAGTGGAGCTCCCAATGCTGGCCATGGTGCACCAACTTTAGGCTGAACCTAGCGCAATCCTTGGGGTCCTCTCACCCGGAAAGAACTCCGCTGATCTCGTTCCGTAGGAGCGAGTACCCAAGTCTTTCGTCGTCAAAGTTAGCCCCATCAATCTAAATCATCAGTACTAGAGCTGATGAGGATGGTCAGTCTGGAGCCGTGACGAAATCCATCTCTCAGCTCGTCCGTGATACCCGCAAGCTCATGGAGCCGAATACCGCGACCCGGCTCCGAGTAAGCTACCATCCCTGGCTGGATATGTCTAAATGCTGACATACGTTTAGGAGCGACCTCACGCACGACTGCGCGACTATCTCTCAATCGGACCTTCACTCCACGTCACACACCTACTTGCTTTCACCCTCACCGATGCCGTAAATGTCCATCTGCGTGTCGCCAGGCTACCGCAGGGTCCGACTCTGACCTTCCGGGTTGGGAGATATAGCTTGATGAAGTAAGCTGCCATTAAACCGCCCGTCTGCCCAGCATTGACAAATCGTCAATATCAGGGATCTCGTCCAGTCTTCTCTTCGTAATGTTGGCAAGGCGCCTGGCGGGGAGTATCGAAATCCTCCTTTAGTGAGCGAAAGCCCTCATGAGGGACTGAGACCTACTGAACATGATCTAGCTGGTCCTGAATAACTTCCAACAACCTCCCGACAGCCCTCATCTACCCCAGCTTCGCTTGATTAGCACCATGTTTCACGGGCTCTTCCCGGCCATCCAGGTGGAGAAGGTGGGTATTCCGAAATCATGCGTATTCGAATACTCATCCACCGCTTAGTCCGCCCTTCCTACCTTCCGCCGTGTTTTCCTCCTTTCCTACTCCCATACCACACATCTGATCTCCGTTCGACATTACACCATCTCCGTACGGCCACACGGTGTGAATCGCCGCGTCCGCAAGATCCTCGACTCTACCAATGCTGGCAAGACTACGCGGAAAGCACCAAAACTCTCCAGTGCTGACGACATTGCGGACTACCTCATCGGACGAACCACTACACCTGGATCAGACGGTTCGACATTAGGTTATGACTCAATGTCCGAGACCGAGGCGAGTGAGCCGGACAGCGATACGAATGCGGTGGAGCTGCCGGAGGACTATGTTGGTCGTGGAAATAAAAAGGGGGAGAGGAAGGCGGTGAGACTGGTGGAGACGGGTCCCAGGATGGAGTTGAAGTTAATCAAGGTTGTGGAAGGGTTGGTTGGGAGTAAGAAGGGCGAAGGGCAAACGGTGTTTCACGAGTTTGGTAGGTCGGATGTCTCTGCTCAAGGAGAAGATTCTGACATTGGTCAGTGCACAAGTCCAAGGCGGAAGCAAGCAATCTACAGAAAAGCCATGAGCAGCGACGGAAAGCAAAAATGGCTCGACGAGCGGAGCAAGCTGCGAACGTTGCCCGGAAAGAGGCCGCGAATGGTGAAGGAGGTGCTGGGGATGCCCACGAGATGGAAGAAGAGGACGAAATTGATGGGTTGTCGACTGACGAGGATCCTGAGGAGGTACTGGAGAGGATGCGCAATCGCCAGGCCACGCAGGCGGACGACGACGATGAGAACGACGAGGAGTTCGAGTATGAGGATGCTGTGCAGGAGAATGAGGATGCGGGAGATCACGAGGACGACGGGGCTTGGGACGAGGATGTTGGTATGGGAGAGGTCAGCTCTGCGGAAGAGAGCAACGAGGAAGAGGAGTCAAGAAGCGACGTCCCAAATCAGTCGGGACTAGCGGAAGGCGCTGAGGATTGAAACTTCATGCATTGCAACTCATGACTGGCAAAAACATGCATGAGCCTAAAGTCCCGGGTGGATAGATCTGACTTGACAAGATGAAGTAACGGCACGTCACTCCGGACAACAGTCAGGCAGGTCATATGAGGAAAGGCAGACCCGTCCCAACTCGCTTTCGATACTGCACATATTCGTCCCCAAAGAACCGGACAAGATGCTGTTCCTCATCTATTGCGACTAGTTAGCTCGCCGGATGTGTCTGCGGAAAGCCAGTCGGCTGTGACAGACACGACCGGACGCACCTATGATTCGAGCGGAGAAGAATCGGCCGAGGACTACCCCAAATGCTATCGTCGACACGATGTTGCCGAGAAGCAGCTGTGTTGCGATCGCCCAGTAAAAGAAACCAGCGTAGGACGGATGTCGGGAATACCTGCCATTGGAATGAGCTTCTCAATCGGGTGTACGGCTTTTCAAGGACGCACGCGTAGACGCCGGTAGTTATGAGAGTGTGGTCGTCGTGCTTGACGGACTTGACGACGTGGGAGAAGGAGGAAGAGGCATGGATCATTGCGAGAGATCGAACGGTCTGCCCAGCGACGAGGATGATACCGACTGGCGGTGATCAGCTTGACGCTTGCAATGAGTGAGGGGAAGCAAACCAATCGCTAGCCAGGGGAAGGAGCAGTACCACGTATCGTACTTGCGCGGGAAGAAGTAGGAGGAGATGAAGCATTCGGCGAGACCGAAAGCGTGGGCGGAATGATACTGGTTGGTGTTATTGAGCAGAAATGCTGGAGGAGGTTAGCGATTTTTCTTGAGTCCGGTGACAGGAGAGCTCACCGTCCACGCTCAGCTTCTGAGGATTCCATCCTGCTGTCGTCCAGAACTCGAGCAAATGGAATATACCCATTGCAGCGCCGTATACTCCAAGCTGAGGTCTAGCCCATTGCCAGTGACTCGCTCCGACGGCTCTGAACACTGGTAAAAGTCCAAGTGCTAGGGAGCTAGTAGCCAGTCCACCTAGTACAGTGGATATGATTGAGATCGACAGCTGGGTATTGGGGAGCGATCCTCGAAGAGTATATTGAGAGGCGTGGGGGAGCAGGGTTTGCGATGCTGCTGTCGCTCGTGTAGCGTCCGTGGACTGGGGAACAGGTTGAGAGATCTTGGTTCGCGTGATATTCATACTGACGACTGCTCCGTGTGACGAACGGACGAATGAGGTGGGAAATGTCCCCTGTTCCGGCTCACCCTATGGCGTGGAGAACAAAGAGACCCAAACCTCGGATTCTGGATGCGGGGACCCCAAAGGACGGTTGAAAGATTAGGCTCCATATCGAAGCGGAGGCGAGAGACTGCACGCCTTTCAAGGGCATGTTACTGAAGTGGGCGATGGCTAGGTGTTTTGACATCACTCCTCAATCAATCGTGAATTACACACTCAAATCTGGCAAGCTTCATCTTGAGACCGGCCAGCTCTCTTCTACATGTCTCTCCGCGCCTCTTCCTATCCTCCAATGCGAAATTGAGGACGAGATCCGGCTCAAGAATTCCGGGTAGAATGGACACCCATGTCTCGGTGAGTTCGACTTGACCGCGCTCGCGGAAATGTGAATCTGTTGACTCGTCTCCGTCACCTTCTTCAGAACCTTCAGCTCCGGAATGCTTTGTACGATCTCATCTCGTCCAAGGAGGACCACCTCCGGTACGACACATCCTCCCTTCACAGCATACCACTGATAGCAAAACAGCGAGTTCGAAGCTCAACATGACACAACTATACGGGAGTTGTATGGGATGCTGGAGCGAAGACATGGGGTGGGCGCAGAATTTCCGACTGTCGAGGAGGAAGAGGCGGGTGACGACGAGATGAGCGGGTATGATCAGTGGAAGGAGGCTTTTCGACTAGGAGAGGGGTGAGTTAAGCTGTTCCGAGCCTTTTCTTCGCTGAACCCTCCTTAGTCCTTCTCGGATCGCCAAGCTCTCGCTTCCCTCACTACCGCCGGTGTCTCCACCGACAACAGCCACTATTTTCCCGGATGAGGTGGAGTCCGAGGTAGTCGCCGAGGTGACATTCATGCTGGCCGCGACACCGAGAAATATCGCTGTACCGCCTAAGTCCCGTTCTGCGTCGGCACTACCGGCATCGCCGTCTTGTCCTTTGGGCTCACCAGGCGCCTCGTCTCCTGCAGGACCATCCCCTTTACCTCAACCACCGACCACTGCCTCTCTCATAGGAATTCAGCCGACCCGCCGGTCATTCTTCGGATATTCCCTGCCTCCCAGGTTTGATCCGCCAGAATGGGTTCCTCTTGACAACTACCGTCCAGCACCTGGCCCGACTGCATCTCCACCTGGCATATCGATGCCCCTGGAGACTCAATACGCCAGCGATTTGCCTCCTCTGCCACCAGTACCGCAACGTCAAGCGAAGAGACACCGACGAAGCAGCAAAGCGGAAGATCGCAAGACCGACCTGTTCCGGCTTCAAGTCGCTTATAGCCTGAACCCGGTCAGCGGAGCTCTAGCGAAGTCGAGCAAGTGCGTGTTAACCGGGGACTGGAGGGTGGCTCAGCAGGAGATGAGGCACGTGAGGGCGATGGAGCGGATAGAGGCGAAAAAGAGCGATGGGAGGTGGAGTTTGAGGCAGCCGAAGAAACCACGGGGACCAGCGGTGCGAAAAGCTCGTTGGGATTATTTGCTGGAGGAGATGGTAGGTCAGCTCTCTTGGATATAACCAAGACTGACCCGCTCAGGAATGGATGCGAGCGGATTTCACGGAGGAACGCCGATGGAGGGTCGTCGAAGCCTGCGAGTTCGCCCACCAGATAGTCGAATGGCATTTGTCGTCATCAGAGGAACAAGCAGATCTCATGGTAGGCGGACGAGGATGGGGATCAAGCAACGATATCCCGATTCCTGGGAATTCCGGAGCGAAGGAAGCGCAGAGCGTGCACCCCTTCCCAGGATCCCCGGAGGATGATGGGGAAATGCTTGTAGGGCGGGCGGAGGCTGAGGAGGTGGATGCTTCTGCCCCGGAAGCTGGTGCAATGGACGCGACGGGTGCCGAAGTGCTAGATGACATCTTGCAGAAGCACGGAGAGGAAGCTGAGGAGGTCAAGGGGCAAGTGGAGCAGGTTGTCGAGGCGAGGCAGAAGCAGGCTGACGGAGACGATGCAATGGGGGAGGATGTGGATGCAGAGGGTGAGGAGGACGCCGAAGGAGAGCCAGATTCCGAAGGGCCAGTCAGCCGTGTCCTGGTCGAAGTGGATGGTGAACCCGATGCTCAGGGTGAAGAGGAGATGGGCGAAGGCGTCGTGGGACTTGACGGTGGGTCGTGCTCTGTGACTGTTTGCTGACAAGTAGACATCCCTTCCGCACCAGACACAGCCGAGATCTCTGACAAAGAAGCGGAAGGCACTTCGCCAGAGCCTCGTCGAAGTCAGGTTCTCCCCAATGGACTGATCATCAACAAGCGATTTGCCAATGCAGAAGAGTTGATGGCCGCCCGTAAACCAATTCTTCACCTATCTCTTACCGCTGGAACGGTAGACTTGAGCGATTTGCCTCGACTGGATGCCTCATTCGATTCGCCCTCCGAGTCGGACCCTCATAGGCCACTCTCCCTTGCGGATCTTTTTCCCGATCTGGCGGTCTATGCCGGACCCGCACCATCAGAGGAGGACAAGGCGAACAGGCGCCTCGACGAAGGTCATACTTCCGGCCAACGCATCGCCCATACCTCCCGTCTTATGGATGTTCGGCCTGTCCTGGTGTCTTCCATCCAACCTGCCAAAAACGCCACCGATGGGATCTGGGAATTGCACGATGGACTCTGGTATGAAGACCCAAGGGGATCGACCGACGTGCAATCGGAGACCGTCATATCGACCTCAAGCGTGTTCACCGGGCGTAGCTTGAAGCCACTGAACCCGAAGACAGCGCCTGATGTTCCACCTATGACTCGCCATCACCTCCGACCTGAGCATGCTTGGACCGATGAAGAAGATTTGTATCTCCGTCGACTTGTTCAAACGTATCCGTTCCATTGGCAACTCATCGCCGACTCGCTGGCTTCGCAAATCCTCAACGTGTCGAGTGAGAAGCCGAGCGCTTACGAATGTTGGGATCGTTGGTACTGGCAATTTGGGGAAGGGAAATACAAGCAGAAACCGGATTCTCAGGTGGCACCGACGCCCGATGCCGTCTCTTCCGCAGTGCCACCGACCGGAGCGCTCGGTTCAATTACGGTAGCAGGCACCCCTGGCGACGGAAGTGCCCCACCATCGGCGAGCGCCACTGGCAGTAACGCTCGAGCGGCTCCGACACCTCAGCAGACTCCAGTCTTATCGAATACGGCGCCAATACAACTGCCGACAACGAATGGCGAAGCGACTTACGAGGGGCAAGGTCCGCCACCACCGGGACTTTCGAAGAGGGAGGCTCGTCAGGCAAACAAGCACAAATACGAAGGGACGAAGAAATCGATTAGGCATCAGGTCCTCTATGACTCAGTGCGAAGGCTGGTTCGAAGGCGTGAAGTAACGAAGCAGAAGACTAGTGGTGAGCTTCCCTTGCGGCATAATCACCAAACGCCAATGGCTTCAGTCAAAGACCAGCCGAAACGAGTCATCCAAGTCCATGATAGCCACTCGAGCTACCTCATGGCCCAGGTCGGCACCCCCTTCGAGCTGGTCGAAGCGAAATATCAACGTGACATGCGTGACCGAATGGAACGTCAGAGTCGAGTCAGCCAGATGCAAGAGGCGCGGGCGCAAGCGGCTCGTCAACAGGCGATGATCAACGTCCAACAAATGCGCCCGCCTGGACCGAATCGTGTTGGCCCGAACGGGCAGCCACTTCCCAACATCGCACCAAGTCAACAACAGCTTCTCAATGCAGTCGCAGCCGCCAATGCCGCTCGGCAGAACGGTGGCGCCCCAAACGGAACTCCCCTCCCGAATGGTCGGACCCCTCAATCAGCTCAGGGGCAGGTACAGCAAGTACCGAACGCTCAGGTCATGCAGATGCTCCAGGCTCAACAGATGGCAGCGAGACAAGCACAGGCTCAGGCTCAACAGCAATCCCAGGCGCATGGTCGCGTCTCGAGTGGTGGTACCCCACATTCCAGCAATCTTTCAAATTCTCCATACTCCCAGCCCGCCGGCGAATTGCCCAACGGCGATGGTGCACACGGTTCTCCAGCCATGCAAATTCCTGCCGGACCACAATCGTCGCCTGCGCAACAAGCTGCAGCAGCTCAACAGCAAGCGGTAGCCATAGGTAGGGTCCCGTCAATGCCCATGTCGCAATCCCAGCATCTGCGAGTCCCCAGTGGCGGGCCTTCACAACTCGGAAATAACGGTCAACAGATGCCAAGCCCGGCCCTCAATAATGCCGCTATGCAGCAAATCATCGCGACCCTCGCAGCGAGCGGTCAGCAAACGACTCCCGAGACGGTCAGGTCGTTGCAGATCCAGATGATGCGGAATGTACGTTTCTTCCCTTGACGTTGGCACATGCTGAAAGGATACTTGGTAGGCTCAGGCGCAAGCACAAGCGCAAGCAGCGCAGATGCAAGCTGCAGATCAGGCTGCCAATCAAGGTAACTCGTAAATGGGGAGGCAGGACGTGCAGGGCGTGGTGAGTTGCCTCTATCGCCTGGTACCAGTTGCTTATGCTGTGAAGCCCCATTTTGCGAGATCGCCGAGTGTCCAGAATGTTCAAGTCCCATCCCGGGGTAGCCCGAAGCCGAACCAATGAGACCTTGCAGCCCAAGAGTGATGGACCCTTTCTTCAGGAGAATGGCTACAGTGCTGCTACACTGGACATTCGGGAATTTGAGGGAGGAGTAAAGAGTGACGCAACCTTGGAATGCGGCATGGCTTCCAGGAAGAACAGGTGCTTAGGGGATCTGCGTACAGCAAGGGGAGCTCGAGCCGGGCCGTGCAGGCGCTTGTTGAGGAAGCACTCTAGACGGAGAGACTGGAGACGTGGACCATGCTCTTCCAATAAGTTACGCTTTTCCTGCCTATCCCTATTCCTACTCGGTGAATGCATGCGAGCATTTGCCCCTGCCGGTGCCACTTGGCTTTCCCACGGAACAAAAGTTGGTTGAGGTGATTCGAAAGATTGCAGTTTATACAGTCATGGTGGCCATGGTACGCCTATGGGCCTCATAGATTACCCCATCAGACTAGGACTCGGAAGCAAGTGAATGACGCCCGTACATCGTCACTTAGTTACGAAAAGGTCGGTGTACCAACTCGAACGACAGCCGTCTGGGGCAAAGTGACTAACAGCTTGTTCAGACGACCAGTCCTTCCAGGACTGCCTTCCTCTTTCGAAACCGGTAGGTGCCGTCTTCAGTTCATAAGCTTACTCACAGCGATGAAGTCACGAACGATGATCCTACGCGACATCAAGGTCGGACCCGATCCCGACCGTTCGTACACGGCGACTACAACGCTCATGTTTACCTCTCCTGTGCGTCTCGCTCGATGATAGGCATGTCTGATGTCATTCCCAGTGAATGTTCCTCGGCCATTACGTGATGTGCTCGAGTCCTTGATCGATCGAGTCCGAGTTCTATGTCCCGGGTTTGAGGTTCATTCTCTGCTCGACTCTCCTCCGCAACCGAACGAGACCAGAACCAAGTCCCAAGCACTCCACATCTCCCTGACCCACCCACTACCCCTCACTCGGTCGCAGACCAAAGCTTTCCAGGCCGACCTTACCCACCGACTCGCCGAAGGTGGAAGCAAGTCATTCAAGTTGAGCTTGGCTGGTGCATTGAGGGTCTACTACAATGGTCGGAGGTATGGAGGCGAGGGAAAAGGCGGGCGGGCGTTCCTAGCCCTCAGAGTCGGCGCTGGGTCCGATGAAGTGAGTCCTCCCAAAGTACGGCGGGTGAGGCTGATGAAGTTTTCCGGAAGCTCAATGCCGCGGTGGAGAAGGTGGTTCACCCGATCTTATCACCTCTCCATCTACCGCTGTACCACGACAACCCGGAGTTTCACGCGTCCTTCGCTTGGTGTCTCCTCCGTTCAGGTTCCTCTTCGGACTCTTCGTCGTCAAGTGATGCGGCTCTCGATGCAGATCAAAGCGAGATGAGCTCGGATATGGCAGACTCGCCCTTCATCCCAGCAGTCCTCCGAAAGCTCAACGGCGACTTCGAACAGCTCATCCTGTCGTCGCAGCCTTCCGCTGGGTGGACTATCGACAGCATTGACCTCAAGATCAGCAAAGACGTAGTACATATGCCACTGAAGCTATAATGTAACAACATACATCTTTCTGAGACGAGGTATACGAGTTTCGCGATCGCTCGTGACAAGCCTATCTTCGACGGCACGAGTGCTGGTTCGATCTAATCACGGCCTCGGAGCGACTGGGAGCTGCCCACCTAGCACGACCCCGGCGCCATATTGATCAGCTAAAGGTCGTATGTTCCAGACTTGTCGGGAGGGAAGCTTCGAAAGAGCAGTCGCGTCACCATCCACCACGCCCGTCGCCCGCTCAAGCCATATTTCGCCTGAGGCCAAACGGAATAACGCATCCCGGCGGGCATCCTGCTCGCGCGCTATTCCATCCTGCGAGAACTCTTCTCTTTGCTCTGATCTCGAATTTCGTCATCATATGGCCCTTTGATCATAATGTCCTAGCAGTGTTATGCCAAGATGATCAAGTCTATTCTTATGAGTCATGTATTTTTGAGACAATTCTCGCCAACTCTGTTGTGCTTGGGTCAATACGTGAAGCAAGGAGCAGAGGTTACGAGCTATAATCCTTCGACCGCACTCCTGCCCAGTCTCGCCATAGACTCCGCACGACGATGACGATCTGCACTTCGTCCCCTCACATCAAGCGACATCGACCCTGCTTCGCACCGGTAGACGGCCAGCTTGCATTTGGTTTCCTCATCGTCGAGCGATGCTGTGTTGACGATCCAGCCGAGATGAGCTCAGACAGAGTAAAGTCGCTGTTCACCTCAAATGTCCTGCAACAGCTCAACGATGCTCCATCTCCCGCAATGGTTCATTGGACGTTTCGACACCATCGACCTAAGGATCAGCAAAGCGGTCTCTCGCATTACCCCTAAGCGTGACACCGGAATAGGTGCATGGTATATAGATTACCTGTACTCCAAGCGGCGATTCGAGTGACCGCCCGTAAGCGGCACCGGCACCGCCACGAACCTTCTCAGCAGCTCCGTCTCCCATTCCTTGAGCTCCCCTGTTCTTCGCCTCGCAAAGATCGCCTCTTCACTGTACTGCTGGTCCACCTCTTCTGCACTGTCTCCCCCTGCGAGTGCCTCCTCCCTGCCAACCTTCTCCGCTTCCAGTGTCACTGTCCGTTCGGCAAAGGCTCGTTCCCATACGGACCAAGGGATGCATCCCGTACTCGGACCGGATGGGCCGGATCCCTCTCCATTCTCCACATCAAGTGCTTCTGCTTCACGTTTGACAGGTGAGAACGCCTCCTCGTCCCCATGCAAGACGAACTCCCCCTGCCTCGTTCTCGTAAGGCTCACAACGTATGCTGCGCTACCCAGCGCCAACCCGATCTCATGCACGATCGACCGGACATACGTCCCCGACGAGACGGTCATCTTGACCTCGAAAGTCGCAGGACGTATTCCTTGCCCCGAGACTTCCAGCACTTCTTCCGCTCCTAGATCGGGCACCAATGGTTCCGCGGCATCGGGTCCTGCGCGTTGCGCCTGTGCGACGATCTCTGTCAATCGCCGAAAGACGGATTTCTCCTCTGCCGAGAGGAGCTTCGATGGCCAATGAAAATCGTGTCCCGCGTCCCCGGGGTTGATGGAAGCAGGAGTGAAGTTGATGACGTCGATGGAGACGGTACATTTGCGTGTTGGGATGGGTCGGGGAAGGGGGATTGATTCGCGCGCGTACTCGTAGAGGGGTTTCCCATCCATCTTCAGCGCGGAGAATCTGAAGCAAGACCGTCAGCGAAGCCGGTGGGAAAGGAGAGGTGGGCGGACATCGGAGGCACCTGCATGATCTCCCCTCGGAAACGGTCGAGCACCTTCTCCACGTCTTCTCGGGTGATGTGGTCGAATGGCGCGGTGGTCAAGATAGGGCCCTCAGAATCCATCGTCGTAGTCACCGCACCTAGCAGACCTATACTCGTGTATTCCTGCATCACGTCAACACGGTGACCCAGCTTGTGGATGCCTACATACTTGCCTTGGAACACTCTAAGAACCTGTGGAGATGCTTCGTCCCCCTGTTCACACCAATCACTACCACACTTAGCTTCACTCAGATGTGGGTAGACTTCGCTCACCCAGCACACCGTCAGCGAGAGGATCCAAAGTCCCACCCTGCCCGATCTTGAGCCCCATCTGCGTCTTATTCTTCTTCTTATTCCTTCCCTTCGGGACAGCATGACGGATCTTCTCTGGGTCATCGAACAGTCGGGATTCGAGTAAGAGGTTAGTTATCGAATCGATCACTCTCATCCTTAGACGTTATCAAATGAGCTCGGTCTGGAGGATTTGGATGAGGTAAACGGACGAGCTGGGACCGCTGGGCTTGGCGATTGGGAAGAGCCCATGGAGGGGGTATGGCGGGGAAGACGGAGCTTTAGGCATGTGGGGCGGGTTGAGCGAAGGGTGAGACCTGGGTATAGAATTGGAGAATAGCCGATGGTTTAGGTGCTTGAGACCATCCAAGCGGGCTCCTCGCATCCGCTATTGTAGTAGAGGGATTCGAAGAGAGTGACGCAAAGAAGAGGGATTGGAAGAGAGAGTTGACGCAAGAGACAGTGAGAAAATCGGGTCCGAAAGTTTTGTCGTTCTCCGTCAACTTTGCCCGCTCGGATGATTGACCGTCTGTCATCAAAAGGTCTTAAAACCGAAGCGAGATGCCCAAGGTCGGCAGTGAGTCTGCGTTTTCATGCTTTGGCTGTATCTAGACTAAGAACGGTGAAGAGAAAGCTGGCCACGGGTCCAAAGGCAAAGTCTTTGCGGTTCCTATAGCCCAACGTAGGTGTGGAACCTCACTCGTCTGATCACTTCGAGCTGATCCTCCTTGAGGACGGAAAGACCTTGGCGTGCCCAAGATTCAGGCAGTGAAGCTGGCGGGTAAGCAGTCGAAGCCATACGGTAGCTCGAAGGTACGTCCTGCTCTCAGCCGGGCGCTAGCCTTGCATGACGGAGCCTCTTCAGCCTGTAGTGGTAGTCAGCGGCCCGGCTCCTTCCATCGCTTCGGTCACGATGATCAACCAGAATGATCCTGAACCATCGTCGCCTCGCCCGCAGACGCTATTCGAGCCCGCCGACCCGTCCCTTATCACCCGAGACTCGTCCGCCAAGGCTTTCATGCGCGAGCTCCGCAAGGTCATCGAGCGAAGCGATGTCATCATCCAAGTCCTAGATGCTAGAGATCCGGAGGGGACGAGGTCTCGATGGGTCGAGGAGGAGGTGCGGAAGAGCGAGGGACAGGGGAAGAAGCTGCTTGCGGTCATGAACAAGATCGGTGCGTCCTGATGTTTGTCCAGTAAGAGGTCATTTAGCTGATTAATATCCAGATCTAGTCCCTCGATCAAACTTGGAAGCTTGGCTACGATACCTACGCCATTCCTTCCCCTGCATGCCTTTCAAATCCTCGACACAGGATCAACGACAACATCTCTCTCAAAATGCCGTTCCCCTTGTCCAACCCGCTGTAGTCCCTGGCCAAGCCGCAAATCTACCCTCACTTCCCGTCACTTCATCTTCCCTCGGCGCGCCTGCTCTGCTCCATCTGCTCAAACAGTATGCCCTATCCACCCCTCACTCCTCCTTGACAGTCGGTGTCGTTGGCTACCCTAACGTCGGCAAGTCTTCCCTCATCAACTCGCTCAAGCGGAGTCGAGCATGCGCGGTCGCGGCCATGCCGGGGAAGACCAGGATCGTACAGGAAGTCGTACTGGACAAGGGAGTGAAGATCATCGACTGTCCTGGCGTGGTATTGGAGGATTTCGGACGGCGGTTGGAGGGTGAAGAGCCGAGAAGAAGGCAAGCGGAAATCATGCTGAGGAACTGTATCAAGGCGGAGCTGGTGGAAGATCCAATTGCACCTGGTAGGTTCAGTTTGACTGTATCGTGGACTAAGGTTCGGTAGTCCAGGTCATGCTCTCGAAGTTGCAGCCTGCTGTGCTGGAGAAAGTATACAGCATCCCGCCGTTTGACGATGTTGGCGATTTCCTCATCAAGGTGGCGCTCACTCGAGGTCGACTAGGCAAGGTGAGTTCCCGCATGCAAATGTCAGGAGCAAAAGCTCATTCAAGAACGGGGCGGCATCCCTGACCTAGAGGGCTCGGCTGTCTCGGTTCTTCGCGACTGGAACAGCGGCAAGATTCCCTTCTTCACCATACCTCCCACCATACACCCCTCAGCAGCACCAGCCCCTCCCGCACTGCGCGACGATATGGATATGAGCCAGGACGTCGGAGATGCGCGCATCCTAAATACGCTGAGCGAGGCCTTCACTTTGGACGGATTGTTTGATCATGCTGGCGATGCCGCCGCGTGGGAGGGTGAAGAGGCAGCAGACCAGACTCCAATGGTCGAGGAGTGGGTCGCGCGTCTGCCCGGACTGAAGTAATGCTCAGATTTTGATGTAGCGAGGCCCTCCTGGAAGAAACGGTGCCTTCCGGTTTCGTTCCCGATCCTCTCTCACCGATATCCGAATCAGTCTTCCCCCGCAGGTCTCTGCCGACCCCAGCGGTCTCGCTTCAACGAAGCCAAGCTCCTTTGATATTCGCTCGCCATCTACCGAACACCTCCGCCGCCAAGCTCTTCACTCCCGAAGAGCTCGCCGTCCTCCCCACCGATGTGCTGAGTCGTCAAAAGTATAAACAGCAGGCGAAGAAAGCGAAGAAGCGACGCATGGCGACCGAGAAAACACAGGACGAGCTCATGCTTGGATCGATGGGGATCGGGATGGATGAGCCAGAGCCCGAGCTCGAGGAATCCGGTCTGCGAGTGACTACGAAGAAGATGAAGAAGGCGATGAAGAAGATCGTGAAGCCGACGGCGATGGAGGTGGATGAGGAGGTGCAGAAGGAGGCGGACTTTGCGAACTTCCTGGCGACCATGGGAGGTGAGTCATTTGCGTTGATATGAGGGACGAGTGGCTGATACTTGACCAGCCGATGACGAGGATGAAGAGCTGTAGACATGACCATACGACGTGGATGGTGGCATCGCCTCCACATCTAGGCGCGTCACGATGAGGAAGAGCCAGTCCAGCCCCGCCTGCAAGTGGTATTGACATTCGGCCTGCTTATCCCGGCGAAGTTGACTGAGGAGGCTGATCACACCGCGAAGTCGACCATGATTTCGCGAGTGACGTCCCGCGTCATCAAGGTATCAGACACCATCATCTTCCTGAATAAGTTCCATCTTCAACAAGGCCTTTCTTCTCCTCCACCACAGCGTCAATACTCGAGCTTGAATCTCTCGCAAATTCTACCAGAATGCTCCCCTCGTTCATCGTCGCCGTCGTCCTCGCATCGACCCTTTCTGCCGCAGCTCCAACGGGCAATCGAGAAGGTCAGTTTCTCCTTGACTATTCTATCTCTACCTGAATAATGGTTCTTCAGTCCAGTAGACGCGGCGCCTCCGTTGGCTCGATCACCGGTGCTTCCGGGCCCTTGGTATCTCTCAACAGCATCATCGGCAATTCCGGATCATCGCCCAAACTACCTTCCCTCCCTCTCAAGCGCAATCTTGCCACGATGAGGTCCTCCCCGATGTTGACGAGTACCGGAGTCAATGAGAATCAGTCTTTAGCAGCTTTCGATCGTCAGGGCGATAGTCCCCTGCTCGACAAACAGGAGACGTCAGGACTGTCAGCAGAGCCAAGCTCAGCGACGAGAAGTTCGCGGCGCCGACAGGACCAAAGACGCTCGAGCCGCTCGTTGGCGAACTCTTCGCGGCGCTGAGCTCGGACAAGCTCGGACGGAGGATGGTCAAGCGGGGTCGCGATTTCGTCATGGAGGTGAGTACGGGAGTATGGACTGAAAGCGAGAGTGAGCGAATGGTGCTGATTTGCATCAGGATCCAGTGATCCAAGGACTGCAACGGGCGGGCGCGGAAGAGCTGACGGATGAGAGTGACGAGCCTTTTTGGTGAAGTATGCCTCACGTAGCAAGATCGTCAGAAGCGCGTAGTAGAATGAATCGAGTCGATCGTCCGTCGGGTCAAGGAGGGTTGATTGATTTTCAGGGACTAGTGGAAGCTGCGCCCTCGAGGTGGTCCGAGCGCCATCGACGAACATCCATCAGGCTTGGACGTTCAATTTTCTCCCTGTTTCTATTCCTCTTCTGTTACGTTTGTCGGTCTTGGCACTCTTGACGGGCCCTAAGTACTCATTTTACCGATCGACGGCAGAATCAGAGCGCCTCAGCCGCCTTCTGCAGCGAACGATGCTTTGCCCTCCTCCGTTATCTTTCCTACTGCTCACTCGTATGCAACCCCCGCATTTCGAGCCCTGATGACCGATGTCATCTGCAAGCACCGACGCGACTGCGCAAGTGATTGCCTTGCTTGGGTTCCGCTTAGAGGCGTCGTCGTCGGTTCGCAATGGAGCAGCACGTCAAGAGAACGTACCAGCCGTATCCGGAGCAATTGGCGAGGTCGCGCCGCCCTCCAATCCTTCGAGACCCGCCACCACCACCCCCTTCCCTCCCCCAGGCCGGCCCCTTCAGGGAACTCCTATGGCAAGTCTCCTTTGCCGTCACTGGTATCCCAACCTAGTACATTGTCCTCGAAGGGTCCGTTACCTCTCGATCCCTCCTCATCATCTGTGGATAAACCGCCGGACTATGCAGGCGACCACCGAGACTCGAGCCAGGGCACCGAGAGCGGCATCAGCGGTCGACCGGACAACAAGACGGCAACGAGTGATCTCGTGATGAGCGTCATGGAGCTTGAGAAGACCCCGGCAGCGGCAGAAGCAAAGGAGGAGGAGTTGACGACCCTGAAGGCGGAACTGGAGAGAAAGTGCGAGATGGTGGAGGATGGTATTGGTAGAAGGAAGGAGCTGGAAATGGACATGACGACGCTCAGGGCGGATCGGGCGAGGCAGGGAGAGCTGCTGAAGGACGGAGAAGCGAAGAGAAGGAAGTTGGAGACCGACCTCGCTTCTGCAGGAGGGCAGGGAGCCATCGAGGCGGAAGCGAAGCGGAGCAATTGGATGATACCGCTAAGAGAAAGCAAAGCTAGGGAGCAAGCTTTGGAGGAGAAGCTGTGTAAGGTTGGGAAATTCTCGATGGCTGGAAAGGTCCTAGGAGAGCTCTCATGATCATTGAGACGTGTTGTGGCTTATCATGATACAGGTCACCATCACCTAGAGCGGATCAGGCGGTGCAAAGGACGGAGGGCCGCGGACAAAGTAACAATACCATTATTCCGTGGCGAGGCCGAGGCGAATGGATACTCCCAGGAGCTGCTGGCGCCAAGCTCGCACGTTCACGACCAGGGATCGCCACAGATAACGGGGTCCGATTGTCCCTCAGACTCGTAGCTTATTCCGCCTTGAGGCTGTCCATGATACCTGTATCGCGCCGATCGCACGGCCGGGCGGAAGCAAAAGTTGCCTCGTGTCGACTTCAGATACGTTTCTCCGTTTTTCAAAAACGTCGAGCACCTCTTGTAAGGTTCCAGCAAGCACTGCACAATCAGCTCTCTGACCATGATTGCGACCATGTCGCCTTCCGCAATCCCGCTCGGCTCAGCCGTCCCTGCCTTGACCCCTCATGCGATCTCGGTCTCCCTACCGAAATGGGCGGATAACGTCGGGTATGAGGTAGGGGACAAACGGGTCGTGGACAGGATGGAGACTGGTTATCCGAGATTCTTCATCCACCGTAGCATTCAAAAGGTATGTTCCGATGTCTTGTAGCGCTGGTCTTGCCAGCTGATTGGAGATGGACAGCTCGCTTCGCTATGTCTCGCAAAATTCGGACGACCAAACGAATCCTGCATCCTCCTTCCTTCACCCAAAGTCGCAGTCGTAGCTCGTGACTTTCTCGCTTCCCAGACCCCCTCACAATCTTCCCGGATCGTAGAATTCGTGATATGTCCCTCGATCGCTTCCCTCTCCGATCTCCCTCCTCCCCCCGAATCTTTCGCAAGACCATCTGCCGGTGTGGACATCATCGAGCTGCAGATTCTGCTATTCGACACACAGCATTTTCCGACGGCTAAGGCGTTCTGGCAACATACCGGCGATGGAATCTGCTCGAGGATGGCGGAGAGGGCCCTAGCCTTTTTAGGGGAGACACCGGCTGGCAGTCAGGGAGGAATCCCATGTTCGCCATCAGACCGCCAGGCAAAGCACTTCCCATATTCCAAGAACAAGCATTACTCTCGACGTACTTCATCGATCCCTCCATCTCCCACCGTCCCTGTCGCTCCCGCTACCAAGCTGCCAGAGAGACCTGGAGAACCAGTTTCCGACGAGCTCCTCACTTCCGATCTCACGACATATCTCGAAGAGCGATATGGGCGGAACCTTCCTCTCTTTAATGCTCCACTGGCGAAGCAGGCACTCAGACGGCGAATAGCGGGGGGACTGCTGCCGAGCGATGAGGGCTTCGGGACGGTCGAAGACGTTGCCCGAGCGGCCGGGTCGGGGAAGAAGGCGGTCTCGGAGGATGATGTCTACCTGTATCCTGGAGGGATGAGCGCGATTTGGCATGCGCATGATCTCTGTCGGGTGGCGCGAAGAGCCAAGGGGGAGACCGAGGGGAAGAGCATTTGTTATGGGTGAGCCTGGCCTCACAGAAAGAGTTGCGCTCGATCTGATCGGGTCTCCAGATTCCCATATACAGACACGCTCAAGATCCTTTCCAAATGGGGTCCGGGCTGCCACTTCTTCGGCGCTGGCGGCGTGGACGACATTTCAGCTCTCGAGTCGCTACTTGCATCGCGAGCCCCGTCCGAACCACCCATCCTTGCTCTTTTCTGCGAGTTCCCTAGCAACCCGCTTCTACGCAGTCCCGATCTTGTGAGCACCAGGCAACTGGCGGATCAGTATGGTTTCGTCATCGTCGTTGACGAGACTATCGGAAACTTCATCAATGTCCAGGTCGCTGCTGTTGCCGATGTTGTAGTGAGCAGCTTGACAAAGATCTTCAGCGGGGATGCAAACGTCATGGGTGGGAGGTGACTTAGTCATCGCATACTGAGAGCTGAGCTGATATCCTTCAGCATGATTCTGAATCCCAATGGCCCTCAATACGCGTCGCTCAAGCAGGCCATGACCACCGAATATGAGGACAACTATTATCCAGAAGATGCAGTCTACATGGAGCGTAACTCCCGCGACTACCGAGCACGGATCGAGAGGGTCAACGACAATGCGTTCGATGTCTGCGAGTACCTGTACACTCGCTCTATCCAGGACTCCTCCGGCTCATCGCAGGGGAAGGTCATCAAGAAGGTCTACTATCCCCGATATAGCTCTCCAGAGACCTACGAGCAGGCCAAGCGGCTGCCGACGCTTGGCAAAGGCGGATATGGCGGTCTTTTCTCCTTGACCTTCACCTCGATGGCGGCTTCTAGGGCATTCTACGACACGCTGGGATGTGCGAAAGGTCCTTCACTAGGCACCAGCTTCACCCTTGCTTCGCCGTACACTATCCTCGCGCACTACTATGAACTGGATTGGGCGGCGGAACATGGTGTCGAGGAGGGATTGGTGAGGATCAGTGTGGGGCAGGAGGACGAGGAGATTTTGAAAGGGTGGTTCGAAGCATCGGTACGGGCGGCAGAGGAGGCGGGTCGGCTGGAGGCGACATATCGGTAGGTGATCTACCGGAAGGATGAAACAAACTGCAAGATGGCGCCCGATGGGGAAGTCCTCAGGACACCGACATCTTCCTGATGCCTAAGGCCGGAGTTTCTCATCCTCGAGAAAAACGTCTCCTTCAGGGGCTGCGGACGAAACGACGCGCGGCCAATCGATTACTAATCATGCGATGATACGGTTTCGTCCTCGTTCATTCCCCGTTCAGTCACATTTTAAGCGGCTCGTCCATCCTGAATGACATAATCTGCTTAACTCGACATCGGATAAGACGTCGCGCGGGCCTACCTGTTCTCCCTTGCCGGTTCACAAGATTTCCAACACCTCCTTCATTGGTCCAACTTCTCCTGCAAAGCCCGCTCTGAGCCTTACTGTCCTTGAGATCAATCGTCAGTCTCACGCGCTGCTTTTACGGCCTCGCGTATCTTCTCCTCCGCCTGCTCCTCCTTCTTCGCGAGGTCGCTTCCCACCTTCTTCCTCTTGGCCTCGCTCTCGCCCAGCAAATCATCTGTTCCCTGCAACAATTCGCTCTTTCCGCTTGAGATCCGCCCTCAGTGTCTTGTTGATCCCTCGCAGCTCGTCAAACAATGCCGCTTTCTTCTCGAGTTTGCTCAGACTCGCCATCATCGCTCTGAATTGCGCGGTGAGAGGTCGCACAGCCGGATCCTCGTGCTTCCCACCGTGGTCCAGCTTCTGATGGTACCCCTTGCGACTAAAGTCGTCGGGAGAGGAGATGTCAGGGCGAACGAATGGGAGTTCAAGGAATTCGAGATCGGGTTGTCCACTCGCCGAGACCTCCTCCTCTACTCGTGAAGCCTCTGAAGACCGGAAACAGCCGATAATGACTTCCGGAAGACTTTCGAACCCCACTGATGGGTTGGCGTCTACGTAACTCCAGGTCGCTGTTATACGAGAATCCCAGTGTCAGCGAATTTCGCTTTGATGATCCAGCTCACTTTCATCCAGCCAGGCCTCACGTTCCAGAATACCCTTTCTCACTCGCTATCTCGAAGATTCATCGCCTTGCCGAATCTCGCACCACCTCCGTAGCGTCTCTCATCGCCTTCGGTTGCCGGAGGTCCTTCATACCAATCCAAGAACAATCGCTTGCCATCACCAGAGAACACGCAATCGCAATCCAGTCTGCGTATACCGCCCTCCAAGTAGCATCGCTCGCAAGCGGTGATCAGCAAGCCTAGGGAGCTCGGGTCTGACTCGGGCGGATAGAAGCAACAAGGCTCGTCAGCCTCGTTACACCATTCGCAGAGCAGGTCCTGGTGGACGTACCTGACGATGACTCAGCTGAGGATACCAGGAGAAGCTCTCACACTTCACCTCCGGTCTTGGATCGCTGGCGTCGGAAGCCGAACGGGGTGAGGACTTCGGTTGAGACGGATGCCATTGGTACTGATCCTTTGACCTCTGTCGTGACGGAGCGCGGGATGTTACCAAACGTGGGCGGCGTTTGAGAAGAGTCGGGAAAGCACACTGCGGACTCGAAGAGGGACGCTATTCCGCCGCGAAAAGAGATCTCAATGTCGTGCGTCTTACAGGAGCAGGTAGAAGATGCGCACAAATATGGTGCGAGGTTGAGGTCCTTCGCTGGAAACCGATGCAAAGAAAGAAGACGGTATATCGGACTCATGAAGGTGGAGTAGTGAGGATCACGAGCTCAGCGCTGCCTTGAATGGATGACACCACCGAAGGCAATGAATCACTGGAAAAAATGAAAAAGAGCAAGGAAACAAGGGCGAAGGAAGGAGAAGAGTCGGTCAGTGATTCGGGCTTTGCTTCTGACAGCGGGTGCGGGGATCGTCAGAGGACAGCGTTGTCGTTATAAAAATGATATCGCTTAGTCAGCTTATCAACAGGTGTCTCTCGCAAGGACTGATCAGTCTCTATGGAGCATGGATACATGTGACCGCTCGACAGTCCAAAATTGCACCTGTCGCCCTTATCTTCGTCATCCCAAACCCCTCATAGGCACCGCGAAACACAGAACCACCCAAACAGCTGATGCCGCGGCGGCGATGATGAGGATATCTCTGACAATACTCTGGTACAACCTCTTTATTCTCGGATCCTCGACCAGGTTTTCGGGGCCGAACACCTGGATCTTCTTCTTTTCGCGAGTGGTCGGTTCTATGCCAAGAGGAGCGAAGCGACCGAAGCGGACGAGGAGTGTTGAGAGGTCTTGCGAAATGGAGGGTTGGGATTGTTTGGTGGTCTGGGACGAGGGCTCGGCGAGATCGGATTTGGTTTCGAAGTCCGGATCGGTGTCAACAGGGATATCTCCGAAAGCTTGATCGAATCCATGGCGAAGGTAGAGGTCTTGGGGAAGGTAGTATAGTGCATCTGAGCAGGCGACTCGGCGATAGGGAAGGCAAGGCTGGCGTCGGGAATCTTGACCGTAGCTCGGCGAAGGGCGAGTTGTCGAAGCGCAGTGTCGGAGATCGTCGGTTCGCCCTCGAGCACAGGAAGGGATGCAGTCTCCCACGGAAGAGGTGAAGAGCGCTGATTGACGGTCCCGCTCAGGTCGGCAAGGGGATGGACCTCATTGGGTAAAGTGATATCGACGTCTTTGCTAGGGAGGGGGGTGATGATATTGTCCGATGCCATGGAATAAGTCTGAAGTCCGCCTGCCCCAGTCGTCCCGCCGATGTCAGCCTCCTCGTCGTCAAGGTCGTCGAGCCGCCACGGTTTGACCTGGTTACTCGACCTGCCCCAGACCTGGTTGCAAAAACCTCGAGTCGCAGAGTAGTATTGGGCCGTGCCGAAAAAGATGAAGATGGCGGATGGAAGCCGGATGGCTCGGAAGCCATAATTGTGAGGGGAGAGGAGCAGGGTGAGGATGAGGAAGAGGACCACACCAATGAAGAAGTCGATCGCCCCGACGATGTACCTGTTCACATTACAGTCAGTATCGGTGTCATGTCGTGATAAAGAGGAAGTGATGTACCAGAAAATCTGCTTGGGACGGTTGATGTTGGATTTGGCAAAGGTGAGGAAGTGAGGCAAGCTTTGTGATTCGATGACTTGGTAGACCTCCTCATAGATTGGAAAGAACTGCATTGCATCCACGTCAGCTTCTCATGCAATCCGTCTCCCTGCACAACAGACAGAAGGGTCGACAGAGGACTCACCGATTCCGGCGCGGTGCTACGTAGCAGGCAGGTTCGCGCAAATTCCCTCAACTCATCGCTCATCCCCAGCTCCCGACTGCCACCCTTCTTGAGAAAGGTAGCGAACGCTCTTTGCACTTCCTCACGCATAGGCTGCTGCGACGGATCGATAAACACCGCCCCAGCTGGGGGCAGAGTGGGATGTAATGAGGAATGCTGGAGGATAGGCTTTGGCTCTGGCACAGCTGGCTCCTTTGACCGGAGACTGAAACGACTGGGCCGCTTCACGACAGTCGGGTGATGGTGATTGGCGTTGCCGCAACTGCATGCTTTGCCATCAATCGTCCAATCGCAAGGCTTGATACCGTGTTGCCGCTGCGCGAAGGAAGTTTTCTGCTGCGGCCGGCTTTGATCGGCGGGAACACTGAAGCCCACTTCTCCGTCCGCGCTCGTCGGCCCTCGTTCGGGTAGACCCTCCTTCATGGCCTTGTCGAGGTAGGCGAAGGGGGTATACCGATCGACCAGCCGAGTACTGGGAACCGGTACAGCGGTCTTGATCTCAGCGCTCATCTGCTCATACCGCTCTCGATATGATCGGTACCAGATGACGAAGAGGAGGTTCTCGGTTGTGAACTCCTGGTGAGCGACAAACGCGGCGAAGTCGGAGAAAGAGATAGGAGGACATGTCTCGCCGTTGAGGATGTGAGATAGCTTGAGCTCATCGAGACTCGGCTGGTGGCTCTGAGCACGAAAGAGGGGGACATGGGAGATCGATGAAGAGTCAGAAGATGCATGCTTTGGGTCACGCATCGTCGGTGTCGATTTGGTAGGTGAGGGCATTGAGGGTATGACGAGATGGAAGAGGATGTGTAGCTTAGCCCTCCAGCCCCTCTGGTATCGCCTATCCTTGTCGGAGAGACGATGGGAAGCGATGATCGAGAGGGACGGAGTGGTCCTGCTGGACTGATCAAGTCGATTTGATGCAGTCTTAGCTTTGGAACGGAGGCTCGATGGGATCCCTCTGGAGGCATCCACGGCGCAGCGCTTATGCTGGAGGGACTGAGCCGAGTCGACTCGACACCAGATGGAAGAGAGTTGATGCCGGAGATACTTTTGATACTGAAATGTGGGAAATCATGTTTCTCGTCCTTATACATGGGACGCCGTAAACCTTCATCAATTTCAGGTCCCATCCGGCGGGATGTCGTTTATTTTCCCTTGACCAGGAGCGGAATGTTGTACAAAAGCAAGTCGTAGCTGCTTGAGTTGTGAGACACTCGCCTTTGCGTCGAACCAGCAAAAGCCGATGACTCATTTTTGAGGGAGTGTGATCGCAGGAGAACGGAGCCTGACAATCGGCACCAGCAGATTCGTCTGGCTGATACTAGGGAAATCGTTTCCATATAGTGCTTGGCAAACAGGATAAGCCACCAAGATTAGGGGATCTTCTTCACACGTGCCTTGCTACTGAGGATCTCCTAGGGCAGTTGAGCGGAGATCGAGGTCAAACTCCACAGAATTGATGATCCTTTGACCAATCTCTACTTCCGACTTTTCCCGGGAGTTCGAAATCGTACGATTTCCGTACACTGCCTGCTACAGACACAGCAGGCGCTCAGTCGCCGCGGTCTCTGACTATTCAGTCATCGCCACCGTCATGCCTCATCACCAGGCCTTTCCCCGCTCATGCTTGGCTTCGTCCTCTCGTCTCCCAGCTCGCTCCTTGACCCGCCGCATATCAATATTCCCACCTCGTTTATATGAGCCAGTACCCTTTTTTACCCCACCATTCCGACCGCTCCGTCCGGTCATCCCTGAGGCTGGTGGAACGGCAGTAGATAAAGGCAAAGGGAAGGACCCAGGCTCGCCGAAATGGAAGGGCGAGGAGGAAGTTGATGATCGAGAATGGGAGATCAGAGTCGGTGAGTTGCTTCGCTGATTCCCGCTTCAAGTGGGCTCCTGGAAACCAACCAGTATGATACCATGAAGCACCTGAGCTGACGGATAATACTTCATAGCTCGAGCGATGCTGCATCTGCGCGATACCATGCCACGTTTCTTTCATCCGGAACAGTCAACTTCGTCGATGTTTCCCAACGATATTTTCAGCCAAAACGTGGTCCTCAAGCTACCTGCTCCGCTACCTCTCAAAGTACGCTTCTCTGCTACCATCCATGGTCTAGTATCGAGAGAGTGAGCTTACGTGGCATTTGACAGATACACTCACTAAGTGTCTATACCATTGCGTTCGCCCTCGCGCGCAATGGGATGCAAGGTCAGCCCCGTGGAATCTCTCTGAAAGCGCTGATTGTCGTCCACACAGCATTGCACGCGGACATGCATACAAGTCTCGACCGAATGACCTTCCCTCCCACGCAGTCCGAACAAACAGGACTTCGACCAGCGGATGCTCTTCTATTGTCGAGAAAAGCAATGCCTCCGCATCGTCAAAAGCAGATCCGCGTCCTGCTCTCCGTCACAGGCAAACCACGACTACCTCCGCAGAAAGTGTGTGCCATGTAGGACCACCTTTTTGTGCTCGTCTGACGTCAACATAGGAAGCTGAATGGCAGACTTCCTCCCTGTACACGTTCTCGCCATATAGCGGTCTCATCAGTTCTCATGAGGTCGAAAGCATTCGACCTCTGCCTGGAGAGGGTGTGGCGGAATGGCTTCGAATGAGATTGCTAGGGTGGACGTCGAGACATGATGCCGAGGGAGCTATACCTTGTCCAAGGGCAGTCTACGAGAGTGTCGAAGGTCGATCAATGCGCGGAGGAGAGACGGGGTGATCTTTCGGAGGTTTAGCATGCTGCGCCAGTGGCTGAATCGCACGATGATATGATCGCGCCCAGCGTGACACGAGCTGTCGCCATGCATATAGTCTGCATTCGCGGCGTGAGCAGCACTGCCAGGTGGGACCAGGCGCTCCTCCAAATCCCTGATGGAACCCCTCCTTACGTGTCCTCGTGTCTACCTAGTCACACCGCTTTTGGCGCATTAACCGCATTCGACAGAAGCATACTGTAGCGGGCGCATCACGTGACTCATTCCCGACTCTTCCCGTAGTTACCAAATATCGGAAGGAGGCCGAAGAGGAACCGGAGCCTGAGCTTTCGACCAATCCGATCAGTTCTGTCTCCGTCTCCACCTTCAGACCAGCACAGCAGGGCGACGTCATGCCACCGGTAGACCACCCTCACGGGGACCGATCAGAAATGCACCTTGAGGTCAGCTCCGCCGAGACAGTGACTCTTTCTTTGCTTACCTCATGCTGGTGACACAACAATCTTTCTTCCCTGCTTGGCGCCTGATCTTCCGAAACATGCTTAATCTTCTTCACCTCCACCATCTCTTCACAGGATGGAGGCGAGTCGTTGAATGGGGAATCTCTGACGCCCGAAGATGCGGCCAAGGGGTCATCGTGAGCTTATCATACCAAGGAATGACGCTTTGTTGAGTTCGAATATAGGTCGACTCCGGTCAGGAAGGCGCAGAACCGGATAGCGCAGAGGGAGTTTCGGATGCGGAAACAGGTCAGCGCTTCGTACATCATGTGGGAATCTAGTTGATGGGGTACGCGACCTTGTTAGCAATATGTGAGGTCATCGATACACGACCGAGGTCGACGAGGGGTTGCTCATCATGAAAATAGATCCGCGATCTCGAAGCTCGGGTCGAAGTCCTCTCGGGTGACAAGGAGGAGCGTGTCGAGCTTATGACGCTGCTTGTCCGCAATTTGCTGAAGGAGAACAAGGAATTACGGAGTCTGACCAAGTCGATGGCGGCTTCCTTGGGCGAGGGTGAGATCCAATCCTCCTTCAAACATGGGATCTAGGGCCCGCCTAACTCTTTTCAGGCCTCGGGTCATGTCTTCCCCGTCTTGGACTTTCCGCTCCCCATCTCGACGCAATATTGAGCCGTGCCGACACCGATACCGCGTACGAAGCATTTGTTGCCCTCAAAGCGTCTCGCGAGATGGAAGAGGCCAACCCGGGTCTTGTACCCGGGGAGATCCGGCATCGAAGCAGTGTAGGCAAACGGAAACACCCTCATGGGGACGGAGAAGCAGACAAAGATGTGGAGGGCGAAGGTTTTCCCGATCAGCCTGGTTCCGGCGAACCGACCAAGAGGAATCGGCAGAGCAGCGAGGGGTTCAACAAAGCCATGGAGTCATATTCCTACCTCTTTCCCGATCTCGAAGCATTCGCTGCTCCATCACCTCGACAGACTGGCGGCTTCGACGCAAACACCTTCGGCCAAAACTCTGGATTCGCCCAGCAGACAAACAACATTTACCCGCAGAACCTGTTCGATAGTCCCGGATATTCCGGCGGATCCGCTGCAGGCCAGCAGATGTATCGGGGCTCGCTGGCTGGCGCACCTTCCGCCCAATCAAACTTCACCGGATTTGGCCTCACCGTCCCTGCTTCCATCCTACCCTTACCCTCAATCACTGGTGGCGCACCTGCTCAATCCAACAAATTTGTCCGCGACTCCTGTGCAGCTCAACATCCCGCCGCGCATCCCGCTCCTCCACCGGAGCGCATCACACCGGAGCAATGGGAGGGCGAGGATGCTGAGCGACAAAGACAGCTTCGAGCTGCGGTCGCGCAATTTACCAGCAATCAGACGCCAAATGGGACATTGGACGGACCGGATTTATCGCCTGCTCAGATTGAGCATAAAAGAAGACTGCAAAGCGAATTGCGCCAGACTATGGAGGAGACCGAAGGGCCGGATGGCAAGACCGATGCCTTCCAGGTCTGTAATATCATTGAGATCAGGAAAGAAGGCTGACAGATGTCCAGCTTATCACGTATCACCTGAACAAGTATGCCGATTCGACAGTCAAGAAAAGCCGTACTGATTTACGAATAGTTTCCGAGTCAACCACTCGTACATCCTTCCGCCATCTTTACGGCCAACTCGGGTCCAACGCACTATCCCACACGAGCATGCCATCGACGGGATCATCTACCCCTCCATCCGAGATCGAATGATCCTCCTCCGAGGTCAGCTGCATTCAGTGCATCGTTCTATCTCCTGGCTGATATCCCATGCAGGGCGGTATGACCTTGTCGAGGTCTTCCATGCCATGCTCAATGAGGTGTGCAGGTGCCGTTGTCGAATCATGGATTGGCTGACCTCCTCTTGGCAGTTCCATGTGCACGGTTCTGATCCCCTCGACCACCACAACTGGGAGGTCTCGGAAATGTGGCTCACGCAGTTCAAGTAAGCCTCATCCCATCTTTTACAAGGATGACTGGATGATGGGACCCCAGGTTGCTGATTGACGAGGAGGTCTACGCAATCTCGAATAAATGGCGTGCTGAGCGAGGTGAATCACCGCTCCTACGCTTTGATATGAGGAACGAGTCTCTGCCGGGACCGGGGCCCATGGTCGCGCCACCACCGCCCAGGTTGTAGTATAAATATATTGTAGTAATGCTAGGGTCCTTATGAACGTATCTTGTTGTATACTACGGGTTGAGCGAGGTCCAGCCTTGTGGCCACAACATCACTTGGCTTGAACCGCTCCTTTCGGTCGCGCGGCCGTAAATAAGTCCCAGTCTCTTGTATTCTACGATCTTCATCTCGATCCATTGCGCACTTCTCTCTGGCCTGCTCATCCTCGGCTTGGACATGCCCGTCGCCTAGCTACTGCATGGAATAGTGTTTCGTCGTGCTAGCTTCCCTTTGATGTTTCATTTCTTCCGAATCCCCTCGGACCCCTGGCGATGATCCCCTCTCCTCGGCGGACCGTCTCCATGCCGGAGGCGTCGGCGTTCCCGGAGAACGGCGATGACGACGATGATGGGTGGCAGGGTAAGTCTGAAGCGAGGGGTAGGCGACCGTATGTATGAGAGCTGAGAATCGCGCAGACATGCCGGTCGTCCGGTCCGACGACAACCCGTTCGGACTGGACGACGATGACCAGAAACGTTACCACTACCGTCCACCCGTCCGTCTCGACCCTTCTGACGCTCCGGCAGCTACTGGAAACGCTACTGGTACACACCTCGAGCTCGAGGCGGACACGCTCGCTCTCGCCACGGACTCATGGAGGGAGAAGCAGACTCTCGACGAGTCTGATTACACGCGGTTACGACTGGACGAGGATGAAGAGTCTGAAGAGGTGCATATGCGGACGAAATACCTGTTCAACGAGGATAAGGCGATGACTCCCTTGAGTCAGATGCAGGCGACCAAGGAGCTGTTGACGGAGGGACAACGGATCGCGTATGTGGGGTTGTGTCAGCTTATCGCGAGTCGGATGTTGCGCGATGCGGGGAGGGGATGGGAAGGGTTCAAGGCGAAGGGAACGGTGATGGCGATGGCTAAGGGGAAGATGAAGGCGAAGGTTGAGGTGCCCGCGGTGGAGAGTGCGCACCTTTGGATGCTGAAGATCATGGCGAGGCTGTACCAGCACATGGAGCTGGAGCGGGAAGGTGAGTCACCGCATTATAGCTGACTGAGCGAATCTGATGATGGATAGAACAACGAATGATTGAGAGTCTGGCGGAGCATGGCGTTGATCCCTCCGACTTGGTTCCGGCATTGATGACTACGCATACGGTGAAGAACCCAGAGTACGATCCAGCCGCTGCGAAGCGGAAAGACGTGGATGACGAGAAGGCGATGATGCGGGGGATGGAGGGACTAGATGATGAGGGGGAAGCAGAGATACCACCGGCATACGAAGCGCCTTCAGCCATGAGAGAAGGGGAGAAGCAGGTGATGGACAAGCCGACACCCATCTATTCCGAGTCTGCGTTGTCCGACCCGACCATAACGCCTAGGAGACCCAGTACATCCCCCGGCATACACAAAAAGGTCAACCCCTTCGGCGATGATGATGAGGATGGTCTCGCAGAACCGCCAACGCCCAATTCCTCCTCGTCACGATCCACCCTTACTCGCCCAGCACCCCCACGGCTATCCTCCTTCAATCTTGACGACGAAGATGTCGATGGCGATATCGGTCGTGCTGCATCCCCCTCCGCGCCTCACATCTCCTTGCCCGAGGTACCTCCACTGTCCATATCACCTTCGACCCCTCCGACCCCTACGGCAACATCGTCCGAACCGCTGCATGATCCAGAAAAGACGCCCTCACAGGGTTGTTCTCGCGCCGCGTCATCTGGCGATCCAGAAGAGCCGCCCGAGCCGCAAGAACCAGAAGAGCAAGTTCCGCTCCCATCACTGCCTGGAGTCTCCACCAAGATGTCTACGACCGACGAGATGATCACCCTTGACATCCGATGGACAGTTGTGAGTCGCCTCTGAAGTCCTATGCTAGATTGCTGACCTGGTTGTAGCTGTGCGATCTTTTGCTTATCCTCATCGCTGATTCGGTGTACGATGCGCGATCACGTGTCTTCCTCGAGAGGGTGGCGGAAGGCCTTGGCTTCACTTGGCTGGACGTCGTTCGATTCGAGAACCGTGTGACCGATGCGCTCGAAATCCAGGAAGGAGCGGAGAAGACGGAGCAGAATACAATCATCGAGGGACGACGGAAGGGGGCACAGCGGAAGCGATATGCCATGATGGGTCTGGCTGCGATAGGTGATTACTGATCTCTAGTACTCGGGGTATGCGCTCAAGTGGGAACAGGCGGAGGACTAGTGATTGGCCTGTCGGCAGGCTTGCTGGCTCCGGTCATCGGTGCCGGACTCGGTGCCGCCTTCGCGACTGTCGGTATCACCGGCACTAGTACATTCCTTGCCGGAGCGGGAGGCGCCGCGATGATCACCACCGGAGGTGTGCTCACCGGTGCCAATATCGCCGGGCAGGGTATGGGTCGCCGGACGAGGGAAGTCAGGAAGTTTGAGTTCCGTCCCTTGCATAACAATAAGCGGGTTAGCTGCTACATCACCGTTGGAGGGTCAGTCAACCGTTCTTCACTATTCAACATCCATGCTGAGTCTCACACAGCTTCATGGCGAGCATAGTCGATGACGTGCGATTGCCTTTCTCGGTACTGGATCCCATCGTCGGCGATGTTTTCTCGGTCTTCTGGGAACCGGAAATGATGAGCGAGATGGGGAGCGCACTCAAGATCCTCACCTCCGAGATTCTGACGCAGGTTGGCCAGCAGGTACTGCAGGCAACAGTCATGACTGCCTTGATGAGCGCTCTGCAATGGCCCATCAGTGAGTCTAAGCAATCGTTCGATCCAAGCTCTGACTATTCAACAGTTCTGACAAAGCTCGGCTATCTCATTGACAATCCCTGGTCGAACGCGCTCGACCGATCTCATGCAGCAGGACTCATTCTTGCCGATACCCTGATACAACGGCATGCCGGAGTCCGTCCTATTTCCCTGATCGGTTTCTCGCTAGGCGCTCGAGCGATCTTCTATGCCCTCGTCGAGCTCGCTCGTGTCAAGGCGTACGGCATTGTACAGGACGTCTTCATCTTCGGCGCCACTGTCACGGCTTCCAAGCAGACCTGGCTGGAGGTGCGGAGTGCAGTTTCTGGGCGATTCGTGAATGGCTATGCGACGAACGATTGGATGCTTGGCTACCTGTTCCGTGCGACCTCGGGTGGGATCAACACGGTCGCAGGGCTACGACCGGTGGAGGTTACACCAGGATTGGAGAACGTGGACGTCACAAAGATTATCACTGGGCATATGAGCTACCGATCCTGCATGCCTCAACTTCTCGCTCTAGTCGGATTCCCGGTGACAGCAGAGCATTTCGACGAGCCCGATGTGAGTGTATTCGATCCGCTGATTTGGCCTGTGACTTATACACGCAGGACCCCGAGCTTGACATGAGCATCCAAGAGCGGACGGTAATCAACGAAGCCGAGGAAGAAGCGAAGCGGAACAAGAAGAAAATCCTTGGCATCTTTTTCCGGCGAGACAAGAACTCGTTGTCAACCCCTGGCGCATTAAGGCCTAATCCCGACGGACGTTCCAGTACCGACAAAACATCTTCTCGACCCGATGATTACGACGACGACGACCTGCCACCCCGGGAAGAAGCCGATATCGGCTTGTCCCCTACCGCTGCCATGTCTAGAGATTCCCAGGCTTCGGAGGAGGAGGCGGTCCGCGCTATTCCGAAGACGGCTGGCTTCGACTTCAAGGCGATTTCGAAGGAGCTTGGCAAGGACATCGATGTCAGCAGACTGAAGCAGCCAGTCACACGGCCTGTCGAGGTCATAAACACGACAGAGCCTCTCGAAAGGTCAGGTTCCGCTCCGACCGTGCATGTCCAGGTCGACTCACCAGTCGAGCAGCAGTCGAGGAGATCGATGATGGCCCGCAGCGTGTCGTACGCCGAATCACCTGGCGATTATGACGAGAACGAGAACGAGGACCAAGGCGATATCGCAACATCTGTCAACCGGCAACTGGCCATCCCCGATTTCCCTTCATGGGGTCAGCCATCTAACGCACCAATACCTTCACCACCTTTATCAGCAACAATCAAAGCTCCATCTTTCTCGGTTTTCAACGCATCGTCTGCACCATCCAATTCTATTTTTGCATCAAGCAATTCTAGCTTCCATCCACGAGCCGCTCCCCCCGCCCGACCACATCCTCCAGAGCTTATGGCCAATCCGTTCGCGAATGGCTCGACGAGTAATGGGATACTAGGAGGGTGGGGGAAGACGGAGAAGGAGATGGCGGAGAAGAATCCTTGGTAAAGGTTTTCGGTGTTGATTATCTGCACGGTCAATGCATTGCGCCTTTACTCAGGACAAGATTCCTGAACGAGGTATGAAGCACGATCAAGTTGGCATCTCGGACGTCGGCTCTCTGTCTCTCGAGGAGGGTCAAGGAGCACCCGTTCGGGGAAGCCCGCAATCCTTCATGCATTGCGAGCTCACGATATACGACATAATTCCCGGATTTTGCCCAAAGATTCTCGGCAGCCTTCAATGGAGCGTCTCGGCAGATTCAGGCCCGTGCCTCAGCCGTGTGGTCGGGCTTGAATCAATCGAGGGGATGATTATGTCATCCGAGTATTGGGTTCCAGGCTAAGTAAGATACACAAAAAGGCAGGATACGTCTCTCCCCTCCGCCATCGTGTACCAAGAATGGCAGGAGGACCCCTCGGCGACGCAGCTCTTCGGACCTGCCGGTACCCGCGAAAGGGATGCGAGCTTTCTATACGATACCGTTGATCAGACGTATTCTTCCTTTATCACTCACTTTTCCGCTCTCTTCCATCAATACATGCTTGATCCTCCCTTCTCGACTCGTACTACTCAGCTAATCCGCCATCATGTCCAAGTGAGATCGTATTGCAAGTCGTTGACGGGTGAGCTGACGTGATGGTCCATCAGCCTCCCTACCTGGAAGACCCCGCTTGTCGCGCTTCTCACCGCTGTCTCCTACTCGAGCGTGAGTGTTCCCCTCCTCCGCCACATTCCCCCGGTCCCTCGAACCTCCTCCCACTTGTCGCTCTCCTCGCCTCCCCCGCCCGGCGCCCTCGCTGACGCTCGGCGCAGATGGTCATCGACATCATCATGATCAAAAAAGTCAAAAACGACTCTTCTCCTGGGAAACAAGAAATACCCTCCAGCGGTGGTCGCGATGCTCGTGTGCTCCATCTTCCAGTTCTTCTGGTGTATCTTCTACCTCGTCCGCTCGGGTAAAGGTCTGGGCCTTCGTGCGAGCAGTATAGCCGGTACGATCATCTTCTTCCTCTTGTTCAACGTTGGTACGTCGCCTTTCTCCCTGCTTGCTTCCTTTGTGCTGAGATATATATCTCAGGCGCGATTGGGGCGACGACTGGCTTGAGGCATCACAATGGTTACTGTTCGGCCTCGGCGAGCAACGTGTCCGACTGCAGCGGTGTCCTACGGGTACGTCACTTCATCATCGGCTTTCATGACGTACGCTCGCTAACGCTCGCCTCCAGGGCGTCGAAGCACTCGGTTTCTCTCTCATCGGCCTCGACCTCCTCTACCTCGGTTTCCTCGCCGCTCTCGTCTCAGGGCACGGTAGCTGGTCCTCCGAGCCGCACAACATGCCCGAGCCTCGTGCGCCGAATTCCGATTTGGAGAAGGCTCCTGCCCACTAAGCAGTCGATCAAACCACATGGTTTAAACAGATTTGTCCGAGCATAGAAGATCTCTGCGAAGGGGAAATCGGGGGATGAGAGCGAACAAACAGAACTTCCTTAACAAATCATCAAGCTGTAGCCATTAAGTGATGCATCCATCGAATCATGTCACGCTGCAATTTCCCCATCCCAGAGGAACCTGACAGTCCCATCGTTCTGCCCCATTCCGTCAACTGGACTCTCGACATCATCCTCTGCAAGCTCCGCTGGGCCCACCCACCCAGTCATTGATGCTGTACCGCTTGGCCGACGATCACGTAAGTGTATCTTCAGCTCGGTAAGCGTTTGAGCCGTCCAGAATGCCGATAAGCGGAATGCCTTGACAGTGGGCGCAGAGGATGAGGTGGAAGAGGCGTGTTGGGCCGGAGAAGACGCTATGGGGTCTTTCGGCGAGACGGGGGATGGCGAGGACATGAGGAAGGTGGGATCCGTCGTAGGGGTGGAGAGGATGGTGACGTATAGGTCTAGGAGGTAGTGTGCGATATCTACGGATCTCAGAATGGTGTCTCCTGTATATGGGGAGGAGACAAACCATCGGCCTGTCCGGCTGTAGCTGAGTACTGCGCTTCCCACGCGCCAGCATTGCCAAGCGATCGCACGATGTCTGGCTCAGACCTCCCAGGCGAGGAATTTGTTTCTTCTGCTTGGCCGGGTCGAGTCGTCTCGAGGAGTAGCATCGACGCGGTATACAGCGATCCCAGCGCGATGACGTGCGGCGGGAACGATAATGGTGCCGGCGTCCGATAACTGCTCGCTCAGCCATGCTCAGGATCAAATACTCACCAGTCCACCGCGACCCTCCAAGCCTGCTGACACAGTTCCTTCCCCACTGCTCCAAATCAGAACCAACCTAAATCTCTACCTGTTCTCGGCTGGAGAAGACTTACGTGACATCGCTCGACCAACCTTGACAACCCCGCCCAACCCGGTATCCACCCCAAACTTGAAACACATCGTCTCCAGCACCAGCCTCTCGATACTCAACACCCTCATCCGCTCGCTCTCGAGTGCGTTCGGGTCCACCGCCGAAGGATCGATGACGCCCTTCTTGACGAGGTGGAGGAAACGGAGGGCGTAAGATGAGAGGATGATGTCGCGCGGTTTCTTGAGGGTATCGTGGATTTTTGAGGAGACGTAGAGGGTCGAGAGGGCGACTTCCTAGAGAGGTCAAGCAAGGTAAGTGAGGTTGAAACCGGGGATCAGGGAGAGACGCACGACACAGTTGAAGTCTTTGAGTGGGAAGAAGAGGTGGAATCGCATGTATAGCGTTTGGGCAGTAGCGATTGTCCGCCTCGGACTGAAGGAGAGTGGAAATCAGCATCCCACGGTTTGGGTTGGAGGGGTCGGATGGGACTCACAAGCCGGAACGGACTCCGACGGCATCGATGAATCCACAGGCATGCTGTCGAGCCCTCTCCTCTCTGGACAAGGATAGCTTGCCCCGCTGTTTCGCAGAGAGACGCTCGACTTGGGCTGGGGTGAAGTAGGGTCGATGATGCTTGATATGAGAGTTTGAGGTACTGGCTGTCATCCTGTAGCGAGCCCGCTTTGAGATAGCTCAGACGAACTGATGGGAGGGGTACTGTCGAAGACTTGCGTTTGTGGCACGTGACAGTGGCTGCATCAATTCTAGGGCTGTTCACTCGTCGACTTAATTGTTTCAAGCCATAAGACGAAAAGAACTCCGATAAGGCGCACAAAAGGAGGAGGAGGATGGCCTACTTATTTTAGGCGCCCGTGCTTGCAACGCCTTCCAACTCCGCCGAAACCGTCCACGGCCAATTCAATTTTCGTCATCCTTCAACATCCTTTACTGAAAACCCTCATATCTCGCCAACCACTGATTTCAGACCTTCTCGAACTCCTCACAATGACGCTCAGTAGCCCACGCAAGCGATTGGTACGTTCCCTAGACCGCTACATTACCGCCTTAATTCTGTCCGCCCCTACGTCCGCCGGCTCTTCCGCTACAGGACAATAATCGGACGCTACCGCTACTTCTATCGCTTCCCTGGCCACTTACGGAGGCTACCCTTCAACCGTGCCGACATTCCCTCCTTCAATCTGCAAGGCTTGGAGCATTATCACGCCTTCCGCTTGTACCCTGATGAACTGCGCAACTTCATCCATCTGTTCGGGAATGATCCAGTCTTCATCTCTCGTGGGACAAAGCCTCAAGCCCCGCCGCCGCTGTATCAGCTGGGTCTAGTACTCTATCGCCTCGCACATTCGCCGGGCGTGAGGGAGTTGTCCTTCTTATTTCGCGTTTCGAGTACGTATTTCCTTCTCCTTCTTCTGCCTGAGCTTATAGGGCTTGCAGTTGGCGGTGTCCACCTCTGGACAGGCCATGCCCTCAAAGCCATCCTCCGCAGGGCCCCAGAGTTCATCCCTTGGCCCAACGCTATTGAGCGATCAATCATCAAAGGCCAGTCCGAGCGCAACTACGGCATCCCCGACTGCGTCGGACTCATGGACGGATGTCATGTCAACTTGAAAGCCCAGCCTGCTCGAGAACACGCAGGAGCGCTCCACAGCTGGAAGAACAAGTCAGGCCTACTATTCGTCGCGATTGTGGACTACGACTTGCGCATTTGCTACATACAATACGGCTACCCAGCATTGTCAAGCGATCATCGAGTTCAACGCTCTATGAACGTATTCACAGAGCATCCCCTATACTTCAGCCCATCTGAGTACGTCTTGGCAGAGTCTGGTTTCACCGCTACCAACCTATGCGTCCTCATGTTCACCAAACCAGCCCGATAGAGCGTCCATCGCGGTCGAGCGGTTTACTTCCACATGAAGGCTGCCCCCATGCGTGTCAAGGTGGAGCAGACATTCGGTACTCAAGAGCCGCTTCCCTGCTCTTCGTTCGCTAGGTCAATGCCTCCGCAGCCGTCGCGATCAAGCGCGAGCCCACGCCTTCATCGTCGCCGCTGTAGTTCTACATAATCTCTTTCTCTACATAATCTCTTTCTCAACCACCCCGTCAGAATGGACACTGAGTTCAGCAGACCGCAGCCCACGCTCGGGGGGGGGGGGGGGGGAAGGGGCGGGTGCTGAAGCCTCTGCGACCGATGTCCAGCCTAGACGAGAGGCATTGATCAATCAAATGCTCGAATTGGAGGACAACGAGGACTTGGATAACTTGGAACTGTAGTTTCATGCATCGCTTTCAATCTCACTGCTGCTCCTCGTCTCGCGCTTAGCTTGTCTAATGGCTTCGTCTTAGGTCAAGCTCGGGTCGTGCTTCATGCGCTCCCTAGCCTCCTCCCTGATCTTTTCGCCAGGCGAGTAATAACTCCTTTTCCTCCTTCCTTTGTCTGTCTTTAGCCTCTTGGCGAGCATACATAGCTCGCTCCGCCAGGTCGAGCTTACGCTTCACATAGTCCTCTGCTTGAGCTTGTTCACCTGCTCTGACTGCTCCGAGCCTTCAAACACGCCCTCCAACGCATCCATGCCGCCGATCGGCCCGCTCCCTCCCGTCCCTCCCCTCCGTCAATCTAAAGGACCCCACATCAGCCTAAACCTCCCCTTGGGCGTCTGCTCCCGTGCCTGACGGCTTCATTCTTACTATGGTCAGATCCACGGATAGAGGGCATTGCGAGGCTTGGGCGGATGGGGGCAGTGTTATGACCGTACCCAGCCAACTATGCTTTGGATCGAACTCACGCCCAAGCTTCCCTCATGCCCCGTGGACTATCAATGAATGGAGACGATTGTCGAACACAATTGTGGGTATAAAATGGTCTTGACTATCAAGCTAAAGACAGGTTGACACAATCAAAATTGTTCAACATAATCGACGACAAGTGCGGGTAAGACGTAGACAGTGACGTAGACAGTCTAGTCTTGCACAGCACGAGAGATCGCTCAACCTGAGGACGCGGACACTTCCACAGCCAGGCTGGTCGTTGAGTAGGTCCGCTAGTTACAAGACATTGCATAAACTAGCTACAAAAACCTCGATACTAGATCTCTAATGGGTATCAGTCAATTTGGTCGCTCCATTAGACCTCTGCGTTCCTCGGTCTCTTTCGTTGTCGCCACTCCAAGCCCGAGGCTCCATTCCTTCTCCCCGATTCTACAGCACTGTAGAGGCTTCTCCAGCCCAAGTCCTCTGCTCGTCCGCCAGACCCATGAATATCCGCGATAGTTGGATTCGGCCCATTTGAGGGTGCGGACGTAGCCCGCGAGTTTGGTGGCGAGGGTGACACGTAGCTCGGCCTGGAAGGAGGCTATGAACGCGCAGTAGCTAAGAGGGTTTACCCGTTGCCCGGTGTGGATGTAAGTCTTGAAACCTTGATATGCCCGGATATCCTTGGTCGTAGTCCGTCAGTCGTGGAATGTGCTCGACAGTTCTGGAGATCGATCATGCTTGGTCCGAGGGGTTGGGTGACGGCGACCATGAGGTCCCTGGCTGGTGCGATGGTATCTGCGCACCCGAGGCGGCAAGGGCATTGCTTCCTGATCCGATACTGGACAGACGCTCTTCGCCTTACGAAACCCGATCGAGGGGATCTTCGGAGAACGGAGAAGATCAACAGGGGCTCAAGAAGGAGCTCGCCCAAATCGAAAAGAGGCGTAACGCCGGACCCGGGCTCTGTCCAATTTGCGACAATGAAGTCAAGGCCTTCGGGTCGCACATTGCCCACGGCATCCTCGGGATCGCCTCTCGCCGGGCTTTCTGGAGGCGAACGGCCTTCACGGATGCGATGACAGCCGGCCATTTGCGAGTTCGATGGGTTTAACGAGACACAGAGTATTGACCGGATGCAGCCCGAGTGCGCCGTGCCTCTCGGACGACATGGGCGGCCAGGCAATCAGGTCATCTTTGGAAATCGTCTCCCAGCCCCACGCGGAGGTCGAAGATGCCTCGAAGAAATGGTCTTGCGACTGTGGGAACACGTTTAGCTCCGCATCGCATCTGCGCCGTCATCACAAGCTAGCGTGTGCTTGCGAATCGCACCGCGCACATATGATTGCGACTGCGGCTCCTCCTTCCTAACATTCGCTTTGCACAAAAGACGCCGCGAAGACGATTGCCCTTTGCAGCCCACCATCATCCGCCACGCTGATCTTAGGGAACACGAAGAGAGCTTAGAAGACACCCAGGGCGACAGTCAGGCTTGTGACCCCGACGACCCTGTGCTCAACACATTATTGGACGCCCTGCAGCTCGGCGGGGTCTTCTCGGGCCACGCGGATTTGGGCGCAGAAACGGCAGATGGTGTAGACCAGCTTACGTCTGCGATCTCTTCCAATGACCACGCGCCTGCCCCGGCTCCGCTTCGCCGTTCTCCTCGCCTTTGGTCATTTCCCGCGCTATCTCCTGTCCCAGAGGTCAATCTGAATCCCGCGCCGGTCAAGGAGGATATCTTCCCCCAGGCCACGGGCGCCGAAGACCAAGAGAGCGCGACTACCGTTTACGACTATGAGCGGCCGGCCTCGAATAGTCAAGACAGCTTACGGGAGCTGGCACCTCCGTCCGGTGGAGGAGCTGCTGGACAGCCTACCGGCATTGTACCAGGATACTGTCCCGCCTGTTTTGGCAAGCACTGCGGCGATATGTTGGCCCACGTCCAGTCCTCCCTGTTCCCGACTTGTCCACGAATGGTGCAGTAAGTCAAGATATGCCTAACATTGTATGCCGTCCAATCCATACCTCGACCTTACCGTCCTCCTCACTACCCCTGACCCCGTCCACCATTTGCAATTCCACACCCTTCTCCTCGAGTAAGCTCCACAGACTCCTTTCAGCTGGATCTCGCTGCTTATACGCGAGGAGTAGCATCGGCGTCTTCGCGCTTGTATGTGGGGGATCGAGCAAGCTTGACAGCGTCGTAATCAAAGAGGGGAAGGAGGCGGTATTGTAGGTGACATCGGCGGCTCTATTTCGTGTCAGCGGGATTTTCTCGGCTCTCGTGAGGCGAACCCACATGATGAGGTCTAGCCAGGAGTCGTTGTCTCCCACCCATGATGGTAACGGCTGCTCCCAGTCGAGCACCTTCGCTTCAACGGATACGCGGTCGGTCACCTGGCTACTGAGCTCATTGAGAGCGATATTCTCTTCCATCAGTCGTATAGCCGAGTCTGTTTCCATCAATCAGAAATGCAGGCGATGTCTGGGACCTACGCACCGAGGTCGGTCGCAGTGATCATTGCCTCGGCTGTCGTAGCTTGTCGTAGAGCGAGAGCAAGGGCGATGGACACGAGACCGGTACCACTACCTGAGCAGAATGTCTTCATTCGCGTCAATGAGGACAACGAGAAAGACTGCTCACCCAGCTCCAAGATCCGCAGTACAGCACCTTCCTCATCTTCCCGCAATAGGTCGACCACCTTTCTGCTCAGCAGATCCGGTGCCGGCTTCGACGACTCGCCCGTCTTCGCTTCCGACAGATGTCGCCATAGCCAAGAACTCAGCGCCAAGCCGGAATCCCAGATCTTCTGCTCTCCGCATGTCATTGAGCTCGTGGGGTCATGGTGTGGAAGCGAGAACATACCTTATCCAGATCGAACGAAGTCCGCTCCACTACCCCTAACTCCCGTCCATCCGGCAGAGCCCACTCGCGCCAGATCCTCCCCTGCTTCTGCCCTTCGTCGTCCTCCTTCGCTTTCCCTTTCCGCTTGCTCTTGCCCTGTTGCATTCCCCCGCCTCCGAGACCTCGCACATCCTTGCGAGTGAGTTTGATCCCCTCGCTCCAGACTCCTATCACACCCACATGATCACTCGATAGGTCGAGCAAGCCAGCCGATGACCCAGCGGTCAAGCCGAGACGCCATTGCTCGCCCTGCTTCGCCTCGGGGGGGAGGGCTACCGAGACCGGTCGATACGTGCTCCCGGATGGAGAGAAAGTCGTCAAGAACTCCTTTTTCCCAGGCGGAAGGATGGAGGGATGAACTCTCTGCCAGATATAGTACAGCTCGGTCGAGTCGTACCTAAGCCTATGAAACTGTTTGAGCAGTAAAGGTGTTAGGAGATGGCATACCTACTCGGTGCGGAGATCGTTGGCGACTTGTGGAGTGATGGTGATGCTGGAGGAGGTGAGAGGGGTTGACATGGGCGGTGGGCGGAGGAAGGAGATGTACCAATACATCGGTTGATGGAATGGGGCATGACAGGGAAACGAAAGAGAAAATAGCGGAGAACAAACCTGTCAATGGACTGCCAGTTCTTTGTGTCTCTTCAGTGGAGAAGAGCATGTGCAACAAGGTCTCAGGGCAGACGGGTGATAGGACAGAGGTAGCCAAGCCGTATCTGATGCATGAGGACCCGATCCAAGGTCGTACAGCAAAGGTCGAATCGATGATTGGTCTTAGAGACGGATGGCCCTGGCGGCATCACCTGAATCGAACGATGCCAGCGAGATTGCGACGATTTTGATATCATCATCCGGCCTAGCTCTCAAGCAGTCGCAGCGCTCTCCTTCGACCCTCCCACTCCTCTACCTTCTACCGGACTCTCATTCGCAACCGGGGACGTCGCCCACGGATCCTCCCCTCTCGCCTGCGCCTTCCACCTATCACACCTCGTCAACGGGTCGACTCCGAACAGGATATCTGGCCCCGGATACTCAAGGAACCGACCCGCTCACCCTCTTGATATCTGGGAATAACAATCCGGACACAAATGATGCGACAGCTTGACCCGTCCACAAGCCGAACAATGGCTGAAATCTTCACCACATCAGCTCTCCCAGGTACGCGATGAAGGTAGCTGGTCGACGCACTGGTCTTGTTCTTCAAGCCTTTGTTGGCGGACCGCATTGATTTTCGGGAGTGGGAGACTTTCTTCTTGGGGACTGCGAGGAGGATCGAGGGGAAGAGCTCGAGGAAGGAGTCGAGGGTGGATGTCCAGCTCGAGCTAGCTGCTTCGAGAGGCAAGGTGAGAGCAGAGGTAGACGAGGAGAAAGCGGGGGGGGACGAGGAAGAGTGCTCGCAGGGGAGAGACCAGGATGGGCGGAGGAAGGGTTGGAAGAGCCGAGGTGTGAGGGAGAGGAACGAGAGTCGAGTCGGACCGCCGATGATAGGGATAATCGCAGCCATACTTGGAATACCTCTGTGAACGTTTCCTCGGAGACTCGGCTCGATAGAACCAATGTCGCAGGAAGCTTTTTGGCCGATTGACCGATGCGAGGGAAGAGAAGGATGATCACTCAAAGCTACACGAATTAGATTCCGCAGGGAAGTCTTCGAATGTGGCGGTTTCAGTGGCCTTTCACCGGCTTGCGCACTTCACAGCCTCTATATATATTGGATATTGGTGCATCGTGCAATCCTGGATAGACATACAGGGTATCCTCTATGATCCTCCGAGTGATCAAAGCATCCCCTCCACACCCAGCGCCACCAGCACCTTCGCCAACCAGCTCACCCTCCGCTCCTCGAGCTTCCAATTCTCTTCGCCTACGTCTACTGCGTACTTCTCCAGCAGTTTAACTTCACCGTTGAGTGCTCGGCGAAGAGAAGGTGAAGATGTCATGAGGAGCAGTGATAGTTCGGTATCGAGATTGAGGGACCGGGTGGACAGGTTGGAAGAGCCGATGAATGTGAGGAAGGGGTGGGAGGGGGATTGAGTTGGGGCGAGCCAGATACCTAAACGATATCAGCTCGCTCGAGCGGGGACGGGATCCACGGCGTAGTAGGCTCACCTTTGGCATGATAGGTCCATCCCTCTCGTTCCCATTCCCTCAATCTGACGCCCATCCCACTGACCGCCTGCCAAAGCCGTCCTCGATCCGCAGCATCCTTCCAAAAGCGGCGCTCAAGCAGTGTATAGCCTTCTGGAATCAGCCTCGACAATCCAGCTGAGCCGTAGAAGCCGTTCGACTGATTCATTAGCGAGGCTTCCATGATCGAAAAGGCTCTCTCACTTTCGGCGACGCCGCGATAACTCTTACAGGTGCTGGCGAATCGATGATCGCCTTCTTGTAAGCCTTGTAGAGCCCGAAGTACCCGCTGGTGAGATCCACATGCACTTTTTCACCCTCTTTCGCGTCATACACCTCTGTGACTGCTTTCCAGACTTTGTCCAGCGCTTGTTCCTCTTCTCTCATACCCAAAACTCCAGCTTGAATGACCGGCCAGAACCAGGTATCAACGTCGACTCGTCTCAGACGAGAAGCATTCGATGCTCGCCAGGAGTTTTGGAATGCCGAAAGGGTTGCAAGGGCATGTGCAGAGAAGCCACGTGGATGGACGGACGGTGTGGGCCAAACGAGGGCGGCAGACCCGAAGAAGCGAGAGGTATATGGTGGGGACGGAAGAGGTACGAGATGATGTTTCGAGATAGAGGGCGGTGGAGACGGTGAGAGGAGGTAGGAGTAGTGCGTGAAGAGCCGGGTGAGAGAGAACAGGTAGGAGAGCAGTGTTGGGTGAGAGCGGAAGTGAATATAGCGGTCCTGTCGGTTCGTGAAGTAGGACGTAGCGAGATTTGCCCTACACAAGCGTATTCAGCTTGATGCTCATGGTGCCTTCTGCCCGCCGTTACGCGACATTGGCTGACATCGCACTCACCCGCTCAGGATCACCTCATCATCCACCCCATACCACTTCCCATGCCAAGTCCCCCACCCCTCATCATACCGCTTCGGGACGATCTTCTCCATGATCCCCCTCAACTTTGGTGAGCGGAATAGCCAAACCTCGCAACGATCCGAGAAGCGCTCGAGTAGAGGGAGAAGCAGGTGTGCGGTGGAAGGTGGGTGTTTCGATGATGGGGACAATCGGGTCGCTCGATGGTAATCGAGGATGATGGTGACACGGAGGTGAGGATTCTTCGTCAAGGCGATTTTGAGCTCTTCAACCTAGAAAATGAGGAAAGATCCTCCAGTAAGCACGTTCTGTCAATCGAAGGACTGAAGCTTACCAGCTCATGCTCCTCGGCGCCGATGTACAGGCTACTGATGATGATTCTCCGCCTTGCACGCTTGATCATCTCCAGCAGTCCAGTTCTAAACTGCTCCGGCGACACGATGAGACCTATCTCATCACCCCTCGCTCCGAAGCATGGCTGGGTCGAGGACAATGACGTGATGAGACTCTCGAATGCTGGCAGTTGAAGGGGGTTGGCCGGGGATGTGGGGAGTTTGGATGGCACGTTAGTCGAGTTGAAGCGACATCGAAGGGTCCTGCGAGTAGCGACGTGCCCTTGCCTTGCGCACAAAAGCCATCGAGTACAGTACGTTTGCACTGCCGGTAATCGAGAAGGTCCTGCGATAGCATTGGGAGCGCTCTTTGTCCGGAGCACCTCGCGTGCAAAGCGGGTCATCAAGCCAGGAGAGCTTCTCTTATTCGATCTCATGTCAGCATCACCAATAAGAAGTCGTACAACTATGTACCAAGCGCAGGCCTGATCCGAGACGGTGACGGCCGCTTGATGCCTGCACGGCTGCTTGCGTCGGGACGAGGCCAACGCGAAGGATGAGCTAGTGGTCGTTGAGAAGTAGTCCTCGCCTCAGAGACCTAGGAGGGGAAATAGCAGCATGCGCGATTTAATGCCGGAAAGGGTTGTCGAACACGAACATCTTGGACTTTCGTCCTGGAATGCTTTGCTACAAGCAACCTAGAGGTCGGCAAGAGAAATGCTGGAAAGGCCACGTGGTTGGAGTACAGGCACCAGAGGTGGACTGAGGCCCGATTTGTAGGAATCACACATCGAAAATCAGATCGCGCTGGACGAGGAGTATCGAGACTGAGTCCAAGACAGTCCCAAGCCTCAGCCCTCATCATCATGTCCGTTGCCATCATTCAAGGCTCTTCTGGCGCCCAGGGCTTCGCCTTGACTAAACACCTCCTCTCCCACACGTCTCTCAAACTTTACGCTCTGACTCACCGCAAGTCCGCGAGTGAGCTTATTGAGCGTCTGGGAGGAGCTTCCGACAGATTGACGGTGTTGGAAGGAGTGGACGTGCAAGAAGAGAGGGGTCTGGAAACAGCAGCGGAGACTGTGAAAGGGCGAGAGGGGAAGGCAAGTGTCAGGCTCGTGGCGTGCTTGGCCGGAATAGTGCGCGATTCTTCCCATGACTTCCTGCTTGATGCTCATCGAAATATGCAGCTACACCCCGAGAAGTCCCTTGCTGCAGTCGACCCCATCACCGTATCCTCCTCATTCGCCGTCAACACCATCGGCCACCTCCTCACCTACAAGCACTTCGTACCGCTCATACCGACAAAGAAGGAGTTCCGGGACTTTCAGAATGGGTTGAGTGACAAGGAGGATCCTGCGAAGGGCCTTGTTGGGGCGGAGAATAGCTTGTGCTGGAGCTTGAGCGCGAGGATCGGGAGCATTACGGATAATGCCAAAGGGGGATGGTATTCGTACCGAGCGTAAGTGTACATTCCCTTGTGATGTCCACATCCATGGCTGACAGCGTATCATCAGGTCCAAGGCGGCGCTTAACCAGATCATCCGGACATTAGACCACGAGGTCCGATCGTCTCCTTAGATCTCACTCTTCCGCTGACCCAAGCCCCCCCCCCCCCCCCCACAGCTCAGCAACAAATCGTCTTCGGCCCTCGCAGTAGCCTACCATCCTGGGACCGTCCTCACCCCCTTCTCGAAGCCAATCGTCGGTCACGATACCGCGCCCAAGCCCAAGGAAGGCGTGTTCTCGGTAGACGAAGCGATAAGTCACATGGCTGAGATCATGGGCCGAGCGAGTCGGGAGAATGGGGAATATGGCGGGAGATGCTTTGATTGGAAGGGTGAGAGGGTGGAGTGGTGATGCGTGGCTTCCAGTACCGATATACCCTATCATGACAGTATCTGTCTCGTAGCTGGCTATATAGCGTTTGGCTGTCCGGGGGTCCACCACTTCCGTTGGAATCTCTAAATCTTTCGGAAAGTGGAGGATTTTGGGCTCATTCCTCGCAATACCTCGGCAGGTAATCTAGATTACGCAGGCGCCCTCACACCTCGCACTTTAGCCTCCCCCTCAGTGCTTCACCTCGGTCCCTCGAAGCCATCTCCGCGTTTCATCACTCGCTTTGAACAGCTCGGTTTCTTCCTCGTTTGTTTCAGCTTTGGCTGTCTTAGGCTACTTCCTTTTCCTCCTTCTCAAAAGGGTTAGTTTCACCTCTTAAAGAGGTCTCGTAGCGACCATCTGTATCATCGATCTTGGTGAGATCTTCGCCAAGTACCTGCTACTAAGTGCACTTGTTCCTTATCATGCCTCCTCCTGGACGCAAAGCGAGACAATGACAATGTCCGACGACCCCCTCGAAAATGTCCTGAACAGCATGCCTTCATCCGCTGCAGGACCTTCCCGCAAGCCGAAGAAGGAAGTAACGATGGCAGAATTCGAGAGAGTGCTCGATACCACGCCATTGTTCATGCGCGAGACGCCGAAGGGAGGGGAAGGGGAGGAGAATGAGGTGCTCGAGGCGTTACGGAGTCTCGTCTTCGAGGGCGAAGGGGACGGTAGGTCAATCCCTCTCTTTCACACGCGGAACTGAAGTGCTAACTTCTCCAAAGAGATCGCGATGAATTTCAAGAATCACGGTAACGAACTCCATGCGCAGAGGACATACCACGATGCAATCCAAGCCTACACCTCCGGCCTGGAAGCCGGACCTACCGACCCGGACATACGAGTATCGCTACTGAACAACCGAGCGGCATGTAATCTGGCATTGAAAAATCACCGTGCGGTGTTGAGGGATACAGGCGTGATCATCGCGCTGAGCTCTACGGAGGGGAAGGAGCCGCCCCTGAAGGCGATGTATCGGGCGGCGCAGAGTCTGGTGGCGCTGGAGAGGTGGGATGAGGCTAGGGATGTCGTATATCGTGGACGGCAGTGTAAGGGGGAGGATCAAGCTTGGGTGGTCCTGGGAGACCAGGTGGAGAAGGGGCAGAGGAGGGAGGTGGAGAAGATAGAGAGGGAGAGAAGGGAAACATTGCGGAAACAAGCTCTCTGGCGGGCAGTGCAGGTATGCCTCAGAATTTTTACTGCTACAGAACAGCTGATAGGTCTAGTCTCGAGGGTTGGTCGTGATTGATACTCTTACCCCACCCGACAACCCTCACCCGCTCTCATTCGACCTTTCATCCCTTCCCCCTTCAACACCAGTCTTTACCCAACCTCTACCTGGCCCTTCTTCAGACGAGCGCTGGATACCTCCACCAGCCCACACCCCACTGATCTTCCCCGTCTTCCTCCTCTACCCATCGCACAGCCAATCCGACCTAATCATCCACTTCCACGAGTCCACATCCTTCGATGATCAGCTCGCGTCCATCTTCCCGGCGTCGCCCACCTCCAGCGAACCACCTTGGGCAGGCTGGGATGAGAAGCGGGAGTACTTCATCTCCAACCTCGCAGTGTACGTCGAGACGGCGCAAAGAAGGTTGTTGAAGGTGGGCAAGGAATTGACATTACGTGAGGTGATTGCGAAGGCGGCGATTGAAGCGAAGGATGGGCAGGAGAAGGATGGGGTGGTACTTAGGGACGGGTTGATGAGCTTTGTGGTACTTGTCAAAGAGAAGGAGGAGAAGGAGTGGATCAGCGAGTTTAAGCGCAAGAGGGACGGGACATGATTGCATTGCCCGCAGCGCTTTTACGATGGCTCCTTGACACTGACCTCCTATCGCTACAGACTGAAAGATCTGCCCGTTTCCACTGTACCATCTTCCTTGTTGCATCGTCCTTATTACAAAGATCGACGGATCCACCCGTTGACCTGTATGATGCTCGGTGATACGAGAGCAGTCGATGCGATAGACATCGTTGCCTGGGTAAAGAATTCCTTCGTTTAAGCTCTTTGTTGTCCGGATCTCAGCTTGCTGTACTCCCGTATCGCCATCAATTGTCACGCAAAGACAGTTTGAAACGCGTTGCAGGAGCATGCAGGGGTCGACACGCCTTCAAGCCCCAAACCCTTTGAAACCCCATCCTTTCACCAGCCATCGTGTCGGTCTGACGTGTTCGACAAGTCTTTCCGGGTTTTTCTCGGAGCACGTCTGATGAATCGTTGCTTTTTCATTGACCGAACATGTCTCCTCTCACGATCAGAGGACTCGACGTCGGCGGGGCTGTAAAAGGCGCTGCGGGTACTGTCGGCGATGGCGCCAAAGGAGCCGGAGAGACCGTGGGTACGGGGGCCCAAGGAGCTGAACAGACCGCAACGAGTGGTGCGGCGAGTGTGGCGACCACGGCGGCTGCCGTTGGGACTCAGGCTGCTGGCAATGCAAAAGTGAGCGCACGAGTCAGTGAAGTTGTCATGGACGCTGATGGAGCCTGGTCCCTCATAGGATGCGGCAGGTGCGCTCGGTGCATTGGCTGGCTTCAGCCCAAGGACGGTTCGTCCGCCTTTTGGGACCGATTTAACGCTAATGCGGAATGGTAATTAGTACGCGATGACTTGGTTGAAGGCTCATCCATGGGCCTGGATATGTGAGTCTTTGGTCAATGCATCGGTTTGGTCGAACTGATTGTCCAATCGGCAGTCGTGTTTCTCCTCGTCCTCCTCATCCTCTACACCGTTGGGCACCTGATATTCGACACTTGCTTGGGCTGCTTCAATTGCGTCAGGTGTTGCGGCAGATGCTGTGACAACACCTGTACCTGCCTGCCCTGCCACTACACTCACAATCAGAAGATGCACAAGATGGCCAACCACGAAGCTGACGATGAGGAAGGGTTGAAATCCCATCCCGACGATCAAAAAGGATACACTGGGTGCGACTCAACGTACTTTGCGAGAGGGTGCGGGAGGATTCCCATGGAGAACATGAACGATTGGAGGTGGTATGGAGAGTCCGGAGGTGTGGTGGATCAATGCTTCAACCGCCCTAGGGGAAGCAGCAGGAGGACGAGGAAGAAAGAAGCAATGAAAGAAAAACAGGAGGTAATTCAAGATCTGGAGGACGCCGAGCCAGTGCTTGAGAAGAAGGCGCGGAGCAGTAGGTCGAAGAGTTCTTCGAGGAGGAGACCGCCTCCTGGGCAAGAAGACGAGGAGATGGAGGAAAAAACGCTACGGTAGAAGTCAGTGCGGGGATTCGACCAACCGATCTCAGCTTGTCAGAGGACAGGGCAAGCAGGACATGTATTCTTAAATCATAGCTTCTCCATGAACGTCTTGACCTGCTGTTCCCTTAACACTCCGACTATCTTGCTTGTCAGCTCGGTTGCCGGGTCTCGCTTGACCACGTACCAAACTTGTTTGCCGGCTTTCCCGCTTTGAAGGCAACCACCGTAGGTAGAGCTGAGACCTGAAAAAAATCAGCAGCCAGACATGATGATTCAGAAGCGTCGACGTAAACTCACCTTGAATTCCGCCGCGACATCCGGGTTCTCATCCACATCGATTGTCATCAGGTCGAACCCGGATTGTGGGCCAGTCAAACTTATCAATGTCGGAGTGAGGACTCGGCAGGGTTGACACCATCTGGAGAATCCCGTCGTTAGCAAGAAGCTTGCGATACAGTAGAAGGCTTCGAGTAGGATGAACGTACGTCGCAAAGAAGTCGACGAGAATCGGTTTGGAAGCGTTAACATCGAGAGCCCATTTCTTAAATGCCTGAGAGCCATCAGACCCCGTAACGACAGATCTCCGAGACATGATGACGGACCTCACTGTCGGCGTTTAGGAACTGCTCCCTCGCAACTCGTGTCGTATGTAGGGCTCGCTGAGTAATGCAATATGATGACGGCCCGGCGATAGAGCGAGGGAGGCGGAGCAGACCCATCACGTTGTTTTATGGAGTTTCGCTATCTTGGGATCTGAGTTCCTGGTTTGCGAGTATCGAGGTGCAAATAAGCGCGATGATACGTTTATGGCTGCAAAGGTTTGCCATCGAAGCGAAAGGTCGCCCAGTCACGTGACCCAATGAAGTTGTTTCGCCTCAGCACCTGCGTTTCGAATTGTCTGTTCACTGATCCGATTTTTGTGTCCTCGAAAGTGACAGCACTCAATGGGATCTGTGTCTGGTACTACATTGATCGCAGAGGGCCGGTAGAGTCATGATTTATCGCGTAATTTCGGGCCATGACCCAAGATGGCTTGTATCCCGGACGTCCGGCTGGATTGGACCTAAAAGAGCAAAAAGGATATCGGATCCCGGCAATCGTGCTTCGCGAGATACAAACGCATTTATGCAAGACTTTTGCTTTAGATTCGAGGATAGAAGGATTAACTGTTTAACCATAGTGCCACACCAGGATGAAAGGCAGTCGTCGCTGGCCTCACATGGCTCCATGGTCTTACGGCTTGTGATTCCCGATTGGATGGCCGGTCTGGTAGTGCGTACATGTATCCGGTCACGATGCGCAGAACAGTAGCAGCGTTCTGTTATGATCATATCGGGGCAAACAGTATGGAACGAGAACGATACCTTGATATTCGCTATCAGTAATTGACCGTCCCGAAAGGGGATTAGTCCGCACCAAAAGCGACGATACCTCCCATATGAAACGTACAGCAGCTACAGGATCTCGCAACTTTGTGGACTGCCGAAATACAAGAGACGCATGGCCGATACTCATGGGACGGATCGAAGTCCCGGAAGCAACGACCAAAACGAACACTCTTCTCCCGTCACTACCCCTCACTGCCCGCTAGTTTAAATCTTTTCAACGATCTCAAGAAGAGAACCAAAAAACCCGGACCCTATTTCCGATTGTAACCACCTCAGGAAATGCAACGTACAGAACTGTCATTGCTTCGGAAGGTTGTCTTGGCCAGGACGTCTGCACGCCGAGAAACTCGAACGGCGCCGCCGAATAACACAATGATTTCAAACTTGCTGTCAGACAAGCCCTCGACCATTCCGTCATACCGAACGTATCAAGGTCCTATTCTGTAACGTATATGACTGTACAAGCATATCATACGATATCGAAGATCATCCTGTGCGAAACTGCAGTGTTGCAGTATGCACATACGCAAATACAAGACTCTCTCTTGTATCGCTTGATCATTCAAGACATAGCCTTCGGGTCCAAAAAATCGTCTCCTCTCCGAACCGTGGTCTCCTTGCTGACTGTCACGATCGTGAATTGAAGCTCGGATAATATCGACGAACATCACCGACAATAAGCAACCAGTGCTTATCTCCGGCATTATACTCTGAAACGGGGTGCAACCTTGTTCATTGTAATACGAAACGAGGCTATCACTGTCAGTATTCAAACGCCTATTGTCCCTGCTCGCCTC